>Ga0315551_10003344_pt1 | contig 11452 bp, 9 predicted proteins | sample SalMarSW160290MG_FD_203678 | JGI IMG/M metagenome (GOLD analysis project Ga0315551, IMG submission 203678) | Salt marsh sediment microbial communities from the Plum Island Ecosystem LTER, Massachusetts, United States - Salt Marsh Sediment SW1602-90 ... | reverse complement strand
GTCCCAAAGGGATCGAGACCTTTTACCAGGGGATCAAGGTTCTGTCGGATATTAACCGGCATGCCATAGATCATATGATCGACCGAGGGTTCAGCATCTACACGATCAATTCCACAGGCTGCAACCAGGTTTCCGAACTGGTCAACCCGTTCAACACCCGAATTTACCAGTCGGGTCACTACGGTTTCGGTACGGCATCTGCTGCTGCTCTTGGGGCCAAATTCAGTATGGACCAGGCATATCATAACGATTTCAACGATGTATTGACCAAGATCATCGTTTTTGCAGGTGACGGCGCCATTTACGACATCGGCAACGGTCCCTTCAATTATGCCCTGGGCGAAAACTTCGATGTCACCTGGGTGATCTACAATAACGAGGGATATATGAACACCGGGGCTCAGAAATCAGGCGCCACCCGTTTCGGTTGTGACAGATCTACATCCCCGATAGGGGCCAAACATGCCGGCAAGACCACCTTGCACCGTCGGATCGTCAGCCAGGCCACGGCAATTTCACATGTCTATTCGGCTAAGCTAACCGTGGACAATCCGTTTTACGCCATCAAGATATTAAAGGAGGCCATCGCTTATTGCGGCCCGTCTGTGGTGGAATTTTTCTCATACTGTTCACAGGGCCATCAGAGCCATGACTGGGCGGGTCCTTTAATCTCGAGGATGATGAATGAGGCCAGGAAATGGCAGATACAGGTAAGAAGACCGTTCCATAAGCTTGACATTTCGGCCAACCCCGATCCCGACAAAACATATCCGGCCAAAGGGAAATCGTTTAAAAAGGGTATCAAAAGAGAGCCGGCCACTTTCTATGATGTGGTGAGTATGCTGGGCCAGTATAATCGTCATATCAAAGCCCAGGAAGGTGACGTGATTCCTGAGCTTGTCTTTGTAAACGAGACCGTATCTCTTTTTAGATGGTTCAGAAACCAGTACCTGGCCGGCTACCGTGATACCATGCCGACTGAAGAGGAAGTGGAGCGTATTGTAGCTGAGCGTTACATGATATAGCGAAGCTCCTCCGCCTCAATCTGAAGTGTTTTTGTGGATTTAGCAACTTTATTTTTTCGTGAACCCTTACGAATTTATCAAACTTAAGTCGCTTGTTTTTTTAAATAGGGCGCTGGTTGCAACCATTTGTTTTTATTGCTATCGTAAAACCATTTGTCCGGGAATCCCCGACGTTTGAGATAGGAAGGATTCTCAGCCCAGCCGATAAGCTCTAAATATGCCTGATGAATTTTTCTGAATGTATCTGTATCTCCTCCAAGGTCGGGATGGTGTTTTTTTACCTGAAGCCGGAATGCACTTTTTATTGTCTTTTCAAGTTCCGGAGAATTCAAATCCGACTTGCCAAGCTTCAAGTGCATCAGCGATGCCTTTTTAACGGCGGGGATTTTTATTTCCGGCGGCATTACAGAACAGAATGCAGGATCATTGCGTCTTGCCTTTTTGAGCAAGAGACGAGTGGCAAGATAGTTTCGATTGGTTCGTTTTTTTTCGGCCCACCATGTATTTCCAAGAATATCGGACATAATACAGTAGTCCTCGGCGGGTTTTTTTCCGGTAGAACGCGGGTAGATAAAGCTATAGATTTCTTTGGAATTATAAGGAAGGACATCCATAACGATCATTATGTCAGTAAAATAAAAGGTCGCATAGCGGGTGTTTAATGTCTTGAGCAAACCGGTTCTTAAATCAAGCGCATACCTGAGCTTCTGTCGGCAATCAATGGAACAATACCTTCGCCGGCCAAGATTTTCATCTGTACCGCAGGAGAGACATCGTCTTTTTATCCTATGATCTGAACAGGATATTTTTTTTTGTACAGAACTTTTCATGACAAATGCGGTTTATTGTTATTTTTTGATGTATCCCCACTTAACCAGACGTTGATAGGCATATTTCGCCTTTTCGCCCTGGTTAACAATTTGAAGATATTTATTGTACTCGTTAGCCGATTTCTTAATCTGCTGCATCCCTTCCAGAGACAATCCTTCAAAAAATATAGTGTTAGGATTACCGGGCAATACTTTTTCATAATATTTAAATTCTTCATATGCTGAGGCGTAATCTTTTTGTTTGATTTTGGCAAATCCGGAAAGATAATATGCCTGACTCTCCTGTGGATAGACAGTTTTTGCTTTTTCTGCAAAGGATCCGGCTTTTGCATAATTTTTCTGGGCCATCTGGCATTTTGACATCATGACAAGTCCGGCATAATCGTCAGGAGTTTGCCTTAACGCTTTTGAAAAATGGATTTCAGCTTCACCATATTTACCCTTGGCCATCAGGCTTTCGCCTTTTTGCATGGCTTGGATAGCTTCTTTTATGGACCGCAGTTTTGTGGTATGGTCCATGTAGCGATCTCGGTATAGGGGAAAGCTCCGCGAAGACCGGTATTGCGTACGCACGGCTTCCACAGCAGTACGATAACGCTCATCACTCATGGGATGTGTCGCAAACATTAATTCGATAGCATTGGGTTTGTTTTTGGACATACGTCTCAGCATATCCATCAGCCCCACAAATTCATTTGAGTTATATCCGGCTCGGACCATATATTCCAAACCCGAGGCATCGGCCTCACGTTCGTTGTCTCTGCTGTAGGATGCGAGGAGCGCTCCGGCGCCAACCATTCCCAGTTGTGATGCCAGCCTGCCAAAGCCGGAGCTTTTTGTTCCTGCATATGTGGCAACACCGCCGACAAAAAGATTGGTTAAAACACTTTTAGACATCTGTTCAGCAGTATGGCGACGGTTCACATGGCCGAGTTCATGGCCCAGCAGGGCAGCAAGTTGTGCTTCGTTTTCAAGGGCAAGAAGAATTCCCCGGGTTACGGCAATACTTCCCCCGGGAAAGGCATAGGCATTCACATACGTCGCGTTCACGCCTCGGAACGAATACGGCATATGGGGACGATGGGTTCGGGCGGCTATGTTTTTACCGGTTCGATCGATATAATTATTCAGGGATGTATCCTGCAGAGAGCCGTAGTCCGAAGAAAATTGATGGGGTGAATGTTGTTTGTCGATCTCAATTTCCTGGGCCTCCGATACCATCATGAATTGAGATTTGCCGGTAACCGGGTTTGCTGCACACCCGACCATAAAACCTGCTGCGGACATTGAAGAAATCCATAAAAATTCTCTACGGGTTATACCATATTCGGTGCTGCTTTGTATTCGTTTACTTTGCATTTTTGTTTCCTTTGGATGAATGTAACCTACTTAGTGTCCATCCATAAATGGTCTTTTTGCCCAATCTCTGCGTTATGTTCAAAAAATAATCCTCGGAATATTAAACATATGCCTGTGGTTATTTTTTTCACATGCCTTGATCTTGAACAAAAATCCTCATTTATGGATGGACACTACTTAATACCTTTTTCTTTTTTAATCACTTCATAGGCTGACTGGATTTCACGGAATTTATCACTGGCAAATTTTGCAAATTCTTCAGGCAACCCCTTTGATGCGATCTTGTCAGGGTGATAATCAGACACGAGCTTTCGGTATTGTTTCTTTATATGCTCATTTGAGTCGTTTCTGTCACATCCAAGGACGGCATAATATTTCTCAACATCCTGGATATATTTTGATTTCAGTTTCCTGTATTTTTCATCGTTGAAATTAAATATCCTCACAGCGGACAGGATAAGCTTTTCTTCGTTTGGGTTCAGCGTGCCGTCAGCTACAGATACTCTGAGTAATATATCTATCATAAGGTCGAGCATTTGGTACTGAGATCTAAATTGGTTGTAAAACTGGCTGGCAAAAGCATTAAAGTTATCCGGAGAATCAATGGCAGTATGAAAAATGTTTGTAGCCAGTCTTTTGCTCTCAGGGTTTAGGTTCAAGTCGTATACCATAAAATTTTCAACGGCATCTATTTCTTCTTTTGATACCCGGCCGTCTGCTTTGGCAAGCTTTGCGAGCATGGAAAACGCTGCAACGAAAAAGGTGAACTGGGCCTCTTCACCGGCTGAAAGACGGGCCCGTTCGGTTGTGTAGTAGGTTTGACCGCCGGTATCAAACGCATGTCCAAGCGCAGCACCGGCAATTGCACCCAAGGGGCCGGCCATAGCAAATCCTATTGTTCCTCCGATTACCTTTCCGAGAAAACCCATAAATTTTTCCTTTTTATTTCCTTAAGAAGCAACCTTAATATCCCATTGAATCTGTTCTAAGAATTTTAATGAACGGGGATAATGCCTCCTTGTGTTCAAATAGCATATTTTTGTAATGTTTCCAAACCTGAAATTATGACATGAAATGAAAACTTTCTTTGGTTACTGTTCGTGAGATTTCTGCTTGGCAGGCACGGCCAAGCTAAGATAGTTGTCGTTTTCTTCGAACATCAGCTTTTTGTCAACCATCATCTTTAAAAAAGGCTCGATCCTGTCTGCAGCTACTGACGGGAAACGGGCAAAAATTCTTTTTAAAGAACGATGCTGCTGGCAAAAAAGATAAATTGCCCGGGACGTTCCCTCCAGGCGGTGTGTCAGGGGTTGGCCGTTGAGTCTTTTCTGGCGAATGATTAGAAAGTTTCTGCCGTCACGAAAGCTCAAGATGTTCTCATGTGTTGGATTCCGATGGAGTTCGCCATATACCTTTTTCCAGGCTTTCAGCTTTTTTTTGACCGGTTGCCAGAGTTTTCTCTGATGCTCGAGGTCGCCTCGATAGGATTGAATGATAAACCGCATGGCTTTAAAAACATCCGGTGGAAATATGGCGGCGTAATTACGGTGGTTGAAAACAGATCTGAGTCCGAAGTTTTCAGGGGCTTGCCATACCGGGCTCCCCAGGCCGAGCCAGAAGTAAACTATCTTTAACGGACGAAACCACAGAACAAAATCCAGGTTCCGAAGTGTCTCAATTACATCCTCCTGGTCGCTGCCCGGGAAATGGAGTATCAGATTTGATGAATTTGTAATGCCCGTCATTTCGCAATGTTTCATGATTTCAATATTCTGGATGGTTGTGGTTCCCTTGTTGAGTTTCTCGAGGAGCCGTGTGCTTAACGCCTCTATACCGATCTGGACCTCTTTCATTCCGGCGGCCTGCATAGCGTTCAGTACGCGCCCAGGAGTGGTGGCCCTGAGTTCTCCGAACAGGCGAAAATCCTTTCCCAGCCTGGCAATGCGGTTAAAAATATCCCGGGATGTTTTCAACGGGAAAAGGTTGTCCATAAAAGCTACGGAAAGGGTTCGGTACTTGGTCGTTAGATGATCAATTTCCGAAACCACCTGTGCCGGGTTTTTTGATCGATAACCGTCCCACTGGAGGTTGAGATTGCAAAAGGCACATCCTGTAGATCTGCCGCCTTCTTGTTTGCGCTGCCACCAGCAACCTCTTGAGATTTCCATGGGAAGTGTTGGAAAGAAGGTTTTTTCCGGTCCGAGTGATTGCAGCAATTCAAAATAGTCGTCGTAATCCGGAGGAACAAGATCGGATAACTCATTCATCTGATGAAACGGGGCCGGTGTTTCTTTTTCAGCGGATTCCGGTGTGATAATTCCCTTAACCGGAGTCATCTCTTTACAGCGCGGATCTTTGAGATACGCAATCAATCGGCTCAGGGGAAGTTCGCCTTCACCGTTGACCGCAACATCAATTTCGGGAAATTTTTTAAACAGGTTCCTTGTGGCATCACCGGTGAACATGGATCCGCCCACAACCATAAAGAGATTCGGGAATTGCTTTTTAATTTCCCTGATGAAATAGAGTGACGCAGTCAACTGGCAAAGACATATGGAAAAACCTGCTAACCCATATCCTCCCCAGTCAATGGTGTGTATAAAAGACTCAGAAATTTTTTGAATCTGTTTGGTTAGGGGTTCAAAAAGAATTCCCCGCAGCAGAGATTTACCGGCAGCCTGTTTATAAAAGATTTTTTCTATATGCTCGAATCGTTCCGGGTATAACAGAGCCGCGTAAATGGTTTCCGCAAGCCATGTCCGCTCGGAAATTGTTTGATAGCGTCTGTATCCGATGGCCTCGGCGACTTTTAAATAAAAATGATGCGTATCGACCTTCAGATCAGGAAACTTTTTTAGATAAGATTTCAGCGTGCCGATTTGAATTGAGGGACGGCTGTAAAGGGGCCAGGGTGCGGATACCAGAACCACTTTGTTGAATGGAAGTTTCTGTCTTAATTTCATTTGCTGTTTGTATGTTAAAGATAAATTCTTTATGAAAAATATGGGTTAATTGCTGATCATGATGTCGTGTGCTTTTGATCCGCAATTTAAAACAAGGTCAAGTGCGGACAGGTTGGGAATAAAACTCCCCCAGAGCTGAGGATAAACCAGTGACGGTGGTTTAACGTCCCTTAGGCGAATCCCCGCTTCTTTGAACCTGAATGCATCAAGGTATTTTATGGCAGCACTCTGGACCAAAAACTGCGATGCTCCCAATCTCTTGCAAATTTTTATGAGGAGCTTGTTTCCTTTTTCCTTTATCTCAAGTTCGGACAATAATATGACCTCTGTATCAATTTGAAGATGTTTCATCAAATAACGGATGATTTTAAGGTTTAAATCGATAAGTTTTTCAAATTCTGTTGAAAAAAGTTCCTCTAAAAAGTTGAGATGGTCCTTAACATACGGAGCTTTTGTATAAGCATTTTTCAAGCTTTCCAAATGTTTTTTTGCCCATCGTCCGTCATGACATATCCTGACAGCGCTGATTTTTTGCAGGCCCAAGCCTTTCTTTTTTACAGGCAACGTCATCCATAGGCTTCCCTGGTGATTTTTAAATCTGTTTCGAGTGGTCCAGGTGGTTCCCCTGGGGAACTGAACGTCATCCAGAATTACAAAAACGTCAGAAAAATAAGTTTTGTAAAAAAAACCGGGATACGGAAAATAGTAAGGCTGATTTGCAGATACAATCATTTTTTCAGTTGACTTTTTTCAGTATTATGGCCCATATAATTCAGCAGTCGAAGCGTTTTTCTTATAAAGCTTGGCCAATAGCGTAATGAATGATCAGCAGCGAAATCATACACTGTTTGAAACCATAAGGAATCGTTAAGATAGAACAGCGGTATTTTGAGTTCGTAATTAAAATGCCTTAAGCGGGTCGCCATATACCCTATTTATTTAGAGCCATATTTTCTGTTCTTTCTTTACGAACTTTTATGTATGAGTTTATATGATGGAGTCGCTGATTATTCATGGAGCTATTGAATCGATAAAACTTCCCGACCCCTCATATGAAAAAAAAATAGAGACTTTTTTCAAAAACACGGGAGGAATTTTAATGGATATTGAAGATATTTACAATCTAATTCCGGACTTTCAATGTACCGATGGCTGTCATGAATGCTGTAAAAACTTTGGCGTGCCTTCCAGAACTAAAGTTGAGGATGAACGGCTTAAAGCGTTCCTTCAAAAAAACTCAATGAAACCCGGAATGGCTCATGGAAACACCTGTCCATATTTAAATGAAACCGGTTGTTCTATCTATCCTGTCCGGCCGTTGATCTGTCGTCTGTACGGAACATCCCCGAATTATCGATGCAAAATGAAAGTTGCGCCGCTCAGGCTTTTGCATGAAGACGAAGAAGCGGAAATCTTCCATTTATACCGCACCCATTTTTTCTAAATCGTGTCCATCCATAAATGGTCTTTTTGCCCAATCTCTGCGTTATGTTCAAAAAATAATCCTCGGAATATTAAACATATGCCTGTGGTTATTTTTTTTACATGCCTTGATCTTGAACAAAAATCCTCATTGATGGATGGACACTAACCCGGTAGTATACCCATTATTTGAGCCGGTAAAAAGGCTCGTCCCTGCTTTTTCCCACCAGCCTCAGTTGACCCCCACATTGCTCGCATACCGATAGGATGTCCAAAAGCTTCGAATCAGCGTCGGAAGAATCGTCCATGATAACGGAATCTTCGGGAAGATAGATCGATATGCCACATTGCATACACATACATTCTATTTCATTGCTCATGTGATACCCTTATGGTAAATATTAAGTTGTTTAATCCCAAGATTTCGACTATCCAAAACCGAGAGAAGCCGGTTGTTTTTCTGATCGAAACCCTGAAGGATTTTTTCTTAAAAGCTAAAAATTTTATGGACGTTCTGAGTTTTACAGTATAGAGAATTACATATAGCAAATTTATAAGATTAATTCTATCTAAAGAAGTTTATACTGTATGAAATAATTGTAAAACCTGCATTTTTAAAAACTATCAACGGACTGTTGTTCAACATTAATTTAACCGTTCAGGGTTCAGGGTTCAAAGGTTCAGAAGTTGTTGGTTTACTTCACAAATCTGAGCCGTGAGCGGTTAAAAAGGATAAATACATATGAAACAAGAAACAATCGTACGCTTTGCTCCCAGCCCGACCGGTTACCTTCATATCGGGGGTGCCCGCACAGCGATTTTTAACTGGCTTTTTGCCCAAAAGACCGGCGGCAAACTTATCCTTCGAATCGAGGATACGGATGTGGAAAGGTCAACTGAAGAATCTATACAAGGAATTATTGAAAGTTTGAAATGGCTGGGGATAACATGGGATGAGGGCCCCTATTTTCAGTCGCAGTTTATTAATGAACATCTGGCCGCTGCACACAAACTGCTGGAATCGGGGCATGCATACAAGTGTTTTTGTACAAAAGAGGAACTCGACCGAAAAAGACAGGCGGCATTGAAGCAGAAGAAAGATTTAAAGTATGACGGTACCTGTCGCCGCTTAACACCGGATCAGGTTGCCGAAAAGGAAGCGGCAGGGATTCCTTTCACCATTCGCATGAAGGTGCCGCACGGCCGGGGCTCTGTTTGTTTTGAAGACACGGTCTACGGAACAATTGAATATAAATACGAGGATATTGAGGACTTTGTCGTTGTCCGTTCCAACGGTCAACCTCTGTATCTTATCTCAAATACGGTGGATGATATCCGTGACCGGATTACCCATGTAATTCGCGGTCAGGACGGTCTGTCAAATACACACCGGCAGATTTTGATCTACCAGGCGCTGGGAGCACCGGTGCCGCAGTTTGCTCATATGTCACTTACCCTGGATCCTAAAAAAGCCAAGATTTCCAAGCGCAAGCATGGCGAACTGGTTGCTGTCCACTTTTACAAAGAGCACGGATTTTTACCATGGGCATTTGTAAATTTTTTGGTACTATTGGGATGGGCTACGCCTGAATCCAGAGAAATCTTTTCCAGGGAGGAATTAATCCAAGCGTTTTCCCTTCAAGGAATCAATCGCGCCAATTCCATCTTCGATGTAAGAACGGGTGATCCAAAATATTTTACCGATCCCAAGGCGATAAGTATGAACGCCCATTATCTGAGGACCCTGCCGGTTGAAGAGATCGAACCCTATGTTCGAACCGAACTGGAAAAGGCGGGTCTCTGGAATCCTGAGTATGAGGGCGCAAAGCGCCGCTGGTATCTGGATACCATTGAACTAATTCGCAGCCGGTTTCATGTGACAACCGATTTTATTTCCCGTGGACGGGCCTATTTTTCCGACGATTTTCCCATTGAATCCAGGGCACTGAAAAAGAATATTTTCAAGCATCCGGATCTAAAAAAATGGCTCCCCTTGCTGGCAGATCGGTTGCAGGCTTTAGAAAATTTTACGGCTTCGGAAACCGAGGATACAATTCGTAAGATGGCTGAGGAGCTAAAAAACAAACCCGGGGTATTGATCAATGGCATTCGAACCGCTGTTACCGGCCAGCTTGCCGGCCCTGGGATATTTGATATTTTGATCGCCATAGGACAGCATCGTGTTGTGAATCGCCTGAAAAAGGCGCCGTCACTTTTCGACAAACCATAAATGAGTCTGTTGATTAATGGTCTTTTCGTACAATCTCTGCGTTATGCTCAAAAAATAATCCTCGGAATATCAAATATATGCCTGCCTGTCCCGTAGGTCCGGCAGATCGTACTGGGGTGGTTATTTTTTTCGCATGCCTTGATCTTGAACGAAAATCCTCATTAATCAACAGACTCATAAATATAGCTAAAGAATGGAGTTTTGAATATGACAAAAACCGAATTCACTCCGGCCCCTAATTTTATCCGGAATATTGTCGCCCAGGACTTAAAAGACAACAAAAACAACGGCCGGGTTGTCACCCGCTTTCCCCCGGAGCCGAACGGATATCTACATATCGGACATGCCAAATCCATTTGCCTCAACTTCAGTATTGCCGCAGAGAATAAGGGGGGTATTTGCAATTTGCGATTCGATGATACCAATCCCGGCAAAGAGGATATTGAATATGTCGAATCGATAATAGAAGACGTCCGATGGCTTGGATTCGATTGGGATGATCGTCTGTTCTATGCATCCGACTACTTTGAGCAACTTTATCAATATGCCGTTCAGTTGATCAAAGTCGGCAAGGCTTATGTGTGCAGCTTGAGCGCTGATGAGATTAGGGAAAGCCGCGGCACCCTGACAACAACAGGAAAGGAAAGTCCCTATCGCAACCGTTCGGTGACAGAAAACCAGGACCTGTTCGAGCGCATGCGGGCCGGAGAATTTGAGGACGGTTCCCACGTACTCCGAGCCAAGATTGATATGGCATCGCCAAATGTTCTGATGCGTGATCCCACGCTTTATCGTATTCGACGGATACCTCATCACAGGACAGGCGACAAGTGGTGCATTTATCCGATGTACGACTTTGCCCATTGCCTTTCAGATTCTATCGAAGGAATTACCCATTCTCTTTGCACCCTTGAATTTGAAATCAATCGCCAACTTTACGACTGGATACTGGACGAACTGAACGTCGACTGCCACCCCCAGCAAATCGAGTTCGCCCGCCTTAACCTCAGCTATACGGTATTAAGTAAGCGCAAACTTGTGGAATTGGTAGATGGAAAAAATGTCTCAGGATGGGACGATCCTCGAATGCCGACCATTAGCGGCCTGAGGAGACGCGGCTATACACCGGACTCGATCCGCAATTTTTGTGAACGGATCGGAGTTGCCCGGCGGGACAGTATTGTTGATATCGCATTGCTTGAATACAGCATCAGAGAAGATTTGAACAAACGGGCACAGCGCGTAATGGGTGTTTTGCGTCCGCTCAAGGTCGTCATCGACAACTTTTCCGAAAACAAAGTTGAAGAATTGGGTGCCTTGAACAATCCTGAAGATCCGGGTATGGGCACACGCAAGATTCCCTTTTCGCGCGTGATTTATATAGAACAGGACGACTTTTTAGAGGACCCGCCGAAAAAGTTTTTCCGTTTGGCACCCGGGCGTGAGGTACGACTGAGATATGCGTATTATATTACCTGCGTGAGAATTGTTAAGGATGAAAAAACCGGACAGGTGGTCGAACTGCATTGCACCTATGATCCGGATACGCGCGGCGGATTATCTCCGGATGGACGTAAGGTAAAAGCGACTTTGCACTGGGTTTCTGCGGCCCACGCGATCAAA
>Ga0315551_10003340_pt1 | contig 11455 bp, 5 predicted proteins | sample SalMarSW160290MG_FD_203678 | JGI IMG/M metagenome (GOLD analysis project Ga0315551, IMG submission 203678) | Salt marsh sediment microbial communities from the Plum Island Ecosystem LTER, Massachusetts, United States - Salt Marsh Sediment SW1602-90 ... | reverse complement strand
TCAACATTGGTATCGTATAAGACAAAGCCTCCAGGGTAGACCTTACCTGGAGAATTACTGCCGGAGTAAGCACATAAATGCATCTCCAGCACCCCACCATTACTCACATAGCTCTCAAACCACGTCTTGTTTGCCTCAAGCGCATCCCAGAAAGTGTCCCCTTGTACCGAGGAGGTAATCACCTTCTCATACGGACTCAGGTCAACGATACCCATCTGACTCGAAGTGTATACATCATAAGTAGTTCCGTGAGCAGTAAGTATCTCTTCTATGGCTGTATATTCCCAAGGGTCCGAATCCTTGAACAGAGCAACCTCTGAAGGAGTCCGCTGATCATACGAAGGTGTAACTGGAACAACCCCTCTTCTTTCATCTGAAGACTCTCCTGCGGCAACATGCTCCGTAGTTTCTACCGCCTCTGGCGGTAGCGATAGTGTGGTTTCCTGGTCACTGATATCATAGGTAAGCTCACCGGTGCCATCGTTGCCAATGGTCAGGATGTAATCCTCGGTGGTATTGGGCTCCAGGGTTACATTAAAGCTGGTAGGAGACACCGTGATATCAGGCACGCTGGGAGTTGTGAAGAGAATGGCATAGAGGAATTCATCCCAGTGGGTATCGTTGGTGAACAAGACGTCAGTCTCATAGCTAGTAAAGTAATCGTACTCAGTCTCCGGGTAGTAAATGGACAGCCCGTGAGAGTTGCCCACGGATGCCGTGTGGCCCTCGGCAATAACGGCATTAGTTACCGCCGTCATCACGTCAGCGGCGGCATCCCTGACCGTCTGGCTTATAGTGGCATCCTGATTTACCAGCTGGGCAAAGTGGTAGAGGTCTATATAGTAGTAATAGTAGTATTCCTGCGCCGAGCTTCTGGCGGTACTGATAGCCGTCCAATCGCCGGTAGCGTTGGTCATAGCTATAGCAAAGCTGTCAACAGCGGTTGCCAGCGTTTCCATATAATCCAGGTCCACCCCCGACTGGGTTATGTCCCAGCTTGAACTGTAAAAGCTTACATAGTCGTTAACTATCTGGGCAGCCAGCCCCGCCGGTGTCATCGCCGGGTTGGCGGTCAGGGCAACGAGAGTGGCGGAATAATCCCAGCCGTCACCGGGTTCGGTTTCCTCCGAGCCCACGGTTATGTCAACCAGAGGACGGCTGGCGCTGCCCATCACCTGATAGGCTACCTCGACCATCTGCATCAGGCAGGCATCAAAGCCAACGATATCCAGCGTTTCGCCGGTGTTAAGGTTAGCCGCATTAAGGGCGCTGCGAAGTTCGGTCATGGTCAGCTCGTCGCCAGACTCATCATCAACGCAGATTGACTTTACCGACTCACCATCACCCTCTCTCCCCCTCCAGCCGCTACCGTGGTTCCAGAGCACCAGGGCGTAATGCTGGGCGGGATAGTTGGCTACAGACCATTCGATAAAGCTCTGCAATACCGCCGGGTCGCCCATGTTCACCTCTCCCAGGTCTTCAATCACCGGGGAGTTAATAATCAACTGGTCAGTATCCTGAGTAACGTAGAACCGCTTGGCGCCGGTCCAGTTACCGTTGGTGGTGTCATCGGCATAGTCGCGCTCAGCACGGTCCATCTGAACCGCAATGGCAACGGCACTGGTAGAGCCAGCGGTTTCCATCTCGTTCATATCATCTATGCCGGCACTTTCCAGGTTATTATCGGCATCCAGGTAAACCATAAACAGCCAGTCCACCTCAAACTGGGAGGCGGTAGCATCTATCGCCGCCTGGACATCGAGCAGGCCATAGCCGTCTATATCATCGTCGGCATCCACCGAACTGGCCGTCGACTGGAGCAGGTTCCTGACATCGCCCGGATGTCCCTTCAGCTCGGGGTTAGCTTCAAGAAGTAGCGCCGCAGCGCCGGCGGCAACGGGACAGGCCATGCTTGTCCCGTGCATCACGTAGTAGTCCGCCGGACCTGAGCCGTCCAAGTTCAAGCCATCGTTGTCGACGAAATAGGCACTGGCGCCGCCGGGCCAAGTATAGACATCCTGGTCACGCACCGAGATTATGGCACTACCCGGAGCCACCAGATTCGGCTTCTGCGGCGCACCGCTGTCTACCCTGGGTCCGCGGCTGCTGAAATAAGCCATGGTGCCCACCGTCAGTTCGGGGTTGATAAAGTGATAGCTAAGCCCATCATAAGCGGTCCAGTTTTTCCGGCTGGTATAAGCGCCGACGGCTATAGCCTTTTCGGCATCGGCCGGTGAACCAAGAGTGTAAAACGGGTCGGCATCCTGAAATTCCACCGAAGCCCCGCTACCGATACCGCCGTAAAAGTAGATATGGAAAAACTGCCGGCTATCTGAGCTGTTGGTTACCTTTAGATAGTAGGTCGGGCTTCCTGCCGGCAGATAGTGGTACCAGCCGGTTCCAGAGCCATAGCCGGAAAGCTCGTGCTCGGTACCCTTCCAGCTCTCTTCCTGGTCACTTGCCCAGATATCAGCCATAGCCGTCTGGGTGGAATCGTAATACTCCAAAACCAGGTCATTGCTTTCAGCCAGACCGTCGAACCAGACCAGGTTAAAGCCCAGCAAGACATTATCCCCGGCAGAACCGCTAACATCTACCTGGATAAACCCGGTGCTGCTGTAGGCATCAACCGTGCCCGAGTAATGCTCACCAGCACTGGCTGCATTACCCGCCGAAATGAAGACTACCGCTCCCTGACTAAAGGCGTAATCAACCGCCTGTGAGCTCTGCCGGGTGCCGTCATGGTAGTAACCCCAGCCACCGTAACTCATGGTTATAATATCGGCTTCATAGGTATCCACCGCATCCTTAATGGCGTTGCTCATGGCATCCAGCGAAGCGTTGCCGTTAGTATCATTGCCAATTTTGATAAAGATAAGGTCGGCGTCCGGCGCCATGCCTTTATATTCGCTGGCGGCGCCGGAGGACTGTGTTCCCCTACCCAGAACCGAGCCGGCAACGTGGGTGCCATGCCCGGTCACGCTATTAGAAATAGTGTCATCCAGGGCGGGCCAGCTTGAGTAGTCCTTGCTGGCTACCGGCGCCGGTATATCAGGGTGAGAAGTATCCAGACCTGAATCCAGCACGGCTACCCTGACGCCAGTGCCGTCATAACCGGAACCCCAGACATCGTCGGCGTTTATGGCAACAGCCGCAGCATCATTCTGGGGCTCCAGCATTTGTTCGGCAGTATCAAGCCGGGCAACGTAATCCCTGCCCGCCAACTCGCCAAGCTTATCGACCGGCATGTCAGCCACAATAAAGCCGGTGGGGAAGTTGCCGACCGGCGGTATCCAGGAATCGGGGTAAGGAATAACGTCCATCGCCTTCAAATCGTCTAAATACTTAGCCGTCGGTTCCTGGGCAAGGTGGATAAATACCCGCTGCATCTCCAGGTCTTCCGTATCCATGCCTCCAGCCTGCATTATGCTTAGCTCGTCGGCTGTTGGCGGAAACTGCTGGCAGCGCTGCTTGGCATCCACCTGCAGGGAAAGCAAGGAGCTTACCTTAGCTTCAGGCACCGCCGTCGGCAATAAAACCGCCTGGTGTTCGCTTTCAGAAGCAGAAAGGGCGTAAGCACCAGGCATAGTACCAATGGTCAAGGCTAACAAGAGGAAAAAGACTCCAAAAATCTTCAGGGGGGTTTTCATAGCTGCCTCCTTTTAATTTTGTGGACAATTGAGCACCAGTATAGCACAATAATTGCCTACAGTCAACAAAAAGAGGCACCATTTTATAGTACTTTTGGGTGACTTTTGGGTAACTTAAAGCAACTTTGACGCCCTTTAGGCTAAGGGCTCTGAGGGCTGTTCGGCGGTATCTAATTGAATTATGTAAGTCTTGTTCATCAGTTCGTCAAGTTTGTCTATGGGCATATCAGCCGCCAGAAAGCCGGCGGATGGCCCACCGGCGGAGGGTATCCAGGATTCGGGGTAAGGGGTAATGCCAATCGTTTCCAACTCGTCTAACTGCTCCGCCGTCGGCTCCTGGGCAAGGTGGATAAATATCCGCTGCATCTCCAGGTCTTCCGTATTCATGCCCATGGTCTGCATCTGCTCCAATCTCTCCGGCGTGGGGTCGGTGAGCTGCTGCCGCCTCAGGTTTACCTGAAGCCGGAGCAAGGCGGTGGCTTTGGTCGGCTCTATCTCTACCTCTTCAGCAACTAAATACGGCTCGTCCTCTTCGGTTAGCTCTATACTGCCGGTAACTTGTAGCGGACGGCCAACATCAACCAGAGGGTCAAGCTCGCCAGCCGGTTTCCCGGTAACGTATAGCCAGCCGCTGGCATCTTCCACCAGCCAGTCGCTGCGGGTTACCGGTGGACTGCCGTAACCCCCCTGCCAGCCCTGATATACCCCCTCGATGGTAACCGTTTGACCCTCGTAGATGGCGGGGTCCGCTCTTATTTCCCCGATGGTGGCTTCGGGGTTGGGAGGAGTCTGTGGGCAGGCAGTTATTAACAGGACGACTAAAAAAGCCGCCAGTAGAATCGATTTAGCGACGAAAAACCTGTACATTGCTCTTTATTATAGCAAACGGGGTAAAAGGAGCCAGCCCTCGGCTGCCGGGCAGCCGAGGGCTCAAAAACCTGCTAACTACCTTAATTAATACGCTCTGCTTCTAGCTATCCAGAAGGCGATGATTAATCCGACCAGAACTGCACCGCCAATTACCAGCCACAGAACCGGCACGCCGCCGGAACCACCCGAAGGCGCTGATGGGGGTAATGGTGGTCCTGGGACATCGTCTTCAGACCCGGCTGGCCCGGTAGCATCGGGCGGTGTCGAGTCGCCCGCATCCGGAGGGGTTGAGTCACCTGCATCTGGAGGCGTCGAGTCGCCCGCATCCGGAGGCGTTGGCTCGTCTGGCTCATCAGGAACATCTGGTTCATCTGGCTCATCGGGGACTGCGCCATCTTCTATAGTCGCCGACAGATTTACTTCGGTCACCCAGCCACTGTGCCAAGTAGCCGTCTGTCCGGTAGAAAAACCGTTTACATAGAAGGTTACGGCAGCTCCATCGGATACACCCCCCTGAACAACAAGCTTGGGTGCCATCGGGTCAGCACCACCACCATATTCACCTTCAACGGTAGTTTCTATGGGGTTGGTGCCAATGCCAGTCTGGACCCCTTCTCCCACCACCTTAACCAAAGTTCCCACCGGTGCCGGGCTGCCGTTTATTTCGACTGCGCCGTAGAAGGCGTGCGGCAGCGTCGGGGCTTCCGCGGCGTAGACGGGGGTGGCCATCAGAGCCAGCAGCACTGCCAGAAACATAAAGGCAACCATTTTTGTTTTCATTGCTTTCCTCCCTTATTTAGTTTTTTGACTCCCTTTTTAATTTTTACCTCTTTGCCTCACCCGCCGTTTGCTCGACCTACAAGCGGCAGGCGTCTTACTATTTAATCAGCCACAGCAAATTGTCCACTTTGTCGCGGTAATATCAAGGGCATTAACCGTGCCATCTTGATTAACATCAGCCCCAGGTGTTGGGGCATCCAGTAAAGCTATAATTCTCACCACTTTGGTAATATCAAGGGCATTGATAACGCCATCACCATTGGCATCTCCCGGCAGCACCGGGGCGACCACTATTGAATCTCCAGTCCATGTCGCCACTATCTCTTCAGCCATGGTGTCATAGAGACTGCCAGATAGATTTATATCGCTGCTATCACCTTCAGAACCAATAACATGGAAATGCAGCACCGCCAGAGAGCCGGAGCCAGTTACCCCGATTGCTCCCGGAAGACTCTGAACCACCCGCCATGTCCCCGGGCTAATCTCCCAATAGGCTTCCACCGATATCGTTGTTGAGCCTATCAGCCCTGGGGTTACGCCATCCAGCCGCAGCACCGTGGCATCAAAGGTAACATCGTAGTAGCAGCCGTCAAAGTCCACCACCTCGCCGATGCTGACACTAGCTGTGAAATCACTATCCGGGGCTGCTTCATCGGGGGCACAAACTATAACCTCAACCGGGGCTGTTGCCGCCGCTACAGCCCCACCCTCCAAGAGCAGAGCTGTGTCCATGGCCCAAAAAGGGGAAAGTGCCATACCCATAACAACCAAAACAGGCATCAGCACCCGGTAAATAATTTTTACTTTCCCCATATCGTTAGTAAGCCTCACAATCTAATAAGCTCTTCTCCTTATGGCTATCCAGAGGATAACCACGCCCACTACGAGCACTCCAGCCATTGTGCCCCAGATAATTGGCCAGTTGATGGTCGGTTCCTCAGGGGTCTCCGGTGGCGGGGTTGTTTCTACTGGTTGTTCCTCCACTGTAAAGGACCCGCTGAGTTCGCCAACCTCCACTGAGTAGGTACCGGCCACGCTCTTGGTCGTGGTGAAGGTCACATCTTCACTGGCACCAGCCTCAAGCGTTATCTCCTTTATCTCCTCTACCACACCATTTATCTTGAGCATCAGTGCGTAGCTACCGGCGCCCTCGCCGCTGTTGGTAACCGTCACAGTGATGTTTACCGTCTCCCCAACATAAACCGCGCCTGGTGATACCAGGAGCTGGCTGGTGGAGAAAGCGGCTACGTCTGACAGGGTGGTAAAGGCATGGTCTTCGGATTCCGCCTGGTTACCTTCTTTATCAGATGACAAGACCTTGAAGTAATAGTTACTGCCCGGTTCCAGCCCATCGAGGCTGACACTGTGGGCGGTAACCAGCGCTGTATCCAGAGGGGTAACTGAAGCGGGGCTAGCCCAGTACCTTACCTGGCTATCACTATACTCGTCGGTCTGCCAGGCGATTTCAGCACTGGTCTTAGTTACGCTAGACACAGCCACACCGGAGATTGTCGGAGGCGTGGTATCCGAGCCGCCACCACCACCACCACCGCCGCCACCACCACCACCAGACGTGGTGATAATCACCGTATCCCCAACCCATACCGCCGTTATCTCCTGAGCCAGTATATTGGACAGCGTGCCGTTGGACAGAACTATGGTGCTAAAATCACCCGCAGAGCCAAGGACATGGAAGTGCAATACCGCCAGATATCCGGAGCCAGTTGCCCCGGTTAAGCCGGGGACATTCTGGACCACCCGGAATGTACCAGCGCTAAGCTCGTTGTAGATATCGACCGGCACTGCTGTTGAACCAATCAACCCTTCGGTGACATCATCCAGCCTCAGTACCGTATCATCAAAGGTAACGTCATACTGGCAGGCGTCAAAATCGGCCACGTCGCCGATATCAACATTAGCAGTAAAGCTGCTGCCAGACTTCGGACCAGCCGGGGCATCAATGCTTACTAAAACCGTTCCCGGCGGTACCGGGGCGGTGGTAAAGCTCCAGGAATAGGTCGAAGCCAAAGGATTACCGGCGGCATCGGTTATCGCCGTGCTTAAAGTAGCAGTATAGGTAGTCTCATAGGCAAAGTCGATAGCGGGAGTAAAGGTAGCAGTATTGGTACCGGCGTTATAGGATACACTACCAACCACACCAGCTATGGTAAAGCTGCCGGTGGTTATGGTCGCCGCATCCATCGCCTCGCTGAAAGTAGCCGTTACCACTGTGTCTACTGGCACGTCGGTGGCATCGGCCGCCGGTGAGGTGCTGTCTACCGTAGGTGGCACGGTATCGGCAACAGTAACTGTATCCCCAGCCCATGTTGCCGGTATCTCGCTGGCCGTAATATCACTGAGTATTCCGCCGGAAAGAGTTATGGTACTACTATCGCCTTCAGAGCCGATAACATGGAAGTGCAATACCGCCAGATATCCGGAGCCGGTTGCCCCACCCAAGCCGGGGACATTCTCAATCACCCGCCAGGTACCAGCGCTAATCTCGTTGCAGATGTCGACCGGTATCTCGGTTGAACCAATCAGCCCGTTGGCGACAACGTCCAGCCGCAGTACCAAAGGATCAAAGGTAACGTCATACTGGCAAGCATCAAAGTCGGTCACGCTGCTGATATCAACGTCAGCAGTAAAATCGCTGTCAGGCGCTACCCCCGCCGGGGCATCAATACTAACGGTAACCACTCCCGGCTCAGAACCGGTGGTAAAGCTCCAGGAATAGGTTGAAGCCAAAGGATTACCGGCAACATCGGTTATGGCAGTGCTCAGGCTAGCGGTATAGGTAGTGTCGTAGGCCAGGTTAGCCGCCGGCGTAAAGGTGGCAGTATAGGTACCAAAGTTATAAGATATACTGCCGGCTACACCGGCTATGGTAAAGCTGCCGGTGGTAATGGTTGATTCGTCCATCCTCTCACTAAAAGTAGCCGTTACTACAGTGTCCACCAGCACATCGGTGGCATCAGCTGCCGGTGAGGTGCTGTCTACCGTAGGCGCTGTGAAATCGGAAACACTAACGGTGTCCCCGACCCACGTGGCTGGTATCTCGACGGCCGTAATGTCACTGAGCACTCCGCCGGACAGGTCTATAGCGCTGCTTTCACCCTCGGAGCCGATAACATAGAAGTGCAATACCGCCAGATATCCGGAGCCGGTTACCCCACCCAAACCAGGTACATTCTGAATTACCCGCCAGGTACCGGCGCTAATCTCGTTGCAGATGTCGACCGGTATCTCGGTTGAACCAATCAGCCCGTTGGCGACAACGTCCAGCCGCAGTACCAAAGGATCAAAGGTAACGTCATACTGGCAGGCGTCAAAATCGGTCACCTCATTAACGCTGACATTAGCGGTAAAATCACTATCAGCGGTTGCTTCAGCCGGGGCCTCGATAGTAACAACGGTTGCTTCCTTTGCCACCACCGGGAACAATGATCCGCCTCCCAGAAGCAGAGCCACAATGGCTATTAGGCCCAGAATCTTTGCTATCCTTCCCATTGCGTCCTCCTTACATCGCCGTTCCACTCTCCCTTTAGAGGGAGAGTCAGGTTTTAACATAGAATGTCACTCCTCCAGACCCCCGCTTTAGGGATCCCTCCTCCTTATTTTTTATCTTTTTATCTGGTTCCTCTTTAACTATGGATAGGCAATTATTATCTCTACCATGGTGATGTCCAAGGCGTTAACCGAGCCATCTTCATTGGCATCAGCTCCGAGTGTTTCGGCATCCAGCCCGGCGATTATCCTCTCTACCTTGGTAATATCTAAGGCATTAACCGAACCGTCTCCGTTAGCGTCACCCGGAATCACCCCCGACTCCTCCACCGTGAAGGTATCAGTGGCGTAGTCTGCCTCAAGTGTGGTATTCGGAGGTGAGGCAGCATCAGTCGCCCTGACATACACCGTATGTTCTCCGATACTCAGGGCGGAGGTGGTAAAGGTATAGCCCTCGCTAAGGCTGTCAAAAGTACCGTCGCTGGCGGTAGCCGCCACCCAACTGCCACTATCAACCCTGTACTCCACCGAGGCGATATTGCTCTGTGTATCGGTAGCCGTACCGGTAAAGGTTGGGGTTGTGTCAGTGGTGGTGACAATGTCGCTTACAGTTACCGACGGCGGTGTAATATCCGGCACCACGCCGGTGGTAAAGTTCCAGGAATACTCCGCTGCTATCGCGTTGCCGGCAGTATCGGTTACCGCCGTGCTTAAAGTGGCGGTATAGATGGTATCGTCGGTCAGGTCGGCATCCGGGGTAAAGGTGGCAGTATAGGTGCCAAAGTCATAAGATATACTGCCGGCTACACCATCCAGGGTAAAGCTGCCGGTGGTAATGGTTGATTCGTCCATCCTCTCGCTGAAAGTAGCCGTTACTACGGTGTCCACCAGCACACCAGTCTCCCCACTCGCCGGTGAGGTGCTGTCTACCGTTGGCGCTAACGTATCAATGGTAAAGCTGTCAGTGGCGTAGTCTGCCTCAAGGGTGGTGTTCGCAGGTGAGGCGGCATCAGTCGCCCTGACATACACCGTATGGTCTCCGTCACTCAGGGTGGAAGTGGTAAAGGTATAGCCCTCGCTAAGGCTGTCAAAAGCACCGTCGCTGGCGGTAGCCGCCACCCAGCTGCCACTATCAACCCTGTACTCCACCGAGGCGATATTGCTCTGTGTATCGGTAGCCGTGCCGGTAAAGGTTGGGGTTGTGTCAGTGGTGGGATCGGGGCTCAGTGGCGTTATGGTTACCGACGGCGGTATAGTATCATCAGTTGGTGTTACCGCCAGGTTATGCTCGGTTACTGCTCCCGGGCTGAAGTCATAGTCATATGCTTGACCTGTTGCAGTACCATTGATAAAGAAGGATATGTCAGCTCCGGTCTCAATCTCACCGGTAACCGTAAGCTTCTCATCAAAGGCACCCGAGCCACCGTACTGACCGGCAACGGTAGTGGTGATGCTGCCGCACTGCACATCATTTACCTTAGCCGTGACTACCGTCCCCACCGCAGCTGGCGAACCAGCTATAGTCAGTGTCCCGTAGAAGGCGTGGGGCATAGTCGGTATGCTGGCATAGGCAGGGACGGCACAGAGGAGCAGCGCCACTACTATCAATGGGCAGAGGAGCCATTTTCTCTTTCCTTTCATATTTCCCTCCCCAATTTCTTTCAAGTTTCTAGTTTCCATCCCCAATGTTTACTAAAGCTATGGGGGAGGGGGAGTTGGGGTCCCCCTCCCCCATCCTAGTTTAACCAGCCGTGTTCTCCATCAGGCAGGCTGTTCTATTCAAGGTCTGGTGCTATTGGACAGAGGGTAAAGCCGCCCAGTGTAGCCGCTTCCGTCATGAAAATCCAGTAGCCCTCACCTACCACCAAGCTGTTAGCAGTGGCTGCACCGGAAACATAGACCCACTCCGCAGCGTTCATGGATGGGCTCACTAGCTGGCCAAAGCTACCATATACTGAAGCTGTAGCTTCTGCGTCTGTCTTTGCTGTTAGGCTAGCCAGACCAATCATGTTCCAGCCGGCAGCCAAATCCTTGCTAGGCACCCAGGTGGCGCCGCCATCAACCTGCAACAGCACCGTCTGGGCGCTGCTCATCTTGACGTAGAAGGCTTCACATGGATTCAGGACATCGGTAGTTACCTGCACCCAGCCAAGAACACTGTCATACTTGTAGGCAATGGTCATACCGGCAGGAACCAGCTCATTAAGAGCATCTACCGAAGACATAAGCTTGGCCGGCGTTGACAGGGTATTCCAGCCAGTGGACAGGCTCACGGTCAGGGCAGGATAACTGGCGTTAGCCGCCACTACATCCACCAGGGACTTGTGCAGCCAGGGCGTGGTGACGACATCCGCGGCAAGACCGCTGACCGATGTTCCCGGTCCGCTGGCGCTGCCGAACCAGTTGTACTGGGCTTGCGTGATACCAGTAACACCCGTTGCGACTTTTATGCTGTAGGTCGCATCGTTATCGTAGATAGCGTTGTACTGGAGTGTAACAGGGTCATCTGCATCGCCGCTGTCCTTGTCTATAATAACAACAGCGTCCCTAGGATGGGCTCCGGCAACTCCGGTGAAGGTGTTGTTCTTTATCACCAGGTCTAGTTGGGTACCGGAGTCACAGTCTTCAACCCTGAGCCCATACTGGTA
>Ga0315551_10003339_pt1 | contig 11455 bp, 9 predicted proteins | sample SalMarSW160290MG_FD_203678 | JGI IMG/M metagenome (GOLD analysis project Ga0315551, IMG submission 203678) | Salt marsh sediment microbial communities from the Plum Island Ecosystem LTER, Massachusetts, United States - Salt Marsh Sediment SW1602-90 ... | reverse complement strand
GCTACACCTCAAGCGCATCATGCCTCCTCACGGTGACGAGTCTCGTTGCTCAGGCGCCGGCAGGAGAACCATTGTCCCTGGATGAGATCAACGAGATTGTCCACGAGGTTCGACGTCAGCGACGAACGGGGTAAGCCGTGCGCATCGTGATTGACACCAAACCCACCTAAAAAACAGAGCCCCTTCGCCTGTGATGAGGTGAAGGGGCTTTGAGTTGCAGCACCTAAAACGGCAAGTTGTCCCCATTGGGCTATGGACGTTTCTATGGCTTGGTCACCGCCTCCCCGATCCGCCCCAGGGCCTTCTGTATGTTCTCCACCGAGTTGGCATAAGAGAAGCGGAGGAAGCCCTCGCCGTACTCGCCGAAGGACGTGCCAGAGAGGGTGGCCACGCCAGCTTCGTTGAGCAGGAAATCCTCCATCTCCTGGGAACTCCTACCCGTGCCCTCGACGTTGGGGAAGACGTAGAAAGCGCCTTTGGGTCTCAGGCAGCGGAAGCCGTGGATCTGGTTGAGGCCGTCCACGATGACGTCCCGCCGCTGATGGAAAGCCTCGACCATCTTCCTGGACTCGTCCTGTGGCCCCTTGAGGGCCTCGACGGCGGCCCACTGGCTGAAGGCGGCGGTGCAGGAGTTGGAGTTGACCATCAGATTAGTCACCTGCGCTGCCAGCCAGTGGGGCATCACTCCGTAGCCCATGCGCCAGCCCGTCATGGCGTAGGTCTTGGAGAAGCCATCCAAAATAATGGTTCGCTCCTCCAGGCCGGGGAATCGGGTGATGCTGGCGAACTCTCCCTCGTAGACCATGCGGCTGTAGATCTCGTCGGAGAGCACCACAGCGTCGTTCTCGATGGCCGCCTCGGCGATGGCTTGCAAATCCTCCTTGGTCAGCACCCCGCCGGTGGGGTTGTGCGGCGAGTTGAGGATGATCATCTTCGTTTTGGGGGAGACCAGGCTCTTGAACTCTTCGATGTCGAAGCAGAAGTCCTTTTCCATCAGAAGCGGGACGGGCACGGGTGTGGCGCCGACGAAGTTGATCATGGATCCGTAGATGGGGAAGCCTGGGTTGGGATAGATGACCTCGTCGCCCTGCTCGCACAGGGCCAGGATAGTGAAGAACATGATGGGCTTGCCGCCCGGCGTGACCACCACCTGGTCTGGATGGACCTCGATGCCCCGTGTGGTGGCAATCTCCTCAGCGATAGCTTCCCTGAGCTGGGGGATGCCTGCCGACGGGGTGTAATGGGTCTGGCCCTCGCGCAGGGCTTTGACGCCCGCCTCGACGATGTTGGCGGGAGTGTCGAAGTCGGGCTCACCGATCTCCAGGTGGATGATCTCCCGTCCCTGGGCCTCCAGTGCCCTGGCCTTCATCAGCACCTCAAAGGCCGTTTCCGTGCCTAGCCTACTCATTCTGGTAGCGAGTTTCATTGTTTGCCTCCTTGATTTGTTTTGGACTGCACCCTGCGGCTACAACAGCGTCTCACTACAAACAATACGCGGGATCAGCGGCGCTTCCTCAGCCCGGTCGGCGATGACGCGGTGGGCCTCCTCCAGGTTGTAGTCACGGACGATGCGCAGGAGTTGCTCAATCAGGGCCAGGCCGGTGATCCTGCTGCGACGCAGGTTGTTGAGCTCACGATGGGCGCGGGCGGTCAAAGGGACAGTGGTGAGGATCTCGGACAGGAGACTCAACCGAGCTTTCTCTTCCGTATCCTCTTCGGCGTCGAAGATGAGGCGCAGCTCCGCCAGAGCGTAGTCACGACCCAGGGCGGCGCCTACCCTGTGGCGTATCTCGGCCTCGCGGGTGCGCACCTCGGCGTCGAAGTCGCGTTTGACGGCGGTGATGCGCTCGTTGATGCCAACGGGCAGCGCCAGGGTAGGCTCGTCTTCATCGCAGCGAATGGCGCGGATGGCCTGCTGCGGATCCGCTGTGCGGTGGCCCTGTTCGTCAACCAGATAGAGGCGCTGATAGCTGCCGGCCTGGCAGAAAACGAACAGACCGGGCTCGCCAACCGCCTGGCGTGCGCTGCGGACGCCGTCAGGCATGGTGGCGATCTGCTGAAAGCGGTCGGGGTCGGTGCGCTGGAGCTGGCGCATGAGCTCTTCGGCTTCCAGCAAGTTGAAGATGTCGGGCTCTGGTTCGTCCTCCAGGACGCTGGGATCGCCCCGATAGATGGCGTACATGGCCTCGGCGTTGATCTGCTCGCTCTTGTGCAGTACGGGCGCGTCCTCCCCGATGGTGCGATGAATGTCGGCGATGCGGCGCTCCAGGCGTTGCTCGATGCCCAGTTCGCGCTCCAGGCCGGTCTCAGGGAGGAAGTTGTAGGCGTAGATGGTGTCGTGCTCGGTGCCGATGCGATCCACGCGGCCCACGCGCTGGATGAGGCGGATGGGATTCCAGTGCAGGTCGTAGTTGATGACGTGGTTGGCGTCCTGCAGGTTGAGACCCTCGCTGAGCACGTCGGTGGAGACCAGGATGCGCAGCTCTTCGTCGCCGGGTTGGAGTTGATAGTTGTTGGCCTGGGGAGCAAAGCGAAGGATGACACGGCCTCGGTCTGTGGTGTCGCTCTCCACGGCGCGGATACGCCCCAGGTGCTTGAGGTTGTCGTAGAGGTAGTGGGCGGTGTCGGCGTATTGGGTGAAGATGAGGACCTTGTCACTGACCAGATCGCCGGGCAGGGTGCGGTTCCCGGTCATCATGGCCATGAGCTGCTGGAGTTTGTTGTCCTCCTGGGGGCCGATGGGCTCGACCAGGCGGGCCATTTCGTCCAGCAGGGCGATGTCGGTGTCCAGGGCATCCTGGAGCTTGAGCACGTCGAAGTCGCTGATGGGGTAACGGACGCTGGCTTTCTCCAGGGCCTGGTACAGGGCGGGCTCGTCGTCCAGGTCGGACTTGTAGAGGATGTCAGTGGCCTCGTCGCCGGCGGGCACCAGATCACGGTCCAGCGCGCCCTGGAAGGCGCGCTGCAGGTTTCGCAGGCGGTTGACGGTCTGGCGGAAGGCGTGGACGCTGGACTCGAAGCGCTTGAAGAGCATGACCCGCATCAGGCCGCGCAGCGCAGTGCCCGCTCGTTGAAGTTCCTGATACTGGGGCACGTTTTGATGCGCTGGCAAAACGTAGTCGAACAGGGCGTAGCGGGCGTAGGTGAGCTGGCCCATCAGGTCGTGGAGGCGCTGGTAGACGCGGCTCCGGGCGGCGGTGTCGCCGGGGGCGCGGTAGGTGTCCTCGATGCTGTAGGTGATGGTCTCCAACTCGCGGTCGGGGAAGACCAGGGGCTGGCCGTTGATCTGAGCATCAGGGTAGTAGGTGCGGATGTGGCGGCGGGTGCGGCGGATGAGAACGTGGTTGAGGATCTCCTGCAGGTCCCGGCTGGGCGGTTCCTCGTTGCGCGGCTCCACCTTGCGGAAGAACTCCGGCAGGTTGGGCGGGTTGATGGGAATCTCGGTGGTGTCCTGGGGATGCCAGAGCTTGATCTGGTGATAGATGTCCCACGCGCTGGTGGCGCGGGGGGTGGCGGTCAACAGGATGGTGGGCCGCGTCTGGGTGAACAATTGCAGGGCGGCGTAGCGCTGGGTGTCGCGGTAGCGGAAGTTCTGCGACTCATCCACCAGCACCAGGTCGCGGTCGCGATAGCGCCAGTTGTCGGCCAGCATCCGCTCGTGGCCCTTCTGGCTGAGGAGGCCCATGGAGATGACCGGGGCGTCAATCTGGTAGCGTTCCATGAACCACTCCCACATCTCCACCAGGGAAGCGGGGCAGACCACCAGGGGGCGGGCGCCGCGATAGAGGGCGTAGTGTTTGAGCAGGGTGGTGCCAATGTAGGTCTTGCCCAGGCCCACCACGTCGACCACGAAGACGCCGCTGTAGGTATCCAGGATCTTGATGGCCTGGCGGACGGCCACCCGCTGAAAGTCGGCCAGCTCCGGCATCTCCGCTTCCCAGAGGAGTTCGGCGTCGCGGCGGCCCTCCAGCCGGTCCTTGACCAGGGTGTAGAGGGTCTTAAGGTAGATGTCGTGGGGGCTGACGGGCCGCGGGCCTTCTGGGGTGGGCACCTGGCTGGCGGCCCAGGAGCGGCGCAGCTCGTGGATCAGGTCCGCGTCGAAATCCTCGGCCTCATCCCACAGCTCGTTGAACCAGTGGGAGAGCTCGGCGTGGTTGCCGTCCCCGAACACGCGGACGTTGAGCTCGGTGTTGTGGCTGACGCCGCCCAGCGACAGATTGGAGCTGCCGACGATGGCCGCGCCGGTCTGGGCACGGATGCGGGCCGGGTCGAAGTCGAAGAGGTAGGCTTTGGCGTGGAGGCGGCCGCGGGTGTAGACCTTCACCTGCACTTTGCCCTGGGCGATCAGGTCGGCCAGGGAGAGCGCCAGGGCCTGGGCGTCGTCGGTCTGGTCCATGAGCTCCAGGGTGGTCTGGATGGAGTCGGCGGTCTCGGCGCGGATGCGAGGAGCCTGGGCGGAGGCCATCCATTCGCGGCGCACTGCGCGCTGCAACGTCGCCAGGTGGTGGTAGCCCTCGGCCAATTGCTCGATAGTCTGGCGGTTGGTGACGTTGCCGATGAGCAGGCGCAGTTGATCCAGGGCGGGGATGTGCGCGGCGATGGCCTGGAAGCCCGACAGGAAGAAGTAGCCCACAGCAAAGTGGGCGCGGATGCTATCGGCCAGGAAGTCCTTGATTTCGGGAGCCAGCTCCCGCGTGCGGTTGTCTATGATGTCGTGGGGCATGAGTCACTCCTTCAGGGTTAGGTGCCAGGCACTTCCGGGAAACCATCTGGCCCAGCGCCGATGACGATTGGCAGACGCTTCTTGCTTTGAGATCCCCAATGAAAGTGCCTGGCACCTGGCGCTCCCTTGAGGTGCCAGGCACTTCCGGGAAACCGTCTGGCCCGGCGCCGATGACGATTGGCAGACGCTTCTTGCTTTGAGATGCCCGATGAAAGTGCCTGGCACCTGGTGCTCATTCCAAGAGATAGTCTTCAATCCCCGCCGGCAGCTTATCCAGCCCACTCAAATAGTCCAGGACGAACTGGCGATAGCTTCCTGCCACAGGAAAATGCTCTTGCACAAAAGCACGATCTACCAACTTGCCGTTGCGGGCGCCAATCCACTCCAGGTAGTTGGAATAGGGCCATTGTTCCAGATCAGACACCAATCCATGCTTGACCGGATTAGCGTGGATGTAACGGCATAGATGCAGCAAGTAGCGATCCTGATCCACGTGAATGGCTTTGAAAGGCCCCTCAAAGAGTGTGCCCGTGCGGTCATAGCGTTTGTTGAAGGCTTTGGTGTAACTGTTGAAGACTCGTTGCGGCAAGCGGCCTGCCGGTATCTGGTCATCCTGGCGCAGCAAAAAGTGATAGTGGTTGGGCATCAGACAGTAGGCGACGACAGTGATATCGAACGCGCTGGCGTACTTTTGCACCCGGCGCAGCAGGAACAAGTAGTTCTCTTCTTCCCGAAACATGGGCAGCCGTCCCACGCCTCGGTTATAGATGTGGTAGAATTGACCCTGAGCAAATTGGACCTTGCGGTATGGCATAATCGAGTTACCTCCCAGGTTCCTTCAGGTGCCAGGCACTTACGTGGCTACTTGGGCCTTAAGGTTGTCTTCCAAATGGTTTGTACCTGTTTATGGGCGATCCGTGTAAGTGCCGGGCACCTCACTGCAGCTTCCCCCGCACCCGCTCCAGAACGCGGCGGCGGCTCTCCGCTACGGGCATTCCCACCCGTTCCGCAACCTCTACCGCCCGCTCCAGCAGGGGCAGGGCCTCGTCCAGGCGGCCCTGGTTCTCGTACAGCAGGGCCAGGTTGAACAGAGTTATGCTCTCGGTGACAATGTCGCCCAGTTCCTTGCAGATCGCGAGATTCTTACGGTAGAGCCGCTCCGCCTCAGCCAGGTCGCCCTCGTCATCGGCCAGGTTCGCCAACTGGCCCAGCAAACCCGCTTCGTTCTTCTTGTCGCCCAGCTCCTGGAACACGGGCAAGGCTTCTTCGTACAGACGCCGCGCCTCGGCCAGGTCGCCCTGGTCTTTGGCAAGGTTGCCCAAGCCCCACAACGACAGGGCGATGCCCGCCCGGTTCCCCAGTTCCTCATTGATGTCCAGGCTTTGCCGGTACAAGCGCCGCGCCTCGTCATAATCCCCCGTGGCCTGGGCCAGCCGCCCCAACTCGTGCAGCGTGCTGGCAATGCCCGCCCGGTTCCCCAGTTCCTCTTTGATGTCCAGGCTTTGCCGGTACAAGCGCCGCGCCTCGTCATAATCCCCCGTGTCCTGGGCCAGCATCCCCAACTGGTGGTAGGTGATGGCTACGGACTCCCGTTCGCCCAGTTCCTCAAAGATGGCCCGCACGCGCTGGCATTCCCGGCGGGCACCTTCCAGGTCGCCAGTTTGGTACAGCAATGTAGCCAAGTTGCCGGCAAAGGAGGCGGCGTCGTGCCGGTGGCCCTCGGCCTCGGCAGCGCGGACGGCTTGCTCAAGCCGGGCGCGCAACTCGCCCCAGTAGCCGCGCACGCCCAGGTAGCCGCTGGAGGGTATGCACAGTGCCCAGGCGAAGCGGCGCACCTGCTCCCACTGCTCCTCCCGGTAGGCGCGATCCATGGCGGTCAGGACGTTGGGCTGCTCGGCTTCCAGGGCGTCGTAGTCGGCGGCGGTGGGCTGGTCGTGCGCCTCGGCGTAGGCCAGGTAGTGAGCGGTATGGGCCGCGCGAGCGGCCGGGGCCTCGCCGGCCTGGTCCAGCAGCGCGGCGGCGTGGTCGCGCAGCAGGGGGTGCAGGCTGTAGCGCACTCTCTCCCCCTCTCCCCCTCTCCCTTTCTCCCCCTCTCCCCCTCTCCCTTTCTCCCCCTCTCCTCCCCCCTCCCAACGCGCCAGGGACAGCGCCACCAGCGCGTCCAGCCCCGCCTCGGTCGTCCCCACTTCCCACCCCAGGACGGCGGCCACGTGCTCGGCGGCAAAGGGCGCGGGGGCAAAGACGCCCAGGGCTCGGAACAGCCGCTGCCCCTCGGCGTCCAGCGCGTCGTAGCTCAAGGAGAAGCAGGCCACCAGCCCGCGTTGCCCCTTGAGTCGCAGCGCCTCGGCGGCGCGGGCTTCTACCTGCGCGCACAGGCTCGCCAACTGCCAGCCGGGCTTGCGGGCGCGCAGGGCGGCCAGCTTCCCGGCCAGCTCCAGCGCCAGCGGCAGGCAGCCCACCCGTTCGGCCAGGCGGCGGGCGGCATCTGGCTCCCGCTCCACCACTGGCCTGGCCAGGGCAGCCAGCAACTCCAGCGCCTTCTCCAGCGGCAGCACGTCCAGGCGGCGCACCGTCGCGCCCAGGGCCAGCGCCAGCTCCTCGTCGCGGGTGGTGAGTAGCAGCGGGACGCCGGGGGGACGGGCCGACTGGAGGGCACGCGCGCCGTCAAGCCAGCCCTCGCGCACGTCGTCGAGCACCACCAGCAGCCGGCCCTGCTCTTTGACGCGCTCGGCCAGTATCCCGCGCACCGCCTGGGCGCGGGCCTGGGGATCGGGCAGCGCGCTCACGTCGTGGCCGCACAGTCGCGCCCAGGCAGCCAGCACCGGCAGCGGGTCGCCCCCGTTGGCCAGCAGGTCGGCCCAGAAGACGCCGCCGGGAAACGCGCCGTTCAGTCGGACCGCCAGTTGAGCCGCCAGCGCGGTCTTGCCGATGCCGCCCATCCCTTGCAGGGCGGTGATGGCCTGGGGGGTGTCGCCGCTGGTGAGGGCCTGGGCCAGGGCGTCCAGTTCGTCGTGGCGGCCGGTGAAGTAGGCCGGTGGCGCGGGGGCGGTGGCGCGGGTGGGAGCAGGCGGGGCGGCGTAGTAGTCGCCCGTCACCTGGGTCACGCCGATGACAGTGCTACCGTCCTTTGCCTCTACTACCTGGGAGATGCTCCTGTCGCCCACGACGTTGCCATCGTCGGCGTCATGGGTTGGTTGGGCCGTCTGTTTGTTGTTCATGGGTCAAGCCTCTATTCAGGTGCCAGGCACTTTCATTGGCTTCTTGGGAGCTACAGTGCCTCCAAGCCAGAGAGATTGCTCAACCAGTCGGTTATTCGCAAGTGCCTGGCACCTTCACTCATTGCTTGATCTGCCGCACGCCCTTGATGACGCTGTCATCGCTGGCCCGCACGATCTGCTTGCCGCCGCCCTTCATCCGCTGGGTGACGTCCTCCACCCAACTGCCCCGTTCGGCCAACACTTGCTGCACTGCTTCCTGTCCGCCCAGCAAGTCGAAGAGTTCCTGGGCCAGGGCCGGGTTCTCTTGCAGGCGGGCGCCCAGCACCTCGGCCAGCAGCGTCTGGCGGGCCTCGTCCTCTGGTTTGACGGCCACCACCGTCGCCATGACCTGCACTTCGGCATCATCGTGGAAGCGGGTCTGGAGCTTGTCCCACAGAGCTTGCGCCTTCTTCCAGGCCGCTTCGCCGCCCTTTTCGGCCATCACTTCGGCCAGCTTCTTCCCACCGGCCTTGCCCACCTCGATCAAGAACGGGGTGAACGGAGCCAGCGTCGTCACCACTGCTGCTGCGGTCTGTCCGATATCGTTTGCCATTTGCGTACTCCTTCTTGTGTTGTAGTTCGCTGATCCTACTGAAGCCTCCGGGACCAGTGAGCTTGCTTCAGGAAGCTGTTGATTTCGGGAGTTAGTCTGCTAAGTCAATTTGACATGCCTGACCCGATAATGTATAATAATCTCAAGTTCGGCCGAATACTGCCCGCAAGGTGGGTGCCCCTTTGGGGCTAGGCCGTGCCCCCTAATCACGGGGGCATTTTTGTTCTCCAGAGACCTTCTTCGCCACTCGGGTCAAGCCGGTATGGGAGTAATGACTCTCTCTGTAGGATGCAACTGCAGTTCGCTAGGATGCAACCACAGGTACTCGCGTACTTCTAACTGCATCCGGTCAAGTTCAGCCAGGTAACCACCGGCTGATAACCGATAATTCGCCGGGTTTGTTTCAACTTGTCGCAATTGGGTCACCTGTCGCTGAAAGTATTCAATCCGTTCCAGAGTCACCTTAAGTTCCTGGTCGTCTCTGATCATTGTTGAGCACCTCAACACTCTCTTGGTATTCTACCACCACTAGCTCTTGAGTGTCAAGTCGGATTTCAGTGGCGTCGGGCAAGATAGTGCGAAATTGACAGTGGGGAGGAGATATAGTATACTCCTCATAGGAGTCCATCCAACGATACGGGAGGGAACAGTGATATGAACACAGTGATTGCCGTAAAGGTTACCCCCCAGGGAGTGCTAGTGCCGCGTCCCCTGATAACTGCCTGGGGTGACATTGAAGAGGTCGAAATCGAACAGCACGCCAATGCCATTATCGTTAAACCCAAAACCGATCGCGCCAACGGGTTACACGCTCAAATTGTGAGCGAGATGAAAGCGGCGGGCTTGATCGAAGATCTGCCTTGGGCGCAACCTCCGGTGGCCTCATCCGAGGAGCGCGCACGTCTGGCGAAGAAGTTGAGCCACGGCAAACCTCTCTCTGAAATCATCATCGAAGATCGGGAGGATCGCGCGTGAGTCACTATTACCTGGACGCCAGTGCCCTTGTCAAACGTTACGTGGACGAGGTGGGCAGCGATTGGCTGCGCACGATAATCGTCTCTACCCGGCCACTTCTTTTGTTTACCTCCCGCATGACGATTGTCGAGGTGATCAGTGCTTTTGCGCGCCGGGTGCGCGAGGGCTCTTTGTCTTCTGCGGAACTTGCCATCGCGCGGGATGCATTCCGAGGGGATTGCTTGAACGAGTATCAGATCATGCCTCCCACGATGACGGTCATTGATCTGGCGTGTGTCTTATTGGAGCAGCACCCATTGCGCGCCTACGACGCGACTCACCTGGCGACAGCGCTCAGTGCGCAGCAATTTCTCGCCGCACAAGGTTATCCACCCCTCACCTTTCTCTCTGCCGACGATCGGCTGAACCGCGTCGCTACTGCCGAGGGTCTACAAGTAGATAACCCCAACCATCACCCCTGAACCACTGACCCTACTGAAACCTCTGAGATCACTGAAGCCCTTTCAGTGTGATCAGTGTCCTCAGTGCCTCAGTGATTCAAACCCTCCACCACCCCAATCTCCTCCTCCGTCAACCCATACAACTCATACACCAGCGCGTCAATATGCGCGTCCGTCTCCGCAATCTGCTTCTCCAAGCTGGCTCTAGCGGCTGTACCGGCTGACTGAAGCTCCTTGTGCAGTGTCAGCATCCGCTCCACCAGGGCTACCATCTTGTCGTGGCGGGCAACGTCGGCAGGGTCGTCGAAGTTGATGGTGCGGATAGGAAGTTGTGATAGAAACTGGCGATTGGCAGATAACCATCCTCCGCGAAATGGTACACTCACAAATGGGAAGTACCAACGCAACAGTCTCGAATTGAGCAGGCCAAGAAGATACGGCAATCCTTGGTGCATATACGCTGGTTTGAGAGTGATGCCACATACATCCACATTGTCCAAGAAGTGATTGCCTTCCTCATCGTAAGCAATGTATAGACTCTCCACAAGGCGTGGCACACAGAGTTTCACCCGTCCCTGAATTCCGATATTCTGACTCCGTCCGAAGCGGTACCACTTGCTATCCTTGAACTTACCCCGCTCTCGCTCCTCTAGCTCTTTTCTGTTCTCCAGCAAGTACGCTGCTGTCTGGGGATAGAGCTTTGACAGCACATCAAACTGAATCAACTCTGCTGACTCGTTCTCACCCCTGTATGGGAAGAGAATATACTGACGCTCTGGCAGAGGACAGTAGCGACTCACGTCAGTTCCACTGATCAACGGAAACAGGAGTCCCTTCTCAAAAATCCATTCAGTTTTGAGAGCTTTGGACTCTAGCCTCAGAGTTTGCGGTCTCTCTTCAACCAAATCCATGATGAACACTTTATCAGCACTCGTCTGCAGCCCAACAAAAACGTCCGCCATATCTCCAAGCTTCAATGGTATATCACTCATCCGCTCAAACAGCGGTGCCGCTGGCCCCACGACAAAGTTCCACTCTTCCTCCGTCATCTTGTCAGCACTGATCTTGCCCTCAACCGCCTCACCACTTGTTTGCCAGGCATCCAGGTCGTGGGCGTCGACATAGCGGAAGTGTTGGTTGCATCCCTTGTCTAGAAAGAGCAGACAGGTGTAGTTGGTAGATGAGCCGAACACTTGTGCTGCGCCAAAATCCACGACTGCTTTGACAGCCTTTTGATCAGCCAGCAGCTTTCGTAGCCCTTTGCCATAGGCGGCCTGCATGAATTTGTTCGGCTGAATGAAACAGAATTGACCATTCGGTGCCAATAAACCCCATGCCCGCTCAGCAAAGACTACGTACAAGTCATAACTACCGGTTGCCGAGAGGCGGTTTCAAAAACTGTTGCTGACATTTCAAAGGTTGTCGCTCGGTTGTCGTGGCGGCTTGTAATGATTGGCAGGGCTTGATGGTCGGGTAATGCTTGTCTGGAGAGCTGATCGGGCTCGAT
>Ga0315551_10003338_pt1 | contig 11458 bp, 9 predicted proteins | sample SalMarSW160290MG_FD_203678 | JGI IMG/M metagenome (GOLD analysis project Ga0315551, IMG submission 203678) | Salt marsh sediment microbial communities from the Plum Island Ecosystem LTER, Massachusetts, United States - Salt Marsh Sediment SW1602-90 ... | reverse complement strand
GGTTTGCCGGAATAAAGGGTGCAAAACCAAAACCTTATTAGTCAATCATAACCCATATCGGAAGTCAAATCGATTCCAATCATGATCAGCCGAAGCAAAGACGCTGAAATCATTTCCAAAATAGTTCATCTTTTGCGATGGCGTATACATTCCGAGAAAACTGCCAGCGTCTGATTTCGAGGCCAAGCGATTGCAAATCGAGAGCATCTTGAAAAAACGTTATACCGAGACAGACGCCATCGGGTTGAATGCCACCGAAGTCCGACAATTGTTCAATACATAGAGGGTATTAAAATTGTTCGTAATAATAGTTGGGGCTTCTGGAAAAATAAGGGAAGTGGAAAAGCTCCTTTAAACTCAAGGATTCGGATTCCGCGGCGGGGGTTTTTTTATTATGGCGGGTTTTTGATTCAATGACCTTGGCCTTAATATTTAATCCAAGAAGATGTGCGATCCTGTTGACTTCATTGACGAACCGCGTGTTGTTGTGGCTGTTTTCGCCCATCCATCCACCGGTCTGATGAATTCTCTGATGAATCATCTCATGTAAAAGAACATCACTGATCTTTCTGGTATTGAATCGGCGGGATTCCCATGTAAGACCGGTGGTCGGATAGATCGGACGCATTAAGATATTATGTAAAACGATCAGATTCGCGGCGTGATCGTAGTATCCGAGGCTGCGATCCTGGTGTGTCTCTTTCCAGACAATTGCGCCCGAAACGTTTTTGCCGTAAAATAAGGCATCATTTAGTCTTTTCCACTCATCATAGACCCATGCGCCAAGATTCCCAAAAGCATTGGCTGCTTCATTTTTCAATTCTGCAAATGTCGGCATTTTTCTCATACATGAAACGCCTGATTTTCCGGGTCAAGATTTAACTTAGCGGAAAAGACCCCGACACGAGACCTTTGCAAAACGCCCCTTTTTGCCCAATCCGCCTGAGGCGGACAAGTTTCTGCGCCTGCCCCGTGAAATGCGAAGCCTATTTCTCTGGGGTCACACTCAAATTTTAATCCTCAAAATACTCAATGTGTTCCTGCGGTTAAAATTTTCGCGTTCCCTTCCGGGGCGTAGGCCCTACTGGCCGGAGGCTTGGACTTGAACAAAAATGAGCATTTTTCAAAGGTCTCGATACATCAACGTGTTACTGTTGTTCTATCCGCAATTTTTGTCCCGGATATATTGTGCTGCCGGGTGTTAAGGCGTTGATGCGCAGAAGTCGATTTAGGGACATCTTGTGCCCCTGCGCGATATCGAAAGGACTGTCACCCCTTTTGACCACATAGGTCTTAAGATCATTCGAACTCAAATCTTCATCCTGGTTCCGGTCTTTGGATATCTTTAACACCTGTCCGATATGAAGTCTCGTCGTCGACAGGTTGTTCAATTCCCGGATCTTTTTGGTCGTGGTGCCGTATCGCTTGGCAATAATCCATAGTGAATCGCCGCTATGTACAACATGCGTCGAAGGAAGATTTGTATTGTTTTTATTGTATTTCGACGGGGTATATGAGGTCATCCGCCTGAGCGGTATCCTGAGCTTTTTACCTGCAACGATATAGCTGGATCGACGCAGGTTGTTGGCCCACATTATTTTCCTAACGCTGGAATGATATCGCCTGGCAATGGTTGAAAGGCTTTCGCCGTGTCTGATTCGATGATAGACATAAGCCGGCCGGGGTGGATATGATATGGGTATGTCATCCAAACTGGCAAGAAGGATGTTGGCTTTGCCCTTAGGAATCCTGAGCGGGTAATTTCCGTGAGGCAGTATTTTGTAACGAAGTTCAGGGTTTAGTTCACAAAGTTCTTGTTCGGGAACATTGATGGCTTTTGCAATATCTTTAAGATGAACCTGTTTTGAAACCATTACATTTTCGAATTGTAATGGTTTGTCGACGGATACGGCATCGAGCCCGTATTTTTTCGGATTGTTGATGATATGGAGTGCAGCCATAAAACGGGGAACATATCTGGCGGTTTCCCGGGGAAGACGTTCGTAAAGATCCCAGAAGTTGTCAAGATAATTGATATTCTGCGTCCGGATGACTTTAAGCACCTGGCCTTCCCCACAGTTATAGGCAGCCAAAACAGTTGACCAGTCACCGAAAATTTGATGCAGTTCTTTCAGATAGGCGATAGCCGCCCTGGTCGATTTAATCGGATCGATTCTTTCATCAATATATGTATCTCGGTTTAGTCCGAACTTATATCCGGTTGACGGGATGAACTGCCAGAGCCCGAGAGCCCTTGCTTTTGAAAGCGCATTGACCTTGAATCCGCTTTCAATTAAAGGAAGCCATGACAATTCAACCGGGATTCCGGCCGCCTTTAGCATTGGCAAAATCAGCGGGCGATATTTTCCGGACCGCTGGTAGGCTTTGATAAAAAATTTTTTTTCGCCGTGTTTGGTAAAGTTATCGATTTCTTTTTGTACGTGTTTATTCATTACCAAAGGGATGGCATTGTGATTTCCCTTGACCACGATATGCCGTGAAGCGTAAATTTCAAGAATGCGTTTTGAAATCGTAAAACGCAGATCTTCTTTTTGTTGGACGAGTTTCGCGTTGTCGTCGACATCGATTTTCAGGATTAACGCATATGCATGATCCAGAGCGTCCAGGGCGTTCTCCAGCTCTCCTTTTTGCCAAAAATCTTGGGATTCTTGACAAAAATCAAGGGCTTCATCGAGAATAGATTGTGTTTTATCCCCTTGAGAAGATTTTGCTGCCGCTTGATTATTGCTGTTTGAACCCGAGCCGGTATCTAAGTCGCTCGTTTTACTTTCAGAAGCTGCGGAATCTACAATCGAACGGTTTTGATTTTCATTGACGCTTTTTTCAGATGAAGCAGAAAGATCGGATGCGTCCGATGGGGGTGTTGCATCATTTTTATTTTGAGACAAGGTATTTTGGGCCTTATCCCCGATGGCGTTAGATGTGTTTTTATGTTCCGGCGTACTTTCATGATCCGAAAACATAGCTTGTTGTCGTGAAACAGGGTCATTATGAATGTTCTGAACACAGCCGCAAAAGAAAACAAACAGGATGACCGGCAAAAATACAATTCGTGGCTTTATCAAAGCGGGCTCCTCAATCGGTTTTAGCCGATAACATGTGAAACAAGTTTCATCAGCGTAAATGTTTTGATTTTCGATTACACAACATACGGCGATCTTGTCAAGGCTTTATCGCGTTGAAAAGCAGTATAATCGGTTCACCTTTATATAAAAAAGATAAGATGGTAATATTTTTTTCTTGCTTTTATGACGATATGTGCTTTCATTGGAAAATAAGCAAATAGTATGCCAAGGCGAAACAATTCGGAAAAATGCAAACAAATGATATTATCACAAAATATATACAGAATGTTAACCAAAGACTATAAAAACCACAGTGACCACCCGCCAAATATTTATGTCAATTTTTAATCACGCGTGGCAATAATTGATCAATATGTTATATCCGTAGAAAACAATAGAAAAGAAGAGATAAAGTCGATATTTTATTATTTAGATATATATTTTACCATATAATTTATGATTATCCAGTATATCGGTTAAATTCCGGGCTTGATAACTATTAAATATATTAGTACAAGAAATAGTTTTATGGAAGGCACAAAATGTTGATGAATGATGACCAAGATTTGGATTGCAAAAGGGCATTCATCTATAAAAATTAATATCGGGCTAAAAAATTCAGGATATACAATGTGTTGCCAGAGTAGCTCAGTTGGTAGAGCGCCTCACTTGTAATGAGGATGTCGCGGGTTCAACTCCTGTCTCTGGCTCCATATATGAAAATGTCTTTCAGGTGGGGTTCCCGAGTGGTCAAAGGGAACAGACTGTAAATCTGTCGGCGAAGCCTTCGGAGGTTCAAATCCTCCCCCCACCACCAGCCTCAAGGTAAGTCGTATGTAGGAGATTTCAGATTGTTATTGAAATCGAAAGAGACTACATGGCTTCTTACGTAACATGCGCTACACTTTTTGAGGAAACTTATCATAATCATCATATTAAATAAGAAATATTTTGCCGGTTGTCCTTAGGATATTTAAGCGGGAGTAGCTCAGTTGGTAGAGCTCTAGCCTTCCAAGCTGGATGTCGCGAGTTCGAGTCTCGTCTCCCGCTCCACATTGTATACAAAAGGCCGTAGTTTGAAATATAGATATATTATAATCGGTATTTTTCGATCATTCAGAGTAGGACTCGAAAGGCGTGCCCACGTAGCTCAGTCGGTAGAGCGCTTCCTTGGTAAGGAAGAGGTTCACCGGTTCGATTCCGGTCGTGGGCTCCATTGATTGGCGCGACAGGCCTGTACGAATAATCATAAATGGCCTGCATCAGTTTAAAACCGGGCACCTTGCTAAAAATCAATTCCAACAAACCATGGGAGGGTTTCGAAGATGGGTAAGGAAAAATTTGAAAGGACCAAGCCGCATGTAAACGTGGGAACGATCGGTCATATTGATCACGGGAAGACGACATTGACGGCGGCGATTACGAAGCATATGGGCCTGAAGGGTATGGCGAGTTATGTACCGTTTGATCAGATTGACAAGGCGCCGGAGGAGAAGGAGCGTGGTATAACGATAGCGACGGCGCATGTTGAGTATGAGACGGCGAGCCGTCATTATGCGCATGTGGATTGTCCGGGTCATGCGGATTACATCAAGAACATGATTACGGGAGCGGCCCAGATGGACGGTGCGATTTTGGTAGTGGGCGCCGACGACGGTCCGATGCCCCAGACGCGGGAGCACATATTGTTGGCGCGTCAGGTGGGGGTTCCTCAGATAGTCGTGTTTTTAAACAAGTGCGACATGGTGGATGATGAAGAGCTGATAGAGCTTGTTGAGTTGGAGCTTCGGGAGTTGTTGGACAAGTACGAGTTTCCCGGGGATGACACGCCGATCATTCGTGGCAGTGCGTTAAAGGCGCTAGAGAGTGATGATCCGGACGGCGAGGCGGCGAAGTGTATATTTGAGCTTTTGGATGCGGTGGACAGTTTCATACCGGAGCCACAGCGAGATATCGACAAGCCGTTTTTGATGCCGATAGAGGATGTATTCAGCATATCGGGTCGAGGGACGGTGGTGACGGGTCGAGTTGATCGGGGCGTTATACATGTGGGAGACGAGATAGAGGTTGTAGGGATACGTCCGACGATGAAGACGGTGTGCACGGGCGTAGAGATGTTCAGGAAGCTCTTGGATGAGGGTCGAGCGGGTGACAACATCGGGGTATTGATGCGCGGGACCAAGCGGGATGAAGTTGAGCGTGGTCAGGTAGTGGCGCAGCCGAAGACGATCGAGCCGCACACGAAGTTCAAGGCGGAAGTATACATATTGAGCAAGGAAGAGGGTGGACGTCACACGCCGTTTTTCAATGGATACCGGCCGCAGTTTTATTTTCGGACGACGGATGTTACGGGGAATTTGACATTGCCGGAAGGAGTAGAGATGGTGATGCCGGGGGACAATGTGACGATTTCGGCGGAGTTGATAACGCCCATAGCGATGGAGAAGGAATTGAGGTTTGCCATCCGGGAAGGCGGCCGGACGGTGGGCGCCGGCGTGGTGAGCGAGATTATAGCGTAACATCTAATATAGAGACCTTTGAAAGAGGATTAAAATTTGAGCCTGACGCAGAAATTGGGCAAAAAGGGGCGTTTTTCAAAGGTCTCGAGGAGTTAGCTGGTGAGAATAATTATAACCCTTGCATGTAATGAATGCAAAAGAAGAAACTATACGACAACGAAAAATAAACGGACAACGCCGGACAAGCTGGAGTTCAGCAAGTATTGCAGGTTCTGTAGAAGACATACGGTGCATAAAGAAACCAAATGAACGAATCCATTTGTGACTTGAATTCCGAGAGATATGGTTCGTTTGATTCTGACATGATCGGATGCCTGAAAAGTTGAATTATGCAGGCCAGTAGCTCTAACGGTAGAGCGTCGGACTCCAAATCCGGGTGTTGGGGGTTCGAATCCCTCCTGGCCTGCCAAAAAATATAGCTGAAAATATTTTATAATGGCTCGTTTACAGAGAAAAAAGAAACCAAGCGTAAAGAAAAAGAAAAAACAGGATGCCCAGGAGAATTCATCGGGCCTGTCGACAAATGTTGCTGCTGAGAAAAAAACCGACTTGTCGCCGAATTCCGTCAAAACAAGTAAAATAAAATCTTACCCATCCAGGCCGTCGTTTCTGACGAGAACCAAAGCAGAGCCCGGAAAGGTTAAGGGATACATTGATAAGGGACTTCAGTTTCTTAGAGAAGTCAAGATTGAACTAAAAAAGGTGGTGTGGCCGACGCGAAAGCAGACGATCGGCTCTACGATTGTCGTTCTTATTTTGACGATGATCGTCGCTCTTTTTCTCGGAATGGTCGACATGGGATTGTCGAACCTCATACGAGTGGTTTTTAAATAATGCAAGGAGAAGCTGAAGTGTCGCTTAAATGGTATATCGTCCATGTTTATTCCGGGTTCGAAAGTAAGGTCAAGACAGCCCTGGAAGAGCGAATAGCGTCTTCTTCTCATTCCGAAAAGTTTGGCGAAGTGGTCGTTCCCACAGAAGAAATCGTTGAGCTTGTAAAAGGCAAGCGAAAAACGTCTTCTCGCAAATTCTACCCGGGGTACATACTGGTCAGGATGAAACTCGATGATGAAACGTGGCACATCGTAACGAATACCGCCAAAGTGACCGGATTCCTTGGCGGTCGAGAGAAACCGACACCCATAACCGATGAAGAGGCGCAGAAAATCTTAAACCGAATGGAAGCGGGGAAACTAAAACCGCAACCTAAATATTTCTTTGAGACCGGGGATGAAATCCGCGTGATAGACGGTCCGTTTAAAAACTTTAACGGGGTCGTTGATGAAGTGAATCCCGACAAGGGAAAAATACGAGTTCTGGTAAGTATTTTCGGCCGTTCAACACCGGTGGAGCTGGAATTCGTTCAGGTAACTAAGTTATGACCCTAATCAGAAGTCATCTCAAACAAGTCTTTTTGTCCGATATCTGCGTTGAGCCCTCGTCTCAAGTCCTCGACATACTTGAGTATGTCTGCGGGTTGAACCTCGGCCTCGCCTTGATCTCGAACAAAAATCCTAATTTTGAGATGCCTTCTAGAAAAAGATCGGAGTGACAAAAAAATGGCAAAAAAGGTTATGGCACAGATAAAACTGCAGGTCGCGGCCGGACAGGCGAATCCGTCACCGCCGATCGGCCCTGCGCTGGGGCAGCACGGTGTAAATATAATGGATTTTTGTAAGGCGTTTAACGCCAGGACCGCCAACGATGAAGGCATCATTACGCCCGTCGTGATTACCGTCTATCAGGACAGGTCATTTTCCTTTATCACCAAGACACCGCCTGCATCTGTGCTTTTAAAGAACGCAGCAAAAATTGCTAAAGGCGCCGGCGATCCAAAACGCGAAAGAATCGGTAAGGTTACGCGGCAGCAGCTCGAAGAAATTGCCAAACAGAAAATGGTTGATTTGAACGCAAATGATTTGGATGCGGCATGCAGTATTATTGCCGGTACAGCCAGAAGCATGGGGATTGAAGTCGTTTAAAAAGGAGTGGATATAAGATCATGCCGAAGCGGGGTAAAAAATATTTAGAATCACGTAAAAAGGTTGATGCAAAGGCAAAACTCAGTTTCAGCGAAGCCGTAGATATAGCCATCAATTCATCGTATGCAAAATTTGATGAAACCGTTGATGTAGCGGTTCGGCTGGGTGTTGATCCCAGGCATGCCGATCAGATGGTTCGCGGCACTGTAATTTTGCCCAATGGCCTTGGTAAAGAGGTGAAAGTCCTCGTATTTGCTAAAGGAGAAAAAGAGCAAGAAGCCATAGATGCGGGGGCGGATTTTGTCGGGAACGACGATTTAATAGAAAAAATAAAAGAAGGATGGTTCGGCTTCGATAAAGCTGTTGCGACACCTGACATGATGGGGGCTGTCGGAAAAATAGGAAAGCTTCTCGGTCCCAGGGGGCTCATGCCCAATGCAAAAGTCGGAACAGTAACATTTGATTTGGCCAGGGTGGTCAAAGAGATCAAAGCCGGTAAAATTGATTTTAAGGTTGAAAAAGCTGGCATTGTACACGTTCCAATGGGCAAAGTCTCTTTTGGGGTAGAAAAGATTGTTCAGAATGCATCTGCCTTTTTAGAAACGATACTTCGACTCAAACCGGCTTCCAGCAAGGGAACCTACCTGAAAGGTATTGCCATCTCAACGACCATGGGACCCGGCGTCAAGATTGATGCGACCAGTGTTAAGGATTTAATCAAATAGATTTCCCGGCACTGGATGCAGATATTTTGCCGCTGCCATCCCTAAAGTAATTCAATATTTCTGTCAAAGACCGTAGGTTCACTTGTTTGTGTTTAATCGGCAATGCCGGCCTACCGAGACATCGTATGATGATTAGTTGTTCCTCCGGTTTTTACAGATCAAGGAAGGAGGTGTTTTAGCTTTTGCGGATAGATAAAAAGAAAGAAATTGTAAAAGACCTGCATGAAAAGTTTGCAAGATCGAAAGTCGTTATCATCACCGATTATAAGGGACTTGATGTGTCAACGATAAATGACTTGCGAAGGCGACTAAGGGCACACGAAATTGAATATAAAGTAGTGAAAAATTCGTTGCTTGTCCGAGCGGCCGAAGAGACCGATGTTGCGTTGATTAAAGATCGGTTTAAAGGTCCGAGCGCAGTGGCTTTAAGCTATGATGATCCGATTGCGCCGGCAAAGGTGTTGACAAAATTTTTAGACGAATACAGTCAACTCGAGATAAAAAGCGGTGTGATGGACGGAAAAGTTCTCGATTTAGACGCCATCAAAAAGATGTCGACCCTTCCTTCTCGAGAAGCGCTTCTGGGTCAATTCCTCTCGGCAGCCAATGGTGTCGCTACGGGTTTTGTAAGGGTCCTGAACGCCATACCGGTACAATTGCTCAATGTGCTTCAGGCAATAAAGGAACAAAAAGAAGCCGCTTGATGAGAACGGGTTCGAAATAGTCCCAACGTTAAAAGCAGACTGGAGGAAAAATCAAATGGCAGATATTACCAAAGAAGATGTTATTGAATTTATAGCAAATATGTCGGTGCTCGAATTGTCCGAGCTCGTTAAAGAAATGGAAGAAAAATTCGGGGTTTCTGCAGCCGCGCCTATGGCTGTCGCCGTAGGCGGTCCTGCCGAAGGCGGCGGCGCTGCAGAAGAAGAAAAAACCGAATTTGATGTTATTCTGACGACTTTCGGCGACAAGAAGATTCAGGTTATCAAGGAAGTCAGGGCGATAACCGGGCTGGGACTGAAAGAAGCGAAAACTTTGGTCGATGAGGTCCCCAAACCTGTCAAAGAAGGTGTTACAAAAGAAGATGCTGAAAAAATCAAAAGCCAGCTTGAAGAAGCCGGCGCTCAGGTTGAGATAAAGTAGTACCCCGGTTCAGCGGTTCAGCGTTCAAGGTTCATGGTTCGGTAATGTCAACATGCCGTATGCATCGACAACCTTGAACGCGGAACGGCGAACCCGGAATATATGGGGCGAGACCTTTGCAAAATGCTGATTTTTGTTCAAGTTCAAGGAAGGCGAAAATTTTAACCGCAGGAATACAGCTAGTATTTTGAGGATTAAGATTTGAGCCTGACACAGAAATTGGGCAAAAAGCGGCGTTTGCAAAGGTCTCGGAGCAAAAGTGACCGGTAAGGCATATTGAATAATGCCTCCGGTTAAAAAGCCTATTCCCCATAATCTATACCCCATAACCCAATCAACATATTGGAGATGCAATGTCGGAAAGGCTTTTGGCAAACAGACGCATAAGAAAAAGTTTTGGAAAAATATCCAAAATTATTGATATCCCCAATCTTATTGCGGTGCAGCAGGAATCCTACAGTCGATTTTTGCAACAAGATGTACCTCCGGAAAAAAGAAGAGAGATCGGTTTGCAAGCGGTGTTCAAATCGGTGTTTCCCATAAAAGATTTCACGGGGACCGCCTCTCTTGAATTTGTAGCGTATCGGTTTGGAGAAGTCAAACACAGTGTTCAGGAGTGCATGCACCGGGGAATGACTTACGAGATCCCGCTGCGAATTACGGTAAGGCTGGTCGTATACGATATCGATAAAGAGTCCGGGGTTACAAATATCCGAGATATTAAAGAGCAGGAGATATACTTTGGTACGATTCCTTTGATGACCGATAATGGTACATTTATCATTAACGGCACTGAACGTGTCGTGGTCAGCCAGCTTCACAGGTCTTCCGGCGTGTTTTTCGATCATGACAAAGGGAAGACGCATTCCAGCGGCAAGGTAATATATACTTCCCGGATTATTCCTGTACGCGGGTCGTGGATCGATATGGAGATCGATCACAAAGATATCGTTTATATTCGAATTGACAGGCGACGCAAACTTCCGATTACAATCCTTTTTAAAGCCTTTGGGTATACTTCCGAAGACATTCTGGCTTATTTTTATAAAACGGAAAAATTCGTCGTCCAGGGCAAACAGCTTTTTAAAATAATGGATGAGGACCTACTGAAAGGTCAACGTGCCAGTCGGGATGTTAAAGATCCCAAGACCGGCGAAACCATTGTTTCCAAAGGACGGGCAATTACCAAGACTGCACTTAAACGTCTCAAATCCGCCGGTATCGAAATGATTCCAATGAGTGTCGAAGACATTACGAACGGCGTTTTTATCAGAACGATCCTTGATCCCGAAAAGGGAGAACCGGTTATAAAATGCAACCAGAAATTTGACGAAGAAACATATCAGATATTGCAAGATGCCGGCATCAAAGAATTTGATCTGCTTTATATTGACGGTGTAACCACCAGTGATTCCATTCACAAGACATTGCTTCTGGATAAAGTCGAAACAAAAGAGAGTGCGCTCATCGAGATATATCGCAGACTCCGGCCCGGAAATCCCGCGACACCCGAAGTGGCCCAAGATTTTGTTGATCACATGTTTTTCAAGTCTGCTTATTATGATCTTTCCGGTGTCGGACGAATGAAGATCAACATTCGTTTGGGAATTGACTCGTCCATTCATTTAAGAACACTTCGAAAAGAAGATATACTCCTTACGACGAAAACGCTGTTGGAACTCAAAGATACCCAGGGAGCGGTTGATGACATCGACCATTTGGGAAATCGAAGGGTTCGTGCCGTTGGAGAACTTCTTGAAAATCAATACCGTATCGGATTGGTCAGAATGGAACGCGCCATTAAGGAAAGGATGAGTTTGCAGGAAGTCGATGCCCTGATGCCCCACGATCTTGCCAATCCCAAGCCGGTTTCCGCGGTTGTTAAAGAGTTTTTCGGAACCAGCCAGCTCAGCCAATTCATGGATCAGACAAATCCGCTGTCGGAAACAACGCACAAAAGACGTTTGAGTGCCCTGGGACCCGGCGGATTGACGCGTGAACGG
>Ga0315551_10003333_pt1 | contig 11463 bp, 8 predicted proteins | sample SalMarSW160290MG_FD_203678 | JGI IMG/M metagenome (GOLD analysis project Ga0315551, IMG submission 203678) | Salt marsh sediment microbial communities from the Plum Island Ecosystem LTER, Massachusetts, United States - Salt Marsh Sediment SW1602-90 ... | reverse complement strand
GGGGTTGGCTTCCGCTGAGAGGCGTCCCAATTTACACTACGACTTGGTTGATCCTAAGACGGGTATTAACTACGGTTGTCCTCCGAAAGGTTGGCGATACGAAAAGCCAACGATGGCACGATTGATTGCCGAAGACAGGATTATCTGGCCGTCGAGTCCAGATGGCCGCCCTCGTCGCAAAAAGTTCATGTCAGAATTGCAGAGCGAGTTTACCGGCTTGTCATCGCTCCTTGTTGACGTTCCAACTACAAGCGTCGGGACACAAGAGATTCGGGGGTTATTCGAGGCCGAGGTATTTGACTTCCCCAAGCCGTTGGGGCTGCTGAAGGTGCTTGTGCAGCAGGTGGCCGGAGAAGACGACATCGTGCTTGATTTCTTCGCAGGCTCCTGCCCAACTGTCCAGGCCACCTTCGAACTCAACCACGAAGATGGCGGCAACCGCCGCTTCATTATGGTGCAACTCCCGGAACCAACGCCCGAAGGCTCCCCAGCCCGCAAAGCAGGCTACGAGACTATTGCCGACATCGGCAAAGAGCGCATCCGCCGCGTCATCGCCCAGATTGGGCGACCACGAGGGTCGCCCCAACAGGGGGAGGCAGACCAGCTCGCGCTCGATCTCGCCAGCACCAGCGACGATAGTCGGGGCGGCCCTTGTGGCCGCCCTGAGGAGCGTCCCGCGCCCGAAGACCTGGGCTTCAAGGTCTTCAAACTCGCCCCCTCCAACCTGCGCGCCTGGCGTGGCGTGGAGGAGGATACGCCCGATGCCTATGCCCAGCAGATGGAGCTCTTCCGCGATCCGCTGGTGGATGGCTGGGCAGTCGAGAATGTCATCTATGAGGTCGCGCTCAAGGAAGGCTACGGACTGAATTGCCGCATCGAGCCCTTAGCTGCTGCCACCGATAACACCATCTACCGCGTCACTGACCTGGACAAGGAGCAAGCCTTCACCATCTGCCTGGATAGCACGATTGACCTGACCAGCCTAAATGGTCTGAACCTCTCTCGAGATGACACCTTCGTCTGCCGTGACGTGGCCCTCGACGACGAAGCGGCCGCCAACCTGGCCTTGCAGTGCCGGTTGAAGACGATCTGACAATGGCCCGTTACGACCCCAACCGTCACCATCGCCGGTCCATTCGTTGGAAAGGATACGATTATTCGCAGCCGGGGGCGTATTTCGTCACCATCTGCACCCAGCACCGTGAATGTCTGTTCGGCGCAATCGCGGATGGCGAAATGACGCTGAACGAGGCCGGTCAAATGATAAAGGCGGAATGGGGCCAATTGCCAGAATGTTTCCCGATGATCGAATTAGACGCCCACATCGTAATGCCCAACCATTTCCACGGCATCATCGTCATCGTAGGGGCAGGGCTTGTCCCTGCCCCGGATGGGGCGACCACGAGGGACGGGGCGACCACGAGGGACGGGGCGACCACGAGGGACGGGGCGACCACGAGGGACGGGGCGACCACGAGGGACGGGGCGACCACGAGGGACGGGGCAACCACGAGGGTTGCCCCTACGCCCGGGGCGGCCACAACGGATGGGGCGGCCACGAGGGTCGCCCCTACGGTGGGGGGTATCGTGGGTGCGTTCAAATCGCTGACCACCAACGCGTATATCCGTGGCGTGCGGGAATTGGGATGGCCGCCGTTCGACAAACGGTTGTGGCAGCGCAATTATTACGAACGTGTGATCCGAAACGAACGGGAATTGAACGCCGTCCGGCAATACATCCACAACAACCCGGCCCAATGGGAAATGGACGCCGAAAACCCTGACCGGCAACGGTGAAATCGAATGGAATTCAGATTCAACCCCAACCACCCTTATCAGATCGAAGCCATCCAGGCCATCGTCGGTCTCCTGGAAGGTCAACCGCGCATCAAGGCAGACCTGCGGTTCGCCTCCGCCCCCGGCTACGGGGGCGCGCAGTCCTCGTTCGCCGCCGTTCCTAATCGACTGGATATTACCGAAACCGATTTGCTAACGAATCTGCAGGCCATTCAGCGGAAAAACAACATCGCTCTAGATACTGAACTGAAGTGCCTTGCAGGACAAATTGAGACGGCCAATGGCTCTGAAGATGCACGCTTCTACAACTTTTCCGTCGAGATGGAGACCGGCACTGGCAAGACCTACGTCTATTTGCGCACTGCACTCGAACTGTTTCAGCGCTACGGCATGCGCAAGTTCATCGTCGTCGTGCCCTCCATCGCCATCCGCGAGGGTGTGATCAAGACCCTCCAGGTCACCGAACGCCACTTCCGCGAGCTGCACGAGAATGTTCCCTACCGCTACTATGCCTACGATTCGGCCAACCTCTCCCAGGTGCGTCAGTTCGCTCTCTCCGAGAGCGTCGAGTTCATGGTGATGACCCTGGCCTCCTTCAACAAGGCCTCCAACGTCATCCGCCAGACCACCGACCGCCTGCAGGGCGAGACGCCCATCCACATGGTGCAGACAACGCGCCCCAGCCTCATCCTGGACGAGCCGCAGAATATGGAGAGCGAGATCAGCATCGCCGCCCTGGCTTCCCTCGATCCGCTCTTCGCCCTGCGCTACAGCGCCACCCACCGCAACCCCTACAACGTCGTCTACCGCCTCACCCCTTACGAGGCCTATCGCCAGAAGCTGGTCAAGCGCATCGAGGTCGCCTCCGTCGTCCGGGAAGATGCCACCGCCCAGCCCTACCTGCGCCTCGACAAGATCGAAACCAAGAAGAAAACCCTCACCGCCCGCCTGGCCGTCCACAAGCTGATGAAGGGTGGCACCGTCAAAGAACGGGTTCTCACCATGCGTCCTGGCGACTCCTTGCAGGAAAAGACAGGCCGTACCGAGTATGCCGGATACGAGATCGACGAGATCAGCCTGGGCGGGCGCTTCGTGCGCTTTGCCAACAACGTCGAGATCAGTGTGGGGCAGGAATTGGGCGCCGACAAGGACGCCATCTTCGAGGCCCAAATCCGCTACACCGTTGAGGAACACATGCGCCGCCAGGCTCGTTTGAAAGGCGCCGGTCTCAAGGTGCTCTCGCTATTCTTCATCGACCGGGTGGATAACTATGCTATGGAGGATGGCATCATCCGCCGGTTGTTCAACCAGGCCTTCGACGACATCAAGCGAGGTTTCCCCGACTGGCGTGACCGGAGCGTTGAGGAGGCGCAGGCGGCCTACTTTGCCCAGCGCCGCACTCGCAGCGGCGAGGTCGTCCTGGAGGATAGCAAGACCGGCGAGGCCGAGCGGGACCGCGAGACCTACGAGCTGATTATGAAGGACAAGGAACGGCTGCTCTCTTTCGACGAGCCGGTGGCCTTCATCTTCTCCCACTCTGCCCTGCGCGAGGGGTGGGACAACCCCAACGTCTTCCAGATCTGCACGCTGAACCAGTCCGTCTCCGAGATGCGGAAGCGCCAGGAGGTCGGGCGCGGCGTGCGGCTGGCCGTCGACCAAACCGGTGAGCGTGTCCACGACGAGCGCCACAACGTCCTCACCGTCGTTGCCAACGAGAGCTACGAGCGCTTCGTGGCGCAGCTCCAGAGCGAGGTCGCTTTGGAGTATCAGGAGGAGATTGAGGCCCGCTACGGCAAATCCATCGCCGATCTCACCGACGAGGAGCGCGCCCAGATCGCCGAGGAGTACGGCGAAGGCATCCTGCCGCCCAAGCCCGCCGACGCCCGCAAGCGCGGCAAGGCCACACTGCGCAAGGAGTGCACCCTCAAGTCCGAGTTCCAGGAGCTTTGGAAGCGCATCAAGCACAAGACCCGCTACGCCGTCACCATCGATAGCGAGCGGCTGATTCAAGACGTGGTGGCAGCGCTGGCCGAGGAAGAGATCAAACCGCCGCGCGTCACCATCACCAAGGCTCGTGTGGACGTCGGGGATGAGAGCGTGTTCGAGGCTCTGCAGATGAGCGCGGCTAAGAGCGTGTTGAGCCTGGCCGGGCGGTATGCGCTGCCCAACCTGGTGGAGGTGATGGCCAACCTGATGGAGCACACCACGCCGCCGGTGCGCCTCACCCGCCGCACGCTGCTGGAGATCGTCAAGCGCGCACCCGATCAGCAGGCCGTGGTCGAAAATCCTAACGAGTTCGCCACCGTTGCCGTGCGCATCGTCAAGGAGAAGCTGGCCGATCAGTTGGTCGAGGGCATCCAGTACGGAAAGATCAACCAGTGGTATGAGATGACCCAATTCGACGTCGAGATAGAGGGCTGGACGGATTACCTGGTGCCTGCCAAGCACACTATCTACGACCACGTTATTTGTGATTCCGACGTCGAGCGCCAGTTCGTGGAGGACTTGGAGCATCGCGACGACGTCAAACTGTACGTCAAGCTCCCGTCATGGTTCACCGTGCCCACGCCCATTGGCGGGTACAACCCTGATTGGGCCATCGTGATGGAGGACCGAGATGCCCACAGTGATCCCACCGGCAAACCACTCCTCTACCTGGTGCGTGAAACCAAGAGCACATCGAGGCTCGAAGAGCTGCGGCCTGACGAACGCCGCAAGGCTATCTGTGGGAAGAGCCATTTTCAAGACACATTGGGGGTAGATTACAGGGTTGTAGTCTCAGCCAGCGAACTACCGTGATAAGCCTTTCGGTTGCATCGAACCATAGTACAGAAAACAGGTCGCAGAATCCAAGGGCTCAAAGGCATGGGGACTATCAAGAACCATTTGAGAAGCCTGGCCGCACTGCCGTTGGTAGGCCAGGAGTTGCAACGGTATGACGTTGACCATAGGCGAGAGCAGCGGCGGCGTTCAAGGATTTCGCCAAGGTCCTCAGCGACTTGGTCGAGATCTACCGCCAGCCCGGCCCAGCCTACGGCGACCTGGTCGCCCGCCTCGCCGCCACCGACTGGCTCATCGACCAGATCGTCTACGCGCTGTACGGCCTGACGGAGGAAGAGATCGAGATCGTGGAGGGACGTTCCCCCTCATCCGGTTGAGGCAGGAGACCAGACACGAACCGAATAAATCGCGCCGACCGCTCGTTTTATACCTGGTGCAGATAATACCAGCTTACAGGAGGAACGTCCTTTTGTTCGACTGAGGCGGCTGAACGGTTACACCGCCCACAAATATGGGGAGAAAACCATGCAAGAGATCAGAACCATCAGCCTGTCACTGCCCTACAGATTGGGCGCCGTCAACTGCTACCTCGTAGAGACCGGCGCCGGCTATATCCTGATCGACACGGGGGGATCGAATGGGCGCGCCGAGCTCGAAAAGGAGCTTGCAAGCGCGGGCTGCAAGCCCGGCAATCTCGAACTGATCGTCTTGACCCATGGAGATTTCGACCATACCGGCAACGCGGCCTATCTCGGCCAAGCGTTCGGTGTAGAAATCGCCATGCACCAAGACGATTCTGGAATGGTCGAACGCGGAGACATGTTCTGGAACAGGAGCAAGGGCGGTATTCCCCTCAGAATGATGGCCCCCCTCCTTTTTGGGTTTGGCAAATCGAAAAGGTTCAAGCCCGATCTTTGCATCGATGAAGGATTCGATCTCGCTGAATATGGCCTCGACGCTCGAGTTCTCCATATCCCAGGGCACTCGCAGGGTTCCATAGGCGTCCTGACGGCCGGCGGCGATCTGTTCTGCGGCGATCTGCTGGACAACGTGGACAAACCAGCTCTCAATTCCATCATGGACGACCTGGCGGCAGCGAATGCTAGCGTCGAAAAGCTGAAAAGCCTGGCGATAACTACCGTTTACCCCGGGCATGGCCAACCATTCCCGATGGAGAAGTTTCTATCAGATCTATGAGGAGGAAGAAAGTGAATATCGGTATGATCGTCTATTCCCAGACCGGGAACACCCACTCCGTCGCCCTGAAGCTGCAGGAGAAACTCTCCGCGGCCGGGCATGCAGTGACCCTCGAACGGGTAGAAGTTATCGGCGAAGTTGGGCCGGGCAAACCCGTCCAGTTCAAGACGCTGCCCGACGCCGCAAAGTACGAGGCGCTGGTGTTCGGCTCTCCGGTGCAGGCCTTTTCCCTATGCCAGGCAATGGTTGACTATCTAAAGCAGGTGGCATCGTTGCAGGGCAAAAAGGTGGCCTTCCTGGTCACCGAGGCTTTCCCCTACCCCTGGCTGGGCGGGAACCGGGCTGTCCGGCAGATGAAGAGACTCTGCGAGGCCAAGGGCGCGGCGGTTTGCGGCTCGGGGATCGTTAACTGGATGAAGAAGCGCCGCGAGCAGCAGATCGTCGAGGTCGTCGATAGACTGAGCAGTTTGTTCTAGCAACTCCACACCTGATCGTGGGCAGCGACGCAGCCGTGGACTCCGCGGACTGCTTCATCTCGCCCCGCGAGGATTCAGTCCAAACGGATGTACCCAGATACCTTTAAGGAGAAGAGATCCCCATGGGCACGGAGATCTATTATTTTTCAGGTACAGGGAATTCGCTAGCCGTGGCAAGAGATATGGCAGGAAACCTGAATGCCAGGCTGATACCCGTTGCCTCCATGCTAAACCAAGGGAGCATCCATAGTGAAGCGGATGGTATCGGGTTTGTGTTTCCGATTTACGACTTTAAACCCCCTCAAGTCGTCGAGGAATTCATTCGCAAATTGGAGCACATCGATGCCAAATATCTATTTGCCGTATGCACGTATGGGATAGCACCATCTCACTCCCTGAAACACCTCGACGAGGTCATGAAATCCTGTGGCGGGCATCTATCTGCGGGATTTGCGGTCGGCATGCCCCATAATGGCATCGGTTGCGGTGCGCTTACCCAGGCAGAACGTGAAAGCATGCTCGAGAGCTGGAAGGATAGACGCGCAGCCATATGCGAGTACATCAGCGCCCGAAAAGAAGGGGAGATCGAATCAAGCAATCTCCTCCTCGGTTTTCTTCAACTCAGAGCTATCAGAATGATGCCAGCCGCGCTCAAACTCCTGATGCATATGCTGTTGAAAGGGACAAAATCACTGGCGTTCACTTCAAACGAAGACTGTAATGGGTGCGGAATCTGCGAAAGAATCTGCCCGATGAATAACATAGAAATAGTTGGTAATAGACCCACATGGTCGGACGATTGCGCAGGGTGTTTTGCCTGCCTGCATTGGTGCCCAAAGGAAGCCATCAGTCTGGGCGGCTCTAACCTGAACATAAAAACCTACCATCACCCCGATGTGAAGGTTGCAGATATGACGAGGAGAAATTCCCTATGAGCGTCGAGATCTACTATTTTTCGGGAACCGGCAATTCGTTGCACGTGGCGAAGGAATTGCAAAAGCGCATTCCAGACGCGGACCTCATCCCGGTGGTCAGCCTTTTGGGTAAGGACGTGATAGCAACCCGGGCAGAAACGGTAGGATTCGTGTTTCCCATCCACCTCACCACAATTCCTATTCCCATGAGAGAATTCCTCAAGAAGCTCGATCCAAGATCGGCCAAGTATGTTTTTGCAGTAGGGACACGGACGGGCACCCTCTGTCTGGCAAAGATCTCCATAGACGAGATCCTGAACGAAAAGGGCAAACGGTTGGGCGCCTACTTCATTCTGAATATGCCTACGAACACACCGACCGGCCTGCTGCCCGCACAGGGCGACAAAGATTGGGTCAACAAGGTCTCGGAGGAAAAGGTGCGAGCGCTGGACGCCGACGCCCAGAATAGACTTGATTCGATTCAAAGCGTCATCGTCAACCAAGTGCCGGATCCAAAGGACGATTCGCCTCGTCGTGGGTCGTTTCTGAGACGCCTCATCTCCATTCCGCTGGCCTTTGGTGCAAGATCGACAGGTGGAAGCGAAATCCCGTACACCGTCGATTCGACCTGTACCGGCTGTGGCACGTGTGAAAAGGTCTGTCCGTCCCAAAAGATCAAACTGGTCGATGGAAAACCGGCGTGGCAAAAAGAGGTCCAGTGCTATTTCTGCTACGCCTGCTTCAACTTTTGTCCCACGCAGTCGATCCTGGTCGCCAAGAGATACACGAAAAAAGACGGCCGGTATGCTCATCCAGGGATAGCGGCAGACGACATCGCCGGACAAAAGCAGTGGGGTGAGTAAGCCCACCCACCCCCCGCCCCAGACACCAAGTGCGTCGCACCCTCGGCAGTGCGACGCACTCCTATTTGCCCCGACCGGGGAAGTGTGCTAATATCGTATGAGACCTCGGAGGTTGCGCGAACCTGCGGTTCGCCTGAAACCTTCGAGGTCTGGAGGAAACAACGTGGTAGCCTCTGAACAAGTCCTGGAACTGGTCGAGCGCTTCCGGCGCAACCTGGACGTCTACAAGCGCCCCGAATACAAAGAGGCCCGGTTGCGCGCCGAGTTCGTCGACCCGTTCTTCGAGGCGCTGGGCTGGGACGTGCGCAACACGGCGGGCCTGGCCGAGCAGTACAAGGACGTGATCCACGAGGACGCCCTCAAGGTCAGCGGCGCGACGCAAGCGCCCGACTATTGCTTCCGCGTGGGCGGGACGCGCAAGTTCTTCGTGGAGGCCAAAAAGCCCTCTGCCGCGCTCAAGGGCGACGTCGGCCCGGCCTACCAACTGCGGCGCTACGCCTGGAGCGCCAAGCTGCCCCTTTCGATCCTGACCGATTTTGAAGAGCTCGCCGTCTACGACTGCCGCCAGCGCCCCACCCCCGCCGACAAGGCCAGCCTGGGCCGGGTGATGTACTACACCTTCGAGCAGTACCCCGACCGCTTTGACGACATCTATGGCGTCTTTGCCAAAGAGTCGGTGCTGAAAGGCTCCTTCGACCGCTACGTGCAGGAGAGCAAGCAGAAGCGCGGCACGGGCGAGGTGGACGCCGAGTTCCTCAAAGAGATCGAGGGCTGGCGCGACGCGCTGGCGCACAACGTGGCCCTGCGCAATCCAGGCCTTTCGGTGTACGAGCTGAACGACGCCGTGCAGCGCACCATCGACCGCATCATTTTCTTGCGCATCTGCGAGGACCGGGGCATCGAAGCGTATGGACGCCTCATGGGGCTGGTCAACGGGACGGATATCTACGCGCGCCTGGTCGAGCTCTACCGCCAGGCCGACCAGAAATACAACGCCGGGCTGTTCGACCTGCGGGCCGACGCGCTGACCACGACGCTGGCCATCGACGACCGGGTGCTCAAGCCGATCCTGGATGCCCTGTACTACCCCCAATCCCCCTACGAGTTCTCCGTGCTCCCCGCCGACATCCTGGGCCAGGTGTACGAGCAGTTCCTGGGCAAGGTCATCCGCCTGACGCCCGCCCACCGCGCCGTGGTCGAGGAAAAGCCGGAGGTCAAAAAGGCGGGCGGCGTCTATTACACCCCCACCTATATCGTGGACACTATCGTGCGCCAGACGGTGGGCCGGCTGGTGGAGGGCAAGACGCCCCGCCAGCTCGCCGGGAGCGCGCGCACCGCCCCGCTGCGCATCCTCGATCCCGCCTGCGGCTCCGGCTCCTTCCTGCTGGGCGCGTACCAGTACCTGCTCGACCATTACCTGCACTGGTACGAGACGAACGACCCCGAACAACACGCCAAGGGCAGGGACCCCGCCGTGTACCGGGGCGCGCACGGCGACTGGCGGCTGACCAGCGCCGAGAAGAAGCGCATCCTGCTGGCGCACATCTACGGCGTCGATATCGACCGCCAGGCGGTGGAGGTGACCAAGCTGAGCCTGCTGCTCAAGGTGCTGGAGGGGGAGCCGCAGTTGAGCTTTTGGGGCGAGCGGGCGCTGCCCAACCTGGACGATACCATCAAGTGCGGCAACTCCCTGATCGGGCCAGATTATTACGGGGGGCGGCAGATGGGGCTGTTCGACGACGAGGAGCTGCGGCGCGTCAACGCCTTCGACTGGCAGAAGGAGTTCCCCAGGGCGATGGCGGCGGGCGGGTTTGATGCGGTGATTGGGAATCCACCTTATGTGAGACAAGAAGCACTGAGTGACCTGAAAGCCTATTTTGAACAGCATTACGAAAGCTATCAAGGTACCGCTGATCTCTACGTTTACTTCATTGAAAAGGGACTCAAGCTACTCAACCAAGGCGGGCTCTACAGCATCATCGTATCAAGCAGCTTCCTTCACACAACGTTTGCAAAAAGGCTCCGTAAGTACGTCCGAGAACATCATACCATTCTTCGTTTCGTCGACTTTGGTGGACTGGCTGTTTTTGAGAATGCCAAGGACACTTATGTGTGCATTCCACTGCTTGCCAACAAGCCTCAACCGAAAACTGTGGAAGTGGCAGTGGTGAAATCACTGGAAATGCTTGATTTAGGGCAGTATGTTGAAGAAAGCAAGTACCTTATCGCCTCTTCGCGTTTTGATGAGAATACATGGTCGTTGAGACAACAAGAGCAAATCGAACTATTTCACAAGATTCGCGGAATTGGTATCCCATTAGGCAAGTTTGTTGCTGGGGGCATTTACTATGGGGTCAAAACAGGTCTAAACGAGGCATTTGTCATAGACTCAGAAAAGCGTAAAGAACTGATTGCGCAAGATCCAGATAGTACTGACCTCATCAAGCCGCTTTTTGGAGGACAGGACATAAGGCGATATTTCGCAAGACCTATAGACAAGTATCTGATATTCACGCGACGAGGCATTAACATTGATGCTTATCCCGCTGTTAGGAATTACCTCTCTGAATTCCGTGAAGCCCTAAGACCCAAACCGAGAGGATGGAAGGGCAAATGGCCTGGAAGGAAACCTGGCTCCTATGAATGGTACGAGATTCAAGATTCAGTCGACTACTACAAGATCTTCGAAAAGCCCAAAATCATCTATCCAGATATTGCCAAGCGGCCACGCTTCTACCTCGATAGAACAAATGCATATGTGTCGAACACGGCCTATTGCCTTGGGACTGATGATTTATATCTACTGGGGATTCTGAACAGCAAGCTTTTCTGGTTTGCCATCGGCAACATCAGCATCCCCTTCGGTACACGCGCTGGGCAATACCGCTACCGGCTTATTTACCAGTATATGGAGCAAGTTCCCATCCGCACCATCAACTTCGCCGACCCGGCGGACGCGGCGCGGCACGACAAGATGGTCGCGCTGGTGGAGCGCATGCTGGCGCTGCACCAGAAGCTGGCCGCCGCCGCCACCCCCGCCGACAAGGCGCTCTACCAGCGCCAGATCGACGCCACCGACCAACAGATCGACGCGCTGGTGTACGCGCTGTACGGGCTGACGGAAGAAGAGATCGCGATCGTGGAGGGAACGAACTAGAAAGCCACACGCCATTCACGCCCAATAATCGGCGTTATCGGCTCTGAATTTAGAGGACTGATGGCTACTCTTAATCCCGACCCCACCGGCCGCCTCGTCCGCCAGTGCCGCGCCCTCGTCCAGGTCGGCGAGGCGGGGGCTTGGGGTGAGGGGATTCGGGGGGAAGGTGGATGTAGAGCTGTTTGTCGACAAGTTTGTCGCCAAACAAGTGGTTGGGCGGCTTGGCCAAGCGATATGCATATCTGAAGGGAGGCGAAACGTGAAAAGGGAAAGCTGGT
>Ga0315551_10003331_pt1 | contig 11473 bp, 16 predicted proteins | sample SalMarSW160290MG_FD_203678 | JGI IMG/M metagenome (GOLD analysis project Ga0315551, IMG submission 203678) | Salt marsh sediment microbial communities from the Plum Island Ecosystem LTER, Massachusetts, United States - Salt Marsh Sediment SW1602-90 ... | reverse complement strand
ATTTTTGCAGTAGATCCTTACCCCTTCCCTTATAAAATTATTTAATAACTAAAAACAGAATAGCACAAAGATACTATTCTGTCAATACCTATTTGCTAACAAAATAGATACAACCTGTAACTTGAAAATAAAAAGAGCCGTTCTGCGTTTTGCAGAACGGCTTGTATATTGACCCTGGTAGATCTATCTCTCGTTAATCAAAACGGTCACTGCACTTCGGAGGCCCATAACCGCAAGCTTCATCCGAATGTCATCCTGCAATTCCTTGGTTTTCTCCTTGGCCAGTCTCATGAGTTCTCCCTGCATTAGAATTTTGCTGGGCCCTCCTTCGCTTATTCTTTCCGGCAAAAAACGATGCCATTCTCTATTGACCTTTATCCAGACATTACAGACACCTTTGTCTTTCCTTTGATGAACGGTTATAGACATCACGCCGTCTGGATTTGAGGCATCAAATAAATCCTGCTCTACATACCACATAGCCTCCTCCGGAGACTTAACTAAATTTTCACTCATTTGAATTCCTCCTCTCAAAATAAAATTTACTTGTATTCAAACCAATTCATTGACAAATAACTGATGTGATAATAACACTTTGATTTGATTTTGTCAAATAGGTTTGAATACCTGCCAAATATCCTGCCCTCGGTACAAAAAAAACCGCGCTGTTGAGCGGTTTCTATCAGGGCTCCCCAGTTCAGCAACTATTATAAAACTTATTGAGGACTATGAATATATGGCGGTGATGAAGGAAAAATTATTAGAGATTAAAGAGATTTATAGGAATTTGCAATTATCTCCCTTGGCTGGACGACGTTAGAGCCTGCTTTGAGTATTTATTTTAAATGTTCTTTATATCTTTCTAAAAAGTTTGGCATAGTTGAAGATATATTTTTCATATTCTTTATTTCGTTTATTGTAAAATAGCCTACCTTTTGTCCTTCGTACAATTTAATATCATCTAATTCAGCATCTGTATAAGCTAAAAAAATATTTCCAGTAACAGTGTATGATTTGTCTTCAACGCGTAAAATAACGCTATGACTATCTAATAATTTAATATCATATATCTCTATATTTATTTCCTCTTTTAATTCCCTCTTAAGTGCTTTTAATGGTAGTTCCCCTGACTTTATGCCTCCGCCAAACAATCCCCAACAGTTAGGATTAGAAATATCCGGCTTATCATCTCTTAATTGAAATAAATATTTGCCAAGTTTCTTATTTTTAATAAATGCTTTTGCACCATCAGTAGGAATCATAACGTTTATTTATAAGAAAATTAAACTTTATAAATATATTATATCAAATCTGTTTAAAAAATTCTAATGTCCAGTTCAAGATAAAAACAAAAACAAAACCGTATGACAATGCTGTTTTATAGCTTGGCTCCCCCTACGAGACGCGTTTAGAACTTTGGATTGGGATAGAATTAAGGAAAATTTAAGCTCAATCAATAATCTATTGACATTAGCTGATGATTTTAATCAGGCTTCATTGGCTGGATGCTGTTAGAACCTATTTTAGTCCATAAAGTTAGTCTTTTATCATCTTCGGCAGGTTTTTTATCCAATACCAATGCAGAATTAAATGAATCACAATTAGCCCTATAAAGATTAAAGAAAATATTATATGAATATTCATCCAATAATTACGCTCTAATCCTAAAAATAAATTAATATCTAAATCTCCTCTGCCTCCCTTAAAACCTTGACCAGAAGGTAATAATATCCAAATAACAACTCCTGATAATAAAGAGACTAATCCCGCAAAAAGACTTGCAATATTAACAAATATATTTATTTTCTTTTTCATTTCTCCATTCTACCAAAAAATCGCCCAAAAAGCGACTTTTGTCATCCGCAAGTTTGCTCCGCATGCTGAACGACGTCAGAACCTATTTGTTGAATGAAAAAGGAGAGAACTTGATGTCCTCTCCATTGTGTCAAAACGTTAAACGACTAAATAATATCCTTTTCGCCATGAGGCTGTAAAAATAACTCTTTCTTAAAATATTTTAACATCACAGCATTTAAGGCCTCGTTAAGCGGATTAACCTCTAAGAAACCCGTAGAAGCAACCTTATTGTATTGGTACTCGAGATAGCCGATCTTATATCTCCAATCCCTAATTGATTCTACTCTAATACCAATAAAGACGCCGTCATTCTCTTCAATTGCTTTCTTTACCGCCTGTTTAAATTCATCACTCTCGATTATTTTCGCCTCTTTTCTGCCAAGGACCACAGTCCGATTAAATGGACTAAAAACATATTTACATGTTACTTTGGGAGCAATCGGAATATCCCAAAAAGCTTCTGCTCTGAATGGCAAAGGATGCTCTTTAATAATTCTCTGAGCAAAATACTTACGTACGGTTTTAATAAGCTCTTTTCGAAAATCATCATCAGAGATTATATTCCAGACAACATAGACCGGAATTTCAAGTTTTAACACTAATGAATATCGCTGATCGTTATGGGTAAACCATCTTTCAGCGATTTTAAGATTAAACTTTTGTTCCAGATCCTGATACCATTCGTCTAACTGACCTATCATCCAAACTTTCTGAGCTTCAAGTACAGCACTGGTTGTATACGTGACCATAAGCTGATCAGATTTGCCTCTGACGATGCTGATCCTTTCAATGTCACGCAACGCAGTAAATAAATCAAAAAAAATCTGGTCTTTTGTATCCATGACATTCCTCCTGTCGTTAAGGTTTACTTTGCTCTGTCCTTCAGAACCCCTTTGCTAAAAAAAATGTTGCCTTCTTGATACTTTTAATGAACTATGATAGTAAAATAGCACAAAGTTGTAGTTATGTCAAAGGTTCGAACACCCCCAAAATATCCTGCCCTTGGTCAAAAATAAACCGCACAACCGTGCGGTTTCTCATAGGGCTCCGCATGCTGAACGAGGTCAGAACCTATTTAATTACAAATTTAATTACAAATCACCGCTATTAAAGTCCTCTCTTTACCGAATTTAGCCGTATTTTTTTGGGCTAAATCTTGTGTAAACGGTAAAAATCTTTTTTTAGTAATACCCTCAGAGGGATTATAAATAACATCAAAAAATTTACTATGTTTTACAGTATTTTCAAACCCATCAGTATAAAATACAATTAAATCCCCTTTTGTTAAATCTACTTTACCAAACTCCATAAAATATTCTGCTTCTTTTTCGCCTGTTAATACTCCAAAAGAAATTAGTTTATTGTTGAAAATTTTTTTAATATTATTTCTATATTCTGACCTGATTAGTTTTCTATATTGCGGCAAACTCCAATCAAAATTCTTTTTTCTTATATATTTATTTTCGTAAGTTTCAAAAGTTTTCATCCAATTTGGTGTTTTAAATTTTATCTTTCCGCTTTTATCGTAAACTCTTATTCCGCAATCGCAAATGGCTCCCCAATATAGTTTCTTATTTTTTATCACTCCCCCAGAAATAACACAGCCAAAATAATCATTGGCCAAATAATCAACTTTCTTAATGTAATTTTTATTTAACTGTGCAATAGCTTTATTCCCCTGAATAAAAGCTTTTTTGACATTCTTTGTATTTTTTATTTTTTCCGTTCTTAATGATTTTATAAAATTTTTACAAAAAACATCAGCGGCTAATTTAGCACCGCTTGGATTAGGATATTTTTTTAAAATTTCCTCTATACTTTTGCCTGTAAAATCTTTTGGAGAAATTGGGTCTCGCATGACGCCGTCCGCCACACAAAATATTTTATCATCAATTAAAAAAGTATCTTCAGCTGGCATTAAATGGCCATACTTGATATTTGGTAAAATTATTTTGTAAATCATAATAATTTAATAATATTACCAAAAGGTCCTAATGCCCAGTTCGGGGGAAAAACAAAAATCGCATATATATGCGACTTATAGTATGGCTCCGCATGCTGAACGAGGTCAGAACCTATTTGTTAAATAAAAAAGGAGAGAACGCGACGTCTCCTCTTTAACTTTTAAGATACATTATAGGAATTAACCTCTTATAGCGACCTACAAAACGATAATTAAAAATAAAAAGAGCCAGAACGGTTTACCGAACTGACTCTACAAAACAACGTCTTGAGATGATGGAACTGTATCAAAAATTAAGAAAAAGGTGTCCATATTTACCAAAAAGTCCGATTATCGCATTACACATATCTTCAGTAAACACCTCTCCCTTCACCCCTGGAATCTCTTTGCCGACTTTGGCCATCATCTTTTCACGAACGATACCTTCAACAGCTCTGGGATTTCCGGCTTGAAGAATAGATTTTTTAAGCTCACTGCCAAAGACTATACCCAAGGCCAAAGTCTTAAAGAAATCCTTACCGTCCGAGTGATTTAGCGCAAAAGCCTCCTTTATCGTTATTTCTCTTTCATCGCCCATATACGACCTCCTTATCTAATTGTTAAAAATCTGTTATCTAATTTTGACTGACTAAACAATAACATCTCTCACATATTTCGTCAAGCCAAAAGGCTAATTTCTATATTAGGTTCGAACGCCCCAAAATGTCCTGCCCTCGGTACGAAAAAAACCGTCCCGCAGTACTGCGGGATTGAACGGTTTCTCATAGGGCTCCGCATGCTGAACGAGGTCAGAACCTATTTGTTAACAAATAAACAGATTGCTTAAGGTATTATTAAAGCTTACCTTGTAAATACTCTTGATTCTGTATTATTTATCTTTTCTATTAATTTTCCGAAATAAGCACAATAGAACTTAAAATCATTATCTAAGTAAATTTTTCCCAGACTATGTGATGGGAATAATTCCAACTCTGACAATTCCATTTCCTTGGGCAATCGAAATACTATATTCTCTGTTCTTTCATTTACTACGCTAAATAATTTATCTGCGGGTGGTTGCATATCAGAAAGTTTTGATGTATGAAATCTCTTAGGATTTCCCTTTGTAGTCCAATCCGGATCCAAAAAAGCTCCATCGATTACAGGTATTTTGTTAAGAATTTTTTCACTTAAAATATCCCCTAAGACAAAATCAACCTTATGAGAAAATCCAGCTATTCTTATGTTATTTTTCGCTTGTTCTAAGTGATTTGGATCAACATCAACAGCAATAACCCGATTAACGTATTTGGCCAAAGCTATACTCATAAATCCAGCCCCACAACAAGTATCCAAAATTACACCATATCCATTAAATTTTCGGGCAATACATTCACCAAGCAAATAATGAATTCCCATAACAAAAGTATCATTGTCAACCTGATATTTCTTATCACCAAACTTTTTTGCTATTTTTTGTTTATCCATACAATTTTAATTTTATCACATTAGGTTCGAACATGCCAAAAATATCCTGCCCTCGGTACAAAAAAAACCGCGCTGTTGAGCGGTTTCTAATAGGGCTCCCCGGACAGGTCCAGAACCTTTCAGGTCAAGGCCCCATAAGGGTTTCTCGGGGTAGTAAAAGGAATGATTCTGACAGGAACAGGTCGCGAAAATAAATCCAAAATGCAACAAAAACAACAGTCCTTCGCTATCATCAAATGAGACACTTTGAGACAAATTTTGCGTACTTTTAGGCGTCTCAGATAAGACGGTAGTACGTCTTATTTTAATCCCGGTTTGAATTAATACCTATCAAGAAACTTACCTACTGCCTCATTTACCTCATCAACAATCTCCTTGTGTCGCCTATAATCATGCTCTGAATTTAGTTCATGTATGATTTTTGGTTCTGATACCACTCGATAAGTCGCTTTTACATCCTCTGGTTCAACTAATATATCTTTTGCGCTATAAAAGAATAACTTTGGTTTAGAACATTCTTTTAAACCATCAAGTATATTGTGCTTGGCTGTATCTTTAAAATAATTGAGCGGTAAATCAAATCTCTTTTTATTTTCTGAATCGTTAGGTGGCATATCCCTATACGATATCTTTATGCCATTAGTTAATTTACTCTCATCAACCTCACTTGGACCTGCATGAGACATAACAGCTATAATATGGGTTACGTATTTGTTGCTGGAACCTGCTAACATAGCTATACTACCACCTCTGCTATGGCCCATAAGAATAGTCGGCTTATTGCCAAAAAGACCAATTAGTTCATTGATTGCTTTTAGATAATTGGTCATCGTGTACAAATCAATGCTACCGGGACTTTCCCATGTGCCAGGAGGATCAAAAGAAAAAGCAAAATACCCTCTGCCTGCTAGATAATCAACATGACTAGTCATATGAGCATAATCTTTTGTATCCAGCTGACCTGGTAGTAGAATGGCCAATTTAGGTGAATTCCGGTCACCCTGTGCATAGGCGGCCAATTCAAAACTTTTAGTTTTTATTATTTCCATATATAAATTATACCCTGATCTCCTTCTCTAACCAAGGAATATGCTCGTTTTTCCTTTTCCAGAATAAATCTTCCCAGATATAGTGAACAGCTAATTGTTTATATTTTCCGAATCTTTCAAAATGTTTTAAAAGTTTTTTAACTGGCACAGGGTTTTCAGGATCTTTATTAAAAAATACTTTTGAATATATTTTCTGTTCCCAGGGAGAAATATGATTGAAAAAATCCCAATGATGGAACACGTCAAAAAGAATATACCAGACAGTAGCCGGGCCGACTCCGTATAATTTCAATAGTTCTTCCATTTGAATTTCTCTGTCTTTTTTTCTCAATTCCATTTCGTTGATTAAACCCTTCTCAAACTGCTCATCTATTTTCTTGATTGACTTAGCTCGATAACCAACCTTTAACTTTCTTAAATCACCTTCACTGGCGTTTTTTAGTCCGCCCGGGTTCCAAAAACACCATAACTTTTTTCTATCAAACTCTAATAATTTGCCGTAATTCTCTAAAAGAGTTTGAAACATCTGAACAGAACGTCTGACTGACGCATTTTGCAGAACTATGCCAATGATTAAATATTCATAAAGCGAGCTTGGATGACCAGGCCGCATACCTTTCCATTTCTTAATAACCGGCCCCAATACTTTATCGTTTTTGAACTTCTTATAAAAGTCGCTTAAATCAAGGTTAAAATTATATAAATATTTAATTTCTTCTACTAATGATTTTACAAAACTATCTGATAATTTATCCTTAGCGTATAATTTTATCTCAACTAAGGGATTACTGACTGTGCCTCTGTTTGTAAATTTAATTCCCAATGGGATTTTCTTCCAATTCCAGGTCTGCCAGCGAATCCCCAACTGCCAAAAATTATCACCAGATGTAAAATGATCTGGCTTATGAAAAGTAGAATCAAAATCAAAAGGTTTAGTCGACTTAGCTTTAACTGTTTTTTGAAGTTTTAGTTTAATTGATTTTTTCATAATTAAAAAACCATTGCTGAAATTTATAATTTACAGCTTATAATTGGCAGCCTTCATATCTTTACTCAAAGGGCTTACGAAATCTTCGAAAGTTCTGAAGTAGCCGAAAAACGGCAATTACTGAACTTTTTACTTCAGAACCTTGAACTAAAGGGCAGAAAGCTAATATACAAGCTGAAAACACCGTTTGATACGGTGCTTTTGGCTCATAAGTGTTCGTCAATGCTCCCCCTACAGGACGCGTTCAGAACCCTAAATTGGGATAAAATTAAGGAAAATTTAAACTCAATTAATAATTTGATGCAATTGGCTAATGATTTTAATTAGGCTCCGTACGATAGAGTCCGTTCGAACTTCTTTAATGGACGTCTCAAGTTAATTATTTTCTTATAACGAGAAGATAGGCACTTGAGTCAAAAACATTATTAGACAAAGCAAAAATTAGCTTATCGTCTGAAATTATCTTATTTTCCCCGTACGGGTCATTATAATAAAACTTATTTCTTTCATAACCCGTAAGAATTATAAAATGCCCTATTCTTAAATCTTCTTTCTTTTCAAATAAAACTGCAACATCTTTGCCAAAATAACTATAAACCATACTCATGCCAGCTGCCCCACAGCCCATTTTATGTTTTTGTTTTATTATGGGAACTTTAATCTTCATATCTCTTATTAAGACTTCTTAACCTTAAACATTTTCCCGTGACCAGGAATAATATAATCAGCAATCTCTAAAATTTTCTCTCTGCTCTCCCTTAATGCATTTTCGTCTTTAACGTAGGAGTCTTTGTGCTCCAACAAACTTTGCCTGTCTGTTTTCTGCTCTTCGTCATCTGCCCACCAAAATACATCGCCAGCTATAACCACTTTGCCTAAATCTTCTGTTTTCACTAAAATAGAACAATGAAATTGATCATGACCGGGTGTTTTAATAATTTCTATATCAGTATTCGGAATCCTACCTTCGTGTTCGTCTATCCTACCATCAAAAGAATAAACATCACTATTATCAAAAACTTTAGCGTTCTCAAAAATACCAGCTAAAAGGGAATGATCTAAATGGTTATGGGTCACAATGACAAAATTGATATCTTTTGGCTTTAATCCTTCTTTTGCCAAGCCACTCAATAACGCTTTTCTATCCATTCCGGGGTCAATAATAACATTCAGATTATTATCTTGAATTAAAGTAGTCGTGGAAGAAGCAAATTCTTCCCCACTTACTTTTTTTGCGTAACCTTTAATTAGAACTTTTATCTCTGTCATATATTTCATTCTACCAAAAAACCGCCCTCTTGGCGATTTTTTTTCAGAGCTCCCCAGTTCAGCAATTATTATAAAACTCATTGAGGACTATGAATATATGGCAAGGATGAGGGAAAAATTATTGGAAATTAAGAGGCTGTATAAAAATTTGGGGTTATCATTAGCAACAGCAAATCCCTAAATTTTCATAAAAAGAAAGAGCCCCTTTATTTTATACTGTGGGGCTCTATACAAGTTTTGCCAGCTATTTGTGAGCTATGACGGGACCGAGGTCGGGGTCAACAGCGATAGTGCCTTTAGGGACTTTATCACCTGCCAGATAGAGAGCTGGACCTCCAACGCTGAGGATGCGTCCTTTAAGTTCTCCTTCCAGTTTGCTGATAGCGTTGAGAACACGCTGACAACTTGCCTCGTCGCCGAGATGTAGCACTTTAGCTCGTCCACCGCTGTAGTGCCAATCAACCTTGGCATTTGCTTTCTTAGCCACCGACTTTACCCAACGCTCAACGGCGTTGGAACTTCCATCTACGATGCAGACGCCCTTACCTTTTTTGAAAATCTCTGGATTGCAGGGGGGCGGCGTTGGTCCATCTGTTGCCATAGGGATTTCCTCCTTTCTTATACTTAGCTTTTAATTAATGACCGTTATACCACTGTCGCCCTCGTTCTGTTACGGTAACAGCTTCGGGTAGACGCTGAACATATCCACTATCAACCAAATCCTCCCAGGTTGATCTCTGGCCCCAGCGACGATGAGCTTCGTCCAACGTCAGTGGGCTTCCTTGCTCTTCTGCCGAAATCAATGTTGCCAAAATACCTTTAGCAAGGTTAGGAAATAGAAACATAAAGCACCCTCCTTTCTGGATAATTACAATATTTAGGATAATATAATCTTACCTTCAAGTTATCTTGTTATTATCTTAAGAACTAAAACAAGCATACCATAAAAATATGTTTGTGTCAATGAAGAGCTCCCCAGTTCAGCAATTATTATAAAACTCATTGAGAACTATGAATATATTGTAAAGATGAAGGAAAAACTGCTGGAAATTAAAGGGATTTATAGAAATCCGAGATTATCTCCTATTACCTCTTGATTTCGGCTCCGTTGGATAGACGACGTTAGAGCCTTAGTTCTCCAGCATAGACTTTGCCAACAAGCCAGAAATACGTGCAAGGCCATTAAAAGCGTTTAAGAAAATAAATAGCAAAAATACCCCAATAATCATCGCAATAATTGCAGTAAAATAACTACTTATAAAACAAATATTATTTGACGTGATACAAAAAGCTCCCTGAAGTATTCCTATTTCAGTAAGATAATACAAAATAGGTGTGGCAATTAAACTTAATGCAACAGAAAGCAGTGTGACTAAAACAACAAAGGAGATTATTCCTAGCGGAAATTTAATAAAAAGATAAATTAAACTTTTCCACGTAAATGAATCATTAAGATATGCTTGTATTTTTTCCCAGATTCTTTTTGACTGTTTTATCGGAACAAAAGAAATGTTAATGCCTAACATAATTGTTGCTAGTTGGCGCTCAAAGCCTGCAAATACACGCCATAATAAAAGTGTGCCAAATAAAATTGGGGCTCCGATCAAAGTGATTATAAGTCCAAGTCCAAGCGATAATCCAGTAACAAGAAAAACAAAATAAAATATACCTAGAATGAATGAAAGTAATAAATAAAACATATTCAGATAAGTTTGACTTTGTGTAATCACTTTAAAAAAATTAGATGATTTTGCGCTCATATTTTTCGTTTTATTATTTTATTAAATGTTTTAATCAGGGATAAACAAATTATATTAAACCCAAGCTGGCTCCCCAGTTCAGCAATTATTATAAAACTCATTGAGAACTATGAATATATGGCAAGACTAAGAGAAAAGCTATTAGAAATTAAGGAAATTTATAGAAATTTAAAACTATCTCCTATTCCGTCTTAATTTTAGCTCTGCTGGACAAACGATATTAGAGCCTATTTGAGATTAAACTCTGAATTCTTCGCTTAATGGCTTATTCGGAAAATATACAAGGATATCATAGTTATCATCCCGCAATTCAAGCATTTCGTAATCTTTTCGTTTTATCATCTTTATATTTTCTAAATTTAAATACCTATCTTTAAATTCATTATAATTCTCCACTTTGAAGTCGGGAGCTCCTCTCTGAGACTTTTCTTTGTCTGGATTACGAACTTTTATTAAACGGAGTTCACCAGCTTTTGTTGGATAAGGAGAATTTAATAGAAAAGTTATCCCTGTCTCTGGTCTATCAATTATTTTCCCTAACTGATTGGCTATTTCTAACAGTTCTTCTTTTTCCTGTTCATCTTTTGAAAATATATCTACAAAGTCCATTGATAAGTTTTCTTCAGAAATATATTTTTCAAAGAGTGAAATGCCTTGATTTACTATGTAATCTATTATTGAAAAAAATTGTTTTTTGGTCATTATTTCATTCTACCAAAAAACCGCCCATCTGGCGATGAATTATAATAGGGAAAATGGCTCCGCGGGCTGAAGCAAGTTAGAACCTGTTTACAAGTCCTTAAAAATATCAAATAAGTTTCTCTTGGGGGTATTGCTGAAAGGCATAGTTATAAATCAAATAAAAAGCAGCGTAACCTTTATACTTTCCGAATCGCTCAAGAAAAATTCTAACTTCTTTTTCAAAAATTCTTTCCTTTTTACCTAAATGCTTAGTTAGAGCCACTCTTAATCCCATATCATTGGCTGGCAAAGCATCGTATCTGCCCATTCCCCTACACATCATATATTCAGTAGTCCAAGGGCCTATCCCTTTAATTTCAGTAAGTCTATCTAAAATTCTTTCTTTGCCCCATTCTTTCATTTCTTCTAAATTTATCTC
>Ga0315551_10003330_pt1 | contig 11475 bp, 8 predicted proteins | sample SalMarSW160290MG_FD_203678 | JGI IMG/M metagenome (GOLD analysis project Ga0315551, IMG submission 203678) | Salt marsh sediment microbial communities from the Plum Island Ecosystem LTER, Massachusetts, United States - Salt Marsh Sediment SW1602-90 ... | reverse complement strand
TCATAGCTGTTATCTCGCGCTATCTCGATCGCTTCCTCGCCACTCAAGGCGATGCTGACCTGGTAGCCTCTGGCCTCTAGTACGTCCTGGAAGAACTCGCAGTTATCGCGATCATCGTCCACCACCAGGATGAGCCCCCCTTCCTTCACACTCTCAATGAGGTCCATCATTCTTTCTATGTCGAAGGGCTTATGGATCACACCGTAAGCCCCCTCGCGCAGGGCCTCCTCGATGAGGTCCTCGACAGCGTAGGCCGTCATCATCACCACGGCTGTTCCTGGCTGGATACTCTTGATCTGTTTGAAAGTCTCCACCCCGTTCATCCCCGGCATTCTGATGTCCATGAGGATGACATCGAAGTCTATCTCTTTGACCTTCTGGATGGCCTCATAGCCGTCGGAGGCGATAACAGTGCGGTAGCCCTTATCCTCCATGATGTCGGACAGGGTCTCGCACATGCCCGCGTCGTCGTCTACTATTAAGATGCTAGCTTTATTGTTCATGCTTTTCCTCATTTAGGTTGGCTGGCCAGCTAATAAGAATCGGTAACTTGACCCTAAAGGCCGCTCCCCTCCCCATCTCGCCCATCACTTCGACAGAGCCTGCCCTGGGCCCCGTCGAAGGACTCTCCAACTCGATGCTGCCACCATGAGCCTCGACGATCCTCTTGCTGACTGCTAGCCCCAGCCCAATCCCCTTGGTCTTGGTGGTGAAGAACGGCTCGAAGAGCCTCTGCATGTTTCCCTCCGAAATCCCACAGCCGGTGTCCTTGAATTCAGTGACGACGAATCCGTCCTCCACCCTGGTGGTAATCTCCAGCTTACCCTCTTCCTCATTGGACATGGCCTGTACAGAGTTCGAGATCATATTGATGAAGACTTGCTCTATCTGAGTTGGATCGGCCATCAGCGGTGGCAAGCCCTCGCCCAGCTCAGTGACCACCATCACCTTCTCGGGCACCGTGGTGCGAGAGAGCGCGTTTTGTATTATATTGTTGACTTGGGTCCTCCGCAAGGTTGGCTTCACACCGCGCGCGAAGCTCAAGAGGTCGCTGATGATCTTGTTAGTTACTGCTATCTCCCTCTCCATGATCTTGAGGTGCTTCTTCAGCTTCTCGTCCGCATCTTCCAGCTTCATGTTGAGGTAGTACACCGAGTTACTGATCACGCTCAAGGGATGGCGCAGCTCGTGGCCCACACTCGCCCCTAGCTGGCCTATGGTAGCCAGCCTCTCCGCGCGAATCAACCTGTCCTGCACCGCCTCCAGCTCTCTAACTTTACCTGCAAGTTGCTCGTTGAGCTTTTGCAGTTCACGCTGCGTCTCAATCAGTTCTCGATTTTGTTGGACAGCGTTGTCATACGTGGAAAGAAGGAGATTCAACACCTGCTGACGGTCTGAGGTTATGACGTGGCGCTCGCCGCCAAAGGTGACCTCTAACCTCTCTTCTGACCCTTCGCCTTTCTGTCGAACCGGTTCTGCAAGAGCAGATTCGACTCGGGCCAGGAGAAGGTTTTCATAGTACGGTTTCGTGAGGTAGTAGTCCACCCCCGCTCTGAGCGCACGGATAACGTCTTCTGTATCCGACAATACGGTGAGCAGTATGACCGGAGTGTCCCCTAGCGCTTCGTCGTGCTTGATCGCCTGACACATCTCGTAGCCATCCATCACCGGCATGATGATGTCGCTGATGATGAGATCCGGCTTACGCTTGCGCGCAACAGCGAGGCCCTCCTGGCCGTTGTTAGCAACCGTGACGAGGTACCCATGCTCCTGGAGCACATCTTGTAGCTCTGCCGCCTGAGTCGGGCTATCTTCGACGATCAAAATACGTTTGTCCATACTCCCCCCCAAGATTCAAAGTTCGGCTTGTCAATCCGCAATCCGCAATCAGAACATCGGTCGTGGGCGTACACCGGCCAGGACCTTGACCTTGGCCACCAGCTCCCGTCCCCAGTCGCCGTTCCCCCCCTCGCCGAAGCTGGCCGGCTTGGCCACCATGTCCAGCGCGCCAGCCTTCAGCGCTTCGAAAGCCACGTTCAACTCCGGCGAGTCGGCGTGGGCGGTGACGATGAGAATCGGAGCGGGACACCGGGCCATGATGCGTCGCGTGGCCTCCAGCCCATCCATGTCGGGCAGGACTACGTCCATGGTGATAAGGTCCGGCCGCAGCCGGACAGCCATCTCCACCGCCTGGTGGCCATCGGCAGCCTGCCCCACTACCTGGATCTCGGGATCCTCTTCCAGCAGATACACCAGCAGCGCGCGCGCCGTGGGCGAGTCTTCAACGACCAACACTCTGATTTCGGATTTCGGATTTCGGATTGCGGATTGAGTGTTCTTCATCATCTCCTCGTCCCCTCATCTCCACGTCTCACCAGTTCCGCCAATTGCGGGCCAATCTGCTCCAGGGGCAGTACCTCGCGGGCCACTCCCAGAGCGATTCCCTGTTGGGGCATGCCGAAGACGACGCAGGTGGCTTTGTCCTGGGCGATAGTATGGCCGCCAGCATCGTGCAGCGCCTTGAGGCCCCGTGCGCCGTCACTGCCCATGCCGGTGAGCAACACCCCCACCGCCGTCGAACCGTAATGCCGGGCCACCGACTCGAAAAGCACCGTCACCGAAGGGCGGTGGCCGTCCACCGGCGTTGAGGTCTTGAGCAAGGCCAGGTTGCCCTGAGTGACCAGCAGATGTTGATCGTCCGGGGCCAGGTAGACTGTGCCTGGCCGCAGGGGCTCACCGGTCTCAGCCACTTTGATCCGCAAGGGAGTCGTATCGCCCAGCCAGCGGGCCAGGCCGCCCACGAACCCGTGGCTGATGTGCTGCACCACCACGATCGGCACGGGCAGTCCGGGCGGAAGTTGGCCGAAGATGATCTGCAGAGCCGGCGGCCCACCGGTGGAGGCGCCTATGGTAATGAGCCGCACCGGGCCGGGCGCCGGTCTCAGGACAGACTCATCGCGTTGCGGTTCGGCAAGCTCACCACGTCGCGGCGCCGCTGTCTCCTCCAGCAGCCACCAGCGCCGACGCACTACCTTGATCTCGGCCATAGTTTTTACCTGGGCGATGAGCTGATCCGCCTGGGGGTCGGTGTCGGGCAGGCCGTGGGGCTTGCCCACGACCATCAGCGCGCCGGCTTCGAGGGCCTTAAAATTGATGGGCAGTTCGCGATCGGACTTGGTGCTGGTGAGCACCACGATGGGCCGCGGCGATTCGGCCATGATGCGGCGGATGGCCTGGTAGCCATCCATCTCGGACATGCGGACGTCCATAGTGATGATGTCCGGCTGCAACTTGTGAGTCAGAGCAACAGCCTCCTCGCTGTTGCGGGCCTCGCCCACCACCTGCAATTCCGGGTCGCTCTCCAAGATGACCCGGATGAGGTGGCGCAGGGTGGGCGAATCGTCCACAATTAGCACTCGAATCATCAGTCGCTCCGCTCTGAGTGAGATACGGAGACGCGGGGACACGGAGAAGTCTCCGCGTCACCGTGTCACCCTATCAGTCTTTCAATCGTCTCCAGCAGCTCTCGCTGGTCAAAAGTGCTTTTGGTGATGTAGGCGTCGGCGCCGGCTTCCAGGCCACGGATCTTGTCCTGGGGCGATTCCAGGGAGGTGACCAGCACCACCGGCAGATCTTTGAAGCGTTCGTCGCCTTTCACCTTTTCCGTGAGGACGAACCCGTCCATGCGCGGCATGGCGATGTCGGCGGCGATGGCATCCAGCGGCTCGCTCTGCACCAGGGCCCAGGCTTCCTCTCCATCGGCGGCTGTCAATACTTCGTAGCCCGCGCTCTCCAGGATGTTCTTCTCCAGGGTGCGGGTGGTGATGGAATCGTCCACCACCAGCACGCGGTGGCGTCGGACTTCCTGCGCCTCGCTCGGCAGCGGGGTGGCCACGGCCGGGCCCGCCTGGGCCGACTTCACCAGGTCAGCTACATCGAGGATCATCACCACCTGCCCGGTGCCCAGGATGGTGGCCCCGGCCACGTTGCGCACCCGGCTCAGTTGGCGGCCCAGGCTCTTGATGACCACTTCCTGAGCACCTCGAAATCCGTCCACCCGAAAGGCGACCCGCTTCTCGACCACGCCCAGCACGACCACCGGAATCTTCTGGCCGGGGGCCAGGGGCGCTTCGGCCTGAGACAATTCTAACGCTTGAGCCAGGGAGACCAGGGGCAGAGGCCGCCCGTCGGCGCGGATGGCCGGTCGGCCCTCGATGCTGCCCACACTGGCTGCGTCCACCCGCAGGATGCGCTCCACAGTCATGGTAGGCACGGCCACCGTCTGACCGGCCACCTCCACCAGAAGCACGTGGCTGGTGGCCATGGTGAGGGGCAAGGTCAGGGTGAAGGCGGTGCCTCGGCCAAGAGCCGTGTCCACTTCGACCAGGCCGTGCAGCCGTTCCAGGTTCTCCCGCACCACGTCCAGCCCCACCCCTCGGCCGGAGAGGTCTGTTACCTGAGGCAGAGTGGACAGGCCGGAGCGGAAGATGAGCTGCATCGTCTCTTGGTCGCTCAGGCCGGCCACCTCCTGTGCCGTCAGCAGCCCTCGTGTCACCGCTGCCTGCCGCACGGCCTCCAGGTCAATTCCAGCCCCGTCGTCGGCCACCTCCAGGATGATGGTGTTCCCCTTCTGGGCGGCCCGCAGGCGGATGGTCCCTCGCCGGGGCTTGCCCGCCGCTTCCCGTCGGTCGGGCGGCTCAATGCCGTGATCCACCGCATTGCGCAGGAGGTGGATCAGAGGGTCCTTCATGGTCTCCAGCACCTGGCGGTCCACCTCGGTGTCAGCCCCTTCGACGCGCATGATGACTTCTTTGTCCCGCTCCCGGGCCAGGTCGCGCACCATGCGGGGGAAGAGGTCGAAGAGGGTAGCTACAGGCAGCATCCGCATTCGGCGCACCCCGTCCTGCAGGTCATCGGCGAGAAGGGTCAGGCGGCCGTAGTCGCTGACGAAGCGGCGAAGCAGGCTATCCAAACCAGTGCCGAGGGCTTTGAGGTGTCCTTCGTTGTAAGTCAGGAAGTCAAGTAGCGAAGCTAAGTCCTGATCCTGCCGGAGGGCCATGTCCGGGCCATGCCTGCCCTGAACCAGATGGTTGTAAGGTTCACGGACCTGCCGCCAGTCCTTCTGCCAGAGAGTCAGCCGTTGTTGCATCTGCCGCAGTTCGGTCAGGCGTTGCTCGGTGCGCATGCGAGCCACCAGAAGTTCGCCCGTACCTTCCATCAGGGCGTCCAGTTTGGCCGTGGCCACACGGATGGTTTCCTCTGGTGGAGGTGGGGAGATGGGGTGACGGGGAGATGGGGTGACGGGGGGACGCGGTGAGGGGGTGATGGGGAGAGGGGGGGACACAGTGGCTTCTTCTCTCCCCATCTCCGTGTCGCCGCGTCTCCCTCTCTTCTCCGTGTCTCGAACGGTCTCCGTGTTCTCTTGGGTCGGCGTCTCTATGTCACCACACAGGGCAGCCTCCAGTCGGGCCAGCAGCCGATTGCGCTGCTGGGTTGGCAGGCTTTCGCCTCGCAGGTGAGCGGCCATTGCCTCCTCCAAAGCATCCGCGGCCGAGAATAGCAGGTCGAACAGATCCGATGCGGGAGACAACTCCCACCGCTGAACAGCGCCCAGGACGTCTTCCATTCGGTGGGCAATGTTTTCGATGTCCCGCAGGTCCACTGCCCGCGCTGCTCCCTTGAGACTGTGGGCAGCTCGGAAGAGGTCGGCCAGCAGCGGTCCTCGCTCCTCCTGGGGCGGGCCTTCTTCCAGGGCCAGCAAGCCCTTGTTGAGAGTGGCCAGGTGTTCCTTCAGTTCAGCATGGAAGGTGACCATCAGTTGACGTTTGAGTTCTTCACGTCGGTTCATCTGTTTGCTCCATTCCACATCCCGCAATCAGTTTACCCTGTCGCCCCATCCAGGCCGTATTGCTCCACGATGCGGGCGAGTTGGGCGGCCAGCTGGTTGAGGCTCTGCGCCGCTTGTTCCATCTGCTGAGTGCCAGCCTGAGATTGAGCAGAAGCCTGGTTGATGCTGTCCATCGCCGCCGCTATCTGATCCATCCCCGCCAATTGCTGGTTGGCGCTGACCGCGATCTGCTGCGCCGCCTGCGCCACTTTCTGAACGTGCTCACCGATGGTGCGAATGGCCTCTCCTGCCGTCTGCACTTGCTGCATTCCAGCGTCGGCCCGCTTGGTGCCCTCCTCCGTAACCATCACCGCGGTGTTGGCCGCCTTCTGTATCTCACCCAGGATCTCCCGCACCTGCTCCGTGGCCTGACGCGACTGCTCGGCCAGGCTGCGCACCTCTCCAGCCACCACCGCGAAACCCTTCCCCGCCTCACCCGCCCGCGCCGCCTCGATGGCCGCGTTCAAGGCCAGCAAGTTCGACTGGTCGGCGATGTCGTTGACGGTGGCGATGATCTCGCCGATCTGCTGCGTCTGCTCGCTGAGGGAGAGGATGGTTTCGGCGATGCTGCCCACCTGCTCCTTGACGCTGTCCATTCCCGCCACGGTGTCCTGCACGGCCCGCAGGCCATGGCCGGCCACGCCGGTGGAGTCCTGCACCATTTCCGACACCAGCCGCGCCCGGTCGGCGGACTGCTCGGCTGTCTGGCGCACCTCTTGGACGGTGCTGGTGGTCTCGCTGACGGCTGCGGCCTGCTGGGTCGCTCCGACCGCCTGCTGACTGGTCGTCGCCAGTATCTCCGCCGCCGCCGAACTCAGCTTGCTGGCCGTATCCCGGATCTGGATGGTCATGTCCCGCAAACTGGCCGTTGTGTCGTTCAGACTGCGCCCCAGCACGATCAACGGATCATCTGCTTCCCCCTCGAGGGTCATTTGGATAGACAGATTACCCTGTCTCACCTCGGTCATATAAGCGACGTACTTTTGCACTGTAGCTTGTAGATACTCGCGTTGCGCCTGCTCGGCTGCGGCGCGCTTTTCGACCTCCATGTTGGCCCGTTGCGCCTGACGGAACTGCTCATCCTGTCCCGTCACGATATGACGAATGACCAAAGCAGCTACCGGCAAGGCCACCACGCTGAACAGCACACCGAAGGCCAGCCCGGTTGTCTCGTCCAGAGAGGTGAACCAACTGACAGTCCAACCGTTCACCAGAACGATGTCGGCGACGAGGGCGAGAGTGCAGACCCAGGGTAGCCACCGATTGGCCCTGTCGCCCAACAGCAGGTTGCCCAGCATGATGGTCATGATGTAGCTGATGACCACCACTGGCATCAGAGCGGGCACCAGAACGGGCAAGAGAGCAGCAAAAAGAAGCACCGGAAGGATGAACAGATACACCCCGACTACTGTCTGTTTCCGACGGTGAAACACGGGGTACAGCCCGGCCCCTGCCACCAGCGGCACCAGAATCACGGCGTAGGCCAGCAATTGGTTGTATTGCTGGTAGAACACCCAGGCCATCGCCGACAAGGCCAGGAAAATGGCGCCCCCCCACGTCACGTACCTGGTGATGGTCAAGGCCAGTTGCGCCCGGCGAGCATGAATCTGGGCTTCGAGTAGTCTCTCTTCCTCGGAGCTAATTGTTGTTGTCACCATAAGTCACCTCCTACTCGATTGCAGATTGCGGATTTCGGGTCCCCATTCCGCAATCATTCATGGACTATGATAGCTGGATCTGAGAGCAAGCGTCCCAGGTGCAGAATGATCAACATGTCGGCCGTGACTCCGCGGACGTACTTCTGCGCCGGGTTGGAGATGGCGGCTGAGGAGGGCTGTACCTCAGCCAGAGGGACGTTGGCTACCTGGGGCAGGTCGTCTGCCAGGATACCCAGCTCCATCTCTCCCACAGCTCCCTGCTCCCCACTCCGCGCTAGTAAAACGTGGGCCGTCTCCGACAGCGGCCGGGGCGGCAGGCCCAGGAAACGACCGATGTCCATCACGGAGTAGATGCGGCCGCGAATGTTGACCGCGCCGACGATGAAGCCGGGGGTGCAGGGAACGCGGGACCAGGGCTGGCTCTCCAGGGGATGGATCCCCTGCACCAGAGCGATCTCCACCCCGTAGCGCTCTTCTCCCAAAGAGAACGTCACCAGGTGCAGGGTCTCGCCTTCAACTTCCACCTCTGTAGGCAGGCGAGCCAGAGCGCGAGCCCGCCGTTCCAATTCGGATTGCGGATTTCGGAGTACTCGATTTCGGATTGCGGATTGTTTCACAGTTTTTCTCCAAATCTCCAACCTCCAATATCCAATCTCTAATCATATGGTTGCTCTTACCATGGTCAGCAGCCGGCCAGCGGTCAGATCATCGGAGCCAGGCACCATGTCGTCCGGTGGCATCTTCGCCGCCAGGCGGATGGCCTGCGCCCGGTGGCGCGTCGCCTCACCCTGGCGGCCCACTTGCTGGTAGAGGTTGGCCAGACTGAAGCGAGCCAAAACGAAGTCGGAGTCCAGGTAGAGTGTCTTCTTGAGCCGGGCGATGGCCTCGTCCAGCGTGCCCTCCTCCTGATGGATGAGGGCCAGGATGTAGTGAGCCTCGGTCAGCAACGGGTCTCGCTCGATGGCTTGCTGGCACCACGAGCGGGCCTCTTCCAACTGACCCCTGTTGGCATGAACCCGGGCCATCTGGTAGTAGGCCAGGGCGAGATCGGGGTCGCGTGTAATGCAGTCTAGCAAGCAAGTCATTGCTTCTTCGTAGCGCCCCTGCCCCAGCAGGGCCAGCCCCTCTTGATAAGGGTCGAGCGGCACAGCGGGCTGCACCGGCAAAGGAGGTGGGGAGACGGGGAGACGGGGAGAGGGGGTGACGGGGAGACGCGGTGATGGGGTGATCTCCCCGTGTCTCCGTGTATCCGTGTCTCCGCGTCTCGAAGGTGTCTCCGCGTCCCGAAGGCGTCTCCGTGTCCCCGTGTCTCCGCGTCTCTGCGTCTTCTGGTAAATGGTGGCTCCGGAACAATTGTGTGACGCAAACTGGTCGTAGATCTTACCGTTGGTCTCGGATGCGCCCACGATGAGCCAGCCATCTGCCACCAGGCAACGGTGAAACCGCCCGGCTATTTCCTGGGTCACTGCCTCTGGCAGGTAGATGGCCACGTTGCGGCACAAGATCAGATCCACGGCGTTGGTGTTGGTAGCCAGGGAGGGGTAGGCGTCCTCGGCCAGATTCAGATAAGCGAAGGCCACCATCTCCCGCACCTGGGGGATGATCTCGAACAACTCGTTTTGCGGGGTGAAATACAGATCGCGGACGACCTGGTCGGTCTGGCGGAAGGACCACTCGCGGTAGCGGCCTTCGTGAGCCTGCCGCAGGGATTCTTTGTTGATGTCGGTAGCCAGGATGAGGACGTTCCAGTCGGCGATGTCGGGCAAGAGCTGGCGCAGCAAGATGGCTATGGAGTAGGGTTCCTCGCCGGTGGAGCAGCCGGCGCTCCAGATGCGCAGCCGACGGTCATCACGGTGGCGGGCGGTCAGGCCGGGCAGGATGCGCTGGCGCAGAGCGTCGAAGTGAGCCGGGTTGCGGAAGAAATAGGTTTCGCCCACGGTGATGGCGCCGATCAGGTCATCCCACAGATCGCTGTCCGTCCTGGCCCTTTGCAGAAGACGGTGGTATGCCTCCAGGTCTCCACAGCCAGCGCGCTCGGCTGCGGCCAGCACGCCGCCAGCCAGCGCATCGTGCCGCCGCGGGCCAAAGAGCATCCCGGTGCGCTCCAGGATCAGGTCGCGGGAAAGCTCGTATTCGGTATTGGATATTGAGTATTGGATATTGGGCATGGTCATATCGCTTCCGTCGGCGGTAACAACCGCGTGGCATCGAGGACCAGGACCAGCCCCTCGTCCCGCCGGACCACCGCCACCAGGGGCCTGGACTGGGACAGGGGATCGGCCGGCGGCTCCACCTGGTGAGCGGGCACTTCCAGCACCCCGGTCACCTCGTCCACCACGAGGGCCACCGTCTGTTCCAGAGCCTGGACGACCAGCAAGCGGTCATCCAGGGCAAGTTTTTTGGGTGGCTGATCGAATCGCTGTCGCAGGTCTACCACCGGGATCACCCGACCGTGCAGGTCAATCACTCCGGGCACCCAGGATGGTGCCTCAGGCAAAGGGGTGACGGACACCATGCGCAGAGCCCGCTCTACGTGATCCAGGGGCAAAGCGTAGAGTTGCCCGCCTAACCGAAAACTGACAAGGTGGGCGTTCGATTTCGGATTTCGGATTTCGGATTGCGGACCCCGCATCAAGGTTGGGCGAAGGTCTCCCGACGGCTCGACTGAGCTCGCCGGGGGCTCGCCGAAGTCCAAGCCCTTTTCGTTAAGTGTTGAAGAAACAGCCGTTTCAGCAACCATGGCGTGGTCTAGCTCCTTTGATTGCGGATGGCGGAATATTAGTTGAGGTGGGCAATTTGACGATAAAGACAGTTCCCTTTCCTACTTCGCTCTCCACCTCGATGCGGCCTTCGTGGGCCTCGACGATCGCCTTGGAAATTGCCAAACCCAAACCGATGCCTTTAGTCTTGGTGGTGAACAACGGCTCGAAGAGCTTCCCCAGGTTCTCCTCTGAAATCCCACAACCGTGGTCCTTGAATTCCGTGACGATGAATCCATCCTCAGCCCTGGTGGAGACCTCCAACCTCTCTCCCGTGTCAACTGAATCCGGTGAAGTCATGGCCTGCACAGCATTCGAGATCATATTGATAAAGACCTGTTCTATCTGGCTTGGATCGGCCATCAGCGGAGGCAAATCCTCCCCTAACTTAGTGATCACCGCCACTGTGTCTGGCACCGGGGTGCGCGAGAGCGCGTCTTGCACTAAGGCGTTGATCTGGGTCTTCTGCAGGACTGGCTTCTTATCTCGTGCAAAGCTCATCAAATCACTGATGATCTTGTTTGATCTTGAGATTTCACTCTCTATGATCCTGAGGTGTTTCTTCACCTTCTCATCAGCGTCACTCAGTTTCATGTTGATATAGTAGGCGGAGTTCTTGATGATGCCCAGGGGGTTGCGCAGTTCGTGGCCCACGCTGGCTCCAAGCTGGCCTATGGCGGCCAGTCTCTCCGCTCGGATCAGTCGTTCCTGGGCGTCTCGAAGCTCTTTGGTGCGCTCATCTACCATCTCTTCTAGCCGCTCTGAGTATTCCTTCAGTGCCTCCTCCGCCCGCTTGCGCTCGGTGATGTCCTGTACCACGACCACTATGGAACTGTCTGGCTTCCCCTTCCCCGAATCCTTCCACGGCTGCACCTGCACGAGGACGTAACGTTCCAAGACCTCGTCATCGGCTTCGTATTGGGCAGACTGCCCCCGGAGAGCTTTCTCCCAGGCCTGTTTCCAGAAGAAGTCGAGATAACAGGAAGAATCCGTGCAACCAGGGTGGAGAAGCTCATGGAACTCCCGACCTCTCACATCCACAACCCGCCCCAGGTTCCAGGTCTCCACCGTCCGGTTTGTCCGGACGATGCGCCCTCGAACGTCTACCAGGCAAATGAGCTCGGACAGTGAATCGGCTGTGGATTCCCACTCCTGCTTTGCCCGCTCGATC
>Ga0315551_10003328_pt1 | contig 11480 bp, 10 predicted proteins | sample SalMarSW160290MG_FD_203678 | JGI IMG/M metagenome (GOLD analysis project Ga0315551, IMG submission 203678) | Salt marsh sediment microbial communities from the Plum Island Ecosystem LTER, Massachusetts, United States - Salt Marsh Sediment SW1602-90 ... | reverse complement strand
AGGTAATATTAGAATATGTGAAATGGCAAGCAGGCCAGGATTTAGGTCAAGCGCAGCTTGAGTTATTTTAAGTGCCACGGCTTTAGCCGTGGGTATCTACTATTCATCTTCTGCTGGATCGCCCTCTCGATTTTGATCGCACGCCTGAGCGGTTGGGCGAGGCTGGCAAGCCACTATCGGACTGACGCTCCACCGGATGGGAATCGATTCCGCTTTCAGAGCGCGGGGATGCGGTTTGGGACAAACTACGGTGGCTGTCTCACCGTAGGGGTGAATAGGATTGGGCTTTATCTTGCGGTATGGTTTTTGTTCCGTTTCGGCCATCCTCCCCTTGTTATTTCGTGGCGCGATATCACCATGACCGAGCGGAAGAAGTTTTTTATGCAGCAGGTAGTATTTCGATTTGACCGCTGTCCCAGCATACCCTTTATCATAAGCAAGCGCCTTGCAGATAAGATTGCTACGGAAAAAGGTAACCTCTCTGTTGCTTGAGCAAAAGCAGATTATGAAACGGGACAGGTCAATTATTCTCGCGCAATTGTATGCCACGCTTTATAATGGTTGTCTATGATCCACTATGCATTGGCCGAGGATATCGGCGCAGAGATCAACGAGATTATCCGCAAACTCGACATGACCCACATAGACGAGTCGCGGGTCGTCTGTATCAGGAGCAGGGGATCTGCCAGCAGGAGAACCTTGGCGCGGTGTCACGGGCTGCCCAGGATCATGCAGCTTGCCCTTGACCTCAAGCCCCACTACGTCATTGAGATCATATCCGAACAATTCGACAAACTCGGTAAAGCGGATCAGACAAAAGTGCTCATCCACGAGCTGATGCATATCCCCCATGCTTTTGGCGGCGGCTTTCGCAGCCACCGCCCCTATGTGACGAAGAAGAAGGTGGAAAAGATGTATCAGCAGTTCCTGAAAGCAAGATGATTATTGCGCAGTCGGTGACTGTTGTTTGATTCGGCTTTTTTGACATACGCAATTATCAATTTCCAAATACAATAGGTTTCTGGACCGGGGAGAGAAGAGTTTTATACTATCGAAGGCCCTCTTTTATTGCCCGGAGAAGGAGAGTGTGATACAACGTGCAATATGGCGTAGACCTACTCAATAAACATCAGAGAGGAGTCTGCTATGGTTATGTCTTTCATCCGAAAGCGCAGGAGTATCAGACATTTTGTACGAAAGCCCGTCGAGCCCGAGAAGATCGACGTGTTGCTTGAAGCGGCACTCCGTGCCCCTTCCTCACGGGGTATTAACCCTTGGGAGCTTGTCGTGGTGACTGACCAGGATCTGTTGAAAGAGCTTTCCCGGGCGAAGGAGCACGGATCGACTTTTCTCGAGGATGCTCCCCTGGGGATTGTCATCTGCGCAGACCCGGAGAAGTGCGACGTGTGGATTGAGGATGCCTCTATCGCTGCGATACTTATCCAGTTGGCGGCGGTGTCGCTGGGTTTGGGGAGCTGCTGGATACAGATACGCGAGAGGATGCATGATGGGACGAAGAGCGCTGAGGAGTATGTCGCCGGCATTCTTAACATTCCAGCTCAGATGAAGGTAGCATCCATAATCGCCATCGGGTATCCTGATATGCAGAAGCCGCCACACAAGGCGGAGGAATTGCTCTACGAGAAGGTGCATCGTGGTATCTATGGGAGGCCGTATTATACCGCAATCGTATGACCGACGAAGGAAACTGATACCCAGACCTTTTATGCATGATAACCTCTCCATTCCCCCTAACTGATGAACATTAAGTCATTTGAGTTCAATCTGAGAGAGCTGGCCGGGTCTATGGGCGATTTCGGCACACTCTTTCCGCTGGCCATCGGCTATATCGCTGTCTGCGGTCTCAACCCGGCAGGGTTGCTCGTCATGATGGGGCTGGCGAACATCGCAACGGGGTTGATATACAAACTCCCCATGCCCATTGAACCCATGAAGGTGCTTGCGGTAGTTGCCATTGCCCAGCACTGGTCACCGTCTCTGGTCTATGCATCCGGATTCGCAATGGGGCTTATCTGGCTGCTCTTTGCTGTAACGGGAATCATCGATCGGATTGTGAGGATCACCCCCCAGTCCGTTATCCGGGGCATCCAGGCGGCGCTCGGCGTGCTCCTGGCTTTCCAAGCCTTGAAGCTGGTTGCGACAGCATGGGTGTTGGGGATCATTGCTATTCTTGTTGTCCTTGTGTTGCGACAGAATCGTTATGCTCCTGCCGCCATCGTGTTGATGCTGCTCGGTGTGGGGATCATGCTGGTGAAGGGCGAATTCGGGGGGGTCGCTTCCCCAGGCTTCACGCTTCCACCCCTGACGGGTTTTCGCATTGGTGAACTATGGCAGGGGTTGTTACGAGCCGGGTTTGCCCAGATTCCCCTGACAGCGACGAATGCGGTGATCGCTACTGCCGCGCTTATTGTGACATACTGGCCAAATAAGCCTGTGGCTGAACGCCGCCTCGCTCTGAACACGGGGATCATGAACCTGATCCCGCCCTTCTTCGGCGGCATGCCCCTCTGTCATGGCGCCGGCGGCCTGGCTGCTCAGTACTATTTTGGTGCCCGCACGGGGGGGGCGAATATTATGGAAGGACTGATGGAGATCGCCATGGGGTTGTTCCTGGCCACGTCCATTGCCGGACTCTTTGCCGTCTTTCCCATGGCCATCATTGGGGCTATGCTCTTTATGGTTGGGATAGAGCTGATCCTGTTTGCCAAAGATGTCCGCTTGGGCAGAGAGGTGATCCCCCTGGCCGCAACCGTCGTTGTTTCCCTGGTCAGCAATATGGCCTTCGGGTTTTTGGCAGGGCTTGCAGCCCATTATCTGTTGCGGGTAGGGTGACACCTGCGAGGTGGGAGGAGGACACCACAGGCGTAATAAAGAGGCACTCTGTGACCGACCCGCTCAGTCCAAACCTTTATTTCAAAGCCCCTGCCACCATTTCAGCCAGATCGAGGGCCTTCACACGATCCATGGCCCCTTCGTCTTTCAGACCATCTTCAAACATGATCAGGCAATACGGGCAGCAGGAGCAGAGCGTATCGGGGTTTTCTCCTAGCGCTTCTTTGACGCGTGCTATGTTGATCCGCTCACCGCGGCTCTCTTCCAGCCACATGCGTCCCCCACCGGCACCACAGCAGAAGGAATTCGCCTGATGCCGCTCCATCTCCGCTGGTCTTTGGCCGCTGACTGCAGCGATGACCTGGCGCGGGGCCGCGTAGATTTCATTATACCTGCCGAGATAGCACGAATCGTGGAATACTACCTTCCCGAGGCCGTCCGGGTCTTTCAATTGCAATGTACCTTCTGTGATGAGCGTGTTGATGAGCTCGGTGTAGTGTATTACCTCCAACTCGGCACCGTACTGGCGGTAGTCATTCTTCAAGGTGCTGTAGCCATGAGGGCACGAGACGATGATCTTCTGAACCCCGCGTTCTTGAAACAACTGGATATTGTTTTTGGCAATGCGGTCGAACAAGAATTCATTTCCCAGCCGACGTACACTGTCACCGCAGCAGGGTTCATCGGCGCCAAGGATTCCCCAGGAGACACCCCCGGCGTTGAGTATCTTGGCCATGGCCTGGGATATCTGTATGCTGCGTGAATCAAAGGCACCGGCGCACCCGACATAATACAGATATTCGGTCTTGCCGGCCTCAAAGGGTTGCACATCAATGTCGGAACACCACTTCACACGATCTGGCGGTGCGATACCCCACGGGTTGCTGCGGTTTTCTATGTTTTCAAAGAAGTTCAAGAGCTCTTCGGGGAATTCGGCCTTCATCTCTACCAGGTACCGCCGCATACCGATCAGTTTCGGCACGTGCTCGATAAAGACCGGACACACCTCCATGCAGGCGCGGCAGGTGGTGCAGTCCCAGATGGCATCTTCGGAAATACTCCCTTCGTGGTCGCCGCCTATCAACGGCAGGACCGGCTTTTTCCCTTTGATAAGTAATGGACCATTGTGGACCACATTTTCCTTGATGTCATGGATGATCAGCCGTGGGTTGAGCGGCTTATGGGTATTCGTTGCCGGGCAGACATCGGTGCATCGACCACACTCGGTACAGGAATAGGAGTCAAAAAGATCATTCCACCGAAATTGACCGATATTTTCAACGCCGAATGCGTTCCCCTTTTTAAACTCTTCCCGCGGCTGGGTCGTGACCTTTTCCAGGCTCTGGAAAAAGCAATTTGGAATAGCAGTGAGAATGTGCATATGCTTGCTGTAGGGGAGATAGTTCAAGAAAGCGAGGAGTATCAACGCGTGCCCCCACCAAAAGATTTCAGCAGCAGTGATGAGACTGTGCTCTGACATGCCAGAGAACAAGATGGAGGCGGCAAGGTTGGATATGGGCATGTATGCGGCTGCGCCTTCAACCCCACGGGCGATTTCGCTGGCGTGCAGCCCGAAAAAGAAGATCATCAAGCCGGCGACGAGGCTCAGAATGACAAAGGCATCACGGCTGCGGGCCTCTATGTAATCGGGAGGAAAGAAGATCCGGCGTGAAAAGGCGTTGGCAACACAGATCAAAACGACTATTGAGACGATATCAAAGATAAAGGCCAGGGCGTAATAGAGCGGGGCTGGAAGGAGCGAGAGGGCGATGGTCTGCGGAAAGAGGCCGTGCAGAAGAAACTCGGTATTGGCGACCAATAAACAGAGAAACGACCAAAAGAGGATAGAATGATTGAGGCCAAAGGGCCTGCTGAGCACTCGCCTCTGGGCGAAGGCATAGAACAACATAGACCAGATGCGCCTCCCCACATGGCTGAAGCGGTTCTCCGGCTTGCCCAAGGTTATGAGGCGGAAACGTTTATAACAACTCCAACAGAACAATAGGACTGAAGCTCCAAAGACAATGGCGAATATCGCTATGCTGTTCGACATGAATCTCCTCCCTTTACTTCTGTGTGCGCAGTTCTCTGATGCGACGGGTGATGGCGGGGATTATCTTAAAGACATCTCCGACGATGCCATACGTGGCTACCTCGAAGATGGGTGCCTGTTTGTCGTTATTGATGGCGATGATGATATCTGAACTCTGCATTCCCACCAGGTGCTGAATAGCGCCACTGATGCCGCAGGCGATATAGATCTTTGGTCCGACGGTCTTACCGGTCTGGCCTATTTGACATTCCGGAGGCATCCAGCAGGCGTCTACTGCCCTGCGCGAGGCCCCAACGACCCCCCCTAACTCATCGGCTAATTCCTGCAGGATGGCGAAGTTTTCCTGAGACTGCATGCCGGCACCACCGGAGACGATGATTTCTGCTGCTGTCACATCGACAGCGTCCTTACCCTTGCTATCGTGGATGATCTCCAGCACCTTGACGGCAAGGTCTGCCTTGCCCACCTTTAGGGACTCTCGAATGATCTTCCTTTTGCGTGAGGCATTTTTCTCCGGCATAGGCATCACGTGCGGCCTGACCGTGGCCATCTGTGGTCGATGACGTTCGGTCACGATGGTGGCCATGATGTTGCCGCCGAAGGCAGGACGGGTCTGTAAGAGGAAGCCGTGGTCATCGATATCCAGGCCGGTACAGTCCGCCGTGAGGCCGGTTGCCAATTGTGTGGCCACGGCACCAGCCAGGTCTCTTCCGAGACCGGTTGCCCCCATCAAGAGTACCTGCGGTTTATACGTTTTTACCAGATGGCACACGGCATCCCGGTAGGCTTCAGTCCGGTAGTTGAGAAAGATAGGGTCATCCACCAGGTATGATAGGGCGGCACCGTAGGCAAATGATTCTCGGCACAACGCTTCCACCTTACTGCCGACCACCACGGAACAGAGCTTTACCCCGAGGGCTTGAGCCAATCTGGCGCCGACACCCAGCAACTCCCATGAGACCGTTGCCGGTTCACCTTCAGTCTGCTCGACAAATACCCAGACATCTTTGTACTCTTTGAGTTTGGCCGCTTGTTTCGCCTCTTCTTCATCTATTTCTTCGACCTCCGCGGGTCCGCCCTTCTCTTTCTCCAGCTCAGCGAGGATCTTCAATTCTTCTGGGGTATAGTAGATTTCAAGGGCCTCAGCAGGGCAAATCTTGACGCATTTTCGGCAGCCGGTGCATTGTGTTGTGTCGATGATTGGTTCGCCCTTGTCATTCATGGCAATGGCATCCACAGGGCATGCGGCCTCGCATCGAGCCCCACAGGCGATGCACTTGCCTGTGATTAACTGGGCCTTTCCTCGGGGTTTCTTTACCTTCTTTTTCTTATCTGCCATATCTTAATTTCTCTCCCTACCATACAATTTTGAGGGTATCTCCTGTGTGCTTGCTCACAGAGAAAAGAAGCCTTTTTCAATCAGTGTGTTCACCAATAGATTGGCAGCCTCCTCGGGAGCGTTGAGCCCATCACCCAACATCTCCCCCTTCACCCGTTCCGGCGAAAAGATCTTGCGTACCTGGGTAGGGGAACCATTGAGCCCAATGGCCTTGGGATCCATCTGTAATACGCTGTTATCCCAGAGAGCCACCTCCTTATCCTCAGCCATCAACCGTCTGGGCACGGTCGGATAACGACAACGATTGATTTCCCGCACGACAGCAATCATGGCCGGAAGGGGTGCTTCCACTATCTCATGCCTTCCTTCCAGCTTGCGCCTTACGCGAACCCGTTTGGCCTTGAGGTCCAGATCTGCGATGTGGTCTACCAAGGTAAGCTGGTAATAGCTCAAGCGAGTAGCAATTCCTGGTCCCACCTGTGCTGTGTCGCCATCAATGGTTTGCTTGCCGCACAGCACCATGATCACCTCTTCTTTTTTGGCAAGCTGGCTGATGGTCTCTGCTAAGACCGCGCTCGTAGCCCAGGTGTCAGCGCCGGCAAAGGCCCGATCACTCAACAGCACGACCTCATCGATCCCCAATGATAAAGCCTTGCGTAGGGTCTCATCGGCGCTCGGGGGGCCCATGGAGATCGCTGTTACCCGCAGGCCATACTTGTCCTTTAACCGTAGGCTTTCCTCAAGGGCATGGGTATCGAAGGGGTTCATAATGAACGGCACCCCTTCTCGAACCAGCGTGCCGGTTGCCGGATCGACCTTGACCTGCGTGGTATCCGGTACCTGTTTGATGCATGTGACAATTTGCATGTATTAACTCCTTTACTAAGATCTGGGGAGAAAAGGGGCTCTTTTATCTATCCCTCATCCTTCCAATCCCTTACATCCTACCTGTCCCCCCGACCTCTTGTCAAGAGAAATTTTTCACATAATACTTATTTTAGCATTACCAATCCTTAGCTTATCTGCCGGGGAAAAGCCTCTTGGGTACGAAAAAAGGCTTGACGTGCCTAGTGGGTTATGTTAGGTAAATAAGGCAGTTTGAGCTTAAATTCACAATTTACTAAGTCTATTTTTTATGTAAGAGGAGGAAAAAATGGAAATCCTTGTCTGCTTAAAGCAGGTGCCAGACACCGAGGCGGAGATTAGACCGACCGCTGACAACACCGAGATCAACTACGATGGCGTCAAATTTGTGATCAATGTCTATGATGAATATGCGGTTGAGGAGGCCCTGAAGGTAAAGGAAAAGGTGGGAGAGGGGACAATCACCCTCGTCACCCTGGGTCCTGACCGGGCGGTGGAGTCGATTAGGACGGGCCTCGCCATGGGTGCGGACAAGGCGGTTCATCTCGATGACCCCGCCTTTCTCGGCGCTGATGCGTATGCAACGGCCAAGGCGTTGGCCAAGGCCATTGAGGGGATGAGCTACGATTTCATCTTATGTGGGATGCGAGCAATTGATGATGATTCTTTCCAAGTAGGGCATATCCTCGGTGAGTTCTTAGGGTTGCCTTCCGTTATGGGAATCGTCAAGTTTGAACTCTCAGGGGACAAGAAGAAGGCGACGGTACACCGTCAAGTTGAGGGTGGGATGGAGGTGCTGGAAGTCTCCTTGCCGGCGGTGTTCGGCGCAACAAAGGGGTTGAATGAACCACGTTATCCCTCCCTCCCCGGGATCATGAAGGCAAAGAAGAAGGAGCTCAAGCCGGTCAAGTTGGCTGATCTGGGATTGAGTGAGGGAGAGGTTGGGAAGCAGGGAGCGTTAACGCAGGTGTCACAGTTTTCCCTCCCTCCCCTCAGGCAGGCCGGCAAGGTCGTAGACGGAGATACCCCTGAGGCAAAGGCGGCAAACCTCGCAAAGCTCCTCAGAGAAGAAGCTAAAGCGATCTAATAACGCTACATTACGAGCGAGAGGAGAAGATACTATGGCGGGAATTTGGGTCTATGCGGAACACAAAGAAGGCAAAGTAAAAAAAGTGGCATTTGAGATTTTGAGTGAGGCTAAGCAGATGGCCGAAAAGAAAGGTGAGCCCCTCTGCGCGGTCTTGATTGGATCAGGGGTCGAAGGGATGGCCCCCGCCCTCGGTTCGTACGGAGCGCAAAAGGTTTACTGCGTGGAGGCGAATGACCTCGGCACATACACGACGGGCGGCTTTGCCAAGGCCCTCTGTGATCTGGTGCAGCAGGAGAAACCTTCCATCCTCCTGTTCGGGGCCAGCGTCAACGGCAAGGATCTCTCTGCCAGAGTGGCGGGGAGGCTGGGGGTAGGGCTTGCCACCGACTGTACGGGGATTGGCCTTGATGACGCAGGCAAGCTCCAGGTGCGCAGGCCGATGTTTGCGGGGAAGGTCTATGCGGAAATGGCCTTTGCCGATGCCTCGCCCCAGATGGCCTCCGTCAGGCCAAATGTCCTGACGGCTGCTGAACCTGACGCATCGAGCAAGCCCGAGGTGGCAAAGGTCGCCGCGACCGTGAAGGCCGAGGACATCATGGTCACGGTGTCAGAGGTCATCAAGACCGGGGGTGAGAAGCTCGACGTGACCGAGGCGGAGATCATCGTCTCCGGCGGACGGGGTATGAAGGGGCCGGAGAATTTCAAGATCTTAGAGGAACTCGCTAATATATTGGGCGGCGTGGTAGGGGCCTCGCGCTCGGCGGTCGATGCTGGTTGGCGCCCTCAATCGGACCAGGTAGGGCAGAGCGGCAAGGTGGTCACCCCCAATCTTTACATCGCTGCTGGCATCTCCGGCGCTATACAGCACCTGGCGGGGATGGGGACTTCCAAGGTGATCGTGGCCATCAACAAGGATCCCGAGGCCCCCATCTTCAAAAAGGCAGACTACGGGGTGGTAGATGACCTCTTCAAGGTGGTTCCTGCCCTCACCGAGGAGTGCAAAAAGCTCAAAGCAGAATAAGCACCAAGGGGGAGTATTACTCCCCCTTGGTGGATCTTATTAAGGAGGTAACATGCTTCCGACACGGGAGATATTTTGGAACGTCGGCAATGTACGGATAGCCGTATATATCCTTGCGGCCATTCCCGTCTTAATCTTTGCCTATACCCTGTATGAACGGATTCGACTCTGGCGCTTGGGGGGAGGTGAGCCGAGATTTGATCGGCTTGGAACCAGGGTGGGCTCCCTCATCACCTATGCCCTGGGGCACGCCCGTATCCTGCGGGATGCGTATCCGGGGATCATGCACCTGCTCATCTTTTGGGGTTTTGCGGTCCTCTTTTTGGGCACCGCTACCATCGTGGTACAGGAGGACTTTGTTCTCCCCATCTGGGGAACGACCTTTTTCCATGGGGATTTTTACCTTTACTATTCCCTGGCCTTAGACGTTTTCGGCTTATTAGCCATCATCGGGGTCTTGATGGCCCTGGTGCGCAGGTATATCACGCGGCCGGAACGATTGGATAACAAGACAGATGACGCCATTGCACTGTGCTTCATCCTGGCCGTCCTCGTAACGGGGTTTCTCCTGGAGGGGGCGCGGTTGGCGGCTGAAATGCCCCCGTGGGGGAGATGGTCCCCTGTGGGATGGAGCGTTGCCTCCCTCGTCTTCAATCAGGCAAGCCTCCAGGGGCTCAGAGTTACGCACCAGGTCCTCTGGTGGATACATCTCGCCCTATCCTTCGGCTTTATCATCTATATCACCTATTCCAAGCTTCTGCACATCATCTCATCCGCTCTGAGCATCTTCTTCCGCAACCTGAATCCTCCTGCCGCCCTGCGGCCTATTGAAAACATGGAGGAGGCGGAGACCTTCGGGGTCAGCAGGCTGGAGGACTTCACCTGGGTGGATCTCATGCACTTGGATGCTTGTACCCGCTGCGGCCGGTGTCAGGAGCAGTGCCCCGCCACCTTTACCGATAAACCCCTCAACCCCAAGAAGGTGATCCAGGATCTCAAAGGACTCATGGAAGCGAAAGGGAAGGGGGTCATCGCACGTATGAGGACATGGGGAGTAGAGGAGGATGCCGACGCTTCCCCTGCCTCTGAGGAACACCCTATGATCGGGGAGAGGGTGTTGGAAGATGAGATCTGGTCCTGTACCACCTGCGGTGCGTGTGTAGAGCAGTGCCCCGTCTTCATCGAGCCCTATCCTAAGCTCATCGATATGCGGCGTTACCTGACCCTGATGGAAAGCCGTTTTCCCCCCGAGGTGCAGACAGCCATGCGTAATATGGAAAACAACAGCAATCCATGGGGTATCGGCTCGGCCACGAGGGGAGACTGGGCCGCGGATTTGGATGTCAAGACTCTGGCCGACGACCCCGACGTCGAGTACCTGCTCTATGTAGGATGCTCTGGCTCCTTTGACGACCTCAACAAGAAAGTCAGCACTGCGGTGACCAAGATCCTGCAGACCACAGGGGTGCGCTTCGGGATTTTAGGCGCTGAGGAGGGCTGCTGTGGAGATTCGGCGCGAAGGCTGGGTAATGAATACCTCTTCCAGATCATGGCCCAGCAAAATATTGAGATCATGAAGGGGTATAATGTCAAAAAGATTATCACCCTGTGCCCTCACGGTTACAATACTCTCAAGAACGAATACCCCCAACTCGGCGGTGATTTTGAGGTCTATCACTATACGGAGATCCTAGCGAATCTGATTGCCCAGCGGCGTATGACCTTTACCAAGCAGCTGAATCTAAAAGTAGCCTATCATGATTCGTGTTATCTCGGTAGGCACAATGGGATCTATGATCCCCCCCGCCAGATCCTGCGGGCCCTGCCTGGGGTGAAGGTGGTGGAGATGAAGCGCAGCCGCGAAAAGGGGTTCTGCTGCGGGGCCGGCGGCGGGAGGATGTGGATGGAGGAACACCTCGGAACCCGCATCAACCACGCCCGACTGGAGGATGTGGTTGCCTGCAATCCCCAGCTTGTGGGGACTGCCTGCCCCTTCTGCTATACAATGCTGGCGGACGGGATCAAGGAAAAAGAGCTGGAGAAAAAATATCGGGCCTCCGACCTTGCTGAGTTGGTCCTCGAGGCGATGGGCAAAAAGGCTCAATAGATTATTTACCGTTTTCACGGTTCTGTAAAAATGCCCCTTCCCATTAAGGGAAGGGGCATTTTTCATGCCTTCGATCAATGCTTGAAAGTAGCAACCAATACACAAACACGAAAAACCTTCACGTTTTTCCATTCTTAACCCTAAAAAAGCCGA
>Ga0315551_10003325_pt1 | contig 11484 bp, 9 predicted proteins | sample SalMarSW160290MG_FD_203678 | JGI IMG/M metagenome (GOLD analysis project Ga0315551, IMG submission 203678) | Salt marsh sediment microbial communities from the Plum Island Ecosystem LTER, Massachusetts, United States - Salt Marsh Sediment SW1602-90 ... | reverse complement strand
GCTCCTCATGTCCCTGTGCGCGGCATCGGCCGCGCTCGGTCAGGAGGGACGCATCGACTCGCCGTACCGATGGCGGGAGAAGGGATTCCGAATCGGTCTGTTCGGCGGATACCAGCGCGCCGACCGCGGCAGCCTCGAGTTCGGGCAGGGCCCGAGCGCGGTGGGCGGCGCCCGGCTCCGGGTCCGCATCTCGAGCCCGCTCAGCCTGGAGCTCGGCGCCGGCTACGCCCCGGCCGAGCGCTGGGTGATCGATCCCCGCGTCGCGACCGGGCCGATGGTGGTCGACACCGTGACCGCCGGTTGGCTGCGGACGGACCTCGGCGTACAGCTGTCGCTCCCCGGCGCGCGGACGTGGCATGGCATCCAGCCCTACGCCCTGTTCGGGGCCGGCTTCGTGTTCGGGATCCACGAGGGGGCCTCGGAGGTGTTCGCCGACCCGGCCCTCGAGCCCTTCAGGTACGACATCTCGACGGCCCCGCAGATCCACGTGGGCGCCGGGTTCGAGGTGTTCCCGAGCGAGAAGATCGGGATCGGTTTCGAGGTGCGCGACTACCTCATCCGGCTGAGCGCGCCGGATGGGTTCCTGGGCTCCGAAGTGCTCCAGATCCTCGAGGAGGTGGGGGCGCCCGCCCCCGCCGCGAGCGCATGGCAGCACAACCTCGAGTTCGGGATCGTGCTTTGGTACTACTTCTGAGTGAAGGCGGGCGGTCGGCGCGCGGCGCGCTCCTCGCCGCGCTGGCCGTGGCGCAGGCCGCGCCATCGGCGGGGTGGGCGCAGGAACCCCCGGGGGCCCCGGCCACGGCGGAGGTGTCCACCGACCTGACGGCCCTGCATGCGAACCTCCGGGCCCTGCTCGCCGACCCGGCCCTCGCGCGGGCGCACGTCGGGCTCCTCGTGGTGGCCGCCGAGAGCGGCCAGCGCCTGTTCGCCCACAACGCGGATCTGCGGTTCACGGCCGCCTCGACGAGCAAGCTGGTGACCGGCGCGGTGGCGCTCGCCCGACTCGGCGTCGACTACACCTGGAGCACCACCGTGCGCGCCGCCGGGGCACGGACCGGGGACGTGCTGAACGGCGACCTGTGGGTGGTCGGCGGCGGGGATCCCCTGTTCGAGCGCGCCAGCCTCGAGACCCTGGCCCGCTCCGTTCGCGCGGCCGGAATCTCACGCATCACCGGCGACCTGCTGGCGGACGACCGCGCGTTCGCGGGGCCACCGTGGGGTCGGGGCTGGATGTGGGACGATCTGTACGGCTCCTATGCCGCGGGCGTGAGCGCGCTCGAGCTGTGGCCGCCGCGCATCCCGGCCGAGCTGAGACCGGCGGTGGCGCTCGGCGATCCGGCCCGGCTCGAGATCCTCGAGCCGGGCACGAAGCTTCCGATTCGAGACCGGGTGCGGACCGGCGCCCCCGGATCGGAGATCCGGCTCGAGTACCTCCCCGACAGCGTGGGGGGCGGCGTGGCCCTGTCCGGCTGGATCCCGGCCGATGTGGAGCGGGTCCCGCTGAGCTTCGCCCCGCCGCACCCGACGCGGTACTTCCTCGACCGCTTCCGGCGCGCGCTCGAGACGGTGGGCGTGCGGGTGGAGGGAACGCTACGTGTGGCGCGCGCGGACGAGGACGAGACGGCGGGACCCATCGCGTGGGAGCACGTCGTGCGCTCGGCCCCGCTCGGCGAGGTGCTCCAGCGCATGCTCAAGCAGAGCGACAACCAGGTCGCCGAGACCCTCCTCCGCACGTTGGGCACCCTGAGCGGCGACGGCTCGGCCGACGCGGGGCTCGAGGTCGTGGAGTCGACGCTGGAAGGCTGGGGGATCGAGCCCGGCGGTTTCTCGCTCGCGGATGGATCCGGCATGTCACGCTACAACGAGATCGCGCCCTCCGCCCTCGTCCGCCTGCTGCGCCGCGTGAGCCAGCTGTCGGACGCCGGCGCCTTCATCGACGCGCTTCCGGTCTCCTCGGTCGACGGAACGCTGTCACGGCGCTTTCTGTCCACGGCCGCGAGCCGGACCGTGCGCGCCAAGACGGGATCCCTGTCGGGGGTCCGCGCGCTGGCCGGATTCGTCGAGGACGGGGACCACGAGACGCTGGTGTTCGCGCTCATGCTCGCCGGCTACGACGCGCCGGGCGATGTGGCCACCGCGCTCGAGGACCTCCTCGTCGAGCAGCTGGCGCTGTATCACGGGCCGGCGTACCCGGACGGTCGCTCGCACCCGCGGAGATGAGAAACGAGGCGGACTGGGTTCCGTACGACGCCGCCCTCGCGGCGGTTCTCGAGCGCGTCGAGCCCGGTGACGCCGAGGTCGTTTCGCTCGAGGACGCCCTCGGGCGCTCGCTGGCGGACGACCTCTTCTCCCCCATCGATCACCCGCCGTGGGACAACAGCGCCATGGACGGGTTCGCCGTGCGGGCGGAAGACGTCGAGGGAGCGTCGCGGGAGGCTCCGGCGACGCTCCCCGTGTCCGGGGATGTGCCGGCGGGGCGCTTTCCGGCCGGCCCCCTGGCACCGGGCACCGCGGTCCGCGTGATGACCGGAGCGCCGGTACCGGAGGGGGCCAGCGGCGTGATCCGTGTCGAGCATACCGACGGTGGCGACGGGACCCGCGTGCGGATCTTCGAGGCGAGCGATGCCGGTCGCCACATCCGTCCGCGCGGCGAGGACGTGCGGGTGGGGGATCGCCTGCTCGCCCGCGGCGCCGACATCGACCCGGCGGCCGTGGCGCTCCTCGCCCTGTCGGGCGCATCGCGTATCCGGGTCGGGCGGCGCCCGCGCATCGGCGTATTGGCGAACGGCGACGAGCTGGCCGATTTCGAGGACTACGAGGAGGTGCGGGCGGGACGCCGGATCATGAACTCCAACGGACCTGCGCTGGCCGCGCAGCTCGCGGCCGCCGGTGCCGACCCGGTGCCGCTCGGGATCGCGCGCGACGACCCCGGGAGCGTCCGTGACCGCCTCGAGGCGGGACGGGTATGCGACGGGATCGTGTCCGCCGCCGGCGTGAGCGTGGGCGAGCACGACTACATCCGGCCCGTTCTCGACGCGCTGGGCTTCGAGCGCGCCTTCTGGCGCGTGAGGATGCGCCCCGGCAGCGCCGCCCTGTTCGGGACGCTGGGCGGGAGGCCATTCTGGGGCGTCCCCGGCAACCCGGTGTCGGCGATGGTCTCCTTCGAGGTCCTGGTCCGTCCGGCGGTGCGACGCATGGCCGGGTTCGGTGCGCTCCACCGCCGCCGGATCCGCTGCCGGGTGGCCGAGGACGTGCGTGGCCCGGGCGACGTCGCCTCGTTCCTGCGCGTGAGGGTCGACGGCGAGGAGCACGATCTGCCGCGGGTGCGGCTCACCGGCCCGCAGGGGTCGGGGATCCTGACCTCGATGCGGGCGGATGGACTCCTCCTCCTCCCGGAGGGGGTGGAGGGGATCGCGAGCGGCGGCACCGCGGACGTCCTCCCGCTCCGCCCGTGGAGCCACGCGGAATGAGCGCCGGGCCCCCGCTGGCCTGGGTGGCGACGCGCAAGGGCCTGTTCCTGCTGGCGGGGAATCCGTCACTGGCGGGTACCGAGGTCCACGGGCCGTGGCTCGCCGGATACGAGGTGTACCACGTGGCGAGCGATCGCTCCGCGCGCGCCGTGGCAGTGGCCAACCACCCCGTGTGGGGTGCGCACGTGTTCCGGGTCGACCCGTCGGGACGCTCCGAAGCGGCCCTCCTCCCGAGTCCCGCCGCCGGAGGAGACGAGGAGATCGAGGCCCTGTGGCACATCGCACCGCCCCGGGCTCCCGAGGGCGCGTGGTACCTGGGCGCGGCCCCGGCCGCCCTGTTCCGGTCCGCGGACCCGGCGGGCGGCTGGTCTCGGGTCGATGGGCTCGACGCCCACCCGACGCGGGCATCGTGGCACGCGGCGAAGGGGGGCCTCGCCCTCCACTCGATCCAGGTCGACCCTCGCCAGCCCGACCGCCTGTACGTGGCCGTGTCCGCGGGCGGCTGCTACCGGAGCGACGACGGGGGCGGCTCCTGGACCCCCATCAACCGCGGGATCCGGGCCTCGTACCTGGCGGACCCGGATGCGCGGGCGGGTCACAATCCGCATGCGCTGCGGCTGCACCCGGCCCGGCCGGACCGGCTGTACCGGCAGGACCACAGCGGGGTGTACCGGAGCGACGATCGGGGTGACACGTGGTCCGAGATCACCGGCGAGCTGCCCAGCGACTTCGGATACGCGCTCGCGGTCCACCCCACCGACCCGGACCGGGCATGGGTCATCCCCGAGTGCGACAGCCACATGCGTTGCGTGTGCGATGCGCGACTGCGCGTGTTCGAGACGGTCGACGGGGGCCGCTCGTGGGAGCCACGCACCGGGGGACTCCCGCAGGCCAACGCCTACGTGTCCGTCCTGCGGGACGGGTTGTGCGCGGGAGCGGAGGGTCTCGTGCTGGGTACGTCCACCGGACAGGTGTACACGAGCCCCGACGGGGCGAGCTGGCGCCCGGCGGCGGCGCTGTTCCCGCCCGTCCTGGCCGTGGTGAGCGCGGGCTGACGATGGGCCCGGGGTGCGCGGCCCTGCGGCTCAGATTCGGACGACCGCGGCCGCGGTCGTGTAGCCTCCCCCGATCGCGGTCAGCACGAAGGTGGCCGGATCGGGAACCGGGCCGTGCCGGCCCCGCAGCACCTCGTCGAGGGTCACGCCCACGGTGGACGCCGACATGTTGCCGTAGCGCTGGATGTTGTGCACCACCCGCCCGCCGGACAGGTCGAGGTGCTTTTCGAGCCCCTTCGTGATCCGCAGATTCGCCTGGTGGGGGATCACGATGTCCACGTCGTCCCACCGGAGCCCGGCCGACCTCACGGCGCGATCGGCCGCATCGGCCATGGTGAGGATCGCGTTCCGCAGGATGCGGGCACCTCCCACCATGTGGAGGGTGGGGCGGGGCTCGTCCTCGGTCTCCCACCCCCGTCCCACCAGGTAGAGCGGCTCGCGGTCGAACTCCCCGTACATCGCCGGATGTCCGAGGAATCCGCGCTCGCCGTCCGCGGCCGTGAGCACGGCGGCACCTGCTCCGTCGCCGAACACGACGGCGGTGTTCAGGTCGTTGTAATCGACGATGGAGGTGAGCGTATCGCCGGAGATGACGAGGATGCTCTCCGCCATGCCGCTCGCGATCGCCGACCAGCCGCTCGCGAGCCCGTACACGAACCCGGCGCACGCGGCGTTGAAGGCGAACCCGGCCAGACGCGGTACCCCGAGCAGCGCTGCGACCGTGCACGCCGCGTTGGGGACGATGTCGGAGCAGGTGAGCGACGCCACGTAGAGAAAATCGATGTCCGCGGCCGTCATCCCGGCAGCCTCGAGGGCCCGTTTCCCCGCCTCCGCGCACATGTCCTCGGTCGTGAGCCCGGTATTGGCGGGATCGAGAACGCGCCGGGCCTCGATGCCGGTCACCTGCCGCACCCATCGGTCGAACACCTCCTCCGGCGCCAGGTCGGCGGCATTCTCGAGGTGCCGGAGGCTCGTGCGCGCTCGCTCGACGTCGAACGCCCCCCGAACGTCATCCCGTGCGAAGAGCTCCAGGTTGTCGATGCTCCGCTCGGGGAGGTAGCGCCCCGTCCCGCTGATCCTCGCCGTGACCGCTGGTGGCAACTGCCGCTCCATCCATGGGTTCCGGGCCGTGGAAGCCCGCTCGAGCATCGGGTCGAACGCGGCGCCAGTATACGGAAGGAGCACGCACGGAGACAGGCGCGCGCACCCGGAGACGCCGAGGTGGGCGACGCCCCGGGCTATGCGGGCGGGATGCGCCCCGGCGGCGGGAGACGGCGCGTCCCGGTGCCGGCCGGCGATACGGTCCGATACGGGGCGCCCGGAGGCGCCGGCGGAATCGTCGGTCGACCGGCCCTCAGGTTACGACGGATCGACGTGGCCGCCTCGACGGGCGAGTTCCCTTCGCGCACCAGGCGACGCACCGTCGCCGGCAGGGTCAGCACGTCCTGGCTGCGCATGCCCCGCGAGGAAGCGTCGAGCACCATCCCCTGGGCCTCGTCGCGCGCCACGCCCGCGTGCAACAGGTCCTCGATCGTCTGCAGGAGGATGGGGAAGTCGCGAGGGTCGCGCTCCGCCAGCTCCCGCACGACCCCGGGCTCGACCCCGTGCCGGATGGCGTCCGCCGCCTTCTCGAGCCCCGGGGGCGGCGTGTCGCGCCCCAGCAGTCGTACCGTCGCGCGGAGCTCGTCGGCCAGCGTCGAGACGGCACCGATCACCACGGCCGGCTCGTGCCCCTTGGCCGCGCCCTCGACCGCCTTCTCGACGAGGAGAACGCGCGGCACGCCGTCGGCCTGCGCATCGGAGAGGATCGTCTCCAGACGGTCGACATCGGCCGCCGGGAAGCGGGCGCGTACGCGCGCCAGGTCATCGGCCTGCTGCGCCCATCCCGTGGCGGCCACGCCGAACAGCGCGGCGGCGAACAGGGTAGCCAGACGGCGTCGCATCATGTACTCCGATTCAGGGGGCGAGCGATCCGGCGCCAGCCCCGCCGGTGATCGCCAGGACGGCGTTCCGGTTTCCGAATCCGTCCTCCGTGTAGCGCTCGGCCTGCGGATCGGTGATCCAATCGGTGCCGTCGATCACGAACATGTACTTGTGCACGCCGGGCGTGAGGCGGACGCGGCCGGACCACACGCCGTCGCCGTCCGGATCCGCGAGCGGCGTCGCGGGGAGCCAGTCGCTGAAGTCCCCGGCCACGGCCACCGACGAAGCGTCCGGCGCCTCGAGCACGAACTGCACGTAGACGGCCTCCTCGCTCACCAGCGCCGTCGCGGCGCCGGTCGGTTCGACCGGCGAGCGGTCACCCGAGGGGAGGAAGAGGAGCGCCGCGACGGCCGCAGCCGTCGCGAGACCGATCAACGGCCTCACGCGCACCAGGTGAGGGTTCACCCACCAGTCCAGCAGACGCGACGCGGAGGGCCGGCGATCGGCGTGGAGCGACGCCATGATGCGGGACTCGAGCCCGACGGGCGCTTCGTCGGCCCCCGCCTGCCTGACATCCGTGACGAGCGCGTCCCACGCCTCGGCCTCGCGCCGCTGTTCGGGCGCCAGGTCCGAGAGCTCGATCTCGCCATCCAGGTAACGGTTCAGCGGCTCGTTCATCGGTAGAACTCTAGCAGATCCTGCAATTGCTCGCGCGCGCGGTGCACACGCATCTTGAGCGCCGGCACGGAGACGTCCAGCTTCTCGGCCATCTCTTCATACGACCACCCCTCCACATGCTTCAAGACGAACGCTTCGCGCTGCTCGTCACTGAGGGCCTGGAGGGCGCGATAGATCTCCTCGCGGATCTCCGCCCGCTCCGCCCCCTCCTCGGGATGACCCCGCGTCGCCCGCAGGGGTTCCCCCGCCTCCAGCGGGACCTCGCGTCGCGAGCGCCCCTTGAGCTGGTCCTTGCAGAGGTTCACCACGATGCGGAACAGCCACCCGCCCACGCGCTCGGGCTCCCGGCAGCGCTCCAGGTTGCGGAAACCCTTGATGAACGCCTGCTGGACGACGTCGGCGGCGTCGTCGGATCGACCGGTCATGCGCTCTGCGTATCGATACAGCACGTCCTTGTACCGCCGCACGAGAATCGCATACGCATCTCCGTCTCCGCCCAGAACGTCGCGGACGACATCCGCATCCGAGGGCTCCTCGGACACACGGCCTTCCGGCCCGATACCGGGGATGTCCTCTTCCTTACGAATAAGACGACCTCGACAGGCACTGGGTCACCGGAGCGCACCGGCGATCCGGTCCATCCTCCACGAGTTTAGCGGGAACGCGCGGCGGGGACTACCTTCGCCCCATGAATCCGGTGCCTCGCGACACCCTGTACGACCTTCCCACTCCGTCCCTGCTCCTCGATCTCGACCGCCTCGAGGCGAACCTGGCGTTCATGCGCGACCGAGCCGCGGCGCTCGGCGTTCGCCTCAGGCCGCACGTCAAGACGCACAAGTGCGTCGAGATCGCCCGCATGCAGCGTTCCGCGGGCGCCACCGGCATCACGGTGTCCACGCTCGAGGAGGCGCGGGTGTTCGCCGACGAGGGGTTCCCAGACATCACGTGGGCCTTCCCGCTCAACCTGACGCGCGTGGACGAGGCGGCCGAGCTCGCGGACGTCGTGGGGGTGACCGTCGACTCCGACGAGGCGGTGGACGCGCTCGAATCCGCCGGACGGCCGTTCTCCGTATGGCTCGAGGTCGACTGCGGCTACGGCCGCACCGGGGTCGACCCGTCGTCGGACCGCGGGCTCGCGCTCGCGCGGCGCATCTCGGACTCGGCCTCGCTCCGCCTGGCGGGGTGTCTCACGCATTCCGGGCACGCCTACCACGCCGCCTCCCCGCAGCGGATCGTCGAGATCGCCGAGCAGGAGCGGCTCGTGATGGTCGAGCTCGCCGCGCGGCTGGACCGGGAAGGCGTGGACCCCGGGATCCTCAGCGTCGGCTCGACCCCGGCAATGTCGCTCGCGCGCTCGCTCGAAGGCGTGGACGAGGCGCGTCCCGGCAACTACGCGCTGTACGACTACACGCAGACCCGCCTGGGCACCTGCGGGGCGGAGCGTTGTGCGCTCACCGTGCTGTCGACGGTGGTTTCGTCCACCCCGAGCGCCGCCCGGAGCGTGTCCGACGCGGGCGCCCTCGTCCTCTCCAAGGACCTCGGACCCGATGCGCCACCCCACTACGGACGGCTGTTCCGCGATGTCGACGACCTCACCCTCGATGACGCGGCGCGGGTGACATCGGTCAGCCAGGAGCACGCGATCCTGTCGGATTGCCGGCCCGTGGGGACCCGGGTGCGGATCCTCCCGAACCACGCCTGTCTGACGGTGGCACAGTTCGACCACTTCACGGTGGTGCGCGGCAATCAGGTCATGGATCGGTGGAAAATCTGGCGAAACCGCGGTCCGCGGTTCGACGGGGCCATGCGGCTCGACGGGGCCTAACCGACGACCGCCGAACGGGCTCCGGGGGCAGGGGCCGGCGAGTGGCGCGAGACTTGCTCGTCGGAGCTCCGGAAGCGGTGATGTTTGTTCGAGTTGGCCGTTCCGAAGGGGGCGGCCGCCGAGCCGAGAGGACCGCGGGAGACCATGAGGTCGAGGCGATCCACGACGGGAGTGGTGATGATCGCGGTGGCAGCCGCGCTGTCCGCAGTCCTGAGCGGCGACCCCGCCGCCTGCGCGGTCGCGCTGCTGTCAGGGTTCGTCGCGCTCGCCGCTCGTCGGGACCTCCGGCGTCTCGCGTCTCGGCCTTCCGGTGCGCGGGTCGTGCCGGCGGGGGATGCGGACGCCGCGCTCACGACGACCGTGTTCCGCACCTTCCAGCCGGACGATGCGCCTCCCTCCGCGGGACTCCACGAAGCGGAGGGGCACGAGGCGGAGGACCCCGAGGACGCCGGATCCTCCGAGCCCCCGAGCAAGAGCGAAGAGGCGGAGGAGACGGACAGGTTCTTCGAGGAGTTCGCGGCGGGTCTGGAGGAGGGATCGGAGGAGATCTCCTTCCTGCCTCCGTACGTGTCGGGAGGCGATTCCGGAGGGATCGACGAGGACGACGACGGTGCCTGGGAGCCCCCGATCGTGGACTCGCCCCTCCTGCAGGAGCTCACCGATGTCCTCGACCCGCGCAGCAGGATGCCAATGCCACGGCGTTTTGCACTCGGGACGGTCGCCATCCTCCGCAACCTCCTCGATCCGGACCAGGTCACGCGAATCCTCGACGAGCAGCGGCGGTACCCGAGGCTGCGCTTCGGGGACATCGCGGTCGAGCTCGGTCTGTTGACGACGGCCGAGCGCGACGAGCTGGTGCGGGCGCAGCAGGAGGGCGTGTTCAGCGACGATGAGATCCGCGACGCCAAGCGCCGGCTCGAGTCGCACTACGCGCGCGCGGGCCGTCGCGGCGCGATCTGAGAGCGCGCGCCTGGCCGGCTGACGGCGCTTCCCGGCCGACCGGTCAGCCCGGGACGCCGACCTCCCTGATTCGACGCTTGGCCACCAGATAGGGCCACACGCCCGTCACGAGCGTGATCGCGAGCGTGGCTCCGAGCGCGATCCCGAGCTCGACCCCCGTCGGATCGCGCGTCTCGCGCCACGGCAGGCCGCTGCGCACGTATCCCCGCAGGGCCAGGAATTGGGAGACGAGGACCGCGGCCAGCGTCCCGAGCGCGCCCAGCATGAACAGCATCCCCCCGAGCGACGTGGGGATCTGCGCCGCGTTCCCCGTCTCGAACCTCGGCATCGCCACGCCCCAGGCGAGCGCCTGGGCCACGAGGGCCAGGGTGAGCGCGCAGATGCTGACCAGCGACAGCGCCATGATCCCCGGTCCGACTGCGAGGATCCTGTTGGTGAGGAGGGTGAGCAGCAGCGCGAGCACCAGGAGCGGCACGGCCCCCGACCAGTACTTGGACCACACGAACGTGTCGGGCTCCAGCGGGGACGAGCGCAGGAGCCATAGCGTACGGCCCTCGAGGCTGTACGCGGGGAACACGAACCTGGCTGCCACCGCCGCGAGGATGAAGCCCGCCAGCGCCAGGTTCAGGAACACGACCATCGACACGAGGAAGCGGCTCATGATCTCGTTCGACCGGATGGGCAGTACCTGGATGTTGTACACGTACACGAACAGGAGCACCCCGAGCACGAGCAGCTGCGACCATTGCGTGGCGTCACGGAAGAACAGGCGGGCGTCCTTGAGGATCATCTCGCGCCGCTCGAGACCGAGAGGGGCGAGCAGGCGGGCGAAGGCCGTCCACAACGCGCTCCCGCGCCGTCCGCTCTCGGCCCCCTGCTGGGCCCGGGTGAATCCCCGCGGGTAGAGTCGGAAGTGGAGCCACGCCCCGCCCGCCACGAGCGCCGCGGCCGTGGACCACAGGAGCCACAGCCAGAACGGATCGAAGCCCCCCTCCAGATGCCCGATCAGCGTCTGCGCCATCCACTCCGACGGGAGCCACGGCGAGGAGGGGGCACGCAGCACCTCGAGAAAGTCGACCAGGTTCCGGAACCCCTCGGGGTTCACGAGCCGCTCCGGCCGCAGGACGCGCAGCCCCACCACCAGCAGGGCGCCGGCGATGACCGATACGAACGCGAGGATGTCGCGCGTCCGCCGGGCCGGGAAGACCCGCACCAGGACGAGCGTGATCGCGCTCCCGAGGGCGGCCGGGATGAGCAGGTAGGGCACCAGGGTCAGCAGGACGAGCCCGTAGAACAGGGGGCCTCCCCCGTACACGGACTGGTACGCGGCGAGCACCGGGAGAAGCATGAGGAGCACCATCCACGACGAGCCCGCCAGCGTCTCCAGGAGACGCGCCCCATACAGACCGATCCAGTCCACGGGCGCTTCGTGCACCGTCGCCAGGTCGCGGGCGAGGAAGAACGAGGAGAGCGCGGCGATGAGGTTCGAGAGGAGCAGGATCCCGAAGAACAGGAGGAGCGCCAGCCCGAGGAGCTTCGAGGCGAGCAGGGGCCCCACCTCGGGTACCTCGCG
>Ga0315551_10003324_pt1 | contig 11484 bp, 13 predicted proteins | sample SalMarSW160290MG_FD_203678 | JGI IMG/M metagenome (GOLD analysis project Ga0315551, IMG submission 203678) | Salt marsh sediment microbial communities from the Plum Island Ecosystem LTER, Massachusetts, United States - Salt Marsh Sediment SW1602-90 ... | reverse complement strand
ATTATTGTTTTTTATAATCTAAATAATTAAATGAATTTTGATAATTTGTTGTATCTACTTTTGTCGGGTTAATTATAATTTCATTTTCAGTTTTTTGTTCAAGATTTGAAGGCTCTTTATCAGTAAGTTTTATGACTAAAGCTAATAGAGTTATTGGAACAAGCAATCCTATGGAGATGTGTAGTCCTAAGAGATCGTCCTGTCTTTCATGATAATTTATATACCTTTTACTTTTATCCTTCTTTTTATGATAATTTACATTTCCCCCAATTCGTAGAATCTTTTTTAATATTTCCATAATTCTCCCACATTTATTCCTTATTCAAATTTTATTGTGATTGGTGATAAATTGATTTTGTATCAACATCCCCCAACATTTCGTTTTAAACTAGATGCCTCCAAAGTATCGGTATTATGCTTAGCCCCGTCCATTTTCAGGGCACTGAGCCTCGATGGGTGAGCTGTTACGCTTTCTTTAAATGATAGCTGCTTCTAGGCTTACATCCCCAGTGTCTCAGGTTCAATACACCTTTCGTTACACTTAGCATAAATTTAGGGACCTTAACTTTGGTCTGGGTTGTTCCCCTCTCGGAAGTGTATCTTACATACACACCCTGTTTCCTGTCCTAAGCAATTAACAGATTCTGAGTTGGAAAAGTTTCCGTAAGCATTAGCTCCTGCAAAACTTATCCGTACTTTACGCCGTTAACAAGCTAGACAAGACTATACGAAGGCATATTTCAGCAGGAACCAGCCATCGCCAGATTAGATAGGCTTTTCACCCCTATTCACAGATCATTCGAGTGCATGTCCACAACAACGGTTCAGGCCTCCATTCCCCTTTCGGAAAACTTCACCTTGTCCATGAATAGATCATCTGGCTTCAGGTCTAATCCATATGACTAACGCCTTTTCAGACTTGCTCTCGCTTCGGTTACCTAATAAAATTAGTTAGCCTCGCCATATAGAATAACTCCCTGGCCCGTTCTTCAAAACGTACGTTACAAATCTTTTCTGCAAAAGCAGAGTAAGACCAGTAACAAACTGTAACTGCTAGATTTCAAGTCTTTTCATCCTCTGTTAAGAGTACTTTTCAGCTTTCCCTCGCGGTACTAGTTCACTATCGGACTTTGGTTTTATTTAGGGTTAGGAGTTAATCCTCCTATATTCAGACCTCCAATCTAGGAAGCCCTACTCTTTTAAAGTTCCATCATAGAAGTTTAGAATACGGGACTATCACCCTCTGAGGTGCGCCTTTCCAGGCAACTTTTTCTCAATTCCTTAGACTTTCCTCACCACATCTCTAACTTCGTTTCCAAAGCAGATTCAGCTTGCCCTGTTCCCTTTTCGCTCGCTGCTAATCAGGGAATAATTATTATTTTCTTTTCCTGCCGGTACTAAGATGTTTCAATTCCCAGCGTAGTTCCACATTTCTGTGCATTCGGAAATCTGAGGATCAAAGTTTGCGTGCAACTACCCTCAGCTTATCGCAGCTTGCCACGTCCTTCATCAAAACCAAAACCAAGCTATCCATCTAACAGTATATAATATAGTAGTCCAGACTATAAAGTCAGCAAAATCTTTTTCAGATTTTGCGACCCAGAAAATATAAAATTTTCTAGGTGTGGGATTTCTGTTTGCTTATTTCATTGACTATTTGTCTCAAATTGATTCCTGAACTTCTTCAGGAACCATCTCATGTTGAGTATGATCTGTTATTTGGTTCATTTCTCAAGGCATTTTCAGTATACAGTCTTTCCAACATTCCTAGGTTTTTTTCCTTGACTTGTACTTTTTGGATTGGAAATGAAGTTTGAATGCTTTTTTCAAGCGTTTGGACATATAAATCATATCCAAAACATTGATAATCCATTTCTGGATCCAACATATTTTTTATTTCTAATTTATCCTTTATTTTATTTATACTTAATTTTCTAATTTTTATTGTCCCATTTATGACTAAATGAACCGCTCCCTGGATGTTTCCATCTACAAGTATCTCCAACACTTTTGCAGTTGGTTTTGTTCCTGCGGTCATTTTCTATTTCTTCCATTTTATTTATTTAAATTTTAATTTTCGTTGTATTGTAAACTTCATCAGAAAACTTTTCTCACCGCAATTCGAACGTGAAAACAACCAAGGTTTTTTTCTATTTTCCTTCTTGTTTAAACTTATTAGTCCAATATCGACGGAAATATATTTTCTTTTTTATATTTGCATAACGAAGATATATTATGGACCCACCGCGAATCGAACGCGGATCTCTTCCGTGCAAGGGAAGTATCTTAAGCCATTGGACAATGGGCCCAATGATAATTTCAGTCCATTTGTCTTTTTAAGACTTTCGAAGTTTTATCTTCGGAAGTTACCAAAATTTTCTAAATTTTTAGTATTTTCTGATGAGTGCAAAAGCAATTACTGTTATTTTTCTTAAAATAATATATAGGAGGTGATCCAACTGCAGGTTCCCCTACAGTTACCTTGTGACGACTTAACCTACCTTGTCTACCCAAAGTTCTCCTTAGAAAAGTTTCACCATAAATAAACTCGGTTGGTTTGACGGGCAGTGTGTGCAAGAGACAGTGACGTATTCACCGTTCGTTGATAACAAACGATTACTACGGATTCCAGCGTCATGAGGTTGAGTTGCAAACCTCAATCTGAACTAAGATGGACTTTAAGGGATTAGCTTCTCTTTTCAGAGTTGCATCTCGTTGTATCCACCATTGACGCGCGCGTGTTGCCCAGGGGATTCAGGCTGAAATAACCTAACGTAGCCCTAACTTTCATCCTTGTTGCCAAGGCAATCTCTATATGGTGCAATGAGCAAATATAGATTAGGGTCTCGCCTGTTACCTGATTTAACAGGTCACCTCACGGCACAGGCTGACGTCGGACTTGCGACTCTTCTCAGCGTGTCAGGTAAGCCCTTTAGACTGACCTTCATTCTGCTGTCGCTCCTGGTGAGGTTCACGGTGTAGAATCTAATTGAACCGCACGCGTCACCCGTTGTAGTGTCTCCCCGCCAATTCCTTTAAGTTTCGGCCTTGCGACTATACTTCCCAGGTAGCACACTCTTCGGCTTCCCTACAGCACTAATACCTCTCGAGGAGGTACTAATGTTTAGTGTGCAGTGTTTACTGCTAGGACTACACGGGTATCTAATCCGTTTTGCGCCCCTAGCTTTCATCCCTTACTGTCAGAACTGTCCTCGTAAGATGCCTTCGCTGTTGTTAGTCTGTCCGAGATTAACATATTTTACCATTACTTCGAACATACTTCTTACGTCTTCCAGTCTCTAGCTTGATAGTACTTCTTGCTCGCTTCATGCTTAAGACATAAAATTTCACAGGAAACTTATCAAGCAAGCTACGGATGTTTTAGACCCAATAAATGTGGCTGCGACTTGGACCGCTAGTATTACCGCGGCGGCTGGCACTAGTCTTACCCAGTCCTTATTCGCCAAACTTTTTAGATTTGGCAAAAGCTTTCCAAATTGGAAAGCACTCTGGTTCAAACTATCACGCTTGCGCGCATTGTAGATTATTCCTAACTGCTGCACTCCGTAGAGCTGGGAATAGTATCTCAGATTCCCTCTCAGGGCCTCTCCGCTAAGAGCCCTTATGGATCAAAGGCTTGGTGGGCTATTACTCCGCCAACAACCTAATCCACCGCAATCCCATCCTTAAGCGCGAGTTTGAGAGATAAGTCATTCCAGGGCATATCTCCTATCAGGTATTAGACTCAGTTTCCCGAGCTTATCCCTGACTTAAGGGTAGGTTAATTACGTGTTACTGAGCAGTTTGCTTTTTCCTTAATTACTAGAATCAAAGAAAAAAACTTGCATGTCTAACTGCAAACCAAAGAGCCGCAGCCGCCAGCAGGATCAACTGGATTTAAAGATATCATAATTTAATTCATAAAGAATATAATTCCATCCCGCATTCTCGACGATAAACAATCAAGAACACTTCACACGAACTCCTAACTATTGGCTGTTTTTGAGAATTAACAACTAAGTAACTGCTTTTACATACTTCATACTTTAACCTGTACATAGATGTTTTTTATTAAAGCACTCATCTTAGTTTACATTAAATTTAGATAAGAACCCTTTATAAACTTTTCTCAAGGAAAATCAGGCTTTAGCGACGATTATTCTTATTGTTCAATAAAACCCATAAATTTTCTAAGATATTCTTTACTAAAGTCAAATCCTTCTGATTCAAGATAAGTTAGTAAAAGACCTATGTTTTTTTTACCAGCACGCCTTAGAATTTTTAAACACTCTGCGTAATATTCTTTTCCTTCTAATTTGTCTAGTTTATTTTTTATTTTGAAATATCTGCCGTCTTCTTTTCTTATTTGAATCCAAGAAGAATACATATTATCTAAAGGATTAGAGCAAAATTTACATATATCTTCAAGAGTTTTTATATCATACGTCTTTAAAACATGTTTAAGTTCAGTTATAGCACTTCCATCTCCTTTATTTAGATTATAATCTATCTCATAGAGAGCCCCATAATCTATTGGTTTTTTTAGATCTTCTTTATCCATAAAATTGCATATCTTGCCTCTTTTTAAAGCTTTTTATATTAGTGTTTCGTAGTATAATTATGTGATTATATTTTGTTTTCTTCAATCTTCTTCTTTAGAAATTCCAGTTGCTCTTCACATCTTTTTATTCCTTTTTCAAATATCTCAATTTCTTTTTTTATTGCATTAATTTCTTTTTGATGATAATCTATGTTTTTATTGTGATGCTCTTTAATTTGTATTTTATGAAACTCTAATTTTCTTTCTTGGTCTTCTTTTTCATTTAAATCAAAAGTTTCCTCAATAACTTTTTGATGGTTTTTAATAGACTCATTATGAAAATTTATCCAGCCCCCATTATATCTAATTTCTTCTTCATTAGCGTCGAGAGATTCTTTTATTTCTTTGAGCTGCTGAAAATAAAAACCTTTTCTTTTTTCTTGTTTTGCTCTTTCTCCTTCAAAATATTTTAGCCTTTCAGATTTATCTGTTGTGTCGGGCTTAATGTTTTCCATTCCTCTAAAAAAGCTTTCTTAAATATAAACCTTTTTGCACCAGCTTCTAAAGCTTCTTCTTCATGATTTTGAGTACTTATTAAAATAGCTTCAATTCCAATACTTTTTGCAATTTTAATTAATTCTAATCCTCCTTTTGGAGCCTCTTTTCCTAAATGATAATCTGTTATAATTAAATCATAATTTCTAGAATATATTTTGTATCTTGCTTCTTCTAAATTTTGGGCATAATCCATATTAGTAGGAGATTCAAGTTTAGCATAAACTTCTTTTTTGTCGTCCACAAACAATATTTTGTTCATAAAAAATCAATTCTTATCCTATTTAAAAACTTATTTATATTGTAGTTTTTTTATTAAATTATGACATTAACAAAATATAAATCAAAGAGAAACCTTAAAAAATCAGGTGAGCCAAAAGCAGTTATTAAAAAGGAAGGTAGTGCGGTAGGAAACCTTGGTGTCCTTCGCTTTGTAATCCACAAACATTATGCAAGCCATCTTCATTGGGATTTACGTCTTGAAATTAATGGAGTTTTAAAATCATGGGCTATTCCAAAACCCCCTCCTCAGGCAAAAGGAATCAAAAGATTAGCAATTGCAGTTGAAGATCATCCTTTAGAGTATGTAAATTTTAAAGGAATAATTCCAAAAGGAAATTATGGTGCAGGAAAAATAGAAATTTGGGATAAAGGGACTTATGAATTAATAAAAAAGAATCCTAAAGAAATTGAATTTAAACTTAATGGTAAAAAAATGAAAGGGACTTTTGTTTTAATAAAAACAAAATATGGTGCAAAGCCAGAAAAGTCATGGCTTTTCTTTAAAATATAAATCTTTAAAAGCAGCAGAAATTTGTGAAAATTATGCATAACGGAGATTATTCTCTAGTAACAATTCATGCAAAGGTAGTGGATAAGATGTATTTCTTTGGAAAACAAAAAGAGAGATATTTTAAAGAGAGAGATTTTATTAATAAGGTGATAGAAGAGGAGAACTTAGGAAAAGAAATAATTGATGCTGGATGTGGTACAGGAATCCATCTCATGCTTTTTTCAGAATTAGGATATGTTGCTAGAGGATTTGATTTAAGAAAAGATATGGTGGATGTTGCTAAAAAAAGAAACCCTTCTTTAGAAATTATCCAAGGAGATATGAGAAAATTTCCCTTAAAAGGAAACTCAGATGTTATTATATGCATGTATGGGGCAATAAATTATTTAGATACAGAAGAAGGATTAGAAAAAACTTTTAATAATTTTTATAAGCATCTTAAAGACAAAGGAGTAGCTATTATTGATACAAGATATTACAAAAATTTAGATGAAAAAGTTTACGTTTGGTCAAATCAAGAGTATACTCTAGCTAAGAGATGGATAAAATCTGGAGATAATATTGGAATTTACAGAGTTTTTTATTCTATGCCTTCAGAAGGAATTATGGAAATGGAGGATCATTTACAATATTTCCAAGACCCTTTTTTAATTGGAAAGGAACTTGAAAAAGCAGGATTTGATGAAATAAAGATTTTTGATAATTATGATATTAATTCTGTATTTACAAAAAATACAGATAGTTACAAACCAGTAGTTGTAGGCATAAAAAACAAAAATGAATGAAAAATTTTACATTCAATCAAAAAATATAAGGGAAAAGATTAGAAAAAAGATTTATCTTTCTCTATCTAAAACACCTAATAAAAAACTAAGAGACATTATTTTACAAAGAAATACTACTTCTTCTTTTTTGAAAGGAATTATGGCTTATTATGTTTATGAAGGATTAGAAGGAAACTTTTCAGAAGAGAAAAAGATAGATTTAGCTTCTGGGATTGAAATTTTTTGTAGCGTAGGAGCAATTTTTGATAACGCAATGGATAATCATGAACAAAGAAATGAAAAAACAACTTACCTTAAAGAATATGGAAGAGAGATGCAATTTGCAGCTTCTCAATATGTATTGCATTATGGCTTAAAATTTTTACTTCCTTTTTTAGAGGGATTTTCTAAAGATTTCCCTAATTTTTATAGAGGAGATGAGGCTGTTATTGGCATGATTAAGACTGATTTAGAAAGATCAAAAAATTTATATGATCAAATAAAAACAATTGAATTAAGTAACGGAATTTTTAACGAGACTCCTTTAGTTATTGCAGCAGCAAATGCAACTAAAGATAAAAACAAAATTGAACTAGTTAGACAATATGGATTTAATTTGGGAACTGGACTAGGAATTTACGAAGAATTAAGAGATTTATTAGGAGAACATGGAAGAAAACGTGCTACTGAAATTGAAAAGGGGAGAGCAATAATTCCTTTACATTATGCTTCTAAATTAGATAGAGAATTTAATTTTAATTCTTATTTGAATAATTCTTTAAGTGAAAAAGATTATGTTTTTCTTATAAAAAAATTAAATTTTTGTGGTGCAATAGGAAATACAGTTTCTTTAGCAAAAGACTATTTGGATAAAGCACATAATTCTCTTGAGAAAGCAGTTAATCAAACCTGTGTTGATAAATTAAGACCCCTTTCAGATTCTATTAAAGATTCTTTAAAAAAACTTTCAATTAAAGCAGATTTAATTTAATAGAGAAATTAGTTTCTTTAATCCCTTAACAGAATTATCTAATTTTAAAATTTCTTCTTTAGTAAATAATTTCATTTTACTTCCTTCTTTTAATTCTAATTTTGAAATAGGGCAAGGAAGTTTTGCTTTGAAGATATTTTTCTCTTCTCCTTCAAAATCAATTTTTATAATCAGATTCAAATTATTAGGATTAATATTTACTCCTAATTCTTCTTTTATTTCTCTTATGGCTGCATCTTTTGGATCTTCATTTTTTTCAACACCTCCTCCAAATATTCCCCATTTATTTGGATTTAGTATTTTTTTATTATTGTCTCTTAACTGGAGAAGAATTTTTCCTGAACTAAATATAATAACTCCTGCATAAGCCATGTTGTAATATAATAGATATTTTTTAAAAATATATTGTTTTTTAAGGTTTAATCTCCCTCACCTGTCCACCATTCTAAATCAGGAATTTCAGCATTTATTTTTCTTGATTTACAATATCCTCTCGTCAACAAATAAAATATAACTCCCAAACTTCTTGGACTTTTATTGTTTCCAATTATAATTTGGTCTGCACTTTTTGCAAAATTATTTGTATCACATATCATTAAAACTTTTTTATTAACATTAATTGTATCATTCAAAGCATTTTTATCAAGCCAAGAATCAGTAACAATAGTTAATTCATTTTCAAAAAAATCTTCTAAATCAGTATTTGTTAAAATTCCTGCAGGATATTTTTTAGTAAATACTCTTATTCCTGTTAATTCTGAAAATTTTTCAGCAACTCTCCATCCAGCCTGTCTTTTGCAAACCAAAATAATATCTTCTGGTTCAAATTTAGATAAATATTCAATTCCTTCTTTTAATTTTTCATCAATTAAATCAGTATTAAAAATAGCTAATCCATCTGCTCTTCTTCTATATACAAAGGGCTTCATTGCAGGAGTTACAACTTTTGTACCAAGATAAATACCAGATTTAACATATTCTTCTAAAGGAATAAGCATGTCTGTTCTTTTCTTGATTTTAACCTGCTCTTTTAATTCTTCTGTAGTTGTTTCTTCAACTTTTTCTTTAAGCTTTTTAGCCTTTTCTAGAAGCTCTTTCTTTTTATCTTCAAGTGTTTTTTCACTTGGAGAGTCTGAAATTTTAATTTCCGAATCTTCTATTGATTTTTCTCCTACAGGAGCTTTTTCTGTTTTTAGAGATTCTTCTTCAGCTTTTTTCTCTTCTTTCTTAGACATTTTTTCCTCTGTCATGAGAATTTACAGAGAAATTGATTTAAAAATGTTTTCTATTTAACGAGCTCTAAAGAATTATCCAAATACTCAGTACTAAAATTATTTATTGTCTCTATTTTCTTTTCATATGTTTTTGGAATATTTTGTTTTATTAATTTAATCTGATACATTGCACTATGTCCTAATTCTCTTACAGATTTTACTTTAAATGCCCCTTTAAACCCATCTAAATAAATAAAATTATCTTCTTTTGGTGTTATATCCAAAATAATTTTTTTTGTAACTTTTTTTGGAGTATATCCAATTGTTTTACCACTAATAGCAATTATTGGAACGTGCTCTATTGTTCTATATTTCTTCTCCCTATTTAATCCAAAACAATGAACATAAATAGCAAATTCTTCATTTTCTTCTAAATTTACTTTCTTTTTAAGACCCAATATTGATAATAAATTCATAAAATAAATAAAAAAACAAATCTTTTAAGAATTTATATTATAGAATATTCACTTCAAACTCTTCTCAATATCCGAAGATTGCACTGGAATCTAGGACCCAGAAAAATCACTTTAAGGATTTCTCAATGTCAATTAATCTTTTTAATTTAGCTTCTCTTTCTTTGCCATCAATTCCACACTTGAAAAAATCAGCACCAAATCCAAAAGCCAAATCAGCTAAAATGTTTTCTTCTGTTTCTCCGCTTCTATGAGAAAAAATAATTTTTATATTATTATCTTTTGCAATTTTGCATACTGAACTAACATTTAATAAAGAACCAGTTTGATTTGGTTTAACAATTATAGCATTAATACTTTTATTTTCAATTGCTTTCTTTAATCTCTCATAATTTGTGACAATCAAGTCATCTCCTACAATTAAAGTTTCTGGAAATTTTTCTAATAATTTTGTAAAACTCTCAAAATCTTCCTCTGAAAAACCATCTTCAATATAAAATAAATTAAAATTTTTAATTAAATTAGATAAATATTCAAATTGTTCTTCTTTTGTTCTGTCTAAGGGAGGATTTTTGTAAATATATTTTTTTCTTTTGCAAAAACTAGAAGCTGCAACATCTATTCCTAAAGGTAATTTAGAAGTCTTTAATATTTCTAAAACATCTTTTTCATTTATAGAAGTCTGCCAAGCATTTTCATCATTTTCTTTACTCTTAAAAGTTTTATCTCTTTCTTTTAAAAGAAATTTTACATCTTCTTTTATTTTTTTATTCATCTCAAAAGCTTTTTTAACAGATTTTAAATCTGGAATTAATAAAAATTCCTGAAAATCTGGTTTGGATTTTCCTTCAGAATGTTTTCCTCCACCAATGCAATTTCCAACTAATCTAGGTGTTTTTTTATTTTCAGAATTAATTAATTGCCACACGTCTTTTTTTTGTTCTTTAGCAATTGCTTTTAGAACAGCAGACTCTAAAGCAAAGAGAGTGTTTGCTCCAATCTGCCTGTCTACAATATCTTCAACTCTTCTCAAATCTTCAAAATTTTCTAAAATCTCTTTTGAAAAATAATCTTTAGATTTTTTGAGAAATTCAATGTCTTCTTTTAGACTTTTTTTATAAGGGCTTTCTTCATATTTTCCGCAAGATTTTCCATTTGGAGCAGAAGCAGAAAAACTACCAACATTTGTTTTTATTGTTACTAATATTGTCTTTTCTTTACGTGAGTCTAAAATTGTTTTGGCTGACACGCTCTTTATTACAACCATAATCTAAGTAGAAAAAAACTCTTTTTATAGGTTTTGATGTTCAATCATCACCATTTTCAGAATCTTCCTCACTCTCTTCGTCTTCTGGTTTTGCTAATTCCATTATCTCTCCTTCTTTAGCAATTTCTTCAACTTCTTTAGCTTCCATTTCTTCTTTTTGAGTATCACTTATCTTTTTCTCTTTTGCTTTTTTGAGAATCTCTTGTTTTTTTTCTGGAAATGGTTTTTTAATTGAAATAGGAAGAATATTTGAATTGAGTTCTATTTCTGCAATCTTAATAGAATCAAAGTTTATTTTTTCTAAATCTTCTTTACTAATTTTTATTAACAAAGGAGCATTCATTGCTATTTGCAGAGCTCTAGCTCCAAGAATTCTTGCTCTTTCATACTTAGAAAAACTTTGTTCATCCATTTTTCTTTTGTTTTTCTATGCCAGAAAATCTTGATTTTCCCGGCTTAGAAAAATTTTGTTCGTTCATTTTATTATTAAAGTTTTTTATTTTAAAAACTTCTCTATTTTCTTAAAAACATCTCTTTCAATTTTTTCACACAAATTCAGGATTTTATAAAATTCTTCTTGTTTTAAACTAGTTTCACTTCCTTTTTGCAAAGAAGAAATAATTCCGTTTGAACTTCCTATAGTAACTCTTGCTTCACTAATATCTTCTTCTTGTCTTGTAGGATCAACAATTAGATTATTTCCTATTTTGTGAATAGTTATTGCAATAGGAATGTCTTTTGCTAAAGGAATTTTTTCTTTTGTTTTTTCTTCATAAATAATTTTCTCTTCTTTTTTATCATATTTTGGAATTTTTGCATTTTTTAAAGCAGCAATTGCACCAATACCTGCAGCATCTAATAAATTACCATCATCATTTATTGAATAA
>Ga0315551_10003318_pt1 | contig 11488 bp, 11 predicted proteins | sample SalMarSW160290MG_FD_203678 | JGI IMG/M metagenome (GOLD analysis project Ga0315551, IMG submission 203678) | Salt marsh sediment microbial communities from the Plum Island Ecosystem LTER, Massachusetts, United States - Salt Marsh Sediment SW1602-90 ... | reverse complement strand
TCAGACGGTTATACATCCTGGCCATAGGCTTGGCGGCTGGCGGGGCATTAATCTACGCCCTGTCTTCTACCTGGCAGGTCCTCATCGTAGGCATCATCCTGTTTTCCGTCTCTATGAGATTGACGGGTACAGGGTGCAGTGTGATTTGCGCCGACTCGGTGAGGAATAAAGATCGAGCCACCGCTCAGAACCTCTGCGTGACGCTCGCGTCTTTGGTCTCGATGGTCGCTCCTTTGGTCGCTGCCCGCTTGGTCACCCTCTCTGGGGGATTGAATGCACAGGGGATTCGGCCACTTTACTACCTCTATTTTGTTGGCCATGGCTTTATTTTCATCTTAGTTGTCACTCAGCTGAGGGAGCCCAGGCAAGGACAGGTAGTTGAGGCGAGAGTTGGCACTGGCTTCATAAGCGATTTTAAGTGGCTCTTTGAGGGAGAGAGACCTCTAAAAAGGTGGATCGTCGTTGCCTCCCTCACCGGGCTTCCTGCAGCCATGACCCTTCCCTTCTTTCAGCTCTTTGCCTACCAGGTAAAGGGGGCGGATCAGTACGAACTGGGGGTCATGACCTCGGCCGCAGTCCTCACCCGCCTCCTGTTTGGAATCCCATTAGGCCGGTTGGCAGACAGGATTGGACGAAAGAAAGTCATCTACTTTCTGACACCGCTTTGGTATGCCTCAAGCTTGCTGCTAGTGCTTTCATTTAGTTCTGTCACCTTGATCTTGGCAGGCGCTCTACAGACTTTCTATCTTATCTCCTCAGGTATTACCAGTGCCATGACCCTGGAGTTAGTCTCAGTGGAGCGGATGGGGAGGTGGAGCGGTGTGCTTGGCCTTTTCCAGGGATTGGTGACTATCCCTGCGCCCATCCTCGGCGGCCTCATATGGAGAGAGCTGGGGCCAGCCTACGTGTTCCTTATACCCCTGGTAGTAGATCTGATGCTCAGGATTCCTCTATTGACCACGATACCGGAGACGCTGAGAGCTAGACCAAATTCTGGAAGAGGAGGATTAGCCTTATGATCCACCCCACATTCGAGAACCGCTGTATCATATCCTGCGGGATGCTTCATCCAGAGATTACCCATCTGATGGAGTCTGGTTTTCTAAATCCGCGCCGGATTCTTTTCACGCCGCCAGGTCTGCACGCATTTCCGGAAAGGCTGGAGGAGCAGCTTCTCAAGAGATTGGCACATGCCAGGGAATGGTGCTCCGATAGGGAAATTATCGTCGTGTATGGGAAGAAGTGCCATGTCAGCACTGATGAGCCGCGAAAGCGAGTGGATTCGATCTTGCAGGAGGCTGGCCAGGGGATCGTCAGAGTGCAGGGGGACTACGGCTACGATATGCTGGCCGGCTTTGAGGATCGACAGCGCATCAGCGGAGGGGGGCAGGATAAAATTCTCTGGTTTACACCAGGCTGGCTCAGGAGCTGGAAGACTATCTACCAGAGATATTTAGGTTGGGATGAGGCTGATGCCAATGCAAACTTACCAGGGTATTACCATAAGATCATTGTCCTGGATGGCCTTGATCTCTCGGAGGAGTACATGACGCAACATGCTGAGGAGATATTGGAATTGTTTGATTGGACGGGCTTGGAGGTGGAATTTCACCCGATCACCCTTGACCGTTTCAAGGGATTGCTGATAGACGCTTTGTCCACACCGGTTGGATGAGCGCTTTGAAATGGCAGAAAATTGTGAAGATCGCGAGATGTAACCCTAATAAAACATTGGATCAGAGCTCTCGAAAATGAAAATAGGAGCGTGATCATGTCCGTATGTCGTATCCGGCTCATACTATGGCTTTTTCTGGCTGGCACCTCCATTGCTGGAGGAGTCGTCACCGACCTTATTCTCCGTACCGAGCCCTTTCCAGTGCTCGTGCGTTTCTTGGGCCTCGCAGGCATGCTGCTGGCTCACTTCCCGCTGAAGAGGACGGGAAAGTTGCTCCGTCTTTTGGGTGAGTCTGAACAGTGGGGATGCACAAACCGCTTAGTCACGACAGATGTCTATCAATGCGTACGACACCCTCACCATTTAGGGGTGGGCATTTTCATGACCTCTCTTGGCCTGCTGATTGGGTACCCATGGTCTTTCCTGATTATCACCACCATCCAGTGGTTATGGATCCTTGGGTTTCTTTTCTTAGTGGAAGAGAGGGAATTGGTGGATAAGTTTGGAGAGGAATACAAAGCCTATCGCCAACAGGTGCCTATGCTCTTTCCAAAACTAATATGTGCCCTCCGAGTTCTCACCAAACCCTTGGAAGCAGCCAAAGGTGAACGAACCTGAAGGAGTTCTTATTCGATGAAGAAAAAAGTAATCGGTTTGATCGTGAACCCTGTGGCGGGGATGGGGGGCAGCGTTGGGCTCAAGGGGACTGATGGGAAGAAAATGTACGCGAAAGCATTGGAGTTGGGCGCTGAGCCGGTCACACCTGAAAAAACGAGAGAATTCCTTTCCCACATCAAGCATAAGGACAGTATTAAGCTGCTCGTCGCCTTTGGTGTGATGGGAGAGAAGTACGTTGAAGGACTCGCCGTTCCGATTGCAGTGATTGGAGAGATGGGCAAGGAGACCTCGGCAACGGACACCAAGAGGATCGCCCGCCAGATGGCCGAGCGTGGCGCGGAACTGCTGGTCTTTGTCGGCGGGGATGGCACTGCCAGAGACATTTATGACGCCATCCATTCCAGGATCCCTGTGGTCGCGGTACCCGCTGGCGTTAAGATCTTCAGTTCGGTGTTTGCGGTCAGCACCAGAGCAGCAGCTGAGATGGTGGACGCATTTCTGGAAGGTACCGATTTTACCGTGGAGGAAGTGCTCGACATAGATGAGGAAGCCTTCAGAGAGGACCGCCTGGCTTCCCGGCTATATGGCTATCTGGTCGTGCCTGAGGTGCGGGGATTCCTGCAGCCCGGAAAGGCAGCCTCGAGCGTGGCTCCGTCTTCCCGGGTGAGCAAGAAAGAGATTGCGGCCTACATCGTCGAGGAGATGGATGCGAAGACTCTGTACCTGCTCGGCCCCGGCACAACGTTAAAGGCTATCACTGACGAAATGGGCCTGCCAAAGACGCTCCTCGGGGTGGACGCAGTTTATGCCGGGCAATTGGTCGAAAAGGATTTGAATGAGAAGGGCATCCTGCGTTTGTTCGAACGATATGAGAAAAGAAAGATTATTGTGACCCCTATCGGTGGCAACGGGTTCATTTTCGGCCGGGGTAGTAAACAGTTCACCCCGCAGGTCATCAAACAGGTAGCCAGGGAGAACATCCTGGTGGTGGGAACCAGGGATAAGGTAAACCAGTTGGATTGCTTGCGTGTGGATACGGGCGAATTTGAGCTCGATAAGATGCTAAGCGGGTATCTTAAGGTTTGGGTTGGCTACGGGGAAGCGATTGTGGTGAAGGTCGGATGCTAAGAGAGGACATTTAATATATGGGAAAATAATGAAGGAGAGAGATAATGGCCGTAGATGGAGCGTTACTGCGAGGTCTTTCGCTTTTCAGCAACCTAACCGAAGACCAATTGGATAAAGTGGCGAACTTGTGCTCGGGAATGCCCGTCTTCCCTGGACAGACGTTTTTCAGGGAAGGGGAACCTGGAAAGGCGATTTTTGTGTTACCACGAGGTGAGATCTAGATCCTGTATACAGCAAGTGGAGATGCAATGGCTTGTAGGGAATGGGTTGGCGTTGGTGAGGTTCTGGGCATCCGGGCGCTGGCCCCGCCTTATAGATACTCGACCACCGTGCGAAGCATAACGGAGGAAACCCTGCTTGCTATCGACGCCATCAAATTGGGCGAGCTGTTCCAACAAGATGGCCAGCTGGCAAAATCCATATTGACCCGCTTGATGCTTGCTATGCTGAGTCGGATTGCAACCTTGCGATCGTTGTTATAGAAAAGGCTGACTCTGCGATAGTTCCTTATAAATTGTTTCCTCGCTGGCCGTTTCTAAGGGATGGTCGAATGCATGAGGCGATGCTTTATGAAAAGATAGCCGGCACTCGCGTCCGATGCCACCTGTGCGCGCATCATTGCGTGATCTCGGAGGGTAAGAAAGGCGTCTGCCGGGTGCGCGAAAATCGGAGGGGGTTTCTCTATACATTGGTCTATGGCCGCACCATCAGTCAGAATGTGGACCCGGTGGAGAAGAAACCGCTCTATCATTTCTACCCCGGATCGTTAGCCTATTCGATTGCCACGCCGGGCTGCAACTTCCGCTGCCAATGGTGCCAGAACTGGCAGATCTCGCAGATGCCGCGTGAGCGGGACCTGATCGCCGGCCGGGAAGCAAGCCCCGAACAAATCGTCGCCCGCACATTGGATACCGGCTGCCGCAATATCTCCTACACTTACACCGAACCAACCGTCTTCTTCGAGTATGCTTACCACATTGCTCTCTTGGCGAGTCTGGATGGTCTCGCCAATATCTTCGTGACCAACGGTTACATGAGCAAAGCGATGCTGGAGAGCTTCCACCCCTACCTGGACGCCGCCAACGTCGACTTGAAAGCCTTTCGCAAAGAGACCTATCTCCGCTACGTTGGGGCGGGATTGCAGCCGGTATTGGACAATTTGAAGCTCATGAAGCGGCTGGGCATCTGGCTTGAAGTCACCACGCTGGTCATCCCGGACCTGAACGATGATCCTGCCGAGTTGCGCGATGCTGCCCGTTTTATCGCCCGGGAGTTGGGGGCGGATACCCCCTGGCACATCAGCCGCTTTTTCCCCGGTTATAAGATGACTGATCGTCCGCCGACGCCCATCGAGACCTTGCATAAAGCCCGGGAAATCGGCCTGGAAGAGGGTCTTCGCTACGTCTACCTGGGCAACGTGGCTGAAGAGTCGAATACCCTCTGCCACCACTGCGGGCGAATCTTGATCAGGCGGGAGGGCTACTGGATCGCCGAAAACCACATTCGTGAAGGAGCTTGTCCCGCCTGCGGAACGCCGGTTGCAGGTGTCTGGGCTGGTTGAAGGCTAAAGAAGGCTTTATTCCAAATTTTTAGGAGGTGGTCGATGGAACTTAGCGCGGATTTACGCCAACATCTGCTGGTCTTTCAGCGGAATGAAATTACCGAGCACCACATCTACAAGCGGCTGGCAAAGACGATCAAATCGCCCGAGAACCGGGAGATCCTGGAGAAGATCGCCGAGGACGAACTCAAGCACTATACCCTTTGGAAAGCGTACATGCACCAGGAAGTCAAGCCGAACCGGTTTGGATTGTGGTTTTACTACCTGATCCTGGAGAACTACAACATCTGTCTTACACTTGCGCTGGCGGCTGCGGTTCTTATCATCGCTTTCTTTAATTATTACATCTCGGTGGCCAAAGACGAGCCCTTTCGGGAACGGTTCTTCGAGATAGCCGCCCTGAGCCTGGGCGTGGCATCATTCAGCTTTATCCTTGGTTACTTCATTCGTACTGCACTGGGCGTTGAAATTTAAAGCGTGCCATATGTCTAAGTTTTCGTTGGATGTCTTGAATCAATACGTCTACCCTTTCACTCGAACACGCGATCCGGATATCATCTTGGGATCCGCGTTTGGCGAGGATGTGGCCTTGACGCGGGTTGGGGGAGACATCCTGGTCTCCCATGTGGATCCCATTGTCGGCGCGATTGAAAACAGGCTGGCTGGCGGTCCACGTAACCTGCAACGATGTTGCCACGAGTGGCGCCAGGCCGCGCTGTCTACTCCTGCTGGTGCTGGTGCCCGGTATGGGAGATGTGCAACTTCTGGGGCAAATCATGCAGGACGCCAGCCGCGCGGCGCAGGAGCTGAGCGCCAGTATCATTGGCGGCCATACCGGATACTCCTCGGGCATTTCCAGGCCTTTGGTGGCTGTAACTGCTTTGGCGACCACTGGCGGACGCCAGCCGATCCGCAGCGGCGGCGCGCATCCAGGTTACCACGTCCTGGTTACTAAGGGCGTCAGCCTGGAGGGAACCGCCATCCTGGCCCTGGACTTTGCCGATGTTGCTATGAATCTGGAATTGAGCGCTCATGACCTGTCTGAAGCATGCCACCTGCTGAGCGAAATCAGCGTCGTTCCGGAAGCCCTGGCGTTGGCCAGGCAGGGAGTGATGAGCATGCACGACGTGACGCGGGGCGGGCTGCTGGAGACATTGCTGGAAATTGCCTACCTTTCAGAAGCGGGCATTGAGGTGGACTTTTCACGAATCCCTATTCCACCAGTGGTTGCACGTTTTGCCGAGGCGTTCCGGTTCGATCCATTGAGGATGATCTCATCGGGAACACTGGTTGCAACAGTCCCCAGCGAAGGGATGGAAGGTCCAGCCCGGGCACTGGGAGAGCTGGGTGTGCCCTTCGCCAATTTAAGCCGGGTTGTCCAGGGTAAAGGGGTTAACCTTCATAGAGATGGAGAGAAGATCAACTACCGCGAAATTCGCTGCGAGGAGGATGAATTGGCCCGTATGTGGACACTTTACCCTCGCGTTAGCTAATCTGCGTTGAGAGTTTTGCAATCGAGCATTGGCGAGCATCGTGACCCACTGAACTCATAAAACACGCATACAAGGAACTCACTAAAATGGACGAAAATATGACTGAGATCAAAGTTACTATCAATGGGGATGAAAGGCTTTTGCTCGTCCGCAGGGAGGAAAGCTTATTGGATGCACTGCGTAGCGCCTCTTTTTTCAGTGTAAAGCTGGGTTGTGGTTCGGGCGACTGTGGAGTTTGTAACGTTTTGCTGGATGGACGCCCTGTGAAGAGCTGTCTGATGCGGGCGGTTAAAGCCGACGGGAAGGCAATCACCACCGTGGAGGGAATGAGCCGGAACGGGCGTTTAAACCCCATCCAGCAGGCTTTTGTCGAGACTGGCGCCATCCAATGCGGGTTTTGCACGCCATCGCAAATCCTGGTCGCCAAAGCGCTCCTGGATAAGAACCCGGCGCCATCGGAAGCTCAGATCCGGGAGGCTCTGAGCGAGGTATTGTGCCGCTGCACGGGCTACGTCAGAACCGTCGAAGCAGTCCAGCGAGCTGCGGCAGCCCTGCGGGGCGAAACCCTGGCGCCGATTTCCATACCGGAAGGAACGTTGCCAGTAAACATGAAGGAGATCCAATTACCCGAAGCCTACTATCGGCGAGATGATGATCGAAACCCGCTGCCACCACTGGTGCTCTCGCCGCCTGATATAGAAAAAACCAAAGTAGTCGGAAAACCAGAGGAGAAGGTAGACGCCTCTAAATTAGCACAGGGAAAGCCGGTCTTCACCGCCGACCTCCACATGGAAGGGATGCTCTACGGCGCGCTCCTCACCAGCCCTCACGCGCATGCGTGGATCAAGCGCATTGACGCCAGCCGGGCGCGTGCGCTACCGGGAGTGCATGCTGTCCTGACCCATGAAGACCTGCCACGGATCAAATATGCCTCCGGTGGACAGAGCTACCCGCAGCCTTTGCCCTATGATCAGGTATGTTTGGAAAATAAAGTGCGCCATGTGGGTGATCGGGTGGCAGTGGTGGCTGCAGATACTCTCGAGATCGCCGAGAAGGCCTTGTACTTTATCGAGGTCGAGTATGAAATACTTCCTGCTGTACTGGATCCTGAGCAGGCTATGCGGGATGGCGCGCCGGTGATCCATGATGAAGACGATACCGAAGGTATCTATGACGTACAGCACAATATCGTCCACCACATTGAGGCAGAAGTTGGGGATGTAGAGGCTGCCTTTGCCTCGGCGGAGCATGCATTTGAGGGAGAATACCGCACGCCCAAGCAGCAGCATGCCCATCTGGAGCCCCACGTTTGCATTACTTATTTCGATGAGGATGACCGCCTGGTCATCCGCACCAGTACCCAGGTTCCTTTCCATATCCGCCGGATGGTCGCCCCGTTGGTAGGTCTGCCGGTAAAGAAAATCCGGGTGATCAAACCGCGCATCGGGGGCGGCTTCGGCAACAAGCAGGAAATGATCTTAGAGGATCTCTGCTCCCTGCTGACCATAAAAACCAAACGTCCAGTTTATATGGAATATACCCGCACACAGGAGTTCACCAGCTCGCGCAGCCGGCACCCGAATATTCTACGATATAAAATCGGCGTCACGAATGGACAGGTGATTGCGACAGACCTGTATTTGATAGGGGATACTGGAGCTTACGGCAGCCACGCGCTCACGGTGCAGATGGTCGGTGGGTTTAAAGGGTTGACACTTTACAACGCTCCGAATTCGCGCTTCATCTGTGATGCCGTCTATACCAACAAGCCGCCTGCGGGGGCGTTCCGAGGGTATGGCGCCATGCAGTGTCAATTCGGAATCGAGGTGCTGATGGAGGAGATTGCCGAACAACTCGGTTTGGACGTGGTGCCGTTCAAGCGGGCGAACTGGTTCAAGTTGGGCGAGCCGATGTATCTGTCGAAAGCCTTGGGGGAAGGCCGGGAGGGCTTTGAACAGCGCCTGGAGTCCAGCGGTTTGGAACAATGTGTAACGACCGGCCTGGCAGCGACCGATTTTTACGCCAAACGAGAGGCGAATCGAGGCCAGAGCGGTCGGTTCCGGCATGGGATTGGGATGGCGGTTGTGATGCATGGCAGCGGCATTGCCGGACTGGATATGGCCGCAGCGACATTGAAGATGAATGATGATGGTTCATTCAACCTGCTGGTGGGGGCGACTGATCTCGGCACCGGTTCCGATACCATCCTGGCTCAAATCGCTGCCGAGGTGCTTGGGATTCCGGTCGATGATCTGATCGTTTACTCTTCCGACACTGACTTTACGCCCTTCGACAAAGGCGCCTATGCCAGCAGCACGACCTACATCAGCGGGGGAGCAGTATACAAGGCGGCGCTCAAGATCCGCAACCAAATCCGCGAACACGCGGCTGGTATGCTCGGCATCGACCAGCCGGAAGGACTGACCCTGCGTGACCGCCGAGTTATTTCTCCGGACGGACGTTCGGTAAGCCTGGCAGAGGTGGCCTTGAGCAGCCTTCACCAGCGCGACCAGCACCAGATCATGGCGACGACCTCGCACATGAGCTACAAAAGCCCCCCACCCACTGCGGCGCAATTTGCCGAAATCATTGTAGATACAGAAACGGGAGACGTGACGGTCGAACGATTACTCATGGTGGTCGATTGCGGGCGTGTAATCAATCCCCTAACCGCAGCGGGACAGGTCGAGGGAGGCATGGCCCAGGCATTGGGCTTTGCGCTTTACGAAGATATGATCTTCGACCAGGAAGGCCGCCTGGTCAATGCCCGTTTTGGTCCATACCATGTGTTGAAAGCAGACGAGATGCCAGTGATGGATGTTATTTTTGTCCAGGCTGTAGAACCTAGCGGGCCTTTTGGCGCCAAATCGGTGGCCGAGATCTCCATCGATGGCGTGGCGCCCGCCCTGGTCAGCGCCATCCATGACGCCACCGGGGTGTGGGTTAGAGAACTTCCCGCCACTCCAGAGCGGGTCCTGAAGGCATTGGGTTTAGATCATTGCAGCAAACAATAAGTATGGTTACCCCTGTTTTTTGCACTCCGTGAAAGACTGCTTCGCCAATTATTGAAGCCGCTCAGGTTCTATCGGGCGTTCAAAAAGAAAGCGTTTAATCCTGGGTTACTACCGTATTCTTGTCTGGCTGTACACCCCGACCACACTGATAATGATGACCCCGCTCAGCATGATCTGCCATTCCACGCCAAGGCCTATCATGATCAGGACGCTGTACAGTATCGAGAGGAGAAGCACACCGAGGAGGGTCCTCTCCACGCCCCCTTGTCCTCCGGAAAAAAGGGTCCCGCCAGCGAGACCTTCTCCGCTGCCAAACTCTGACCGTTGTGCTTCGCCCTCCCAGGGGCGATAGCCAACCTCAGCTAAATCCCTTTTGCAGGCGGCTGAATGCCCTGCCTGCTTGCTAAATTGCCTCCCCGACCGCCGACTGGCGGCGCAGCATCCAGGCGGAAATAACCAGCAGAACAACGGTGCTGCCCAGGATCACCGCGATATCGAGCATATTGCTGCTTAACGATCCCAGATTTTGAGTGGCATTATAGGCGCCATCGGTCGACAAAAGCTGATTGTTCTTTACCCAGCCGATGATTTCTGCTCGGATGCGTTCATTTGCCTCGCAGTCGCATCCAAAACCTGGCGAATTTGTTGATAAATTTCTGTGGGAAGTGCTGGTAAGTTCTTAGGGATCTTACGACGTAGTTTGTCAGGACGGCACACTGCTACCTCTGCCTTCTCTACATTTAATTCGACTACGGAGTTGGTAAATACGACCATGGGGTGAACTTGTAGATTAACCCCCTCCGGCAGGTTTTTAGCCATCTGATCTTTGATGGCCGAAGCGCAGTTCTGGGCGCGTGTAATCGGGTCACCTAATTTTTCCTCGACAAAGAAACGCATCGCACGACCGGCTGTTATTTTCTGGCGCCATTTGCCATTCCGGTAAGTGAACTGCCCTTCCAGATTGCAGGTCTCCAACACGACCAAACCATTCGGCATCAATAAGACGTGATCGCAGGGAAGCGTGTAATGATATAGGCGGTATCGGTCATTCAGACCTTTCAGTGCCTGATCAAGAGCTGTCTCCGGTCGAGGCTTCTTGACCCAGCGGTTTGCGTAGTAGATGCCCACTACCGCGGTCGAAAAACCCAGGAAAAGTAGGATTGTCGTCAAAGTGGTACATGCTGGTCTCCATAGCGAGACCGCCACACTAGCCAGTATGGTAAGCAGCCCACCCAAGCTTGCGGAGTGAGATAGCCTGGCGCGCCGGCGTAAACCTTCCCGGTCAATAATGATCTTCATCGCGTCTTATACAAAGCCCGGTACACCGGCGTTAATGCAGTGTAGATTTCCCGGTACTGGTAATACAGGTCATCATATCGCGCCTGGTATCGGTTACTCGGCTCAACTACCCGGCCGATCTCGACCAGGCTGTCAATCGCCTCTACGCTCGGGTAGACCCCCAACCCAACCGCAACTGTGAGCGCAGCACCCCTTGCGCCCGCTTCCAGGGGGTGCTTAACCACCCGTAGTTGCCGTCCGGTTACATCGCTGATGATTTGCGTCCACACCTGGCTGGCGCTGCCCCCGCCAATGGCATTGAGGGCGGTAAATGGTAGGTTTTGGCGCTCTAAAGCTTCGCAAATCCAGCGTAAGTGGTAAGCCACACCCTCCATCAAGGCACGCGCAAAATGAGCTTTGGTATGGCTCAATGAGATCCCCACCCAGGCACCGCGGGCGTAGTGATCCAGCACTGGAGATCGTTCCCCAGAAAGCCAGGGTGCGAACAGCAATTTATCCGCCCCCGGTTGGACACTGGCAACCATTTCATTCAGCAGATCGTAGATGGATATCCCTTTAATCTTAGCCTGCTGTGCTTCAAACTGGCAAAGAGTCTCTTGGAACCACATCAACGCGCCACCACCGGTTTCCATCTCACCGGCAATAATCCACTTATGTGGATCGATATGATTCAGCGCCCAAAAAGGTTTAACCGGATCGT
>Ga0315551_10003317_pt1 | contig 11492 bp, 8 predicted proteins | sample SalMarSW160290MG_FD_203678 | JGI IMG/M metagenome (GOLD analysis project Ga0315551, IMG submission 203678) | Salt marsh sediment microbial communities from the Plum Island Ecosystem LTER, Massachusetts, United States - Salt Marsh Sediment SW1602-90 ... | reverse complement strand
CGTAATACTTGCAGAGCGGGGGCTGTGCATACCGCTGGCCCGCCCGGTGGTGTTGGGCCGTGACACCTTCCGGTCGCTTCTCATCGTTCACCGGGATTCCATCATCCGCAACGCCGGCGACCTGGCAGCGGCAACGATCGCCCTGACCGGTTTATCCGAGTCGGCATTGGGATACTACATTCCTCTCGCTCTTCTCGAAGCACACGGCCTTGGGATATCCTCCGCCTCTGACACCATTCTGTTTTCCGACACCTTTCTGAGCATCTTGAAGGGTGTAGCCTACGGGAAACTTGAAGCGGGGTTCGTCAGTTCTGCGGTGCTCGACGACGGGGATAATTCATCCCTCCGGGAGCAGGTTCGTGTGATCTTGGAATCCGAGGCGGTTCCACAGTGGACGGTTGTTGCCAGGGCTGATCTGCGTCAGAGAGCGATTGCCTCCGTTCGTCAGGCACTTTTAAATATGGGAAAATCCGAACAGGGACGGGCGGCCCTCCGACCGAGCGGCTTCAGCGCTTTTGTAGAGGCCTCCGATAGCGACTACAATGCAGTCCGCCGGTATCTGGAAGCCGTGGAGGACGGTATTGCCTCTCCAGAGTAAGATATTCGTATTTGTTGCGGTGCTGCTGCTTCTTATCGCCTTCGAGTGGGTCTTTTTTAGTGTCTTCGAGAGCAGGGTGCTGCAAGAAGAAATGAGTGATCGAGGCAGCGTGCTGGTGCGGACCCTCGCCCAACTGAGCGCGGAGCCGGTTCTGGCCTTTCAAATAACCAGACTCGAACAGCTGCTGGATTCGATGCTGGAGGAGAAGGACGTGGTTCACGCCCGGGTCTACAATTCCAACTACACCGTGCTGGCCGCTACGGACAGGGAACAGGAAGGCTGGACGTATTCCGGGCAGGTTGTCGACTCCATGCAGGTTCGCCATGACCCTGAGCTCATGGTGGCCAAAGCCCCGATCATCGTGATGGAACAGACATTAGGAATGGCCGAGATCGTATTTTCCCTAAGCACGCTCAAGGGCAAGGTGAGCCGCAGCCGGATGATATTCCTGACAATCTTTATCAGTGAGCTGTTGCTGGCGGTCGCGTTTGCCGTTTTTCTGGAAATTCAGGTCATCAGACCGCTGGGGAAACTGGCAGGAGAAGTTCAGGAGATCCGGCCTGATTCACTCCAGATGCCGCTTTCCCTCACACCGTTTTCGGCGAAAGAGATAAGCCGGCTGCGGCATTCCCTCGATGACATGCGGGAAAAACTGAGACGGGCTCAGGCAGATATCGTCGCCAGAACACGGCTGGCCACCATGGGCCAGATTGCCGCCAACATCACCCACGAGATCCGCAATCCCCTCGAAGCGATGTCGGGGGCGGTGGAGATCCTCTCAGACGAACCACAGCTATGTGCTGACAGCCGGGACTCGGTTGCCATTCTCCGGGAAGAAATTCGGAACCTGGACGACTACCTCAATCAATATCTCGAGTTTGCTCGGCCCGTGCCCGTCAAGCCTGTATCGACAAACATCAACGTGCTGGTGGAAGATTGCCTGGTTCTACTAAGGCCGCTGCTGCGCAAGAAACATGTGCAGCTGCACACCGAGCTTGCGAATGGATTGCCCTCCTGCAGGTTGGATGTGAACCAGCTGAAGAGGGTCATCGTCAACATCGTGCTCAACAGCATCGAGGCGATTTCCGATCACGGTACGTTGCGGGTCTCTACTACGAGTCGAACCGGCAGGGTGCAAATCGCCGTGAGGGACGATGGGGAAGGTGTCCGGGAGGAGGATCTGCCCAGGGTTTTCGATCCGTACTTCACCACAAAGAGCAGCGGTTCCGGTCTCGGGCTGCCTCTCAGCAAGATGATCATCGAGCAGCACGAAGGCACGATCCTCATTGAAAGCCGCCTCGGTGAGGGAAGCGTCGTTACGGTTTCTCTTCCCGCGGAACCGGCGGGGGTCCTGGATGGCTAAACTGCTGGTTGTGGACGACAAAGCGAATATCAGGAAGGTCTTGCGGATCATTCTCGAGAAGGAGGGGCATACGGTAGAGACTGCGAGCAGCGCGCGGGAAGGGCTGAGGAAGGCATCGGCCCAGGATCTGGATGTGATCATCTGTGATATCCGGATGGAAGACATGGACGGAAACGAGCTCTTTCACCTTCTTCGATCCAGAGGAAGGAATATCCCGTTCATCTTCATTACCGCTTTCGCCACCGTTCGCGGAGCCGTATCGGCCATCAAAGAAGGAGCTGTGGAGTACCTGGCAAAACCACTCGACTACGGGCTTCTGAAGAAAACGATCGTGGCACTTATCGAACAACAATCCCAGCCCGCACCCGCGGATAAGGACGCTGTTTTAGTAGGCACGAGTCCGGCCATGACGGCGCTGGCCGAGAGAATCCGAACCGTCGGTGGGAGCAGTTCTACGGTGTTGATCAGTGGGGAAAGCGGTTCGGGAAAGGAGCTCGTTGCCCGCCAAATTCACTCCCTCAGCGCGCGGAAGGACAAACCATTCGTCCCGGTGAACTGCTCGGCTCTGAGCATGAGCCTTTTAGAATCGGAGCTATTCGGATACGAACGGGGAGCGTTCACCGGAGCGGAAACGCAAAAAAAGGGGATCTTCGAGTTCGCCGATGGCGGCAGTCTGTTTCTGGATGAGGTATCGGAAATTGATCCGGCTATCCAGGTCAAGCTGCTTCGTGTGCTTCAGGAACGCTGTTTCACTCGTGTAGGGGGTACCAGGCCGGTGAAGGTGGATGTCCGTCTGATCGCCGCTACAAATCGCAGGCTGGAAGAGCTGATCGATCGCGGCCAGTTCCGCCGCGACCTCTACTACCGGCTTAACGTGATCCCTATCCGCGTACCGGCTCTGCGCGAGCATTTGCAGGATCTGCCCGAGCTGGTTGGTTATTTCTGCGTGCAGATCGGTACCAGGGAACGGCTCCCCCGACCGTCTGTATCACCGGGGTTCATCGAGAGACTGAGTTCATATCCATGGCCCGGAAACGTCCGGGAGCTGGAAAATCTGATCGAGCGAATTCTTGTCCTGTATCGTCCGAAGCAGCTCGAAGCCCACTACCTCGATGTCGAGCTAACAACGGCGGGCCATTCCCTGTCTCACAAAAGGTCGGAGCGCGATCGCATCGTCAGCGCGTTGCGGCTCACCCAGGGAAACAAAACCGAAGCAGCCAAAGTGCTGGATCTACCGCGCCGTACCCTGTACAACAAGATCGAGAGATTCGGAATTCAAAAAGAGGAGTACTTCCCTGTGTAAGGTGTGCCAAAACATGTGCTGAATGGCACACTATTTGGCACACTCCGGCTGAAAAGAAGCCGAATTGCGCGTATGCAACGGGTGGCACGGCTTTTGCATTATATTGCCGGTGAGGCCTGTCAGCCTCAAGAAAAAAAAACAAAAGGAGAAAGAAGCCTATGAAGACGCTTCTCAAGGTGCTAACCGTCGCCTTCCTGATCTCTGTCATCGCCGGTACCCTTGTTGCCGAACCCCAGCAGGAAGTAAAACCGGACAAAGTGGTGGTATATGCGAGTGTCGATGAGGCGAACGCCAAAAAAATCCTCGACGCCTTCACCGCCGACACGGGGATCACTGCCAGTTTCGTCCATCTTTCCTCGGGACCGGCGCTGGCCAGAATCACAGCCGAAAAAAATAATCCCCAGGCGGATGTATGGTTGGGAGCCCCCAACGAGAATCACATCATCGCCAAAGAAGAGGGGTTGAGCGTTCCCTACAGGTCCGCGGCCCTCGATTCTCTGGAAGACCAGTTCAAGGACCCCGATGCGTACTGGCGTTCTTTCTACATGAACCCCATGGCTTTCGCCGTAAATACCGAAGCCCTGGCTAAAATCGGCGCACCCAAGCCTACTTCCTGGGAAGATCTGCTGAAACCCGTATACAAGAGCCAGATCCAGATGCCCACGCCCCAGTCTTCGGGAACGGCCTACAATATCATCGCCAGCCTGGTAACGCTGTGGGGGGAGGAGAAAGCGTACGAATACATGAAGAAACTCAATCCGAACGTCCAGACCTACACCTCCTCCGGCACGGGACCTTCAAAAGCGGTGGCTGTCGGCCAATGCGCCATCGGCATCCAGTTCACCCCGGCTTTTTTTGAGTTTATCGATCAGGGATATCCACTTGAAGTCGTATTTCCCAAAGAGGGAGTGGGATACGAGGCGCCCGCGGTTTCGATTCTGGCAGGAGCTAAGAACATGGAAGCTGCCAAGATCCTGGTAGACTGGCTCGTCTCGAAGAAAGGTCAGGATGTTCTAAGCGAGGCCAAAACCTACTTCTATCCCGTCAATCCTGATGCCGCCCTCGGAAAGGGAATGCCTGATTTCGCTTCTTTAAAAACCGTGGGCTTCAGTTCTCAATGGGCGGGAGAGAACAAAAAACGCCTGGTCGAGCGCTGGGTGAACGAAGTACTGCCCGCCAAGTGAGCCGGATGTTTATCTAGATGTATAGCAACGCGGCGGGAGCTCTATGAAAGTGGCTTCCGCCGCATTTGCATTCCCGATGCCGAAAGTACCTCAATGAAAACGAGTGTTTGGGACCGCACGGGGAAACAAGTGCGGCTGATCAGCGCAGATCCCCTGCTGCTGATCGTGATCGTTTTGATCCTCGCCTCTCTTATCGTTTTTATTCTCTACCCCCTATTCCGGGTTATCGTGATGAGCGTATTCCCCGAGGGTCGCTTTTCTCTATCTGTGCTTGGAGAAGTCATTGCGTCATGGTATTTGCGTCGGGCGTTCCTCAACAGCGTAATGATGGGTGCCCTTACGGCGGTTTTCGGGGTAATTGTCGGCTTTCTGTTCGCCTTCAGCCTGTCCCGAGCGGATATTCCCTTGAAAAAGTTCTTTCATATCATCGCCATCATACCGATTATTTCCCCGCCGTTTATCGGCGCGCTGTCGATCATCATGCTTTTCGGCAACAACGGGCTGATTACGTGGACCTTGCTGAGAATAAAGAACTTCCAAATCTATGGATTTCGCGGTCTGCTGATCGCTCAGGTGGTCACCTTCTTTCCGGTAGCCTACATCACCCTGAAGGGGGTTTTGGAATCGATCAGTCCGACCCTCGAAGATGCCGCGCTGGATCTGGGAGGTTCCCGCTGGAAGGTCTTTCGCAGAGTTACCCTGCCGCTTGCTATCCCGGGAATCGCCAGTGCCATGCTCGTGCTGTTCGTGGAGACCCTGGCTGATTTCGGCAATCCCCTGATCCTGGCGGGCAGCCAGTTTCCCATTCTCTCGGTTCAGGCCTATCTGCAGATCACGGGCATGTATGACCTGCCCAAAGGATCCGCCCTGGCCCTTGTATTGCTGGTACCGTCGGTCTCCGTATTCTTTCTGCAGAAGTACTGGGTTTCCAGGAAGCAGTACGTTACGGTGACCGGCAAGCCAACCCAGTCCTCCCCCAAGATCGTCTCTCCGGCGGTGAAATGGCTGCTTTTCGCATCCTGCCTGTTCATCGCTGCGTTCATCCTGCTGATCTACGCAACCATCCTCTGGGGCGCCTTCGCCCGGGTTTGGGGAAGCGACAATTCCTTGACCTTACAGCACTTCAGTTATGTGTTCGGCGTGGGATTCAAAGCGGTCAAAGACACTCTGATCGTAGCCGGTCTTTCCACCCCTTTGGCGGGAATCCTCGGCATGATCATCGCGTTTCTGGTCGTACGCAAACAATTTCCCGGGAAACGTTTCATGGAGCTGTCTTCCATGTTGAGCTTTGCCGTGCCGGGTACGGTAATCGGCATCGGCTACGTTCTGGCCTTCAACAGCCGGCCGCTGCTGTTGACCGGAACCCTTCTCATCCTGCTGTTGAACTTCATATTCCGTTACATCCCCGTGGGAATACAGTCCGGAGTGGCAATCCTGAGGCAGGTGGACGCATCGATCGAGGAAGCGGCGATCGATCTGGGGGCAAACGCGAACCAGACCTTCCGCAAGGTAACCCTTCCGCTCATGGTTCCCGCCTTCTTCTCCGGTCTGATCTATTCATTCGTGCGGGCGATGACCGCCATAAGTGCGGCCATCTTCCTGGTCTCCTCGAGTTGGCACCTGATGACCGTTCAGATCATGAGCCAGGTCGAATCGGGCCGCCTGGGGGCCGCCGCCGCCTTCAGCGTCATCCTGGTTGGAATCATTCTGGCGGCTATCCTGGTGATCCGCTCCGCCCTGAGCTTGCGCTACGGACGATTGGGCGGAACAATGCTGAAGATATAGGGACAAATACGATGAGTGTTCGGTTGGTAAATATCTCCAAGATCTTCCCCAGTCCGGATCACCCGCGCAAGCAGGTGGTGGCCGTTAAAGGGGTCGAACTCGAAGTAAACGACGGAGAAATGGTCACCCTATTGGGTCCCTCGGGCTGCGGAAAAACCACCACCTTGCGCATCATCTCCGGCTTCGAGATTCCCACCACCGGGGATGTCTGGATCGAGGGCAAAAAAGTGAACGACCTGCCGCCCAATCGACGGGACACTTCGATGGTTTTTCAGAGCTACGCGATCTTTCCGCACCTTTCCGTAGCACAGAACATCGGCTTTGGGCTGGAACTGAAAGGTTGGAAGGCAGCGAGGATTCGGGAAGAGGTCGAACGGATCATGGAGGTAATGAACCTCAGGGACATGTACCATCGCCGGCCGGATCAACTATCAGGCGGACAACAGCAGAGAGTGGCACTGGCCAGGGCGATCATCAACAAACCGAGCGTGCTGCTGTTCGACGAACCCCTATCCAACCTGGACGCCAAGCTGCGCGAACAGATGCGGATTGAGATCCGCAGGATTCAGCAGACCTTCAAGATAACTAGCGTGTATGTCACCCACGACCAGGCCGAAGCCATGACCGTTTCCGATCGGATTGTGGTGATGAATGACGGCGAGGTAATGCAGATCGGAACCCCGTTCGAGATTTACTCGCGCCCGGCCAATCTGTTCGTGGCTGATTTCATCGGAAAGGTGAATCTCATCGAGGGACGGGTTACGAATATAAAGGGCAAAGCCTTCGTGGTAGAGTACAAAACGGGACACAAGGTAATTGCGAGCTCAACCGATGCGCTGACAAAGGGACAGAAAGTCCTAACCGTGGTTCGGCCCGAATCCCTGTGTCTGGCCCAACCGAACACCTCCCGTTCCCTGCTGCTGCTCGGCAAGGTGGTAAAAATGGTCTATCTCGGTCCCACGGTGGAGTACGAGCTCGCCGTGGATGGGCTGAAAAGGACGATCGCCGCGGTCGTAGCCAATCCGATCGAGGCGGGGTTTTTCGACATCGGCGAGGAGGTGGCTCTCGATTTTCATCCTCAAGCGGCCCATCTTATCCCGGCTGAGGGCTAGCCTCAGCCTGAATTCTACATTTGACAGCAGTGGCTGGCCTGCCTTAATATGCTGACGGAGATCATCTCCAATAAAAACAACCAAGGAGGAATGCATGAAAAAGCTACTGCTTGTAGCACTGGCAATGCTGGCGGCGGCGGGTCTGCTGTTCGCCGGCGGACAGGGCGGTGAACCGACGAAGCTGGAGCTCAAGGGAGGCACGGCGGCCTACCTGTTCCAGGGACTGCCCCTCGAACAAATCGCCGCCGACTACAGTACGGCCCACCCGAACGTCGACGTAGAGCTGATTCCCTTTCCCGAGGACTGGGCGGCGGTGTTGAGCAAGCTCCAGCTGGAGGCGGTCCGGCAAACGGCGACCTACGACTTTATAACCGCGGCCGCAGCCTTTCTGGACGTGGCCACCGCAGGGAAACTCGGTGTCATCGAGCCGATCGACGCCTACCTGTCCAAGAAGGTGAAGGATGACATGCTTCCCTCGATCCGGCAGGAGATGCTGATGGACGGCAAGATGTACGCCTTCCCCATGGTCACGGATATCGTGGGCTTCATCTACCGGCCCTCGTATCTGCAGAAGGGGGGATACGCCAAGGCGCCGGCCACCTGGGACGAGCTGCTCACCTACTGCAAGAAGCTCGATCAGGTATTCGCCGGTCAGGAGATGTGGCCTCTGGGATTCGACTGGTACTGGCGGCCCTGGGGCGGCTACATCCCGATCCTGCAGAGCTACACGGACAAACCCTTCCAGGACGGCAAGACCGACACCTGGTCGCCGGCGGCCAAGAAGACCCTCGAGCTGATGAAGGCCTACTACCCCTACATGCCTCCATCCGCAGCCGGTAATTTGGCAGCCTCCCAGGCCTTTCAGGCCGGGGCCGTGGCCATGGAGGTCTACTGGCAGCCCCAGATGCTGCGGGCCATCCAGGCGGGCCAGCCCGAGGATGACATCAAGATGGTGTCCACGCCCAAGGGAACCCGCGGGGGCACGGTATTCTGGTCCACCGGCTACATGCTGACCAAGTACGGGCAGGACAAACAGGCCTGCGTGGATTTCTTCAGCGAAGCCCTGCGCGGGGAGACTTTCTACAAGGGAGCCGTAGCCAACTGGAAGCTCCTTCCCTTCAACTCGGCCTACACCATGGTGAAGGACGACCTGCTTCCCTTCTTCCCCGACCTCATCTCCCGACTGGAAACCGGAGAGGCCGTGGCCATGCCCAACTCGGGCTACATGATGGCCGCAGAGTTGAACGTGATGCAGGAAGAGTTGACCAAGCTGATGGACGGCAAACAGACGGTGCAGCAGACTATGGACAACATGACCAAGCGTATCGCGGAGAAGATCGCCGAGATGGAATAGCACGGTTCAGATCGGGGGAAGCCGACTGTCAGCGGCCGGCTTCCCCTTTTTTTCTGCTGTCGAGATCGGCCGACATCCGGGAACAAATCGAAGGGGGGTGCGGAAACGTGAGGAACACACTGGTTCGCAGAATCTGGAAGGAACGCAGCGGCTACGCCTTCATAGCTCCTCTGCTGGCGTATATGGGGATGTTCATCTTCCTGCCCGTAGTCTTCATGATCGTGCTGTCCTTTAGCCGCCATGAATTCCTGAGACCGGCCAAGAACATGATGGTCGGGCTGGCCAACTACGCCGAATGGTTTCGGGATCCCGCGGTTTGGGAGACCTTCAAGCACACCCTCTACTTCCTGGCCATGTACATCCCGACCCACGTGCTCTACGGCCTGATCCTGGCCCTGCTCACCAACAGCGTCGTGAACCGGCGGGCAGCCACCGTCTATAGAAGTCTGCTCTACCTCCCCGTGGTCCTGCCCCTGCCGATCGTGGCCTACGCCTGGAAGTGGATGTACGACCCCACCATCGGGGTCTTCACCCATATCATCAAGGATTTCCTCGGCCTTCCCTTTCCTTTCAAAGGGTGGCTGATCGACGAGCGTCTGGCCATGCCTTCGATCGCCATCATGAGCGTCTGGCAGTACTCGGGGTGGATCATGATGCTGTTTCTCGTGGGCTTGAACAACATCCCCGATCAGCTGTACGAGGCGGCCCGGATCGACGGCTCCAGCGCCTGGAAGTCCTTCTTCCGCATCACCCTGCCCCTGCTCAAACCCACGTTCTTCGTCGTGGTGATCATGCGCCTGGCCGTGCTGGGCATCACGGTCCAGCCCCTGATCATGACCGACGGCGGTCCGGGGCGGACCACCATGACCTACGGCCTGCACGCTTATTACCTGGCCTTCCGCTGGGGCAACTGGCGGATGGGCTACGCCAGCGCCTGGTACGTGATGTTGGCGCTGTTTGCCACGCTTCTGGGGGTCCTGGCCTGGAAGTTCCTCAGAGAAGAGTCGGTGTACGGTTGAGGAGGAAAACGATGATCAGCGCTGCACGATTGAAAAAGAACATCTCCAAGACCGTGATTCACCTGCTCCTCCTGGCCGCCGTATTCGTAGCCATGTTCCTGCTGCTCTGGCTGATCAGCATCGCGGTGCGCCCCGTGCAGGAGACCTACAAGGTGTCCGCTTCGCTTCTGCCCAAAAAGTTGACCCTGGTGAATTTCCGGCAGGTGTTTTCCGAGCTGCCCCAGATGGCGATCTACTACCGAAACAGCATCGTCATCACCTTCGTGGCCGTGGGATCGATAGTGATCATCTCCGCCCTGGCAGGCTACGCCTTCGCCCGCATCCGTTTTCCCGGCCGGAACCTGATCTTCTGGGCGGTGATCGCCACGATCTTCTTTCCCTACACGATCAGCCTGCCCGCCCTGTACGACGTCCTCTTCCGCCTGCACCTGACCGACACCCTGCTCGGTCTGATCCTGCCCTACACGGCAATCTGGCTGCGCCTGGGAACCCTGATCATGCGCCAGGTCTTCCTGTCCGTGCCCAAGGAGCTGGACGACGCGGCAACCATCGACGGCTGTTCCCGTCTGGGAGCTTTCTGGCGGGTGCTGCTGCCCATCACCTCCAGCGGCTGGGTGGTGGTGGCCATCTTCGCCTTCGTGCCCATGTGGGGGGAGTTCATCCTGGCCTTTACCGTCACCTCCACACCCAAGAGCATGCCGATCTCCATCGGTATGAAGATGCTGGAGCCGAATCCCGCCTTTGCCGAGTGGACCTTTCCCGTGGCCGCGGCCGCGGCGCTGCTGATCTTCATCCCTTCGCTGCTGATCTTCATCATCTTTCAGAAGTGGTTCACCCGGGGCATCACCGCCGGGGCTCTGAAGTTTTAAGACACCCGGCCAACTATGCCCGAGAGCAGGAACGTGAAAACGATCTACCCTTCGATTCAGCAGGGCGTGCGCAAGGAGTGGCGGGGACTGCAGGACGGCACCAAGGAGTGGTGGCGGGACTTCCGGCGCTTCATCAACGAGCCCCCGGTACCGGGCCGGGCCACCCTGGAACCGGCAACGGTCAAAGCCGGGGACAGGATCACCCTGCGATTGACGGTCGAGGTCGGAAAGGGTGGGATCGAGGCGTACGGTCATATCGCCGTGGAATGCCCCCTCGAGGATCTGGAGGTGTACTCCCCCGGAAAACGCTACAGGGCTAGGGTTCCGGTCATCTCGGCGCGCTGCAGCACCTCCGCCGCGGAATTGGATATCAGCTATTCCTCCGGAATCATCGACATCATGAATCGAGTTTATCCCCTGAAAGAGGGAGAGGTGGTGGAGGTCCTGGTGGGGGATCCGCGGGAGAGTCCCGCGGTCATGCCCCCGGTTGCCCGGGCGTATCCCTTTGCCGTGGCATTGGATCGCTCCAACACGGGGCTTTACAGTCGGATTGCGGAGTTCCCGGTTTTGCAGGTCCAAGGTGGAGCCGAGCACGGCTACCACGTGGTGGCTCGCCCGCTGCAGAGTGCCGGGAAGCCGTTCGGTCTGCTCGCCCTCCCCACGGACAGGTACGATAACCCCGCCGGGGAAGAGCTCGGAGTCGATTCCGGTTCGATTGCGCTCACCAGCTCCGATCCATCGGCCGGGCTGCAGCTCCGATCGCCCGCAGCGACATCCAAACAGGATGTCGGTACTGCGGGCCGGCACATCCAGGTCACTCTCAACCGACCGGGAGTGCAGTACATAACGGTCTGCAATCACGACCTGGGCACCGCGGGCCTCTCGAACCCTATTCTGGTGCAGGA
>Ga0315551_10003314_pt1 | contig 11499 bp, 11 predicted proteins | sample SalMarSW160290MG_FD_203678 | JGI IMG/M metagenome (GOLD analysis project Ga0315551, IMG submission 203678) | Salt marsh sediment microbial communities from the Plum Island Ecosystem LTER, Massachusetts, United States - Salt Marsh Sediment SW1602-90 ... | reverse complement strand
CCGCCTTCTCCACATTCTCCTTTTCCTTCCTTGTCGCCATTCCGAGTAAGAAACAAACAATCATTAAAACTATTAATATTTTTTTAAACATTTAAACCTCCCTTTTTATGCTCTCAGCTTCACCCGAAAGCTGCCTATAATTATACATATATACATATTCCTGTCAAGCCTTCCACTCACACCTCCCCATTGGGGTCAGGTCTTGTTTTTTGAATTTTTTATTTTCTCTTCTTCTTTTATCTTTTTTATTATTCTACTTATTGTTGAGTAGTGAATATTAAAAAAATCTCCTATTTCCTTTAAGCCGTATCTGTACTCCTCATATGCCTCATAAATTTTCTTGTTTCGACTTATTTTTGTTTTTATGTTCTTAAATATTTCTTCAAGGGCAGGTCTATTTGCAAATCTTTCTGTTTTTGCTATCTCTTTTTCCTTTTCTCTGGCAGATATTTTTTCTTCATGTTTTTCGATAAATTTCTTACTACCAAGAAAGATTCTTCCACGTAACTCTCTCCAGGGACTTTCTTTTCCTATGCCCTCAAGTACAAATTTCTCATATTTTTTCTTGCTTTTTTTAATATTTTCATCGAAATTAGATAGAATCCATGAAGCATTGAGATGCTTTGAGGTCTCTGTTAAGCCTAATGTCGCCCTATAACTGCTCCACTGCCAGTCTTCCGGATTTTCAACCATCTTTGCTCGTACCGGATTTAAAACAATATATCTGCATAATTCCAGAAGATAATTATCCTTTTCTACAAGTATCGATTTATACCTACCCTGAAACACATGTCCAGCGCTATTTTTAATATAATTTAATTTCTGCGCATAGATACCGTTTAGTTCTCTCATTCCCCTTGAAAGGTTGGGTTTTGGAGTCTCTACCAACAAATGATAATGATTATCCATTAAACAATACGCATAACATATCCATTTTTCTCTCTCAACTACTTCCCATAAGAGAGAAAGAAATATCTTTCGGTCCTTATCATTGAAAAATATTTTTTGTTTGCCGTTTCCACGGGATGTAATATGATAAACAGCACCTGAAAATTCTATTCGTAATGGCCTACTCATAAATTATATACTATATCCAAAAATTCAAAAAACAAGACCTGACCCCAATTCTCTTTCATTGTATAATCCTTACAATATTCAAGATTATCTGTGAGATTTAGCTCAATCGTCTGATCCCCATCCCAAGAGGGGGTAAACCCAAAAGGAGCAGAAACAGCTGGAGTAGTTGTAACCTCATCCATCGGTTTGGAGAATGTAAAAGAAAGTTTATTAATGTCTATCGGAACATCGTCAGCATGAGGATAAAGAAAACAGACTGTTCCTTCAGTAAAGCCAGCTAAAATAGATGAATTAGATAAAATAAATTGTTGTAATGTTCCCCCACCCTCTTTCTCAACACATTTTTCTTTTACGACTGGAGGTCCATTTACTGTAAAACTCCATTCATATTCATCTATATATTCATTTGAAGTTATGGCGACTTCATTCTTCGCAGTAACTTTTACATCAAACTTACCACCATCCGAAACATCATAATCTTCCGCTTTAAGCAGCCATTCATTAATACCCTGTGATTCTAAAGAAAGATTATCAATCTTTTCCCCGTTAATCGTCATAGTTACTTCACTGGAATTAATGCTGCCTGAAGCTTTAATGGTAATAGATATGTCTAATGTAGTTTCCTCTTCAGGTAAAACAATCGATTCCTTATCTTCCGGACTTTCATCACAGAATTGGGGGAAGATGGTCAAAGGAATATAATTAAGATAGTTATATTTAGGAGACGAAGAAGGAAAGGAACGATAGATCACTCTCTTAGGCACTGCTTCATAAATATTCCAACTGCCAATTATGTCGCCACTCGCATAAACAACAACATGGTCTCCGGGATTATCGAGAATATCCCCGGGCTTTAAATCTTCATAATCTATCGCCAGTGCAATGCCGCTAGAAAAGAGAGACATCGTTGTATAAGGATGGAAAGAATCTTCTATCCCCCAACATCTTGTTGCATAACCAGAACAATCAATACCTGCAAGATGAATGGGAGCAATAGGTTCATATTTTTCAGTCCCGACACCACCAGGGCAAAAACCAAGCGCTATTCTCTTTGGAAAAGTATATCCGTAATTAGGCCATCCAAGATTTCCATATGGGTCTTCCCAACTATATCGGTCAAAACCGCCATAACAATAGGCTTCTCCTGTATAGTTTTCACCACTTTTAAAATACGGTTTAGCATTAAAAGGCGGATTCAATTCGTTACATACATCCGTAAGAGGCACCCACTTAACATTTAAGTAATTTTTAGCCATATTAATGACCTGATTTCTGGTAATAACTGCAGAAAATACTTTAAAGCCACAAAAAAGAAAGATAAATATATATAACTTCTTACACATATTTACCTCCAAATAGTAATCTTTACTACTCCCGGATCAACAATTTCAGCGTATTCTTTGAATTCCGGAACGCGTTGCAACGCAAAAACATTACCATTCTTATCAACAAAAGGAGCGTCCAAAGTAAAAGGTATCTTTAATTCCCTAATTTTTTCTCCTTCCTTAGAATATTTTTGTACAATACCATATAGCTGGGGATAATCATCCATATCACCCCAGAGATTTGCAACATAAATATTTTTTTCCTTATCAATAAAAACTTTTTTCATATCATGTGGCAATTCTATAATATTTTCGCTTCCCATTTCTATATTCCTGATTATAAGCTGCCGATTTAAATTTACTTCTGCCTCTACTCCACTCATCTTAGAAATTTTTGCATTAAATCTATCTCCTATTCCAACCCCTCTGTTCTTAATTTCCTCTACTTTCCAGTTAGAATTTTTTTCAGGATAGACCTTAATAGTTTTAACTAAATTAGAGGAAAAGAAAAACCCATCTCTTACAGGAATATATATAGTATCATTTTCCATGAACATTTCATTCCCATATAATTTCGCGAAAGCTAATCCTCCTCTTTCCTTTTCCATTTCTTCAAGACTGGCTTCCTCATATACGTTTACTTTTATATCTCTTAGATGCGCCCCATCTTCACTATAAACTCTGATTCGATTGTTTAAATGATCAAGTACATAAATCCTCATTTTTGAATCGGCAACAATACTTATAGGATAATCAGGCGCTCCTTCCCACATCCTGAATCCAAGACCCTCAGAGCCATAACCCATCGTAGTTTCCACAACCGTCTTCACATAACCTTTCCTGAGAACTTCTTCTTTCCCTTCAGCTTTCAGATTGATTTCCTTTTTTCTTATTAACCTGGCATTATCACCCTCCCATTCGTTTAATACTACACTCTGATAGAAAGAGTATAAGGGCTTATACCAATTCATTTTCTCAAAAAACTCTTTCAAGTCTTCACTTTTAAACTCGAAACCCCTCCTAGCAAATATTTCATTCCTAAGCAATCTGATATATCTTAACTTTTCCTCCTTAGTCGCCTGATCTCCTATATATGGCGGTATTAGTTCCTCCTCAGTATAAACTCTCTTATCCCCCACATATTCCTTTTTCTGAAAATACTCAATCTCTGCCTGAGTCCAGTTCCCTATAACACCAGAAGTCAATGCGGCTTCTTCAATCTCCGTTCCCTTTCCCGACTCATTCACCGTCGTCCCTCCAGTAGCTCGCCCCACCGTTGTCGTCGCTTCCACATTCCCCTTCGATTCTTCAGTTGTCGTGGCTTCCGCCGCCTTCTCCACATTCTCCTTTTCCTTCCTTGTCGCCATTCCCAGCAAAAACAAACATACCGTTAAGATAATTACTAATTTCTTAAACACATTTACCTCCGTGGGAGGGGTTAGTGGGTGGCAAATCGACAGTCATCAGTCGCCAGTCTTCAGTCAAAAAATCCACCTTATCCCCCATTTTTTAAAACAACAAAACATTTTTTCAATCCGTGTTTTTCCGTGTTCATCCGTGGCTATTATTCCTTGTTTTTTTATAAAAAATTTCATATCATTATCCTGTCTATCTGCGTTAATCCGCGTCCAATTTTCTTCGTGTCTTGGTGTCTTAGTGGCTAATTTTAATTAGATTCCAAATAATTTTGCATTAAAAATATCAGGTCTTTTTTAAGATTGTTTTTGACCCATTTCTTTCGTTCCGCATCCAGAACTTCACCAAGTCCCTGTAATATATAAGTTTCGTTTATACCCTCTACCTGTTTGATACAATTTTGAAGATAAGCTTTGAATTTTTTGTTGGTTCTTAACTCTACCAATTCTTTATTGATCTGCCAGTTGTTTTTGAAGAAATACCACAAATCAAAAAGGTCTCTGTTTGCTATGCCTCTTCTGTCAAGGAAGGCAACAAGCTTATGGGCAAAAATATCTTTTTGCTTCATTACCAACATCGGAATTCCAAGGTAATTTTTGACTTCATAATCATCAGGGAATTTTCTCTTGGAAACTTCTACTTTAATCTTTTTAGCCTGGTCTCCATATGAAAGCAGAAAGAATATCGTATATCTTTTCTCTCTCGCGTCTTTAACACTCCCGTATTCTTTAAGTATGCTTTTTATCTGCCGAAAAACCATATCTTTCTTCCGGGACTCCAGAAGATTAAAATCCAGGTCAACCGAGAATCTCGGCAAACCGTAAAAAAGATAAGCGGCAGTTCCGCCTTTAAAACCTACGATGGGAGAAATTTCTTTATCCGAATAGATATCCTTTAGAATCTGAACCAATATATATTTGTGATTTTGAATATCAAGCATTTGATACGATACCTCTGACTTTCTTTATCAGAATTTTGGATTGGTAAATCTCGACCATTTGAAAGATAATGTCCCTGTCCAGTACATCCGGATTGTCAAAATAATAATTTTTGTAAAGATATAGCGCATCAAGAAAAGCTCTTTCCTTTGTGGCTATAGCGTAGCTTCCTTTAAGTTCCACCCCTTCCTTGTTTATCAATACATCTTTTCTAATCTTACGATATTGAAACTCGCGATTATCGATTTCTATTTTTCTGTTCAAATAGGAAACAGCAAAAACGGTTTCGTATTTTTGAAAGATTACACCTTCCTTCTCCAATACGGTTTCCAGACTGATATACGAAGGTGTGTATATTTTTACTGCAAGTTCCAGAGGATTATACTCACCGGTTTTCGCATAAATCCCCTTTCTTAAATTTAATAATTTCCCGGTTTTCACATAATAATTTATCCTCGCCTTCAAATTGTCGCGATTTGTGTCCCCCGAAAGCAAAGCTATCTCGTCTATCGTAAAAACGGTACTTTTAGAGCGATATAAATCAAGAATAAAATCCTTGTTTTTATTCATTTTAACCTTTTGTGAACCAGAAGTAATAAATTTTATTACTATCAGTTTACGACTTTTCTAAGATTTGTCAAGAGGTGAATGCGCGACTATGTGACAAATCTCAGATGCCGGATACCAGATACCAGATACTAGTAAAAAAAGAATCTTGTAAATCCAGTTAATCCTGTCTGAATAAAGGTTAGGGTTTCGAGTAAAAATTAGTTGGTGTGTTAGTGAGTTGGTGAGTTTGGAAAATCGACCAACAGTCTAACGACCTGAATTGAATTTTAAGAGTAATTTCCAGTTTATTCTGCCATCAACACAATAATTTTCACTGAATTCTTCTGTGAAAAGATTGATAATTCTTGAATAAGCTTCTAAAAAATCTTGATTTTTTTCTTTTGCTTTATGCCCTAAAGGTTCGATTAAATCTACATATAAATTTTTATCACCTGAAATAAATCCCCAAAATACTTGTCCGCAATATTTAAAATAAATTCCATTTTTGTCCGGTTTATTATCTCTTCCATAACAACAACCATTAACAGAAATAATATTTAATTTTGAATTACTCGTTCTAAGAGTTTTGCGTGCTTGGTTGAAATCTGATATCATTTTTTTTATTTGACTACTATTCCCCCAATTCGGGCCTGATTTTATAGTTACAATATATCTTATGCCTTCTTTATCGAATTCCAAATCGATACCTACAGCACTTGATTTTCGACCGCCATAAATCTTAGAATTAATAAATATTGCTAATCCTTCCAGCCAATCACCGAAGATTGTCTCTTCTTGCGAAGATAGATGCGCATCTAAAATACTTTTCACCAAATCATGAGCTGTTAGAATATTTTTTGCTTTAAATAAATAAGGGTTTTTTCTCCTTAGTACTTGTTCAAGTTTCAGAGATTCAAGACTATGTAATCTTTTCTCATGGAATACACCGATATTCCTTTCGACATAATCAACTACTTCATTTCTTAATGTCTTCATATTTTTCTACTTCATCAAAGAGTGTTTTCTTTCTTTTTTTATTAAAATAATTTCTTACCATTTCATAATATTCAGACAAAATATCAATTCCCAATGTGTTTCTTCCTAATTTTTTGGCCGCTTTTAATGTAGTTCCCGACCCCATAAAAGGGTCCAATACCCAATCATTTTCTTTGGTAAATAATTTTATAAACCATGAGGGTAACGATTCAGGGAAGGTAGCACTATGGTTTTTGTTTGAGCATTCTGTAGACATATGAATTACATTTGTGGGATAAACGTAATTTCTTGCCAACCAATTTGATACATTTTTGCCAAAACCACTTCTGTTTTTTGCGTTATCCCTAATTTTATCTGTTTCACTTAGATTTTTTAAACGATTTTTCGACCATTCGCCGATAGGTACCATAACGGCTTCTTGATACATATTAAAATGCTTGTTTTTGTTGAACTGCAATAGCCTTTCCCATGCATCTCTAAAACGATTCGGCCATTTTCCGGGATAACAATTTTTTTTATGCCAGATAAATTCTTCTGTCCATAGCCATCCTAGTTTTTTTAAAGCAAGTATTAATTCAATGACGTAGGTATGTCTTTCCCCGTTTTCGGCTTTTTCCTTTATATTGAGAATAAATGTGCCTGATGGTTTTAAAACACGATAAAATTCTTTACTTCTTGGTAAAAACCAGGAAACATACTCTTCAGGAGATACCCCACCATAGGTTGTTATTCGTCTATCAGCATACGGAGGAGATGTAAATATCAAATCAATACTGTTATCGGTAAATTTTTTTAAAACATCTAAACAATCACCCTGCTCGATTATTACTTTAGATAACATATTATTATTTTATCGAAATTGTTAAAAATCGCAAGTACTTATTTCAAGGTACTCAACTCGTTGATATTCAAAGTAAATTTCGCATATGTACATTTCTTTCAAATATGAATTCTTTGTACTCTCCGCTCCTCGTGTAAAAATTTTCACTTGACATTAAGAAAATAATCCCTATAATTTTTTTTGTAAATGAACTCAAACAAAAGGGGAAATTACGAAAAGGATATTAATCTTAATTGTTTTTAATTTGTTTTCCGCTTTTTTTCTTCGGGCGGATAACTTGCTTTCTAACCCCGGCTTTGAATCCTGGATAGGGGACGTCCCTGGTAACTGGACAGACAGTTCAGGTATTGCCGTTTCGAGAGAAGACGGAATCATCCACGGAGGAAATTTTAGTCTTAAGGATTCTCTCATAACACAATCGCAAAAAAACGCCGATTTGATAAGCGACCCGGTTAAAGTTTCTCCCGGAGCGCTCTGCACTCTAAAGGTATGGGTTTATGACAATGACCCTGCAGGAAGACTCAGACTGGCAGTTTTCTGGAATTCAGATGACGCGGATTATGATCCGTTGTATTCGAGAGACAGCGCCGGGTGGCAGCAGCTCGAGATGGCGGCAAACGCTCCCTTTGACGCAGATTCAGCAAAGTTCGCTATAAGAGCGTACGATGTCGAAGACAATTGGGATGGAGACGCCGTTTTTTATATTGACGACGCGGAATTTATAACCACTACGAGCCCCTTACCTCCCTTCGTCAAAAGAATCTGGCATAAACCCACCCATCCTTCGCAAGCTGACGAAGAAACTGCCTACGCGGAAATAATAGATGACGGAAATATAACTTCCGATTCCCTTTATTACGGTATCAACAATCTTGATTCGTGTTTTGCCGTTTCTCACTCCGCGATTAACGGAGATACTTTTTTCTATAATGTTCCGCGTCAGTCAGCAGGCGATACTGTTTTTTATTATCTGTGGGTGAAAGATGATAATGATTCAATCACAGTTTCCGATACAAACTCATATTATGTCGGCAATAAGGAAATAATAATTAACGAAATCTGTTATAATACTCCGGGCTCGGACACAGCCTGTTTCGTGGAATTATATGGTCCCCCCGGAGCTTCTCTGGATGGGATAGAAATCGTGGGAGTAAACGGTTTAAACGGTAACGATTACCAGAACGTTGACCTTACCGGTTACTTGATACCTCCCGACGGGTTTTTTGTTATTGCCCAGGATAGTCTCGTAGCAAGTGCCGATACGATTACGACTGAAGCCAATTTTCAGAACGGCCCGGATAACATCGAACTGCGATTTAACGGAATAACCATCGACGCGCTGGGATACGGAAGCGGCGATTTTATATTTACAGGCGAAGGATTTCCCTCTCCAGTTATAGCAGATATCAACAGTTTATCCCGCTATCCTGACGGCAATGATACGGATGATAACATAAGTGATTTCATTGAAACTTTTAAGTCGCCGGGAGAAGAAAATACTGCCGGCGTTGAAGAATTTGACTCCGGGCAAGATTTCGATTTATCCTTTTCACCTATTTTGTCAGGATCTCGAGCAGAATTTGTGCTCGACGTCAGAAAAAAAGGGATTGTAGACTTTTCGATATTCAATGTGCTGGGACAAAAAGTTTTTGAATTCAGAAAAGATTTTTCGAATCCCGGAACATACAAAATCGAATGGAATACGCAACTGGTTTGCCCCGGTGTATATTTCTGTAGTTTAGTGAGCGAAGAAACACATTTAACCGGGAAAATCCTGATACTAAAGTAGGTAGCTGGTTCGGAGCTAAGATTAGTATATTAGTAAATCAGTGAATTGGTAAATTAGCAATAAAATACTAGGTTATCTACATATTCTACATGTTATAAAGAATAGCTATTAGCCTTTAGCTTTTGGCTGTTAGCTTAAAAACCACCAAAGAATCTTGTAAATCCTGTTAATCCTGTCCAAATTTTAAGATATTGCCAGAATCGGTCTACGATACTATAATGTTTACGCTATGTCCCGGATAAAGATAAAAACAAAGGATTTTGATTTTTCAAAGACTTTTAATTCCGGTCTTTTTTACTTTTTCTACGAAGAAGGACCCGTAAGACGAATTTCTTTTGAAAACCACGTAGTAGAACTTATTTTCGGCCAGGAGGAAGAAGATTTGATAATAGATTGTTCTGCGGATTTCGAAAGAAAAGAAATGGAGATTCTCGAACGGCAAATTTCATATTGTTTCGGTCTTAAAGAAGACCTGACTGCTTTTTATAAGCTGTGCAAAAAAGATGTTGTTTTAAAAAATCTTCTTCCTAAAATCGAACGGACGCGGATTATTTCTGCTTTCTCCGATTTCGAAGCGCTGGTTGGCGCTATCGTCTCTCAGAATAATTCTTACAGAAATTACAGGATGCAGATGAGGAAAATCTATAGAGAAGTCGATTTTCTAAAAGAGAATTATAAGGAGTCGAAACTAAAAAAATTGCAGCTCGGCTATAAGATTTCCTATATCATGGAGCTTAAAAAAAACTATAAAAAATCGGATATAAAAGATATTAAAGGTATTGGAAATTATTCTTTAAATCTTTATAATATTTTTCAGAAAAGGGACTACGATGCTTTTTATGTCGATTGTCTTACAGAGAGGATTATGAGAGAGAACTATCGAATAGATAAAGATTTCGACGAAAACAGCAGAAAACTCTGGGGTAAATACAGAGGACTTGCAGAAGCTTATCTGCAGAGGTTTTTTGAGCAAAAGTGATTTTTTATTTTTCTGTCGGTGACTTTTTGTAATCTTTTTCTATTTCGTCAAGTCTCTTATCGATCTGTTCCAGTTTCTTTTCGATACGATCGAGCTTTTCCATGATTTTATCGAGATTTTCCACCTTGTCTTTTATGTATTCCACCTCGTCTTTAGCTTTTAAGGGTATTACTTCTTCTACTGTTTTTAACTTATTGGTTATTTCGGTTATTTTATTTTGTATTTTTGCTATCTCGTCGGATTGAGGTTGCTTACAACCAACCATCGAAAGAAGAATGAAGATTATTATCAACCAGTTTCTCATATTATCCTCCTGATTTTTTGGAAATTTATTTCAAGTTCAAAAAATATCATGTTCTAAGAGGTTTTTTCGCGGGGTAGTACCGACTTATACAAGGCTATAATCTTATCTATTGCCTGATTTTCTTTTTCGTCCACTACCTGTCTTGCGGGGTCGGCATTATACCAGCTAATAATTTCATGCGCTCCGGTGAAGAAAGGAATGGTGGCGGCATAATCAGGTACAAACTTTTTTATCTTTGAATTATCGAATATCATACTATGGGTTTTATCTCCTAAAAGGCTGGCTCCCCATTCGGTTTCGTGACGGGCGATAAAGTCTGAGGGTATGTGCACTATTTTAGCCTCTAACCCGGCAGTGTGTGCGATAATTTCTACAATCTGGTTCCATGTTAGTAGTTCATCTGAAGTTATGTGGAAAGCTTCCCCTATAGTTCTGGTATTACCCAGTAAGCCTACGAAACCTTTGGCGAAATCCCTGTGGTGAGTCAGTACCCATATTGAAGTTCCGTCTCCGTGAACGACGATTTTTTTGCCCTTACGCATGCGGTCAACGAGCGTGTACTGGTTGTACATAGGCAGCAGGGTGCAGTCGTAGGTGTGAGAAGGGCGCACGATGGTTACGGGGAAACGCCCTTTTTTGTAAGCCCGTAAGAGGCATTTCTCACAGGCGATTTTATCCCGTGAATATTTCCAGTATGTGTTGGACAGGGGAGTGGATTCGGTCACGGGGAGTTTTTTGGGTGGAGTTTGATATACTGAGGCCGAGCTGATAAATATATACTGTCCGGTCCGGCCTCCGAATAACTCGAGGTCTCGCTCGATATGTTCGGGCGTAAAAGCAATCCAATCCACAACCACGTCGAATGTCTTATTTCCCAATGCCGCTTTTGCCGATGCAAAATCCCGAATGTCTCCGTGCAGGATACGTGCTGCTTTCGGAACTTTTCTTTTGGTCTTTCCGCGATTCAAGAGATACAGTTCTATACCCTGTTCGACAGCCACTTCGGAACAAGCCGAGCTAATTATACCAGTACCACCTATGAATAAAACTTTCATATAATTTTTTCCTCTTGACCAAGAGTTTTTTACGACAGATTAATAAACTCTCTTTATAAATTTATGGAAAAGTCGCAAAATATCAAGCCCGTAAATAATATTAAGATTCCTCGAATCTTAATATTAGTATACTGGTTAATTAGTGAATTCGTTAATTGGTAACAAAAAACTTTCGTGTATTCGTAGGTAATCGTCAAAGTCAATTGGTATTGGGGACTTCGTGTGTTTTG
>Ga0315551_10003305_pt1 | contig 11516 bp, 10 predicted proteins | sample SalMarSW160290MG_FD_203678 | JGI IMG/M metagenome (GOLD analysis project Ga0315551, IMG submission 203678) | Salt marsh sediment microbial communities from the Plum Island Ecosystem LTER, Massachusetts, United States - Salt Marsh Sediment SW1602-90 ... | reverse complement strand
AGGTCACACCTGTTCCTTTTATTCGCCTTGTGCCCGGAATTGTTGCTACCATATAAGCCTGGGTTGGAGTACACATCGTTATGTTCATAGTTATGGGAGGTTCAAATGTGAACACTTGTCGTTTACTCAATTCTTTTAATGAACGCGCGGCAGTTTCTTTGATCCTTTTATAGCTTTCTTCAGGGCTCAAGAATTCCGCGCTAAAACGATCTATAGCACGCTTGACCATAGCTATGGGTACATCCCCTAAAAAACTCCTAACTTCCTCTTCTAACTCCTGGTCGCCTGAAAACATTGCTGCTGGCACGCCATAATATCCCGCAACGGCTGCATTTATTTGTGATTCACCTACTTCATTACCATTAATCTCTACTTGATAGAATTGTTTCGGGGCATAAGTATGGCTCAAAATTCCTGATTTATTATTTGCCTTAGCGTGATACCCAATAAAGAGTGCTGCGTCAAAGGTTCCATCTAAGCCTTCTACCATTTCATTCTGTCTGGTAACTCCAGCGATAAGTCGGGCAGCGGGATGTAGTTTTAAATCAGCCAACCGTAAGTTACGCATTCCGTCATGTGAATCGCTGACTAGGATATCCGTGGCCCCTCCCTCTAGCGCACCCTCAATAGCGGCATTAATATCGTTAGCCATTAATTTACGGCCGTAATCATAATCTGGTCTACCAGGCATCACTTCATCTGGATGACAAATTCCTGAGACCCCTTCGATATCAGCCGATATGTAAATTTTCATTTCTTTCACTCCATTATTGAGTTTAATAAAATTCACGAATTCCGGAAAAAATCGATGACTAAGCGTACGAAGATCTCAGCGCCACAAGATAAAATTTCCTCATCAAAATTAAAATTGGGGCTGTGCAAACTAATTTCTTCACCCGGTTGGGCGCAGCCTAATAAGCCAATTGCTCCGGGGACATGTTTTAGATAACGCCCGAAATCATCAGCCCCTAATACTGGCATATCCAGTTTGCATATCGACTTCGATGCGTTGGATAGTCTATTAGTACAAAATGGATCATTTACAGTAACTGGTTGCGTGGGGTCAATCGACCATACTAGTTTAGCTCCAAAACCACTGGCAATTTGCTCAGCTAACTGTTGGGCTTGAGACAAAATATTTTCTTTAACTTTTTCATTCAATGCGCGGATCGTTCCCGTCAGCGTTACATTAGAAGCGACAATACTACGCCGTGTACCACCTTGTATTGTGCCAATATGCAGAACTATTGGTTCAACTGGGTCTACATGTCTTGCCATTAATGTCTGAAAAGCTACAATGATCTGACTTGTTACAGCAATTGCATCGATAGCTTTGTGAGGTTTTCCAGCATGACCTCCTTTACCAATAACCTCAATCACCAACCCATCAGAAGAAGCCAAAAACGGTCCACTGCGCACACCTAAGATACCAAACGGTAAATAAGGCCAAAGATGTAGAGCATAGATTTCGTCCACTGGCGGATTTCTCAATACTCCCCCGTCAATTAGATGTTGGGCGCCTGATTTTGGACTCTCCTCCGCTGGCTGGAAGATAAACAAAACTGTACCAGGTAAAGATTCAGCCATTTCAACAAGTGTCATTGCAGCCCCGAGAAGCATAGCCACATGACCATCATGACCACAACCATGCATCACCCCCGGTATTTCAGAACAATATTCAACTTGGTTCGATTCTTTAAGGGTTAACGCATCTATATCCGCACGTAAAGCAATAACGGGGCGGCCATGACCTAAATAAGCCAAGATGCTGGTAGGTAGTGCACCTGTTATTGGCTCTAAGCCAATCTCCTTCAATGTGTTGCGTATTATTTCGGCTGTTTGGAATTCCTCATAACCTAACTCTGGGTGACGATGTATTTGCCGTCTTATATACGTCATCCAATCTTGTTTGCTTTTCACATATTCAGAAATATTATGGTTCACTACCTTTTCTCCTCACTCCTTGCTTCTGTTTTCAGCCTAGGGGCTAGAAACGGATTTCCGGTAGCTATCTTTTCGAATGTCAAACTTTGAAGATTATTCCAACCTTTTTCGATATGCTGATATCCTCGTCGCAAAACAAATAAACCATGACCTGGGAATAACGAATCTATATGGAGATCCTTCAATCTGCTTATCGAATTTCTTAACTCTGATAAATCTACGTCCAGGCTATTAAAGTGAAAAACGCCATCGGCAGCAATAACATCTCCCGAGAAAAGACAACGCGATTCGCATTTCTGCATATAGTAGCAGGTAGAGCCTTTACTATGCCCTGGAGTGTGTAGTATTCTGAAGGAGTAAATTCCGGATTCAATTAAATCTTCATCTTCCAATGTTTGATATACCGGACAATGTTTGAAGACGTAATCTCTTGGATAAATCCCCACATAACGCGCGATATCCAACCCAAGATCTTGATCCGTCCCATTTTCTAATAGATATTTATCCGTTGCTGGGGCTAAGATTTTTGCCCCAGTCATTTCTGCCAGTGATAACGCACCACCTGCGTGGTCAGCATGTGCGTGGGTAATTATGATATTCTTTATTTTCCGGGGGTCAAAACCATCTTGGGTAATATTTTCCAACACCTCCCGTGATGCCAGCCCAGAACCAGTATCAATCAAAGACAACTCGGGATGTCCATCGATTAGATAGATATTACAATCGCAGGGATCAGAAAGTCCAATTTTCCCGCCACCAACCAGGTAAATATCAGATGCTATTTTCATAATTAATCTCTTAACTCATTCAATGCACTGGATACGCGAGCAACCCCTTCCGCAAGGTGCTCGTATGAATTAGCAAAAGATAGCCGGAGATAACCCCTTCCGGCAAATCCAAAAGCTTCTCCTGGAACCAATGCCACATCTGCCACTTCCAATAAGTGCCAGGCGATCTCTTCACTGCTCAACTTATAAGCCGAAACATCTGCGAAAGCATAAAAAGCGCCTCGAGGCATATGGCATAATACACCGGGTATGTTATTCAATTCCTTGACGACCATGTTCCTTCGACGTTGGAATTCCGCAACCATTGCATTTACACAATCCTGTGGACCATTTAGCGCTGCAATAGCCCCAGCTTGGCCAAATGAACATGCACAGGTAGTCAAATATTGATGTGCACGTAATTGTGGCATTAATAAGTCAGCAGAAGCAGCGATGTAACCCAACCGCCAACCAGTCATCGAATAAGACTTTGAGAATCCGTTGAGGACAATAGAACGCTCACGCATACCTGATAGAGATGCAATACTGATATGTTTGAATCCATCGTACGTGATTTTTTCATATATCTCATCCGAAAGCACGATGAGATTATGCCGTTTAGCAAGTTCAGCAATTCCTATTAGCTCATTTATTTCAAATACCGATCCCGTGGGATTATGAGGCGAAATAACTACGATCATACGGGTATTGGGTTTTATATGCCGTTCTAATTCTGACAGGTTTAATTGAAAGTGATCCGTCCATTTTAATGGCACTACCTCAACAGATACCCCCAACATGGCTGGCACATATTCGTAATTTATCCAGGTGGGCTCGAAAACAATAATTTCTTCCCCGGGGTCAACAAACGCACAAATAGCTAAGTGGACTGCTTCTGACAAACCGACTGTCACTAATAATTCGTTTTCTGGATCATATATCAACCCATTATCACGTTCCAATTTCGCTGCTATCGCTTGGCGTAATTCGAGTAAACCATAGTTGGAGGTATAGTGTACTTTTCCGAGACGCAAAGCCTCATATGCTGCAGCTTTTATATGCTCGGGTGTGTCGAAATCCGGTCGGCCGATTTCCATGTGAATAATATCTCTCCCGGATCTCTCAAGCTGAGCGGCGCGTTCAAATATCGCTCGGATACCGGAAAAAAGTATCCCATGCATCCTTTTCGCTTCTGCAATGCTCATATGATTTCTCGGTATTGAATTTACTGAAACGCTTTCCAATACAAACAACTGATTGATGTAACACCCAAAAATCGTTGGGGATAAATACGCATTTAAGAGAGAGTTTCCTGTTTAGAAAGCAAGGCAATATCTTGCCAACAATCGGGTTGGTCGAAGTGCACAATCTGTTCGGTTTCTTCAGACTGGATAGCTGCCAAAGCTGCCGAAACAGCGAGTCTCGCCTGTTCGATTGTCCCTCGTTGTATTGGACTGCCAGTAGCGATACAAGTAATAAAATATTCGATCTCGTCTCGTAATGCCCCGAATATAACGTGATCTGGAAGTTCAAAATTGTATATAAAGTTCGGCGCTTCATGGATAGTATCACTATATAAATGATAACTACCGTCTCCCTCGCTCACAACAGCAGTTCCGTGAGTACCTACTATTTCTGAGTAATAATCAAGAGGATTTAACGCAAGACCTGGGACACATGATGTGGACTCCACAAGTACCACGGCACCACCTCGCATTTGTATTAATGCCCAATGGGCATCTGCATATTTCCGTGCCCATACATGGCGCTTAACGGCATATATAGTTTCGGGCGTATCACTAAGTAACCAGAATGCAGCATCCAAATCGTGGAGAGCAAGCATCAACCAGGGATGACAACGTTGATACATTTCAAAAAGCGATGGGGTAACACTTCGCCTGGCATAAATTGAAACAAGAGATCCTAACTCACCTGAGTCAACACGAAGTTTTAAGTTCACTAGGCGCGGATCAAATCGAAGAAGGTGGCCTACCATTACTTGGTGGCCTACCTCATCAGCCGTTTTCTTAATCTGGTCAATATTGCCTAAAGATTGTGCTAGTGGTTTTTCTACAAAAACATGAGAGCCAGACCGAAGCGCTTGCAAAACTGGCTCCACATGTGAATCCTCGTTTGTCGCGATAAATACTGCATCCAATCGATGTTCATCCAACATCTTTCTTAAATCAGCATAATAATGGGTAATTTCGAATTCCCTAGCAATCTCTTGTAATCGTTCTTGTTTTAACTCACAAACGGCAACTAACTCGATATTAGGCATTTTTTTTAAAACAGCTGTAATCAAACGGCCAAATCGTCCCAAGCCGATGATTCCAACCTTAAATTGAGGAAATAGTGGGATATTCAGCATGCGAACCACACAATTCAATTGATTGGAATAAAAGGGTCAATTTACCCTTTGGTTTATGGCAAGGCCACTCTGGGCATCAAATAAATGTATTCTTCTTAAGTCAAGCAATATTTGAACTTGATCGGATTCTTTAGCTTCCGTGGATGGATCTAAACTCATAGCAATCAATTGGTGTCCAATGTCGGTAAATGCAATCGTATGTGACCCCAGGTTCTGCATCAGTTTTATCTGTCCAGGAATTGTCTGAGATTTGTTCCAATCCTGGTTTGGAGTGCCAACAGATATATCTTCTGCTCGGACACCCAAAACTGCTTTTGTGTCCGAATTAAGATTGCGGGCTGTTAAACCCTTTTGCAGATGTTCAGGCAAAATGAGGGATAGATCAATATTCACGAATTGCCATTCTCCATCTTCATACCTCAATTCGCCGGGCTCAATAAAATTCATGACCGGTGTACCCACGAAACTGGCCACGTACCGATTGGCCGGATGATTATAAATCTCGTTTGGCTTACCAATTTGTTCGATCTCGCCGAGGCGAAGGAGGACCAGTTTATCGGCCATACTCATCGCTTCCACTTGATCGTGAGTTACATAAACGGTCGTGGTCTTCAACTCCCGTTGCAGCCGGAGAATCTCGGTTCGCATTTGTACTCGTAGAAGGGCATCCAGGTTTGAAAGTGGTTCATCCATTAAAAATACCTTGGGGTGGCGAATAATTGCTCGGCCGAGAGCCACCCGTTGTCGCTCTCCACCAGATAAATTTTTTGGTCGTCGGTTTAACAGTTGTTCGATCTGCAACTTCTCCGCTACTGCTTGAATTGCGTTGATGCGGTCTTGTTTTGGTACTTTACGAATCTTCAAACTGTAACCAAGGTTATTAGCGACACTCATGTGGGCATACAAGGCATAATTTTGAAAAACCATGGCCATGTCTCTGTCGCCGGGTGGTACGTTGTTGATTAATTTTCCATCCAGATAAACTTCCCCGTTTGTGACTTTTTCTAACCCGGCAATCATGCGTAGAATCGTGGATTTTCCACTACCTGATGCTCCTACTAAAACGCAAAACTCACTTTCATTCACTTCTAAATTTACATTTTTCACCACATAACCTTCACCAAAATCCTTATACAGGTCACACAATTTTAGTTTAGCCATTGATTTTTTCTCCACTCCTTATTTGATGGTGCCCTGTGTGACATTCTTAATAAATATGCGCCCTAGAAATCCAAACAAGATTGCGATTGGCAAAGCTGTAGCAATGGCACCAGCACTAACCGAACCCCAATTGATATCGTATATACTCAGAAAATGAGACAGACCAACTGGCAAAGTCATTTTGTCTTCGTTCATCAAAAAAGTTACCGCAAACATATACTCTGACCAAGAAAATATGATGGAGAATAAAGCAACGCTGAGCAATCCCGGCGAGGTTAAGGGTAAGAATATTTCATATAGGATACGTAACCGACCGGCCCCATCCATAAGAGCAGCTTCTTCTACTTCCAAGGGTATAGAATGGAAAAAGCTTTCCAGCAACCATGCTGAAAAGGGAGCACAGAAAGCTACATAGACTATGATCAAACTCCATGGATTGTTTATTAAACTAAAGGTATGCAATACCTTAAATAGGGGAATAATTAATACGATGGGAGGGAACATGTAGGTTAGTAGCAATAAACGTTCTATTAAAGTCTTGCCACGAAAGTTGAAACGTCGTAAGCTATATGCCCCATGCAAGGCCAACAATACACTAATCAATGTAGTCATTAGCGTCACAAAGGTGCTATTCTTCAAATAGGTTGCGAAGAGGGTGCGTTGGAAAAGGTATATAAAGTTTTCGAGCGTTAGGTTTGTGGGGCCAAGGCCTGGATGACCGCTAACTAACTCTCGGGCATGCTTAAACGAAGACAATAGGATCCAGTAAATTGGGCCTAATACAATCACACTGAGTACCATGATCAAAATAACTATTACTAATATCCCGAATAATCGCTTGAAGTTTGATTTTTGGTCCATCACAAGTGCTCCTGGCTTGCCTCTCGCCCAAATAGATATTTAAACCATCTTGTAATTCCTCCACCATAGATATAAATAGCCGCGAACAAAGCCATGACTATAAATGTTAATACAGCATAAGCCGAGGCAATACCCATACGATTAGCTTCAAATGCGGTCTTATACACTAATATCGGCAAGGTAGTGGTTGATGTAACTGGACCACCGCGCGTGATGAGATAAATGAGGTCAAAAACATTGAAAGCCAGAAGAGTCCCAAGCAATCCTATCACTAGTAAAGTGGGTGTTAGGTATGGGAAACTGATGTCAAAGAACTGACGTATGAAAGAAGCACCATCTAGTGTAGCAGCATCGTATTCTTCCTGAGGGATGTTTTGCAAAGCTGCCAGTATAATTACTACAAGAAAGGGAAACCATCGCCAGGAGTTCAACACAATCAAGGTAGGCATGGAAGTCCCTAGTGAACCTAACAGATTAGGAGCTTGCTGGACGAGATGCAAACTCCTTAATATATAACCTAATACGCCATTCGTCGCGTCTAACATCCATCGCCATGTTAAAGCCATCGTAATAGTAGGGATAACCCATGGCATGATGGACATAGTTTGTGCAAACCGCGAACGGCGCAAAGGATAATTAAGTAACAGGGCAACTGTATATCCTAATAATACCTGTACAATCGTATTGCCAATTGTCCAATTAATGCTATTCTTCAATGCGTTCAGAAAATCAGGCTCAGACAGAATTCTTTTATAGTTCTCAATACCGATAAAAACAGCAGGAGATGCTGGCACTGTCTGATTGGTTAAACTTAACCATACGGTTGCAATTAGAGGATAACCCATAATAGCCAAAATCCAAACAAGCAATGGCAATAATAAGGCAGCTCCAAATAACTCATCAGGAAAACGGAAAGCCTTTTGATTGCGTTTGTTAAGTTTTATATCGGTCATGATCAACAACCCAATTCTATAATGATGGTTTGGTATGGCTGTACAACGTCAATTATCTTAACTATTTATGGAAGATCTGGCAGTCATTGGACCGAGGCCTTAAATGACTGCCAGGCTTCTATTGAAAAACTAGGTTATGCTTTTGCAGCATTTTCCATTTCAGCCTGTCCCCAGTCAGCGGCTGCTTTAGGATCCATATCCTCCAAGATCATTTTTTGCACTGCGACAGCCATCAGGCTACCCCCAGCAATTGGTCCAATGGTCTTGGGCGGTGGGCCAGCATGTGTGAAGCCAAAATACTTTTCGGTTCTATTGACCTCTAAATTGAGACGATATTCTTTTTCATAATACTTGATGATCGGTGCCTCAAAGAGGCTCTTGGAATTCTGGCCAGTTTCTGTCACGGGTAGGAACAATGTTGGTTGCATAGTGCCAATCCAATTCCCATAGTTCTCTGGCTCGAGGGCAAACTCCATTAATTTGGCTATGGCAGCCCGTTTGTCTGGATCATTAGTCAAGAGCATCATGCCATTTGAGGCACCAGTCGAGCCTGGTGAGCCTTTTGCTGAGACGACTGGCGCCACGCCAGAGAGTTGATCTCGTTTGTCTGGATTGCGGTCATAGAATACACCCCCCATCCCAAACATGTAAATGAACGCAGATTTTGCAGCGCAGAAAGAGTCGATAGCATTCGCCCACCACCAGCTGGTCGCGTCTGGAGGGATAAATGGCTTCAAGCTCTTGAGATAGGCTAATGCCTCCACGTTCTCTTGGCTGTTAAAAGTGATGTTGCCACTTTCGTCAAATAAGTCACCGCCATTGGTGATCATGAACTGCCAGATCACCTGATCTGTGAACATATTGTTGGATAAGCCGAACGCACTGGCATAAATCCCATTAGACGGATCAGTTATCTTTTGTGACTGTGTGAATAACTCATCCCAGGTTTTAGGTGGTTCAGAAAACCCTGCCGATTCTAGCAAATCCTTACGGTACCAAAGCAAATGGCACATTCCAAACGCTGGAATTGCCCAATAATGGTCATCCCAATGATAACATTCCAATTGTGATGGAATGAATTTGTACTTGGTATCCAACGCTTGGACAATCTCATCTGCGGGCTGTATTGCACCGGTTTCCAAAGCAGACACAGTGAAATCCGGAATCGTTTGCATCAGATCAGGAGCAGCACCAGCATTGATCGCAGCTAACATTTTGGGTTTCACATCTACCCATGAGTAGGCCTGTGAGGCAATCTTAATGTCTGGGTTGGCATCCATGAAATTGTTACTCAATTTAGTAAAGGAAAGAATCTCATCGTCGCGGTTTTGCATGTACCACCATGTGATCTCAACTGGCTTGCTTGGAGCTGTCGTAACTACGGCAGTTGGTTTTGGGGCACATGCTGCTAATAATGGGCCTGCTGCAACCGCACTGGTAGCAACTCCCGCAACTTTCAAGAAGTCTCTACGGGTAATTTTTTTGTTCATCTTCGCTTTTCTCCTCATTAGGAACAATACTGCTTATTCGAAATTGTATTGGACACTTTCCCCTGGTTGGATATTTGTTGAGTTATATATGTGTGGTTACCACCTCCATGTTTAATAAAAAGGCAGAATACAATCGCTTTTCTTAAGATTTTCTATCTCGCCCTTCCTTTCCCCAACAACTATCCGCATAACCTTGCTGTATAAGGATCCCATGAATAAACGAAATATAAAAGGTGATTTAAAGTTTGATCGAGTATAGTAACAAAGACTCTACTGCAAAAACTAGTGGATTGACCTTATCCAAATCGTACCCTCCTCAACGGGCGGGTTTCTTAATCAAACCCAAGCCCCCAAAGGAGAGGGCGCCTGATGTTCAAGAAAAACCGCAAACAACAACAGACCTACCTGATCAGCAACGTCAACGATCTACCGGAAAAACATCGCCAGGTGTTAAACGCATACTGGGTAGGGGCGTTTTACCGATAGTTCTACAGCCGCCTGGATGAGCGCCCATTGCGGTGTTGTATATGTATCATCCTTCATGTCCGAATGCACCGGTGAATGAGTTGGTCGGTCTGGAGTATCTGAAAGCGGCGAATGGTTGGATCGATGAAGAGATGTACCTCACTATCTGATCGATGTGAATACCCGGTATGTGCTTGGGCTGCACCGTTAGGGGATGTGCATTTTGAGTTCCACACAATCTACAAGTTTATGCGCCCATCTTAGCCAATATACACAAGAAACGAGCGTCAACTTGCTGGAGCGGACTTTCGAGCAAGTGACTGATGAGCAGGTTGCGACCTTTCAGCTCAAAACCGGTAAGCAACGCAATGTACGGCGTATTCAACGCTATCTGGAAAGTAAAAATAAGGCAGAATAACCGCAGAATGCTGCTCCTGGGGAAGGAATAGGCGCCAGGAACATCCCGGATTCCCTATTTTTGACATCGCTATTACTGTCTTGTCGGCACTCCTCAGCCTACTAAAACCGCGTACGCTATCTGTGAGTTGTTAAAGAGCAAGTTATTACAGTGGAGTCAATATATCTATTTATATCCCATGCGTATTGATATTTCTCTAGCTACACGGATAAGAGCCGTTCCGATCTCTTCGCGTTTTTCTGGATCACTAAGACGTTGTACTGGTGCTGAAATACTAATTGCAGCCTCCGCTCGATTTAAAGCGGAAAAAATTGGCGCTCCTATGCAATAAACGCCGGTAACATTTTCTTCATCATCCACTGAATACCCTCTTTGGCGTATTTTATCTAATTCCTGCTCCAGTATTTGAGGATTTGTTATAGTTTTGGGAGTTACTCGCTCAAGATTGGTCTTACTAATTACATCTTTTAATAACGAAATTGGCTGGTAGGCTAAAATTGCTTTTCCTAAGGAAGTTGAGTAGGCAGGGGCTCGGCTTCCAATTGCATTGGAGGTCCTTAAAGACATAGGGCTTTCAAGTCGTTCTATATATACAACATAGATCCCATGTAACACGGCTAAATTGACGGTTTCTTGGAAGCTATTCAATAGTTCTCTCAATAAAGGCCTTGCCACATTGTTGATATCTTTATTTTTTATGACAGCATTTCCCAGCCTGAATAGACCGATGTCTAAGCCATATTTTTTTATCTCAGGATTTTTGTGTACGTAACCAAGACTTTCAAGAGTAAAAAGCAAACGAAAAGCAGAATTTGAAGAAATACCAATAGACTGAGCTATATCCTTGATACCAAGTTCAACCTCGGAATTTGCTAGTGTTTCTAATAAACTAAACGCTCGTTTCACAACATCAATTGAATAATCTCTGGCCAACTTATAAATCCTCTCCTTAAAACATATCCGAAATCAGAATAATAAAATAATTAATTTGATTGTATCATATCAAATTTGATTTAGTCAATATCGTATCGCAAATTGTTAGCCCAAAGTAGTAGAGTCCCCTTTTGCCAAAGTTAAAATGTCCCC
>Ga0315551_10003304_pt1 | contig 11517 bp, 10 predicted proteins | sample SalMarSW160290MG_FD_203678 | JGI IMG/M metagenome (GOLD analysis project Ga0315551, IMG submission 203678) | Salt marsh sediment microbial communities from the Plum Island Ecosystem LTER, Massachusetts, United States - Salt Marsh Sediment SW1602-90 ... | reverse complement strand
GGGCTGCACCCGCCCAACACCCCCACATCTCTACCCCATCACGGCAAATCCCAGAGAGCCAATATCGGGACATAGTTTACTTATGAAAGGAGAATGGCATAACCGGGCGAGTTGATAATATAAAAAGATTAAGTTGTGCCATTGTGCTGGCAAGCCTGCTGCTGGCATTGATAACAGGTCCGGTGCTTGCTGCAAATGTCACGCTACTGAACGACGGATTTGAAGGTACCTTCCTGGGTTCCTGGGATGCAGGTTCCTTAACCCAACAAAACTACCCGCACAGCGGTGCCTATTCAGCCCGTGGCAGTTCTTCTTCTGTTAGCAATCTTACTAGTACTAGCTTAAGTACCAGTAATGCTGTCAGTATCACGGTAGATTTTTAGCATTACAGAGTTTCTAATACTACTACATTCGAACTTTATTACTATACCGGAACCGGAAGCAGCTATGACCTGATTGCTAATCTTAATACAATAGGTAGTGCTGGTAGTTGGCAGCACTATCAGCAGACGATAACGCTCCCCCAATATTTTATTTCCAATTTCCGGATACGGTTTGGGGGCGGCGGAGGAGGGTCCACCAACTGAGTCTATGATGACGATGTTCTGATCACAAAGGACACGGGTGAAACCCTGACTGTCAGCAAAGCTGGGACTGGCAGTGGAACAGTGACCAGCACTCCAGCGGGAATCGACTGCGGAGGGGACTGTTCGGAGCGTTATGCCACCAACATGATGGTCACACTGAGCGCGGCAACCGCCATCAGCTCGACCTTCGCTGGCTGGAGCGGGCTCAGCTGTCCGGGCACGGAAACCTGCCAGGTGACCAAGGATGCGGCCAAGTCGGTCATGACCACCTTCACCCAGTGCGAATATACATTGAACATCACAACGGTAGGCAATGGATCGGTGGTCAAGTCTCCCGACTAGGTAACCTACCTCTATGGTGATGTGGTCCAGCTGACAGCGACCGCCAATCCGGGCTGGACCTTCTCCGGTTGGTCAGGCGACCTGACCAGCAGCACCAACCCGGACTCCATCACCATGAACGGTGACAAATTTGTCACCGCTAATTTCATTATCCGTATCTACCCGTTTGTCGTGAAGTAACCTTTAGAAGATTATCCATCCCAACTAATGGCATAACCTATCCGCAAAGATCGATGACCGTAAGGGGCTGTCTAGAAAGAACCGGTAGACAGCCCCAAAACTTATCCAAAGGGCAAAAATCGGCATCAGACAAAGAAACTGGCGTTCATCCACCCGCCAGTTTTGGGATTCCCCCGAAAAAGTGGACATGAAGAAAAGACGCGGAACTATTCGTTAGGAATGATCAGCCACAATATCAAGTAAAGACCGATCCCGGGAACCCCGCCGGGAATGGATGCGATGATGAAGGCCAGTCGAAACCAGAGTGGGCTGATACCAAAAAATTCACCCAAACCACCACATACCCCGAATATGATCCGTTTGCGACGCGAGCGGCGTAAGAGTACTTTTGCTGAGCGAGACATAACGATCTCCTTAATTCAATCCCAAATTTTGATAAAGTCAGATAAAAAAAGCATCCTCATAAATGTGAGACTTTAGAAGTCTCAAAGATCGACTTCTACCTTTATTTACGGATATTCGAAAGGAAAGTTGCTCGATTCCATTTCTGGTTGGGGGTAGAGAGGGGTGGGATACCTTAAAAAAATGGATTTCTGTAAGCATTTAGTTGACAAAGGCAATTTATTATGCTAAAGTAAATGGCATGTTCTACACGAGTAGACAATTCGTGTAGACAACACGTGTAGAGGAGGTGGAAGATGAGAAAATCTGTCACACGTGACGAGGTGGCCAAAGCCGCGGGGGTTTCCACCGCAACCGTTTCCTACGTGGTTAACAACGGGCCCAGGCCGGTTTCTACCGAGACGCGCAAGAAGGTCTTGAAGGTGATCGAGAAGCTGGGATACCGGCCAAACGCCGTGGCCAGAAATCTTCGCAGGCAAAGGACTTCTACGCTGGGTCTGATCCTCCCCGACACTTATAATCCATACTTTGCTGAAGTAGCCCGCGCCGTGGAACAAACTGCCTTTGATCGCGGCTTTACCGTGATGCTGTGCCATTCTGACTACAATCTGGAAAGGGAACTGCATTATGTCAGCGTGTTGCAAGCCGAGCGAGCGGCTGGTGTGATCTGGTTTCCTGCGACCAGCAGCGCTGAACCGGCCATTCGATTGGCGGAATACGATATACCATTGGTGGTTTTGGACCGTAAGGTTGAAGGCATGCAGGCTTCGGCGGTTATCGCTGATAATTTTCGGGGAGGCTATATTGCCACGCAGCACTTGATCGAACTGGGTCACCATCGGATAGGCTGTATCGCCCGGCCATTCGAGCTGCACCATAGCCAGGAAAGGGTAAGGGGGTATCGGGCTGCGTTGGAAGATAATGGCTTCTCACCCGATGAGCGATTGACTGTCAAGGGTGGCTTTCGCCTGGATGATGGTTGTGAAGCTGCCACGAAATTGTTCTACATGGATTCCCCTCCATCAGCCATTTTTGCTTATAACGACTTTATGGCAATTGGCGCTTTGAGAGCCGCGGTGGAGTGTGGGCTGAAAGTACCTGAAGACCTGTCAGTAGTAGGCTTCGATGATATCCCTCAATCAGCTTTCACCTGTCCTGCTCTCACCACTGTTCGTCTACCAAAACATGAGATGGGGTGTCAAGGAGCAAAACTATTGCTGGACTTGATTGATGGAAAAAGCCCCCCGTCAGAAACGTTAGCGCCTCTCGGCGTTAAATTGATCATACGAGAATCTTCCGGGCAAGCACCTGGTCTTCGATAAATCAGTCTATTTGCCCATACGAGCTTGCTGGAGATATTTTGTGAATGTGATCGTATCGTCAGACCATGTCGGATTTGCCCTGAAGAAAGCTGTGTTAGAACAGCTCGAGAGGATGGGTGTACCTGCGATCGATGCTGGACCCGCCGACTCTACTACCCCGGTTGATTATCCTGATTATGCGGTTGGTGTAGCGCAAGGGGTTTCAAGCCGCCAATACGATCGGGGTGTGCTTATCTGTGGAAGCGGATTCGGCATGGCAATAACTGCAAATCGTCTTCCAGGAGTAAGGGCTGCAGTGTGTAACAGCGTAACACAAGCCAGGTTAAGCCGCGCCCATAACGATGCCAATGTCTTATGTTTGGGATCAAATATCGTTGACCATGAAATTGTCCCTTTAATCGTCGCTGAGTGGTTTGGAACTGAATTTGAAGGGGGACGTCACCAGCGGCGATTAGACAAACTGGAAAATGTCGCTAAAACACCTTCAAGGGGATCATCGCTTCAAACTATTAACCAAACTGGAGAAAATACGGTCCTTCCTAATAAATTCGGTATTGCGATTTCCCCACGAAAAACCTCTTTTGGTCCGTTATTGTTCAGTGGTCACTTGGAAGATGGCATCGCAACAGCTGCCCATGCTGGTTTTCAGGCAATCGAGATCAGTTTACGTTCTCCATATGATGTGCGGGCCAGTTATCTGAAAGAAATTCTAAAGCACTATGGATTATCTTTAGCAGCTTTAGCTACCGGTCAAGCCTGTGTCGATGCCGGACTATGCCTAAGTGCTACGGACTCCCAAGTCTTAGGTAAAACAATCGAACACCTTAAATCTATCATCTCGTTCGCAGCAGAATTTAAAGCCCCGGTCATTATCGGCGGCATTCGAGGCAAACTGGCAGATCTTCAAGCGGATCAAGCTATCCAACGCGTCCATGCAATTGAGGCGATCCGTGCATGCGCGGAATACGCTGGTCAAAAAGGTATCACCCTGTTGATTGAACCGATCAATAGATACGAGACCAATTTCATTAACTCATCTGCCGATGGATTGCAGCTTCTGGATGAAATCGGTGATCCAAATGTCAAACTATTACTGGATACTTTTCATATGAATATTGAGGAGGTGGATCTTATTAAAGCATTTCAGGATGTTGGTGATCTTTTAGGGTATGTTCATCTGGCGGATAGCAATCGCCTGGCACCAGGACAAGGACATCTTGATTTCGAAAAAATTCTTCGAACCCTCGAGGATATTGGTTACCAGGGCTGTCTAACCGCTGAAATCCTACCCCTTCCAAGTGATGAAATCGCCATGCAGGAAACCATTGATTTCTTGACAGCTCTGGCGAAATCATCCAGGAAATCTGATAAAGGAAATGTAACCAGTTTAGAAGAGATACCGGTGGTTGGTGTTGAAGAGAATAAATGAACTATCTGAAGTAATTAGAGCAATTCGATTTTCCTTTAGTATTGGTAGGATCTAAACTTTTTCTAAATCTATTTACTAGTCTCTGAAAAGGAGTACGTGAAATGGCTAAATGGCAAATTCCTCCTGATGGAGGACACATGGATAAAGCTTCTGGGATCTATTTCCAGACGCTGACGGGCAAAGAATATCAAGAACGCCTTCAAAATAACGATTTAATCATCATTCCGATTGGCAGTTCGGAAAATCACGGTCCACATGCCTGCTCCGGAGAAGATACATTTTTGGTCACGCGTATGGCTGAAGCGATTGCAAAGAGGACAGGTTGCACGGTGGCAGAACCTATCTGGTACGGCTCGCATCCTTTCCACCATCTCGGCATGCCTGCTACCATCGTTATCCCCGAAGAGACTTTTATCGATTATTTACGGGCGGTAATCGCCGGTTTTTGGAACACAGGCTTTCGCAAGCAAATCTTGTTGAATGGCCATGGCCAGGACTATGCCATTCCAGTGGCGATGCACCAATTTGCCAAGAAATACCAGGTGCCGGCGTTAATCATCAACGTTAACTGGTGGTTCATTATCAAGGAACACATCCGCGATAAAGCGCATGGAGGCCCCTTCGATACACCCTTTATTCACGCAGACGAGTGTGAAACTTCCTTCTCACTGGCTTTGTTCCCCGAAATGATTAATATGGAAGACGCAGTTGATACCAAACCGCAGGGTTTGATGCCCCCCGGGCATATCGGTATGTCCGGTTCGGCGTACAACATGCCTATACCGTTCTGGCAGCATGTGGGAGCATCTGCCATTGAGGTGATCGCTACGCCTGAAGGCGTGGTTGGAAGTGCTACTTTGGCGGATGTGGAGAAAGCAAAACCTGGGGTAAACGCCATTCTGGATTATCTAGAGAAGCTGGTCAATGACATCATGGAGCGCTATCCGCCAGGTGTGCTTCCACCAGCCGAGAAGCTTTCTCAGCGATCCTCTGAGGAAATCGAAGCCCTACTCAAAGGACCTGAGCAGGAAGGTGGCAAGCATCTTTATACGGTAGCTTACCCGCCCTAAACCAAGAAAGCATTGATCTGACCTAATTCAACCAAGCTTTCTTGAATAAGAATTTTCGATAAAAATTTTGGAGGTATGACAATGGCGAGCACATTGAGTGCACCGGTAAAAGAAACAACCGAGCATCCTGGCAGTAGACCTAAAACGGTTAAAGCTGCCGTCATGACCGCACCTGGAAAGATGGAGACCCAGATGCTGCCTTATCCCGATCACTTGGAACCTGGGGCGTTGATCGTGAAAATGGAAATGTCGGGCATTTGCGGTACAGATAAACATGCCTATAAAGGTGAGGTCACCCTATACGGTGGCACCGAGACAGAGCAGGATATGGTCTTCCCCTCGGTGCACGGCCATGAAAACTCCGGCATTGTAGTAGAGATGAACGGAGATGGCAGAGACATCGAATACAGCGGGCAAGAATTGAAAGTGGGTGACCGGGTGACCAACTGCCCGAATGTGATATGTGGCAGGTGTTATTACTGCCGCAACATTCACGGTTACCCCTACTGTGCAGAACATCAGGGCATAGGTATGACCTATTATGCTGACAGATACCCCTATATCGTGGGGGGATGGTCAGAATATATGTATCTGCCACCCAAAGCCTGGATTTATAAAGTTCCAGAGTACCTGCCAGTCGAATATTCGGCTCTTTCAGAGCTGTTCGTGGTTACAGCCATCTTGGACCGCGCTAAGGAATATTCGGCTTACGGAGGGAAAGGCTTCTTCTTTGGTGATACGGTGGTGGTTCAAGGCGCTGGTCCGATCGGCATGATGATGGTGGTGAAAGCGCGCCTGCTGGGAGCGGGAAAGATCATCGCTTTGGATGCCATGGACATGAAACTCGAATTGGCCAAGGAATTTGGCGCTGACCTGGGGGTCAACGTTTCAGGGCTGTCTGACCAGGAATTGGTCCAAATCATCCGTGATGAAACCGAAGGCCATGGCGCAGACGTGGTGGTCGAGACAGTCGGCACTCCGGATGTGGTGAGGGTTGGTCTGGAGATGCTACGCAGAGGCGGTACTTACCTGGAGACGGGGAACTTTGCTGATACCGGGGAAGTTTCGTTGAATATTCACCGGCACATTGCCGCTAAAAATGTTTTGATTTTCGGGAACACAAACCATCCCCACGATGGGTATTACCGGGCAATGGAGATGATGTACCGCCACCGCAATGATTTTCCCCTTCAGAAGTTGATCACCCACCGTTTCAGCCTGGACCCGGCACAAGAGGCCTTAGAAACCTCCTTCCAGCCTGACGCCCTTAAAGTCGTCTTTGTGCCATAGGAGATACAAATGGAGATAGGTTGTAATACAGTCGCCTTTCGACGCGAATCTTTAGATTATGCCTTAGAGAGGATCGCTTCCGCAGGTTACAAATTCGTTGAGGTAGAAGCCAACCTGAAATGGTGCCCCCACGTGGACCCTTGGGAGGATGATCCTCTCAAATTCAAAGAAAAGGTGGCAAATCATGGGTTTGAAGGGGTGTCGGCTATTGGTTGCCATCGCGAATTGATCACCTACGACCAGGGGGTCAAGGATATCGCCAGGGCGCTTGAGTGGTGTCATGTAGCCGGTGTCCCGGTGGTTTTGACTGGAGAGGGGCGTTTACCCTCGGAGATGAACGTTGATCAGGCTCTGAAAATTCTAAAAGGTCGTTTGGAGCAGCTAGCGGTTGTGGCTGAGAGAAACCAGGTAACCCTGGCCTTGGAAGATCATGGCAGCATTTCACTGACACCGGATGGATTGCCAAGGATCGTCAATCTGGTTGAAAGTGACTGGATCGGGGTTAATTTCGACACTGCCAATATCCATCGCGGAGATTACGTCGGCACCGATCGAGGTGGTTTCGAGTGGAAATTGGGCGCCAAGACCAGCTACAGCGAAAAAGAGTTGTTGAATAAAGTGGTTGCTAAGGTGAGACATACTCATATCAAGGACGTCATCGGACGCGACGCGGTGGTACTGGGAGAGGGCGAGGTTGATATTTTAGGCTGCTTGAATATCTTGAAGGACGCTGGCTACCAGGGTGTGCTTTCCTATGAGACGGAGGGCATGCAAGATCCCGAAGAATCTCAAACCATGATCGTGGCCAGTAGAGCGTATCTTGAGGAGGCCCTGCAAGGCTAGTTGAAGATATCGCTGGTCGAAGGATCAACTCGAACACGTATCGGTCCCCACTAGGATTTGGAGTGACCATTCTGTTGCTAGGAACAGCTGTCTTTTATGGATCAAAAAACACCGATAGTCAGTTTACAGAGCATCACCAAAAGGTTTGGGGGCACGCTGGCAGTCAATCAGGTCGACCTGGAGATTTATCCGGGCGAGGTCCATGGCTTAGTCGGAGAGAACGGGGCTGGCAAATCGACTTTGATGCGAGTCCTGGCGGGCTTTTTTCCGGACTATGAGGGGCAAATCCTGATGAATGGCAAGCTGGAGCGGGTCACCCAACCCAGGGACGCCATGCGATTGGGTATTGCCCTAGTTCACCAAGAGCTCAGCTTGGTTCCCGAGTTGACCGTGGCAGAAAATATTTTTCTGGGACGTGAATTCAAAGCACATCTTCCGGGATTGATATTAAATAGAAAAGCGGAACTCGAAGCCCGGCAGATTCTTAGCGAGGTGGAAGCTAATATCTCGCCCAGAACAAAAATCCGCAATCTCAGTATTGCCAAACAGCAATTGGTGGAGATCGCCAAGGGAATCTCCATGCATTCAAAGGTGCTGGTCTTGGATGAGCCAAGCTCTTCTCTAACCGCTCCTGAAATCAAGGATCTCTTTAAAATCATCCGCAAGTTAAAGGAACGCGGCACAGCAATTGTGTATATCTCCCATAAACTTTCGGAAGTGTTTGATATTGCAGACCAAATAACGGTTTTGCGAGACGGGAACAAGGTTGATTCACGCCCGGTGGGCGAATGGGATGAGGCCAGCCTGGTGAAAGCTATGGTGGGACGCGAACTTTCCCACTTCTTTTCGAATACCCACAAGTACGACCCGAAAGAGGTTTCCCTGCAAGTAGAGCACATGACCCGCACACCTTATTTTCGGGATATCAGTTTTCAAGTTTTCAAGGGCGAGGTGTTAGGGATTTACGGTCTGATAGGATCCGGTCGTACCGAGTTGGCTGAGTCGATCATCGGTCTGGACGCCTTTGATTCTGGGAGTTTACTAATCGATGGGAAACCCGTCGAAATCCGCTCGCCGCAAGATGCCATCAATCATGACATCGCTTTGGTGCCTGAGGACCGGCGCACACTGGGTTTGATCTCCAGCCTGGATGTCAAAAGCAACCTATCGTTGCCGATTTTGAACCGTTTGTCCAGGTTGGGATTCGTGAAGCAAAGGGAGGAGATGGAAGTAGCCAAGCAGAGTGTGGATACCCTTGAGATCCGGGTTCCCTCCCTGAAAGCCTTGGTTACCGACCTCAGCGGTGGGAACCAGCAGAAGGTCGTTCTGGGAAAATGGCTGAATGCCAATCCCAAAATCCTGATCCTGGATGATCCCACTCGGGGGATTGACGTGGGGGCGAAAGCTGAGATCCGCGGTATTGTTGACCGGCTGGCAGCCGAGGGCCGGGCAATCATATTGATCTCTTCGGAATTGCCCGAGATCATTGGGATGAGCGACCGGGTCTTGGTGATGCGCATGGGAAGCATTGTGGGCGAATTTACCCGAGAGCAATGCAGCGATGAAGCCCTGGGTGCCTGTGCTGCAGGAATTGATCTCACCCGTAATTCCCACGCAAACCTTCTGGATGGCAAATCCGGAGATGAACTGCGTAAAACCGTCAGCATCGACGCCTAGCGCTATGCGGGTCAGATTAAGTAGGAGAGGACCAGAATAATGGCTACGAATACCTTCGAACAATCCCTGAAGCGGAATGAGATTCTCTTAACCTTACGGGAGTATGGGATTTACTTCGCCCTGATTATCTTAGTGGCAGGTTTTGCCATCGCATCTCCCCGATTTGCCACGGCTAACAATCTGGTATTGATCTTGCTGCAGGTCTCGGTCACCGGGATCATCTCGATCGGGATGCTTTTTGTGATCCTTTCCGCCGGCATTGACCTATCGGTGGGATCTATTTTAGCGGTGGCGGGCATGATCTCGGGTGTATATGCCCACGCCGATCCTACCACCACAAACATTATCCTGGCGCTAGCCATACCGCTGGGGATTGGGTTGGTTTGCGGCTTGTTCAACGGCGCGCTGGTAGCCTGGGCTAAGGTTCCTGCGTTAATCGTGACCTTAGGTACGCTTTACGCCTACCGCGGCTTTGTGGTCTGGTACCGGGTTAATCCCATCTACGATCTACAACCCTGGTACCGGGTGATCGGTCAAAGCTCGATTGGTCCAATTCCCATTCCGGTGGTGGTGTTTTTCCTGGTGACTATCCTGGCATCTATCACCCTGAATCTCACCCGCTTTGGTCGTTATGTATACGCAATCGGTGGGAACGAACAAGCCGCCAAAGCTGCCGGTATAAACGTGGCCTTGATGAAGTTGGGGGTTTACACCATCAGCGGCTTGTTGTGCGGGCTAGCAGGATTGGTATTTACCTCCCGGCTGGGAGCCGCCCAGGCGATCTCGGGTCAGGGATATGAGCTCATCACTATTGCTTCGGTGGTGGTGGGAGGCGCCAGTCTCTTCGGAGGCAGAGGCACGGTCAGTAAAACTATCGTAGGTGCCCTGATCATCCAGGTGTTGCAGAATGGTTTGGTGATGCTTAATGTACCCTCACCTATCCAGCAGATCATCATCGGGTTGATCATTATCGGAGCGGTAGGTTTGGATAATTTATTGCGGAAGAACTAATAGGATAGAACCAAGAGGAGGGAAGGAGGTGTCAACAAGCAGATTTAAGAAACCTAGCAAGCTGATTGATCGTACAGATAAATTTACGAAAATTACAACAGAATCCTTTATGGAGAAGACAAAATGAAGAGGCTCTCAATACTACTGTTTAATGGGATCATGATTTTGATCCTGGTGGCTTGCACAGCCACCCCCTCGCCCACAGCTGCACCAACCAGCGTGGCTCCCGAAGCTACCTCACCACCTGCCCAGGCAACTACCGCGCCATCCCCCTCCTTTGATTTTTCTGGAGAATTTTGGAATAAACCTGCCAAAGCTCAAAAGGAGTGGGTGATCGGTGTGTCATACCAAAACCTGGCCTTCCCTTATGTCGCCGCCATGCAAAAAGCTATCCAAAACCGGGCTGCTGAGATGGGCGTCAAGATCATCGAAACGGACGCCTTCAATGACACCAATAAAGAGCTGGCGAACGTAGAAAACCTGTTGGCTCAAAACATCGACCTGCTTTTGTTCGAAGCAGCCAGCCTGGAGGCCTCGGTGGCATCCATTGAGGCTGCCAACAAGGCCGGCGTCCCGGTGGTGCAGTTCAACGGAAAGGCAGAAGGAGGAGATTACATTACCTTCGTAGGCTCGGAGCAGGTCGAGTCAGGTTTGTTGCTCGGCCAGTGGCTGCTTGACCTATATGACAAGCTGGGTAAAGACACTCTCAAGGGCATCTACCTGCGAGGAGTGGCGGGTCAGATCACCGACATCGCCCGTAGTGACGGGGTCAAGCAGGCGCTTGAAACTGCTGGGATGACCGACAAGTTTGAATTTACCGAGCAGTATGCCGATTATGACCGCGGTAAGGGCCAGAGCGTGACCGAGAGCATCCTGAGCCAGTCGACCGATTATGACTTCATCATCGCCAACAACGACGACATGATCTTGGGTGGCATGGCAGCCGTACAGCAGGCCGGCTTACTGGGCAGCATGCCGATGTGCGGCGTGGATGGGTTACCGGAGGCACTCAGCGCCATAAAATCTGGCAACCTAACTGCAACGGTCTTCCAGAATCCAGAAGGGCAAGCTGCTGGCGGGTTGACCGCGGCGGTGTGGTACCTGGAAGGGGCCTCCCCTGATAAAGAAATCCTGATCCCCTTCACCCTGGTGACTCCCGACAACGTTGACCAGATTGCCCAGATCGCCGATCGAGTATACGGCGCTGAAGCAGGCACAGTGGTTGAACCGACGGAAGTCCCTGCCTTTGATTTTTCTGGGGAATTCTGGCACTCGGATTATAAAGCCCAGAAAGAATGGGTGCTGGGTGTCTCTTACCAGAACCTGGCGTTCCCTTACGTAGCTGCCATGCAAAAAGCCATCCA
>Ga0315551_10003300_pt1 | contig 11524 bp, 10 predicted proteins | sample SalMarSW160290MG_FD_203678 | JGI IMG/M metagenome (GOLD analysis project Ga0315551, IMG submission 203678) | Salt marsh sediment microbial communities from the Plum Island Ecosystem LTER, Massachusetts, United States - Salt Marsh Sediment SW1602-90 ... | reverse complement strand
AGCTGGTAGGTAGGCGTTTGCTGGTGTCTGGCTTGGATAAGCTCCTGCAGTTGTGATTTATAATCGGGCTCTATCCCCTGGCTCAGTGCCTTTTTAAGCTCTTTAGCCATCAGCCTGAGGATAAAAGCCCTGGCCATGCTATAGTTCTGGTCGAGGAAAATGGCGGCTATTACTGCCTCCAGAGCTCCGGCTAGGTTGGCCGGCTTACGCCGCCCCCCGCTCGCTTCCTCCCCTTTTCCCAGGTAGAGGTAATTGCCCAGGCTGATAGCCCTTGCAATACGGGATAGAGCATCCCCGCGCACCAGCGAGGAGCGGAGTTCGGTCATCTCCCCTTCACTGGACTGGGGAAGGCGCTGATATAGCTCTTCAGCAATGATAAAGCCCAAGACGGCATCGCCTAGGAACTCGAGTCTTTCATTGGAGGTGACAGTGCCCGGGTTCTCATTGACGTAGGAGCTGTGGACCAGGGCCTGTTCCAGGAGTGACGGGTCGTTAAACGAGGTGCCCAGGGTCTTTTGTAGTGCGGCTAACTCCAAAACTGGCTCCTTTTCGTAGTTCAGCATAAAGGCTTCTAGGGTGCGGTGTCAACTGGTTTGTATTGCCCTCAAATCTAGCCCTATGTTATAATCAACCTGTGCTGGGGAATCGTCTAGTGGTAGGACAGCGGACTCTGGATCCGTAAGGGAAGGTTCGAATCCTTCTTCCCCAGCCAACCTTATCGTGGCGCATTCGTCTAGGGGTTTAGGACACCTCCCTCTCAAGGAGGAGATCACCGGTTCGAATCCGGTATGCGCTACCATTTGCTGTTCTGGTGACATCGCCGGTTAACCTCTACTTTAGAGTCCCGACCTGAGCAGCAGGCCGTGAGCGGGGTTGCGCTAACTAAAGCGGAGTGGAATAATGATAAAGGCAGTAATATTGCTTAATTTTCTGGATAAATAAGGGGAAAGTTAGCTCAAACGAAAACAGGAGGTATTGAGATGGCGAAGAAGAACGCAGTAATCGTTGGCGGTGGGGTGAGTAAATTTGGCGTAAGGCAGGCAACCTTATTCGATATGGTTCAGGAGGCAGCTAAAGCCTGCTCTGATGACATTCCGGCACTGAAGCCCGAAGACATCGATGGCCTCCTCTTTTGTTCCACAAAGGTGGGGAGGCATTCCAACGCCCTTAACACAGCGCCTCTTATAGCTCACAGACTGGGATTAAAACCGACCTCAATTTGTACCAGGTTGGATACCCTGTGCGCTGGCTCCAACACGGGGATTATTCTGGCCAAGGGAATGGTAGAAAGTGGTATTTCTGAGGTAGTTCTGGTGACAGGCGCTGAGAAGAGTTATCTGCCCCAAAGATGGGAAACAAACTATACAGAATTGGCGGTTAATGACCATGACTGGGACTCGGCTATGGGGTTAGGAGTACCTCCACCGTTTTTTGCTATGATTGCCAAAATGCATATGAAGCGCTACGGGACGACCAAGGAGCAAATGGCGCATGTCTCCGTAGCCAATTACAATTATGGCTCGACCAATCCCAAGGCGCACTTTTACCCGAAAACGCTCACCATGGAAGAGGCGTTGGGTGCCCGGCTAATCGCTGACCCCTTCGGTCTTTTTGACTGCTGTCCTCTAACTGATGGCGCCTCAGCGGTTATCATTGCCTCGGAAGAGAGAGCCAAGGAGATGTCTGACCGGCCGCTGGTATACATCCGTGGCACGGGGCAGCACGCAACCCACAGTATGTCGGCCGGCTGGCCCGGTGAAACCCTGGCCGAGTGGCCTCATCTGAAGAAAGCGGGGGAGGTAGCCTACAAAAACGCTCAGGTTACTCCCCAGGATATAGATGTAGCTCAGGTCCATGATTGCTTCACCATATCTGAGATTATAGAGATGGAGGAGCTTGGTTTCTGTAAGAAGGGAGAGGGCGGTGATTATGTAGCCTCAGGCGCCCTCAATCTTGGCGGCAAACGTCCCATAAATACCGATGGCGGCCTTATCAGCTGCGGACACCCCTTCGGTGCCTCCGGAGCCCGTCAGTCCCTTGAGTTATGCAGGCAACTTCAGGGGAGGGCTATAAATCAGGCGAAAAATCCCAAGTTTGCCCTGGCGCATAATCTAAGCGGTGCCTGTGCCCAGCACACAGTGGTAATCTACGGGACAGAGCCAGTTGAATAAACCATAGTTAGGATAAGGAGAAAGAAGATGGCGGAATTACAAGAGGCAAGAATAGTAGGGACTCCAGCTCTGGATGGCAGATATATTACGGAAATGGATATGTGGCCATTGGAATGCCCGGAATTTAATCGGCTCCATCAGTTTTACGATAACCTCAGAGAGGGCAGGTTTACCACGACCAAGTGTAAAAAGTGTGGGCATATTGCCTTCCCGCCGGGGGTTATCTGCCCAAAATGCTGGTCGGAAGAACTGGAGTGGGTTGACCTTCCCCGGAAGGGCAGGGTGGTCACCTTCACCGAGACTCAGGCCGGTGCCCCTATCGGTTTTCCTCCGCCGTTAATCCTGGCCTGGCTTAATTTTGGCAAGGACAGCCCGCTGAAGCACCTGCTGGTGCGCATCGTAAATTGTGCTGAAGGAGAGCTAAAAGAGGGTGATGAAGTCAAGTTTGTGGTGTTTGATGTCCCCTCACACCCGATAGAGGTCAAGCGGGAAACCGAGGTGCGCGACCGGGTATATTATGCCTTTGAGCGGGTAAAATAACTGCCTTTAAGTCAGGAGGTACTAATGAAACCGGAGGAGCAGTACTGGAATCCAGTCTTGGAGACGTTGCCGCGCGAAAAACTTCAGCAGTTTCAGCTAAAGAAGTTTAAGAACATCCTCAAGTGGGCTTATGAAAATTCGCCGTTCTATAGAAGCCTTTATAAGAGCGCTGGCCTTGAGCCCGGCGATATTAGAACAGCTGATGATATAGTCAAAGTCCCCAAGACAGAAAAGTCAATGCTGAGGGAGGCACAGGGCAGAGAGCCTTACCCGTACGGCAGTATCCTTTCGGTGCCCATAGAGCAGGTGACCGAATACCGTCAGACCAGTGGCACCACCGGCCAGCCCGTCTATCACCCGGAGACCTGGCAGGACTGGGAGTGGTCAGCCGAGTCATGGGCTTATGCCCTCTATGCTTACGGCTATCGCGACTACGACAGGGTGTTTTTGCCCTTCGGCTACAGCGTTAACATAGCCTTCTGGGCGGGTCATTACGGCGCTGAGAAGATAGGTTGCGAGGTTGTCCCCGGCGGCGTGCTCGATACCGAAGCTAGGATACTGAAGATGAAGGAGATAAGGGCTACCGCTTTTATGGCCACGCCAACCTATATTTTAGGTATGGCTGATACCGCCAGAAAGCTGGGGCTGGACCCGGCCAAGGATTTATATATAAAGAAGATAACGGCGGCCGGCGAGCCGGGGGCCTGTGTCCCGGCAACCAAAAAACGTATGGAAGAGGCCTGGGGGGCTAAGGTGTATGACCAAGTTGGTGCCACCGAGATAGGGCACTGGGGCTTTGAGTGCCAGGCCCAGGCTGGACTGCATGTTCTTGAAGCCTTCCATCTGGTTGAGATAGAGGATGTCGAGACCGGCGCCAATATCACCGAGCCGGGCAAGAGGGGCAGTATGGTGATTACTACCTTTGACCGTTTTGCCCACCCTTGTATTAGATTTGACTCCAAAGATGTCATTGAGTGGAGCCCGGTAGAGCGGTGTGAGTGCGGGCGAACCTTCAGGTTACTTAAAGGTGGCGTTGTTGGCCGCGCTGATGATATTACCAAGGTGAAGGGGGTATTGCTGGCGCCAACGGCTATCGAGGAGGTGGTGAGGGATATTCCGGAGTTGGGTGACGAATATGAGGTGATTGTAACCAAAAAGGGCGATATTGACGATATAACCCTTAAGGTGGAGATAGCCCCTGATTTTAAGCGTAATGCCAGTGCCATTGAGCAGAAGCTGGTTCAGCAGCTAAGACTGAAAACCGGCCTCAGGTACAATCTGGAGTTTCACGACTATGGCACCCTGCCCCGGTATGATGTTAAGGCCAAGAGGTTCAAAGACCTGAGGCACAAGGAGTAGGCAGGTGGTTAAAGAATATAAAATAGAGGATATGGCGGAGAAGATACGGTTATTGAAAAAGACGGCGGCCGAGCTAAAGCGTATCTCCGGGGGGATTCAGGCCGTAGACCGCAATGTTGACCGCATCCTGGCCAGCGTCAAGATGCTGGAAATCAACATCGGTGACCTGGTAGATATCAGCGGCGATGATAGTTGACTTGGCAGCTACATTGCGATAAATTTTCCCTGAAGCGAAAGCAAGGAGGGCTAAATGACAGCTGTATACGGGGTAACGCGGTTTGAGTTTGATGAGGAGAATGACCTTAATAACTATACGGTGTGGCTGGCTGACGTTGTCCACGGTACGCCACCATGGCGGCCCCTTTTCTTTATTGAGAGCTGGGGTAGATGGGCCTACCGCGCTGTCCAGCGGGGTGCCGAGCGGCTCTGTCTGCCCACCACCAGGGGTTGGGATGTAAGGTTCATCGATGGTTACCCCTACCCCACCGTTATTGAGACCTCTGATGAGGAAGCTAAGCAGCGCCAGCCGGTATTCAGGGAGAGGATAAGGCCCTATATTGAGGACTTCGACGCTGAGTGGGAAAAGCGCAAGGCTGACCTGATGAAGGCCTACAAAGAGCTCAGGAAAAAGTACGGCCTTAAGAAGTATGAGGATATTAAAAAGCTCGCCAACCTCGACCTGCTTGAATGCTTTGACGATTATATGCAGGTGGACAGGCTCCAGTGGGATATACACATGGAGTTAATGATGCCCGCCTTTTACCTCTTCGGCCTGTTTGACCAGATGTGCCGGGAGCTACTCGGCTTCGGCCATACCGACCCACTATTTGCCAGGCTGATGGCCGGCTTTGATAGCATGCTATTCCAGTTCAATAAAGAGATATGGCGGCTCGGTAACCGGGTCAATGAGCTGGGGCTGGCCGAGCTTTTCCGCACCACCAAGGATGACCGGAAGCTGCTGGACAAGCTGGCCAAGGACGCCAACGGCAAGAAGTGGCTCAAGGAGTATCAAGACTTTCTCGAGGTCCACGGCTGGCGGAATGAGCGTATGCTTGACTGGGCAACCCCGAACTGGCTGGAGGAGCCTCGCTTGGGCATACCATTGATAAAGGTGGCCATAACCACCAAGGGGACTTACACCATAGATCAGAGGCGGGAGCGGGCCATCAGGGAGAGGGAGGCGGCGGAAAAGGAGGTCCTGGCCAGGGTGCCAGCTGAGCAAAAGGGGTGGTTTGAGGCCCTGATGAAGGCCGCCCAGAAAGCGGGCACCTGGAGTGAGGATCATACCTACTACTGCGAGCTCTACGGCCACGGGATGGGGCGGTGGATAACCAGGGAAATCGGTCGGCGCTTTGCTGAGGCCGGTGTTATCAACGACCCTGAGGATATCTATTTTGCGGTCGCTGACGAGATAGAGAAGGCGATGATACCTATGGGTAAGGTCAAGCTGCACCGCTATGTCAACAAACGAAAGAGGGAATGGAAGAGATACCTCAAGACTACCCCCAAGCCTTTCTACGGGGATATTGATAATGTGCAGGAAATGTTGAAAAAGGACGCTACCATCTCCGTCTCCACTTCGGCTCCCATCGTCAGGGAGGAGTTAAAGGCTGACCTCTACGGTGCCGCCTCGGCACCGGGGGTGGTGGAGGGGGTTGCCCGCATCATAATGACCGAGGACAAATTAGCTGACCTCAAGCCGGGGGAGATTCTGGTGGCACCGGGAACGAGTGCGCCCTGGACCCCTGCTTTCGAGATAATCCAGGGTCTCATCACCGATGGCGGCGGCGCTCTGTGTCACGCCGTAATCGTGGCCCGGGAGTATGGTATTCCAGCGGTTACTGGCTGCCTTGAGGCAACCAAGAAGATTAAGACTGGCGACAGGGTAAAGGTTGATGGCGACCTTGGCGTGGTCTACATATCGCGTAAAAAATGACAATTCTGGTTATAGAGGAGTTGTGATGGGCAAGGATGGCAAATATGTGACTATTCAGGCTGAGCCAGAACCTATCGAGATAGACTTCTCAAAGACGGCCGTCATTGTAGTTGATATGCAGAATGCTTTTGTCCATCGAGGTGGTTATTGGGATTTGGCCGGCTGGGACATTTCAGCTATTGAGAAAATCATCAAGCCCTGTCAGGAAATAGTCTATGCGGCACGGGAAAAGGGAATTAAAGTCATATATTTGCAGATGGGTTGCAGTTCTGACCTGTCAGACATTGGCGGCCAAGACTCCCCAAACTGGCGTAAATCGCGAGGGCTGGCCTTGATACGCCAGCGTACCGAACTAAAGGACAAGCTCTATATTTATGGTAGCTGGGGGGCCGATATCATTGAGGAACTGGTCCCAGAACCGGGTGATGTAGTTATTCGGAAGCAGAAGTATGACGGCTTTATTGGCACCAATCTGGACATCGTTTTGAGGACTTACGCCGTAAAATACCTGCTCTTTGTGGGAACAGCCACTAATATTTGTGTCGAGTCTACGCTCAGACACGCCTTCTTTTTGGAGTACTTTCCCATCCTCATTGCTGATGCGGTAAGTCAATTAGGCCCAAGCACAACCCAGGAAGCAACCATTTTCAACGTCCGGTCTATTTTTGGCTGGGTAACCACCTCGGAAAAACTTTTGAATGCTATCAGGCTTGCAGAGAAGCCCTAGTAGGAGGTTAATTGTGTCTAAGAAGTGGGTGCTCTGGTTTGAGGAGCTAGGACAAGAGCACAGTGAACTGGTGGGCAAGAAGTGTGCTAACTTGGGTGAGATGATCAAGATGGGGTTAAGGGTTCCTCCTGGATTTGCCCTCTCCGTCGAAGCCTACCGTGATTTTATGAACATTACGGGGGCTGTTGATGAGATACGGAAATATCTGGCCAAGTCCAAGCCCAAAGACCTAAAACAATTTAATCAGTCTAGCGCTGATATACGCCATGTTGTACAATCGAAAGCCATGCCTGAGGATATAGAGGAGACGATAGTCTCACACTATAAGGAACTATGCCGGAGGTGTGCTGCTGAAGTGGCTGTCTCAACGCGTTCTGCCGGCCCGGCAAGCCACCCCGGGCAGTATGAGACTTACCTTAATGTAATTGGGGAGTTAGATCTGGTGGATAAAATCAAGAAGGTGTGGGCCAGCACCTTTAACCCTCGTTCCCTGGCTTTTAGAAGCCGGAAGAATATGCCACTGGAGAGCGACCCTATTGGTGTCGCCGTACTAAAAATGGTGAATGCTCAGGCTGCTGGAGTTATCTTCACGGCTGACCCTAACACCGGTGATACTACTAGGATGATAATTGAGGCTAACTGGGGGTTGGGGGAAAGCGTTGTCAGCGGTGAATCCACACCCGATGTTTACATCTTGGACAAGGAAACTCTGGAAATACGGGAAAAGAAGCTGGGACCGAAGTCCCGATATGTAACTTTCAAAGAAGTAGGAGTGACTGAGGAGGAACTAACCCCAGAAAAGAGTAGTAAATTCTGTTTGGGCGACGAGGAAGCCAAGGAAATAGGGAAATTGGGCAAGGTGCTGGAGGAGCATTTCGGTGTACCTCAAGATGCGGAATGGGCTATAGACGAAGGCTTACCATTTCCGGAAAATGTCATCATGCTACAGACTCGGGCGGAGGTTATCGCTCGGAAAAAGGCTCCCGTCGACCAGATTGTGGACTTAATGCTCGACCGAATCTCAAAAGGGACGGGGTTTAAAGGGGTTGAGATGTAGTTGCCCTCTGGGGCTTTGTTTTCAAATTACTGCTTGGGCAACTTGTCCATATAGCCCCTTAAACCTCTTACCAGTTCAGCTAGTGAGGCGAAATCATCTTCCTTCTCCATAAGCTGAATAATCCGGCTGCCAATAATCACACCATCGGCAATCCGGGCTATCTGCCCTGCCTGCTCCGGGGTGGAAATGCCGAAGCCAACACAGAGGGGCTGGGTGGCTACTTTCCTTACTCTGGTCACAAATGCTTTCAAATCCGTCGGTAGTCTGTCTCTGGCCCCGGTAACTCCGGTTACTGAAACCAGGTAGATAAAGCCCCGCGACCTCTCGGTGGCCAGTCTGATGCGCTCTCCGGTGCTGGTCGGAGCCAGGAGGTAGATGAGGTCAAGCCCCTGTTGTTGGCTGGCAGACTCCAGTTCCGAGCCTTCATCCGGAGGCAGGTCGGGAATGATTAGCCCGGAAATACCAGATTTGGCACACACAGTGCAGAACTGCTCTAGTCCGTAGCTGAAGACGGGGTTGTAGTAGGTCATAAATACCAGTGGTATATCGACCTTCCGGCTTAGCTGCACGGCCAGCTCAAGGCAAAGCTGGGGAGTTACGCCGTTCTGCAGGGCGTGAAAACTGGACTTCTGTATGGTGACCCCGTCAGCCAGAGGGTCGGAGAAGGGTATCCCCAGCTCTATGATATCACAGCCGCTATCGGCCAGCAGCGGCACTACTTTAAGGGTGGCGTCAATCGAGGGGTAACCCACAGTGATATAGGCAATGAGAGCTTTATGACCTGGTGGGCTGAAGGCGGAAGTAATTTTGCTCATAGCTTTACCCCCAGCGCCTGGGCGACGATGTCCATGTCCTTATCACCGCGCCCGGAAAGGTTGACCACGATGATTTGCTCCCTATCCAGCGAGCCGGCTATCTTAGACGCGTAGAATATGGCGTGAGCCGGCTCCAGAGCCGGGACGATGCCCTCGGTCTTGCAGAGCAGCTTAAATCCCTCAAGGGCTTCTTGGTCAGTTACCGCCACATAGGTGGCACGCTTGTTGTCCTTGAGATAGCTGTGCTCGGGGCCCACGCCGGGATAGTCCAGACCGGCGGAGATGCTGTGCGTTTCTCTAATCTGGCCGTCTTTAGTCTGGAGGACGTAGGATTTAGTCCCGTGGAGCACGCCGACTGTTCCCGCCATCAGTGGGGCGGCATGTGCGCCGGTTTTGAGTCCCCTCCCCGCCGCCTCCACGCCGATGAGCTTGACCTCCTTATCCTTCAAGAAGGAGTAAAAAATGCCGATGGCATTGCTGCCGCCGCCGACACAGGCGATGATCTGGTCGGGGAGGCGGCCGGATTTATCCAGAATCTGCCGCCTGGTTTCTTTACCGATTACCGACTGGAAGTCCCTTACCATCACGGGGTAGGGGTAGGGGCCGACTACCGAGCCCAGCAGGTAGTAGGTATCGGGGTTGGTTACCCAGTCCCTTATTGCCTCATTTATAGCGTCCTTGAGGGTGCGGCTGCCGCTGTGTACTGGCCTGACCTCGGCGCCCATCAGCCTCATTCTAAAGACATTGAGGGACTGGCGGCGTACATCTTCCTCACCCATATAGACGATGCACTCCAGCCCCAGCTTGGCGCAGACGGCAGCGGCGGCCACGCCGTGCTGTCCGGCTCCAGTCTCGGCGATGATTCTGCGCTTGCCCATCCTCTGGGCGAGCAGCCCCTGCCCCAGGGCATTGTTGATTTTATGGGCGCCGGTGTGAGCTAGGTCTTCCCGTTTGAGGAAAATTCGGGCGCCGCCGCAATTTTCGGTCAGCCTTTCGGCCAGGTATAGCGGCGTCGGTCTCCCCGAATAGTCACGGGACAGCGCCTCAAATTCACTCCAGAAGGCTTTATCCGCCTTGGCTTCTTGGTAGGCGGTTACCAGTTCATCCAGAACCGGCATGAGGGTTTCAGGGACAAACTGCCCACCGTAGTCTCCGAAGTAGCCTCTTTCATCAGGTAACATCATGGGCTTTTCTCCTGTGACTTGATATAAGAAGTGAAATTGCGTCTCATCTCGTCTATGTGGTCACCGCCAAATTTCTCCGTCGTTGCCTGCCCCAGAACCAGAGCCAGCATCGCTTCCGAGATAACCCCGGCGCGGGGGACGGCGCAGATATCCGACCTTTCCGCCGTGGCTGGTACAGACTTGTGGGTGGCGATGTCCACCGTTTTTGCCGGATTTCCCAGGGTTGAGATAGGTTTATGATAGACGCGGCAGATAATATCCTCGCCGTTGCTCATGCCGCCCTCTATCCCGCCCATATTATTATTCCGGCGGGTGAAGCGGTTGTCCTTATAGGCAATCTGGTCCTGAAACTCGGAGCCGAACATAGCCGTCCCGGCAATGGCGTTGCCTATTTCCACCGCCTTGACCGAGGGGATGCTCATCAGCGCTTGGGCGAGCCTGCCGTCGAGACGGCGGTCGTAGTGCATAACGCTTCCCAGGCCGACGGGAACGCCGCTGGCGATAATCTCGACCACCCCGCCCAAAGTATCCTTTTTATTGCCGGCTTCCCGGATTGCCTTTCTCATTTTCTGCGATGTCTCTGAGTCAATGCACCTTATGTCGGGGTCGGTTTCAAAGACGTTAGCCACCTCTTTAAAGTCAGAGTAAGGGCGAGTTAGCCTTACCCTTCCTATCTGGACGGTGTGGCTGGCTATACTGATGCCGAATTCCAGCAGCAGTTGCCGTATAACCGCTCCTGCTGTAACCCTGCCTGCCGTCTCCCTGGCGCTGGCTCTTTCCGAGATATTCCTGATGTCGTCCTGTCCGTACTTTAAAGCGCCGGCTAAATCGGCGTGCCCCGGCCGGGGTCGGGTAACTTTAGCCGCTGGTTTTTCGGTTTCGTCAATGCTCATCTCATCCTGCCAGTTGGCGAAGTCCAGGTTCCTGACTATCAGCGCAATCGGGCTGCCCAGCGTCTTGCCGTAGCGGATACCGGAGAGGATTCCCACTTTGTCCTCCTCAATCAGTCCCCTTCCCCCGCGCCCGGAGTCGGAGTGGCGGCGCTTGAGGTCCTGGTCGATATCCTCAACGCGGACCCGGACCCCGGCGGGCATTCCCTCGATAATAGTTACGCAGGCCGGGCCGTGAGATTCACCGGCGGTCAAAATGCGTAGCATCGCTACCTCCTTCCAAAGCCTGAGTTAGGGCGGATTCCATGGCTGCTAAAGGAGCTTGGTGTCCGGTAAAAAGTTCAAATTGCTTTTCTGCCTGATAAAGCAGCATCTTATAGCCGTAAACAATGGCGCATCCCCTCTCTCTGGCTTCAATAAGCAGTCTGGTCTCTTTGGGATTAGAGATAATATCAAAGACGGTGAGGCGTTTATGAAGAAGGTCTTTGGGGATGATTGACTGGTCTGTTTCGGGCGGCATCCCCACCGGGGTGGCGTTTATCAAAATATCAGCCGAGGAGATTTCAGCCAGCCGCCCTAGGCTGCCGGAGTCCTCGGCATTAACTCTTTTGGCCAGCTTTCCGGCTTTATCCTCGGTCCGGTTTAAGACCACCAGCTTAACCCCCTTGGATTTAAGCCCGACGGCGATGGCCGAAGCGGCACCGCCACTGCCGATAAGGACTGTTTTTTTCCCCTTAAGCGTGGTTACTTCCTCTAGTGCCTTTAGAGCACCGTCGCCGTCTGTGTTGTAGCCGGTTAGCACGCCGTTATCATTGACGATGGTATTGGCGCTGCCGATTGCCTCG
>Ga0315551_10003299_pt1 | contig 11526 bp, 12 predicted proteins | sample SalMarSW160290MG_FD_203678 | JGI IMG/M metagenome (GOLD analysis project Ga0315551, IMG submission 203678) | Salt marsh sediment microbial communities from the Plum Island Ecosystem LTER, Massachusetts, United States - Salt Marsh Sediment SW1602-90 ... | reverse complement strand
AAAGTCGCTGGTTTAGATTCATCTTGATAGGCACGGCCAATGTGCAACCGTCTAGAACCTGAGCGAGGTGGGGGATGGCTACCTACTGCCTGTTTGACTAACTCGTCAACCTCTGATTGCGGTATTCGTTTTTGTCTTTCCTGCCAGATTTCCCAGGCTCGGGGTAGAATCTTGTTTATCCCCCGCCCTAGTTTGGCAGAGATGTAAATGACAGGTATATAGGGGGCAAATCTAAGTCTTTGCTCCATGCTACGTTTGAATTCTTGTCTTTGTTCCTGGGGAACAAGATCCCACTTGTTGACCAACAGTATTATACCCTTTCCAACCTCAATAATATAGCCAGCGATATGCATATCCTGGGCAGTAATAAATTCACTGGCATCGATTAGCAACAAGGCGACATCGCAGCGGTTGATAGCTTGGAGGGTGCGGAGCAAACTATAATAGTCTAATCCAGCGCCGACCCTTCCGCGCCGTTTAATCCCGGCAGTATCGACAAGCAAGATTTCCTTATCATCCCACCGAATTATAGCATCAAGCGAGTCGCGAGTTGTCCCCGGAGACTCATGGACGATGGCCCTTTCGTCTCGCAGTAATTTATTCAACAAGGTTGACTTGCCTACATTAGGTCGCCCAACGATGGCTAATTTGGCTTCTCCTGGCTCCGCAATGCTGATAGGCTGCGGGGGCAAAGAAGCTAGCACAGCATCCATCAAATCGTCTATCCCTCGATTATGGTGAGCGCTGATAGGTATAGGCTCACCCATGCCCAGGTGGTAGAAATCGGCTACCTGGTTTGCTTGTTTGGCAGAATCCACCTTGTTTACTGCTAGTATAAGAGGCTTATTGGCGGTGCGCAGTATATCGGCAATTTCGTCATCGGCAGCAATAGCTCCATCTCTGGTATCTACCAGGAAGATGATGGCATCCGCCTGGGCAATGGCTGCTTCGACCTGCTGCTTGACCTTTTGTTCCAAAGATGTAGATGGCTTTGTTTGCCAGCCACCAGTGTCAACAACGATTAACTCTCGCCCCTGCCAGGAAACAAAAGCAAGAACGCGGTCCCGGGTAGTTCCTGGCAAATCAGCAACTACAGCTATCCGCCTGCTCGCTAAGCGGTTAAGCAAGGTGGACTTGCCCACGTTGGTCCTACCCACAATGGCTACAATAGGCCTGGTCATTTGCCTGATACCTTTGGATTTGACAGCAGCTTCACCAGTAATACCTTTTGCAGATGAAGCCTGTTTTCTGCCTGGTCGAAAACTATTGACCGGGGATCGTCCATCAGCCCAACAGAAATTTCCTCGCCATGGTGGGCCGGCAAGGGATGCATGAACAAAACATCTCCCTTCGCCAAGCTTAATAATTTATTATCCACTTGATAGTTTGAAAAGGCACGACGACGTTTCTCCGCTTCATCCTCCTGGCCCATGCTAACCCACACATCAGTATATATTATATCAGCATCTTGGGCTGCTTCATGAGGGTCATTGGTTAGCTTAATCTGGCTGCCACTAAGAGCAGCGAATTCCTTTCCTTGATTCAATACCTCTTCCTTAACGTCATAGCCTGGTGGGGAGGCGAGGTGAAAATTCATGCCCACTAGGCATGTAGAGAGAAGCAAGCTATTGGCCACATTGTTGCTATCGCCAATGAATGCCAGGGTCAAGCCAGTGAGTCTCCCTTTCTTTTCATATATGGTAAAAAGGTCGGAAAGAGCCTGGCAGGGGTGTTCCAGATCGGAAAGGGCATTAATTACAGGCACAGAAGAATGACCAGCGATAAATTGTAAAGTCTTATGGGAAAATGTGCGGGCGACAATGACGTTGACATAGCGGCTGAGCACCCGAGCCACGTCGGCCGCCGGCTCCCGCTTGCCCAGGCCTACCCCTTCTGGAGACAGGTAGATGCCGTATCCGCCTAATTGATACATAGCTATCTCGAAACTGACCCTGGTTCGCAAGGAAGGCTTTTCAAAAAGGAGAGCTAAGGTTCTTCCTGAAAGGAGAGGCGGTGACCCTTTCTGTTTCATACGCCGGGCTTGCTCTATGAGGTGTTCAATTTCCTCACGGTCAAGGTCAGCTATTGAGAGCAAATCCTTCTTCATCTTTCACCTCTCTTGATACTACTTCAGCCTATCGCGTTTGTCAATTTTACAACAAGCTCCAGAGTTGTTACCGGGATGGTAAACTACTTGAACCGTATTATAATGAGCCGGATGACCAACAATCTGTCGTTGAATTGAATCTTATAGTCTTATAGTATATGGAGGTAAAATGTGGAGATAAAGGTGAAATGCTATTCAGGCTATGTCTATGCCGGGGAGCCACGGTCTTTTGTCTGGCAAGACAAGGAACTCGGAATAAAGGCAGTAGAAAAAGCCTGGCAGGAACCGGGCAAGAGGTTATTCAGGGTTGTTACTGAGGATGGCAAACTATTTGAACTGTGTTACAATGAAGCAGATGACCGATGGTCTGCTGTTGAATTGATGGATACAATAGTTCAAAGCAAAATACAGAATGCAAATTGAAAAATGCAAAGTCAAAGGAAAGATTTGTCGGAGCGTTTATTAGACTTTGCAGCGAGTGGCATTAAATTGACAGTTAAACTTAATAGAAGTGCGGTAGGAAGATATGTAGCAAACCAGTTCATGCGAGCTAGTGCATCTGCAGGTGCTAATTATGAAGAAGCATGTGGAGCAGAAAGCAGAGCAGACTTCATACATAAGATGCAACTTGTGTTGAAGGAATCGCGAGAATCACTATATTGGCTTAAGCTAACGGAGAGAGCTGAGCTAGTTCCAGCTAACGATTTGCAGCCGTTACTGAATAGAGCTAATGAATTGATCAAAATTGTTGCAAAATCTGTAATAACCGCCAAAGGAAGGGAGAAATAATTTTGACTTTTACAACTTGCAATCTTCAATTTGCACTGTTGCATTCACGTCGCGCTTTGCTTGCCTATTGGGAAATCAGCTCTGGCGAATTCGTGAATGCAAATTGATGGTTTAAGGAGAACTCATGAAAGAGGTTTTTGAAATTCTGGAACAGAATGCCCGGGCAACTCCGGAACAGATTTCCACCATGGTGGATAAACCTGTCAGTGAAGTAGAAAAAATAATTAAACAGGCTGAGAAGGATGGGACTATCCTGAGATATAAAACTATAATAAATTGGCCTAAATTACGAGATGAAGATATAAGGGCTTTGATCGAAGTCAGAGTAGCGCCACAACGTGATGTCGGCTTCGACGCCATTGCCGAGCGCATTTATCAATTCCCCGAAGTGTACTCTGCTTACGTAGTCTCCGGCACCTATGACCTGGCCATACTAGTGAAGGGCAAAAATATGCAGGAAATTTCCAGTTTTGTCACGGAGAAACTAGCCCCTCTGGAGAGGGTGCAAAGCACCGTTACCCATTTTCTCCTCAAACGATATAAGGAGAACGGGGAAATTTTTCATCTTCCTAAGGAAACAAATAGACGTCTACCGATAACACTTTAACATGCTAAACACAAAGTCCGCTGCAATCAGAGCCCGGGATAACCTGATTTCACAAAAGGTGACTACGCTTCTCCCATCGGGTATCAGGAAGTTCTTCGACCTGCTTTCCTCCGTGGAAGACATTATCTCACTTAGTATAGGTGAGCCTGATTTCATTACCCCCTGGCATATCCGGGAGGCGGGCATATATTCTCTGGAAAAAGGCTATACCATGTATACCTCGAACTCAGGCATGCCGGAACTACGCCAGGAATTAGCCAGCTACCTGGAGCTTCGGTATGGAGTGAGCTACCATCCTGAGCATGAAATTCTTATTACTGCAGGAAGTAGTGAAGGATTAGACCTTGCTCTGAGAGCGATAATCAATCCTGGTGACGAGGTCATAATTCCCGACCCTTGCTATGTGGCTTATCCTGCCGATGTCATTCTGGCTGGCGGTGTGCCTATTCTTGTTCCCACAAACGAAGAAAACAACTTTGTCGTCAGAGCAACCGATATTGAAGCTCGGATCACGAAGCAGACGAAGGCCATTTTGCTAGGTTACCCAGCAAATCCCACTGGCGCAGTCATGTCCCAAAAAGAGGCTGCCGCTATTGCCGAGCTGGCTAAAAAGCATAACTTACTGGTAATATCTGACGAGATATATGCTCGTTTAGTCTACGGAGCGGAGCATATTTGTTTCCCCAGCCTTCCCGGGATGAGGGAGCGTACCATCCTGATTAGCGGATTTTCCAAATCTCATGCCATGACCGGTTGGCGTATTGGCTATGTGGCAGCCGACCGCCGTTTCGTCCAAGCCCTGACAAAAATCCATCAATACACCATGCTCAGTGCCCCGACGATGACTCAGATGGCGGCCATCGAGGCCCTGAGAAATGGTGATAGCGATGTCGAAAAGATGGTTCAAGAATACAATAGACGCCGTCGCTTCATGGTCAAGAGATTGAATGAGATTGGTTTGCCCTGTTTCGAGCCCAAGGGCGCCTTCTTTACCTTTCCTTCTATAAAAGCTACCAGGATGAATTCAGAAGAGTTTGCCGAAAAGCTGCTATTGGAAGAAAAAGTTGCTGTTGTCCCGGGCACTGCTTTTGGACCATGCGGTGAAGGTTTTGTTCGTTGCTGTTACGCTACTTCATTATCTAGCATCGAGGAAGCACTGAAAAGAATGGACAGGTTTGTAAAAAAAGTAGGCTAACCGCAGCATAAGTGACACATTAGAAACAAATTCGAGTCTTATCCATATTTTTAAGGCAGTTCTCAAAAGAGATTGGCGACAATTGACAGCAGGATGTGTCACTTCCTAGGGTCAATTTGTCTGAAAACTACTGACGCACTACGTAAATTTTCTCGGGAGGCAAACTAATTATGGTTGTAGAAAAGAAAAAAAAGACGATAAACCGGCTGAAATCAATGTACCCGCTCAGGGCCAAGGTAAATGAAACGTATCTAAAGAGTGTTGAAGCCATACAGGCAGGCAAGCCCGCTGTCTGGGGTATGCTCAATTTCTACTATGGCGACCCCATCCTGAAAGCTATGGATATAGAAGTGGTCTATCCCGAAAACTATGGTGCCATTGCCGCGGCTACAGGAGTTGCCCAGCAATATCTGGACCGGGCTGATGCCGAGGGCTTTCCCACTCATCTTTGCGGTTATAGCTTGACTACCCTCGGCTATGCGTCCAGGATGATGAAAGAGTTGGAGGGACAGATACCCCCAGAGGCGCCCTTCGGAGGAATGCCCAAGCCCCTATTTTTGATGTCTTCGGCTGCCATCTGCGATGCGAGGTACAAATGGTTCCAGGCGCTGGGACGTTACATGGATGTCCCGGTATGGCCACTGGAAGCCCCTATCCCCGGCATCAAGGAATTTTTCATTGAAGGCTATTACGACGAAATGGTGGATCTGGGAGTCAAGCACCTGAGGGATTTTGTTACTTTCGTGGAAGGCATGGTGGGCAAGAAGATGGACTGGGATAAGCTGGATAAAACAGCGAACCTCATGATAGAGGTCAACCGTGTTTGGCATGAAGTCAGCGAACTGCGCAAGGCGAGGCCATGCCCAATGCACAGCCGGGACTTCTGGAGCGCCATGCCCGCTGCTCTGTTTCTGGCTGGCGACCTCGAGGACTCACTGAGACTCTACCAGGATATGTATAAGGAGGTCAAAGATAGAGTCGATAGCCGTGTGGGCGCTATCCCCGATGAAAAATATCGGCTGGTATTTGCTGAGCTTCCCCCCTGGCATAGCCTGGCCTTCTTCGACAGACTGGCTGAGAGAGGATGGGACTTCGTAATCGAGAGCGTTGGCTATCATCCACCTATACCCCTTGATCTCAGCGAGGTCAGTGACCCACTGGAGCGTATTACCAAGTTCAGCCTCCAGTTCCTTGTCGGCTACTACGAAGATGCCCGGAAACAGAACGTGCTCGGCGGCACCATCGCCTATCCTTACTTGAAGTATGCCAGGGAATGGAAGTGCGACGGTGCGCTTCTTCATCCACTTATCAGCTGTCGCAGTGCCTCTACCCACCTTCCATACGTCTCAGACATGCTCATGGAGAAACTGAAGGTGCCCTCACTGAGCATCGAAGGCGATATCGTGGACCTCCGCCTGTTTAACCCGGAAGATGCTTTAGCCAAGGCAGAGCCATTCGAGGAAACCATGGAGTATTACAGAAAAATGAGGAAACAAGAAGGGTTCGACTGGTGAATTAATCCAGGACTTCAATCTAACAAGGAGGCAGCGATGTCAGACAAAATCAAAGGTCTCAGCAAAGCCCAGGAAATCTATTTAAATCGTTCACAGAGAGCCAGGGAGCTCAAAGCAGCGGGCAAGAAGATAATAGGCTATCCCTGTGTCTACGTTCCCCTGGAGATGCTTACCGCCCTTGACCTTGTCCCCTATCAGACATGCGGCGATATAAAGGAAGCAGTCACTGAAGCAGACAGGGCTTTGCCCAGTTCATTCTGTCCTATCATACGCAACTGCCTCGATTGTGCCCTGAAGAATAAAAACGATTTCCTTGATGGCATGGTTACCATTCACTCCTGCGACCCTCAGGAAAAAACAGCTCGCGTCTGGGAGTCTTACACCAATTATTCCTACTTCCATTTCATAGACATGCCCATTACAGTTCGTCCTGAGGCTCTGGGATACTTCAAAAGCCAGCTGAACGATTTCAGAAAGACTCTGGAGGCTTTCACCGGTAAGAAATTGTCCACAGAAAAGCTTGAGGCAGCTATTAAGTCCCATAACCAGCAGCGGGCTCTGGTGAGAGAACTATACGAGTTGACAAAGCCGTCTCCACCTCTTATCTCGGGAACGGAAATCGTGCAGGTATTAAAAGCCCTGGCGGGCCTGCCTGTAGTTGAAGGAAATGACCTGTTAACTGAGACTATAAGCGAAGTCAAAAACCGTACCGCTGGACCGGAAAAGAAATCAGCACGTCTCCTCATATGGAGCAGCATCCTTGACGACGCCGATATCATGCAAGTATTCGAAACTAAAGCAAATGTGGTGATGAACGAAAGCTGTGGCGGCATCAGGGCTTACAGAGCCGCGGTGAAATCCACTGCTGACCTGCTGGAAGGGCTGGCCGACTACTATATCAACGAAATCACCTGCGCCCGCACCTTCAGGCAGGCTACCCTCGGCGAGATCAGAAAGGACTATGCCAGAGACCTGCAAAGCCGGTTCGGCTATCTTAAAGGCATCATCAAAGAATGGAAAATCAATGGTGCTATAATGCTGCTTGTCAGGTATTGTGACCCCTTTGCCTTTGAAATGCCATCGCTCAAAGACTATTTCGACAGTCTCGGCGTTCCCAGCACCTACATAGAATACGACTACACTACAGGAGCCCTGGCCCCATTGAGAACCAGGGTCGAAGCTTTCCTTGAGACAATCAGCTAATAGCAATCCACTAGGAGGTCTATTTGTACTTCGCCGGTGTTGACATAGGTTCCACCATGACCAAGGTCGTGCTCATGGACAAGAGCGGCAATTTACTTTCGACCGTCAAGGGCCCCACCGGCCCCGAGCATCGCCAGCTCGCCAACGAAGTTATGCGACAGGCACTGGAACAAGCCAGCCTGCAGATTGATGACATTTCTTATATCGTAGCTACAGGCTATGGACGGCTTAATGTTCCTTTCGCAGACCGCCAGATAACAGAGCTTTCCTGCCATGCCCGAGGCGTCTCCAGCCTTTTTCCCAGTGTCAGGACTGCCATTGATATAGGTGGCCAGGACGCCAAGTGTATGAAAATTGATAAAGGCAGGTTGACCAACTTCGTCATGAACGACAAGTGCGCCGCTGGGACCGGCAGGTTCCTTGAGGTGACTGCGACTGCACTTGGTATTGAACTGGATGATATGGGAGACATTTCCTTGAAAGCCACCAAGAAGATCCAGATAAGCAACCTGTGCACTATCTTCGCCCAGCAAGAGGTGGTAGCGCTCCTCTCCCGCGGGGAAAACCTGGAGAATATCGTAGCCGGGCTTCACGGTGCTCTGGCCAGCCGCGTAGCGGCGCTGGCACGGCGGCTTGGGATAGAGCCTGATGTAGTGCTAACCGGCGGTGTGGCCAAGAACACCGGCATGGTCAGGGCAATGAAGGAAAGCCTGGGCTGCGAACTCTTCGTTCCTGAAGAGCCGCTTCTCACCGGGGCACTTGGTGCTGCTATCCTGGCAAGTGAAACCTACATGAAAGCAGTGGCAAAGAGTGAGGCCTTGCCCACAAAGTCACGACGGTTAGAAAAAGCCACCTTTTTTAGTTAAGGGCAGCGATGAGCTGGTTTATTGGCATCGACATAGGCTCGGCATACAGCAAAGGAGTCATAATTAAAGACTTTGAACTTGTTGCCTCACATGTAATCATATCTGGAGCTAATTACCGAACGTCTGCCGAGGCCATAAGGACGGAGCTAATCAGGCAGGTCAACCTGAGTCAGGATGATATAGCCAATACGGTTGCCACGGGTGCCGGCGCCGACAATGTCTATTTTGCCGGCCAGAAGGCAAGCGATATAGTCTGTACTGCCCGAGGTGTACACTATGTCTTCCCTCAAGCCAGGACTGTAATCGATGTAGCCAGTCAATCCACCAAGGTAATACGGCTAAGTGGAGAAGGAAAGGTGGCCAACTTTACCGTCAGCGAGAAATGTGCCGGTGGCAGTGGCCGCTTTATTGAGGTCATTGCCAACGTGCTGCGCATAGATTTGAGTGATTTCGGTCCGCTTTCCGCCAGGTCGAAGACCCCCATTACATTTAGTACGGGCTGCGCTGTTTTCGGCGAATCTGAAGCCATCACCAGAATAAGTGAAGGCATCCCAAAGGAGGACATCGCTGCTGGTGTTAACAAAGCCCTGGCAAGCAAGATTTCCTCACTGGTTAAGAAGCTTAAGCTGGAGGAGCCATGCGCCATCTGTGGCGGTGGTGCTCTCAACATCGCTCTCGTCAAGACCATAGAAGACGTATTGAACACCACCCTCCTGGTACCACCAAACCCACAAATCGTAACTGCTCTTGGCGCCGCCATAATCGCTACAACATCAGCGACTTCGGAATAGGGCAAGAAGCAGGACTGCTGGGTGTCTTGAACTGGTATTTTGTGCGCCTGACAATTGGGCCTTAATTCATGGATTTTTCAAGAGTTTGGAAGCGTAGCATAGGTCTTGACAAGAGCTGAGGAGGGCTGTAGCATTTTACGGTAGTCGCTTTGTCCGAAAACGACTGCCCCAGTACAGTAAGCGGAGTTTCATCAAATTCGGAAGGGTAGATGAAGGTAGTAATTACGAGCATTGTGGTAGCCGTTATACTAGCCTTGATTCTTTCCTTGCCGACTCTAGCCCAGGATAGCGGTACCATAACCATCACTATGACAGGAGTCGATGAAATTTCCATCAGCCTGGATAAAACACAATGGCCTCTCGGAAACGTGGCCTCAAACACAGAGTATGAGACAAGCCCGCCGATAGAGTGGTGTACTTTGACCGTAGAGGGCAATTGTAATGTGGACACCTTTATCGTGGGGGAGGATGCTACATGGGTGGATAATCCTGGCACCTGTAAGTGGACGCTGAGCAACGATGGCACTAATGGGGAAAACGTGTATGGGTTATGGTTCCGCATATCTGGCGATACCGCACGAGGTTATATCCCTATCACTAAGACAGAAAGCGAGTTTTGGCCTTATTCTGGTGGCTCAAGTTCAAGCTTGGCTCCCGGGGATACCAAGCAATTTGGCCTGAAATTGCTAACGCCGACCTACTTCGTGGGTGGCAGAGAGATGCAAACCCATATCACCATAAGTGCAGTAGCTGCCTGATGATAGGGCATATCAGACTAGCCTGGCTCATTGCCGCTTTACTGGTCAGCTTACTGCCTTCTTTTACTCTGGCTCAGGATGTTAATTTCAGCGTCTTCCCTGCTGTGGTGAAAATCGATAACTTGACCCCGGGAGAAGCAGCGGAATTCGAACTGACCATTCACAATGCAGAAGAGCTAGCTCATAATTTCACTATCGCTACTTTTCAGCCTCCGAAAGAGGAAAGGAGGGAGGGGAGAACTGAATTTCCCGATGACAGATGGATAAGCTTTTCCTCTCCAGGAGTTGAGGTGCCAGCGGGGCATGAAGCTAATGTAATGGTAAATGTAGCTATACCGCGAGGGCAAGAATGGGCAGGCAAGGACTGGGAGACATGGCTGGGAGTCGCCGCTGAATCCAGTGACCTGTTGGGTGTAAAGCTATATGTTCGCCTGCTGGTATCCACAAACTCCGCAATGGGAGCCAGGTCCAATGCCGGATTGGTTGCTGGGATCGTCGTGGCCATAGTGCTCCTTGGCTATGGTGGCTATTATTACTTCAGGCGCAGAGCCAGGCCTGAATGACCGTTAAGCTTCGGACTGAATAAACCCAAATGTCAAAATCCAAATGACAACTGAAATCCAAATGCTTGAATATCAAACCTATTCAGTTTTTTGATTTGGACTTTGAGCTTCGTTTGGCATTTGAGCTTTGTCATTTGTCATTGCCCGCGCAAAGAGATTGCCACGCCTTCGGTTCACAATGATAAAGAGGTAATACTGAGTATGCAGGCGTCATCTCCAGGGGGCCGTAGTACTATTTTCTACCGCAAATCAGTACAAATGGGTGATTCTCATAGACCTGACTGGCTGATATGCTAGAGATACTAGGGCGACATGATGTAATAGATAGAGGCGATATGAAAATAGCTGATCCTACCTCTCAAATTTATGAGACTAAGCTGGTTGAGAAGCTGCGCTCGGGCGACAGCACAGCCATGGAGGAATTCTATAATCTTTATAGGAGCAGACTCCACACTCTGATACTGGAACAAGTAGACCGAGACCAGGCCGTAGCTGAGGATTTGGTTCAGGAAACGTTCCTTGCTTCTCTGGATTCACTGGATAAATTCCGTGGTGACAGCCATCTTTATACCTGGCTGCGCAGTATTGCATTGCACAAGATAAATGACTTCTATCGTCGCCAGGCGCGAGAGCCCAAATACAAGAAATCGTCCCCCGATTTTGATGCCATGAAGGAGCTGGAACAAACCGGGGACGATAAACCACCGACCTTCACTGTGATGGAGTCCCAAGAGATTCGCCAGTCAGTTCGCCGGGCTTTGGGGGACTTGCCTCATGATTATCAAAAGGTGCTGGTAATGAAATACCTCGAAGAGATGCCCGTGCTGGCGATAAGTGAGGTTATGGGTCGTTCACCAAAGTCGGTTGAGGGATTGCTATCGCGGGCCCGAAAGGCTATGCGAGATAAGCTGGGGGAAAATAACCACGAAGCCTGATTATAGCTCCGCATAATTTGAGTAAAGAATCTCCATATATTAAAATACGGGAGCCCATTAAGGGCTCCCGCTTTTATAGGAGGAGGTTTGAGTGAGAAAGTCAAGGTATTGTCTTTATTATTGACTGGAGAGCGTTGACCAGCCCCTGCCCCACACCATCCTCATCGATGGGAGTGCAGCTATCTTCAATAGCCCACC
>Ga0315551_10003288_pt1 | contig 11553 bp, 11 predicted proteins | sample SalMarSW160290MG_FD_203678 | JGI IMG/M metagenome (GOLD analysis project Ga0315551, IMG submission 203678) | Salt marsh sediment microbial communities from the Plum Island Ecosystem LTER, Massachusetts, United States - Salt Marsh Sediment SW1602-90 ... | reverse complement strand
ACCGACTCAGGCTGGACACTAAGCGTCATTTTTGCCGGCATACGAGTGGTGTCAACCATTGCGTGCGGTTGCATATCAACCTCCTCTTGAAGTGATTGAAGTTTTTCTTTCAACAAATTCATCTTGTTTCGCCCGATGATGATTTTCTCCAATTGATCGGACGAAAGCTCCCTCAGATCGGCTACTCTTTCCACCCCGGCCTTTTGCAGGTTTGAAAAATCGCTGCGGTTGAGAATCTCTCCGAAGTATAAATGCAACTGTTGCAGACAGGCGGGCATCCCGAACCGCAAACTGAAGGCGTGTCGGCCGAGTTGTTCTCGCAAAGGGGTCTCTATATCAGTGGCCTCAATCAAGAGAGCCAGGCCACAAACCAGATGGGCGGCTGTTTCGCCAAGGGTCATGATCTGGCCAAGGTGCATCTGAAAACGCGCCTCCAATTTCTGAACCTCCACCAGGCGACTCCACTCATGAAGCAGCAGAAATGCTTTCAACTTAGCCCCCGACAGGTAAGACAACGGCTCTCGACGGTAGTTGTCTCCCAGCAGGATGGCGGCTTCCTCAAGCAGATGGTCAAAATGCTGATAGAGCACTCTGACGGGGAGGTTGTTGGATAGTTCAAAGCCGCTCAGAATACCGGTCGGCAGACTCCAGCCGGGAGCGCTGAGAGCAAGGGCCGTCCAGCCGGGCATAGTTTGGGGACGACATTGTGGCAACCTATCAAGGAGGTAGCCCACCTGAGCAATTGAAAGTCCGGCTCTGGCTGTCGCTCGGCCCAGGATCGTAGCGGAAAACTCATCCCTTGGTTCGTCAAGAGTAATCAAATGATGGCCTAAAAGAACGGTCAGGGAAACGTCAAAATCAGGCGTCTTCTGTCCCGAACGCAGGCAGGCAAAGAGGGTTCTGATGAACAACTTCTTCAGAGATGCCATATCAGAAGCCAGACCGGTGACAATCATATTAAGAAGCCAGTCTTCAAGAGGTATACTGCTGAAAGCAGATTCTACCGGCTCTGGCCTATCAGAGGCAATGTAGTTTTCCCATAGAATTTCGCGGTCAAAGTCAGTCTCCGCCAGTACGACGGCCCGCCCCGGCTTGGAATTGCCCTCTCTGAGTCTTCCCGCCCGACCGGTCATATTGTCAAACTCCGCCCGGCTGACGGGAACCAGGGTGGGGCGGGTGCCATATTCACCGGAAGAATACTTGACTGTTTCAAGGTAGACCGTGTCAGCCGGCAAATCGACCCCTAAAGCTAAGGTCGTAGTGGAAAATATTACTTTGACTTCACGCTCTATAAATGCTTGCTCAACGATGGAGCGCTGCCGGGACGAAAGATCGGCATTGTGAAACGCCACCCCACGGGTCAATGCCTGACGAAGCGAACGCACCAGAAACGACGGTTCCTCTTCGCTCAACCGCTCCAGCGCCGTTTTGGCCTCAGGCCAACTGACCGAGGCCGCCAGTTTGAAAGCATACTCAACGGTTTCCCGGCGGGACTTGAGAAAAACCAGCGTCGAGCCGCTGTCGGACTTGATCTGTTGAATAAAGCCGTCAAACGGCTCGTCACCAGCCTCAATTTCCACAAACGGTTCACTCCCATCGAGGCCGTTGTTGTATGAGCGATATCGAAATGAACCTTCCGCCGCCACTCCCCGGACAAGGTCCACCGGCCTGGCTGTCTCTTCAACAAAAGTGGCACCGAGCCATTGTGCCAGTCGACCTGCCGAACTAACGCTGTCTCCAATCACGGCCGAGAGGCTGATCAACGAAGGGTTATAGACGGAAGTCTGGATTTTGGTCAAAAGCCGTTCCAGTAATGCCCCTCTGGTCGGCTCAGAAATGGTCTGGATTTCGTCAACAACGACAAGCCCGATAGTTTTCAAGACATCCAGCGCGGCGGTCAACAGGAGGTCAAATTTTTCGTAGATGACCACCGCAACCTGGTAATCACCATCGGCAAATCTCTTGTCGTTCTCAGGATGATCGCCCGTCACAAGCAGGCACTTTACACCAAGCGGACTATAAGTTTCTTGGAACAAGCGATGCTTCTGCTCAGCCAGAGACTTCAGCGGCACGAGGATAACCGTTTTCTGGCGATGAGTGAGAGCTTTCACCATCGCCATCTCGGCGCAGAACGACTTCCCCGACGAAGTGGGTGCGGAAATCAGCATTCTGACCGACCGAGTTTCAAAGCTGTCTTCTTTCTCTCCCAGCAGCCCTTTGCGGACAGCCCGGCTCTGCACCGGCAGAAGCGATTCGCCCTGCCGTTTGTGCCAAATTTCAATGATTCTGGCCGGTATCCCCCATTTACCCAAATCACACACTCTCATACACGTTCTCCCCTCTGGTAGTCCTCAAAAGAATCGCAGGTCGGATTCCGAATGGAGTCCACCGCTGCCATCCTACCCGCCGCAGCTCTCATAGCCGCATGATTGACAACTAAAACAGCTTCCCAGTCGCACCATAGCGGCCCCGCAATCGGGACAGGTAGCCGCATTTATATACTGGCAGCAGGTCTCACAGGCATTGCCTGTTTTGTTCTCACCGGAAATCATCCAAGGGACGGGCTCTTCAGCCTCAAGAGCGGCGCATCGACTACTATCCCCTCTCGTATCTGCTGAGATGTCACCTTCTTTGAAAGCCAGTTTGGTCATGACTGAATCCTTTCTTTACTCATACCTCTGTTATCGGCTTATTGGAAGTATACTGCACATACGTGCACTTGTCAAGGGAAAAATGGTAGGATTTTTAGGTTTTTTGTCCGGCCCTGTTTTGTGGAGTTAACTGACGTATTTACAACGGATTAAAGTCGGTATATCCCACTGTTGGCTGCTCAAGAGGTTGTCCCAAAAGAGCGTTTGTGGTGTTTCGCAGGGTCTTGGTCACGACGAAGTCGGGAGTGTAACCCTGCGAGCGGTCTTCCAACTGCTTGCAACCCACAGGAGTTCCTTCTGGTTGGGTCACACCTTTAGCAAGCCAAAGGCAAGACCCGACCGAATGCCGGGCTTGTGAGACAGCCCTTTCAATGGATAACAGTCATTAATCAGTCAGTTTAAACTCTACCTCGTAGCTTACCGGGACCTTGACCGGGCGGCCATTCTGTATCCCCGGCTTGAATTTGTTCTTGTCCGCAGCCTTGACCGCTGCCTCATCCAGCGAAGCCGTTCCTGATGATTTTAAGATTCTGACTTTGATAACATTCCCTTCCTCGTCCACCACCACCCATATCGTAACTGTGCCGGTAATGCTAGCCTGTCTGGCCAGACGGGGATAGACCGGCTCCTCGTAGTGAATAAACTCAGGGTATATCTCTACTGGAACGAAGTCACCGGGTTCGGGCAGATAATCTTCAGGATTAATGTCAACATCGATCTTAACCCCTTCAACCATCGAAGTAACATCAGGGGGAGCAATCTCCGCCAGCTCATCGCGGGAGGCTATGACGACGTTTTCGTCGATGACTTCATCGTCAGCGACCGGTTTAGGAATACCAACCTTGGGTGCTGCCACCTGGGGTGCGCTGACTTCTACCTGAGGAGGCTTCTTGGCAATACTCGGAGGCGGAGGCAGGTCCTTCACCGTCTTGATAACAACAGTCGGCAGCTCGGGAGGATATACTTCCTCAGGTAAGGAGGAGATGATCCAGGCCACTCCTACAATTAACAGAACAAACGCAAACACTATTACTGTCCCCAGCGCAAAGTTTCTCTGGTACTTGGCCTTCAGTTCATACGCACCGTAGGGCGAATACAACGCTTTGGTATACATTACCCATCACCTCTTCTTGCTCCCAACCATGTTGGTTTTACCAAAATTCGATTATCACTTCGTCCCAATCTCTCATAATAGAGACGAACCAGGACCCGAATTTGTCCAATTTCTGGTTGTTTTTCTGGTTAGCTTCCGCAACTAACCAGGAAGGACATCAGGTGGGAACTACAGAAGGGAAATGGTCACTAATCTGTGAGTTTAAATTCTACGTCGTAGGTTACCCAAACTTTGATTGGGCGACCATTCTGTATCCCCGGTTTGAAATTGTTCTTGTATGCCGCCTTGACCGCCGCTTCGTCCAGCGAAGTCGTTCCAGATGATTTATAGATAATAGCCTTGATTACATTCCCCTCCTCATTCACCAAGGCCTTTACTGTAACTGTCCCGGTAATACCGGCCTGTTTGGCCAGACGGGGGTAGACCGGCTCCTCGTGGTGAACCATCTCAGGGTATATCTCTACCGCCACGAACTCGTCAGGAGCAGGAAGATAATCCTCAGGACTAATGTCAACAGCTATCTTACCCCCTTCAGTCATTGCGGTGATATCAGGGGCGACAATTTCCGCCAGCTCTTGGCGGGTGGCGATCACGACATCTTCATCGATGACTTCATCATCGGCGACCGGTTTGGGAATACCCACTTTTGGCGCTGCCACCTGCGGGGCGCTCACTTGTACCTGCGGCGGTTTTTTGGCAATACTCGGCGGCGGACCCAAATCAGCTATCTGCTTGATGGTAACCACCGGCACATCTTCATACTCTTCCTCCGGTAGCGCCGATATAGCCCACGCTAATCCCAGAATCAACAGTATAAAAGCCAGCGTTATTGCCGTACCAAGGGCAAGATTCCTCTGGTATTTGGATTTTAGTTCGAAAGCACCGTAAGGCGAATACAGAGCACTTGCTTGCATTACAAATCACCCCTTTCAATGGCCTGCCGCATGGCCTCTTTTATGACCTTGTCGTCTTTAGGCTCCCAGTCTCCAATCGCATACCGATAGGAGAACTTGTCGTCTTTTGATAGCTCGTCTATCTTGACACCTAGCTCCTTGGCCTTGAAGGCATTCCATGAGCGCTCGATAAGATCGATTTCGTCTAAGATATCCACCATATCAGCGTAGTTTGCGTCAGGGTGAATCAGGATCAGAGTATTCAGTTTGGGATTTTCTCTATTCCGTTCCAGCAACAGGGCACGAAGTGTATCCGCACTGAACTTGTAGGCGACAGTATCCGGCGTGTCCGGATCACCCGGCAGAAGCAGAGGAAGGTTCTCCGGGGTTGGTGTCTTGAGGTTCCACCAAAAGCGGCTCTCACCATCCACACGAATTGTGAGAAGATTTGACTCTTTAACTTCAATCTCCAGGTCTTGCTCTTCCATCGGAGGCAGATTGATTTCCATTGCCTGAGGCATGGCAAACACCGTTGTCACCATGTAGAAGATCAACAACAACATAACGATATCAACCATCGGGGTCATATCGATGTGAACGTGGATTCGCCGCTTCGGTCGTCGTAAACCTTTCCTTTTACCTCGCGCCATATTCTCTCACTTTCCAGTTCCAGGCCAACGTCTCTATATAGTTATACAGGCTCTCGCCGGATTTCTTCCCTTTCCTGAGTTGCAGTTCGTCCACATTTAGCTCATACCTTCCGGTCCAGCGCCAAAGTGGTCATTTAGAGCTCATGAGAACCTCAGCTGCCTCTTTCTCATTCTCCGTTATGATCAGAAATCGCTCCAAGTGATTTTCCTGCATGGCCTCCATTACTTTTTTCATTACTCCAAAGCTGGCCATTCGGTCGGCTTTGACGACCACCAACGGGTTGGTCCCCCTTCTAATATGGTCAGCGCGTGCCTGGAGTACCGTGGGAGCCACTAAGTATTCATCAACCGTCTTCACAATACGGACATTGGAGGTTATATCCTTTCCCTCGATATTGATTGTGCGTCTCTCGATGTAATCGACGTAAATGGAGTCATACTTAGTCACAGTTATATTGATGATGTTTTTATCCGGCAGCTCGATCATCGAGTGCGACGACGGCAGCTCCACCGCCTTGGCCTCGGGCGGTTTGAACTGGGTGGTGGTCATGTAAAAGATCAACAACAGGATAACAATATCCACCATCGGCGTCATGTCGATCCGAACACCAACTCGACGTTTCTTGGCCATAATTTAGATCCCTTGTTTGGCCTTCAGGATTTGCATCACCTCAAACGTAGCCTCGTCAGTGGTATAATTGAAGGCATCCACTTTATTAACAAAAAAATTGTAGAAAAAGATTCCCAAGATACCTGAGGTCAAACCACCGGCAGTGTTGACGAGAGCTTCTGATATCCCGACTGCCAACTGTTGCGCATCAATCACACCACCCTCAACATTACCTGTGGCGGCAAAGGCGCGGATCATGCCAATGGTCGTTCCCAGCAAACCGACCATGGTAGCAATAGAAGCGATAGTCGACATGGCTATAAGGTTTCGTTCCAGTAGCGGGCCCTCAAGGGCATTGGCTTCCTCAACGGCTATCTGGGTTAATTCGATCCTCTTTTCGGCGCTGTATTCGGAACTTTCTTTGACTTCACGATACCGTTCGATACCGGCTCGCAAGACATTGGCAGTAGTGCCACGCTGCTTGTCGCAGGCGGCCAGGGCGCCGTCATAATCATCATTCTGCAGCAACGCCACGAGCTTTTTGAAAAAGATCTGCACCGAGCTTTTACCTTTCGCCCCCCGATACAGAGAAAGGTAGCGCTCAAGAACAAATACCAGCAACATGACCAGGATCATGATCAATAGGACGACCAGCGGTCCTCCCATGTAAATCGAGTGGACAACGGGAATCTCTGACGTGCGGAAGACCCCATACCACAGACCGAAACCAATCCCAAAAGCTATGATAGCGTTGAGGGTAATGAAGATTGTTTGTTTAACCACTTTAAAGATTCCTCCACTAGTTATATACTTACAGTACCTAAATTTCTATTCCTTTCACTGCCACCAGGATAAAGGCGCACAGCGACACGAAAATCCCCCAGGAAAGGCTGTTTAACAACACACCAATGCCGTAACCGGTGCTGAGACTGCTATAGAACATAGCTGGATCAAAGCTGTACTTAGCGCCCACAAACGAGATAATGATCGTAAACACAATGAGCACCAACGGAACCCAGTTATAGCGCAGAATCTTTTTGAGCCTGAGCGCGCGCTCGTCAGCTTTACCCTTAACTCCGAAAAGGCCGTAAAGTGTGTAAACAGGCAGCGCTATACACAGGATAGTATAAAGCATCAAGATAATAGCGGTCAGCACCAGAATAAACCCTGACGAAAAAACCTGAGAACCGAGATTGCCCAGTGCTAGGAAAGCACCGAGCCCGGACAACCTCGAATACTCTCGGTATATCCTTTTCCTGGCTTTCATGCCGTGGATGACCTCCTCGGACGAGCCGCCCGCCTCAGTCGGCTCATCTGCCGCAATGAGAGTGGTAGTGTCAAGATTCTCTTCGGTTGCCATGAACACTGAATCGCCTTCTGTGGTGGCAGCTCCAATGCTGTCGAACCGCATTTCAGTTGCGGCCGGGACCTCGGTTTCTTCGACAACCTCATTATAGGCGGAATACCAGGGGATGAAAAGCGTCACCAAGATAACCAGAGAGGCTATTGCCAGGACAACCCGATCCCGGGTTGTAACTCTCTCCTCAAGGAGGATGCATTCCTCTCGAATAACCTCCCCCTTCGCGCGTTTGGCGATAACAGCATCGACAAACTTGGATTTCTCGGCGTCAGATTTGAACAAATCTTTAGGCTTTCCAGGGAATACTTCAAACCCAATGTATTTGAACCGCTGGGAATCTGGAATCCTCTTGGCTGCGCTCTTTTTGTTGTCTTCCTCAGGCATCACACTCCCTAAAAAGCTGTTTGTGAACTGTTGTTGTTCTGCTTAAAACTCATAGCGTGTATCGGCTTCTCCCTTTTTGCATTCAGCATTCGATGGATTACATTTAAGACACTTCGTATACCATTCGTTCGCGTTCTTGAAGTCCTCAGTGGCAGGTTCTTTCGCATCGGCTTTGGCTGCGGCCCGCAGGTGATAACACTGACCAATCCACAAGATCAGATTTATATCACCACAGGCGCCTTTCCTTGAAGACTGACAGTCATAAGCCTCTTTGAGGTATTGCAGTGCCTTGGTGTAGTTTTTGGTACATACCCCGCCAAAGTAGGCATACCCGAGCGCCTTTTTTGCATCACAATCACCAGGATTAAGAGTGAGTAGTTCTTGATAATACTTGACCCCATTGCTACAGTCAGAAAGCTGGTACAGATAGGTATTGGCCACCATAAGAACAACGCTGCTGTCTGCCGGATAATAGGTAAGATACCCAGTCAAATAGTCAACGGCTACTTCATAGTAGTTCTTATTCGGACTACTGCCGGGACTGCTCGGGTCGCCACTCTCTTCGTCAATATCAATATCATCCTCCTCATCACCTTCCTTTTTGGCGATATTGAGAGCACAATAACCTGCATTTTTCAGGATTGAAGCAGTGGAGGAGTCAATCCCCAACTCAATACGCTTGTCATAATATTGTATCGCCTGCCGGTAGCTTTTCATCGTGTGGTAAGCAATAGCAATGTATTGCAGGACGTGTTTCTGGTCGGGATTGGTTTCCAACGACTTGGAATAATATGAAGAAGCGGTAGCGTAATCCTTGGGCTTACGGAAAAAAAAGCCATCACCCAACAATTGGTACACTTCCGCCTCACTGACGGTAGAATGATTGATCTCGGGGTGCTCCTTGACCCACTGCAGATGTTTCAGCAATGCCTCGCTGCTTTTCACATAGTCTTGAATTCCCCAGAGAGCCTTGCCGTAGTAAAAGTAGATATCCTTGGCTTCCATCGGAATTGACAGGACATCCTCGAAGTACTTTACGGCTTCTTGAAAACCAAACAGATCCACATAGGACATCGCCAGCTCAAAATAGACTCGCACGTTGGAAGAGTCCGGCTTGGCCTTTGACAGATCAAGGTAGCGCTTGTAGGAACCGATGACATCCTTGAACCGGGCAATTCGATCGTTACGGGTAGGAGTTGAAAGAGCCGCTTTGAAATAGATTCCCCCGGCCCTCATCCAGGCATTGGCGTAAGTGCTGTCTCGTGAAAGAACGATCCGCAGCTTTTCAATGGCGCAGTTGTAATCTCTCATTGCGATGCAGGCCTCAGCCCAGTGGTAGTACACCTCAGTGGAGCCGGTGTCAATCTCAAGAGCCTTGGCATAATAGGTAGTTGCCAGAGAGGGAATACCCTCATAGAAGTTGGCATCGCCAAGGTTGATGAGATACTCTGGGTTGTCAGGGTGGTCCACCAGCGCTTCCCGAAAAGCGCGGTCGGCTTGTTGGTATTTCCCCTGTTTAAGCATTACCAGACCATAGCCGTTCTCAAAAAGGTGCTTCATGTTCTTTTTGGACTTCTTAAGCCCCTCTTCCATGACTACCTGAGCGCTGTCAATCTGGTCCAGTTTGAAATAGCACAAGCCAAGCTGATACAGCGATTCATAGTGCTTGCTCTTTTTCTCCAGGGCAAGCTGAAACTCCTCCTTGGCCTTAGCATACTGCATCCGCTTATAGTAGATCAGACCCATGGTATAGTAGTTCGCATAGTAGCTTTTGTCGATCTCGATCTCATGTTGAAGTAACTCAATCGCTTGGGTCGTATCGCCGGATTTCAACGCTTCAGCAATAGGAAGTTTCACCTCATCCCCAAAAGTGACACCCGGGAAAAGAGGTACGAGCAGACACACTGTAAAACAAACCCTGAATAGCTGAGTTGTCAGTCTTCTTTTCAAAAGTAAATCCATAACTGTTAAGTTATACAAACAATTATTATCATATTTCTTACCAATAAAGTCAAGAAAATATTTCCATAGTTTTCTAATTATATATGCCTTCCTTATAGTTCCGCTCTCCTCTCAAATATTGATCAATCTGTATAAAAAAATACGCCCACACCGCCACACCTGTCAGACCTTGCATCTCAACTGACAGCACAGACCCGAATGTTATCTTAATGTACATTCCAGCGATAAGTATGATCACTGCCGACAGCACGTTCAATGCGCGGACCGTTTTTCCCATCGTTCCCACCCTCCTATAAATTTATACCTATCTCCAATGACAATTCTTCCGATGCAACGTGGTATTACCCGTCTCTTCTCACATGCGAAAACCACAAAAACTATGCCGAGGGAAAAGATCGATCCTCGCTGCATTTATTCTCTATTGAATATCAATGAGATAGCGGGAAAGATAGGAAATTGAGGCTGACTCGCTCTATTGTAGGCGCAAAAAATGCGTCCCGGTCGGTCGGCGCTGAATCTCTCCTGGAGTGTATTCCATTGTCCCTAAAAGAGTTAGTTCTCGCTATAGGAATTGTCTGCCGGCAGCCAGTGATACAGAATTCGTATTTTGGAACTACCTTGAAACACCAAGCTCACCAATCCCGGAAACGGATGCGGTCGACCCTGGTAATCATAAGCTGGGAAAAACCTTAGACGGGCGGTAACCCCACGAACAGTCGCCCGCATTTTCTTATCGACCTTGCCGAATCGCCGGAGGGTAGCGGTACCGTTAGTATCAATATACAAACAAGCACTCACGGTATCGCGTATTAAAAGATATTTTCCTGTCAGAGTGATTTCATTTCCCTGAACTAGTATCGGCACCGGCTTAGCCATCATACTGACTGTATCGGGCAGAAGCCTTACGCGAAATCTTTCCAGCAAACTGACGGAATCAAGCTTGGATCTATGCCAGACGCCGGTGGGATAATTAATTCGCGGAAAAAACGACACCAGCACAAAACACTCTGATGGAACTGGGGTCCCGTGTACTGTCGCCGGTGCAAAGTCAGCCCATAGAACAGCCGACATGATGTGCATATTGAAGGCCGGGAAGGAGGAACATACCAGTTCGACATTGGTTACCCGTCCTAACTCATCGAGACCAACCCTTATCAGTATGTATTTATAAATCACCGACGAATCCGACTGCTTGAGGTCACAGAAGTACGAGGGGAATTTGTCCAGTTGCGGCAGGTGGATATCGTTCAACCCGAAGGCCTTGAAATAGAGGTCGGCATCGACTACCACCCGAATGGAGTCAAGTGGAAAATGTATCTCGGGCACCTTGACCTGCGGTCGAAACTGCAGCATGACAGGCAACCGTGACTCAGTTTTTTCCCCATTGAATACGGCCGGCTCAAATCTGATCGATTTAATCCAGGCTTCTGTATATTCAGCAAAAGCCATGTCGATTGAGTCTTCAGACGCAACCGTCGTAACCTGCCCCTTCTTGTCGATATTGAGAATGAGGGGGACCAGCCGTTCGAAACGGAAGTAAGGCAGATTCGAAACTGTAATAAGCTCTGGTACCTGTTGAGGGTAAGCTAAGGACAGACCGAAAAGGCTGGGGCTGGCGTCCGAATCAGCGCTGATTGAAGCAGATGCTGCCAGAACCAGTAGAGCACAAATGATTTTCAGTCGAACTATTGCCAAGATACCTTACCATTGATCGTCTAGTCGATTGTCGGCCATGATATGACATTTGATACTCAAAACAAGCGTAAAAGTCTATTGTCAGAAGCGCCAGAAGACTGTCTCAAAAGACAGTTCCGGCAGATCTTGACGCCGACTTGGTCAGTGGTGTGACCTGCCGGTCACTCCAAAAGTGCCAAACACACAACACATTCGACAGGCTGTCAGTTCACACGTCTGACAAGCCAGACACAA
>Ga0315551_10003285_pt1 | contig 11555 bp, 10 predicted proteins | sample SalMarSW160290MG_FD_203678 | JGI IMG/M metagenome (GOLD analysis project Ga0315551, IMG submission 203678) | Salt marsh sediment microbial communities from the Plum Island Ecosystem LTER, Massachusetts, United States - Salt Marsh Sediment SW1602-90 ... | reverse complement strand
CCGAGCTTCTTTGCGGCAGCAACCGCCGCTGCCGCTGCTCCCGCTCCGCAGGCGTTGCCGTTCTCCGCAGCGCTGGTGAGCATCGCCTGAGGCTCGAGCTTCAAAGCCAAATCGATGAACTGCTTGTCATTAACCTGACTCGCCCATTCGATGGCATTCGTACCAACACCCATAGGCGTAAAGCCGTAACGAGGCCCGTAATGGGTTAAATCGGTTGAGCCGATGCAGACAATTACCCTTTCAGTATCTTTGCTGATAATTTCACCCACGGCTTCGCCCAGCGCAACTGCCTGAGTGCTCGGAGGGACGAGTATGGGAACTATCTTTGCGCCGGCGAACAAGTACTGTATGAACGGTACCTGCACCTCGATGCTGTGCTCGCTCCGATGTGCATCAGGGCCGCTTACAGCCGTGCCGCTGGCAATCACAGCTTCTGCGAGCTGCTCATCAATAAATATTTCACCGACCGGCGTCTGCCAGCAGCCCCTGTCATAAACTGCAGCCCTTTGCCCGAAGAAGCTGTGAGCAGCTCCAAATATCACGAAGGTGTGAACCTTGTTGTTTTGCAATTTTATCGCGGAAAAAACCAGTGCTGCCAGACTGCCGCTGAAGAACCACCCCGCGTGAGGGACAATACCGGCTGTTATCGTATCGGGCAAAGTCTGGCTCAATGTCCTCTCGTTAAGATACTGGTTAATTTCATTAACACAGCTGTCATTTTGAGCCGGATAAAACTGACCTGCAACAATAGGCTTTCTGCATTGCATTTCAGGCACCCCTTACTTGCAGATGTCCGCCGAAGCGTTATAATATATATCTTAAGAATTTTATTAAATTGTATTCTGTAAAGCGAGAAAAAAATGGCAATGGATAAGCGAAATAAAATTGCTGTCGTAATGGGTTCTGACAGCGATATGGCCGTAATGCAGAGCTGTATTGACCAGCTCGCCGATTTCGGCCTGGAACCGACGGTTCGTATGATTTCAGCACATAGAACGCCTCAAATAGCCGCGGAATTTGCACAAAACGCCGCAAATAACGGCATAAAAGTAATAATTGCCGCTGCGGGTATGGCCGCCCACCTCGCAGGTGCACTGGCTGCTAAAACCACACTGCCCGTTATCGGCGTGCCCCTCATTTCAAGTTCGGGCCTGCAGGGAATCGATGCCTTTCTTAGCACTGTACAGATGCCGCCCGGCGTACCGGTTGCTACTGTAGCTATCGGAGAAGCCGGTGCAAAAAATGCTGCCATCCTCGCCGCCGAAATCCTTGCATTGTCGGATGAAAATCTGGCTCGAAAGCTGGCAGATTTCAAAAAACTGCAGGAACAAAAGGTGATTGAAAACGATTCAAAGCTCAGGAACAAATAAAAGCTTCAATGAAATCTTAATCGTGATAATTAGTTACGGTGCAATTAACTCTATTAGAATTAAAAGGCAAACTCTAAATCTATGCAAAGGTCGATTGCCACATTTACTCTGGACACGGGCGCCTGTCCGAGATGGCTTTTTCAAAGGATGGTCAGGCTCGGCCGACAAATGACCGAGGTGCTCATAGCCGAGTTCGGGCCGGACGAATTTATCAAAAGAATAGCCGACCCCGTCTGGTTTCAATCGCTCGGGACAGTATTGGCTTTTGACTGGAATGCTTCCGGCCTGACAACGATATTGACCGCAGCCCTGAAAGAGGCGATTCGAGGAAGGGAAAAACAGCTTGGAATATTCATTTGCGGCGGCAAAGGCAAAACGTCAATGAAAACCCCTCAGCAGATAGAGCAGTGGGCCGATAGGCTCAGCCTGCCGGACAATTCCGCAAACAATCTCGTATATAATTCCCGAATGAGCGCCAAGGTTGACAGCTCACTCGTCCAGGACGGTTTCCAGATTTATCATCACTGCTTCTTCTTTTCGAGAAGAGGGAGCTGGGCGGTGGTTCAGCAGGGTATGAATCCCGCCAACGTATCAGCCAGAAGATACCATTGGTTCAGTGAAAATGTCAATGACCTTGTCTGCGAGCCGCACACCGGTATTGTCACCCAGGCCCACAAGCTGCCGACATTGAATCTGACCGCTAAAGAAAGCACGAAAACGAGAGACCTGAGCGTCGAGTTCATCTCCGGCGGATACAATTCACTGATGAAGGACATCGAAATCCTGCGGAGGCATTACTCGCGCTACAGCAAAATGGTCAGCTTAAAATATAAGGGCCAGCAGATGACTTTTCTAAAGCTCGAAGATATCGAGTTTAAAACTCATCCTGTAATGTATGAGGATTTTTCACGCAGCAGATATCTTGAAAAAATCCTTCACTTGCTTTGTGATTTGAAACCTGTCAATTATGAAAAGCTGCTCGCCACAAGAGGTGTCGGTGCGAAAACGGTAAGGGCACTGGCCCTGGTAGGAGAGGTGATTTATGGGGCTGAGCCTTCATACAAGGACCCTGCCCGCTATTCTTTTGCTCACGGCGGCAAGGACGGTACGCCCTATTGGGTTGATAGAAAAACTTATGATAAAACTATTTCTATTTTGGCTCAGGCCGTCAGAAAGTCTCGAATCGGGGACTACGAAAAAGACAAAGCTATTAAAAGACTCGTAAAAAAAGCTTAAACCTGCAAAGCTAAAATCATTTAATTCAAAAGAAGAATTAAAAAAATTACTGTTACAATTTTCGGTTTTGTGCGTCTATAATATGACAGGAGAAGAGAATATACGTTTTTTGTGAGTGAAATTCTGATGGATGCTCTTTTACTGCAAAATATAAGTAAATCTTTTAATCATTTTAAGGCTGTTGACGATTTAACTGTCACGGTGCCGGCCGGCAGCGTTTACGGCTTTTTAGGCCCGAATGGGGCCGGCAAAACCACCACAATCAGAATGATTATGAATATCATAAGACCCGATAGCGGCAGCGTAAGTATATTCGGCGATAGTTCCGTTGAGAATATGCGAAGCCGAATCAGCTATATGCCCGAAGAGAGAGGACTTTATAGAAAAATGACAGTACGCAGTGTCCTTGCTTACTTCGGCTCGCTTAAAAATCTGTCCTCGAACGAACTTAACCAGCGCATCCCTTACTGGCTTGAACAGGTCAACCTGGCAGATTGTGCAAAGAAAAAAGTCGAAGAGCTCTCGAGAGGAATGCATCAAAAATTGCAGTTCGCTGTTGCTGCAATAAATGAGCCTGAACTTCTTATACTCGATGAGCCTTTTTCAGGACTGGACCCCGTCAATCAGGAAATCCTTAAAAATATTATCCTGCGGATGCGCGAGAACGGAGCGACAATACTTTTTTCAACCCACGTAATGCACGAGGCGGAGAAGCTGTGCGATTATATCCTTTTGATTAACAAGGGCAGAACCGTCATCGATGGAAAACTCAGGCAAATAAAAGACCGGTACAGAACCGGTGCTGTTTCTGCTGAGCTTGCCTGTGACGTGGGTTTCATTGAAGCTTTACCGATTGTCTCTTCTGTGAAGCAGCAGGACAATCGTTTTGACATTATGCTCAAAGATAATGCCGACCCGCAAAAGCTGCTCGCTGAGCTTGTCGGCAAAGTAGAGGTAACTGCGTTTGAAGTTAAGGCCCCTTCGTTGCATGAAATCTTTATTAAGCTTGTAGGACAGCAGGATGAGTAAAATTCTCAAAGTTGCCCGGCGTGAATACGTTGAATCTGTAAAAAGCAAGACCTTTATAATAAGTGTTTTTATGGCACCGCTTATTATGGCGGCGATTATTTTCTTTTCGGCCAAAATCGCCCAGACGAAACCCGGCTCGCGGCCGCCTCTTAAAATCACCGTTACCGACCTTACAGGCCTGCTTGCCGATGAAATAGATGCGCGCTTCAATGCTCATAATGAAAATTCCGAAAACAGGCAGATAATTTATTCTCAGACTGCCGGCGATGCAAACTCTTTCAATGAACAATCTGCAGTCCAGAAAGACAGGCTCAGAGAAGGTAAAATCGATGCCTATATCGTAATCGACTCGAATGTCGTATCCGGCAACGGCAAAATTTCACTCTATACATACAAGACAGAAGCATCGAATATTGATTCGCTTTGGGGTATTGTGAATTTATGCCGCGATGCTGTAATAAAATATCGCTATCAAATCCGCAACTTTGATAAAGAGCTTATCGATGAGCTGCAAAAAGTCCCGACACAGCAGATTGAAATAGGCCAGGCACAGGGTGAAGAAAAGGTAAAAGACGAAATCGAAATGGTTACTTCGATGTTGGTGCCGTTTGCCTTTATGTTACTTATGTACATTGGAATTTTTGCCAACGGCCAGCATATGCTCACGAGTGTCATCGAGGAAAAATCATCTCGTGTCATCGAGGTTTTGCTTTCGGTTGTGGATTCTTTCCAGTTAATGGCGGGCAAAATTCTGGGCCTGACCGGCATCGGCTTGACTGTAATTGCCTTGTGGACCTTTGCTGCATATTCTGCCGTACAGTGGAAGGGTGTCGATATTGATATTAAAGGCTGGCTGTTCTTCTATTTTGTTATATATTTTATACTTGGATTTATTTTGCTCAGCTCCATAATGGCCGGAATTGGTTCGATTTGCAACACGCTCAGAGATGCACAAAATCTTATGGGCCCGATTACAATTATTTATATAATCCCGCTTATGTCCTGGATTATACTTGTTCGGAGTCCCCAGGGAACTTACGCTACAGCATTATCGTATGTTCCTCCGATGACACCGCTGGTTATGATGCTTCGCCTTGCGGCAAGTTCTGAAGTGCCGATAATAGAGATATTCGCGACTTTGGCTTTATTGGTCTTTTCTGTTATTGTGGTCATTTGGATTTCTGCAAAGGTTTTTCATACCGGTATTCTGATGTACGGAAAAAAGCCGCGATTAAGAGAGGTCCTCCGCTGGCTCAGAAAAAGCTGATGTGTTTTTAACCTGTTATCCTCACCAGCCGCATACAGAAACCGTTTAATGCTCGAAATACCATGTCTATAAAAAAATTTATCAGCTGCCTTGTGGTTGAAGCTGGTTTTGGTAATTAGAGTTTTGGTAATTCGGTATTGTTTCGGATTTCGGATTTAGTGCTTCGTATTTTTCCCTTGAGACTTGTGGCGTGTGACTTTTGACTTATTACTTTGTGCCTTTGCGTCTTCGTGGTTTATTAAATTTATATTTATAGCTTAATAGCTTGTATATAAGTTTCGCCGCTAAAAAATCCGGAGCCTTATCCTGTTCATTCGGGCAAAGTTCCACCACGTCGAATCCAACCACATTTTTCGTTTGGCATACCGCCTTTAGAAGCCCAAGCACCTCATACCATAGAAGCCCGCCCGGCTCAGGTGTTCCTGTCGAAGGCATTACCGACGGGTCGAAAACATCAAGGTCAATCGTTATATAAACATTTTTTCTCAGCTTGCCGACTACTTTTTCAATCCAGCCTTTTTTGTTGTGTATATCCTTTGCAAAGAAAACATTTTTCTTATCCATCAGCTCTTTTTCGCTCGCATCCATACTTCTTATACCGACCTGAACAGTGGGGCACCACTGGCTAATCCTGGCCATTACGCAGGCATGATTATATTTTGAGCCGGCGTATTCGTCCCGCAAATCGGAATGTGCATCAAGCTGTAATACGCTGAGGCTGCGGAATCTATTTGCGAACGCGCTCACTGAGCCGATGCTTATCGAGTGTTCGCCGCCGATGACAACTACAAATTTGCCGTCGTCGATATGTTCGCAGATTCTTTCTCCCACCTCTGCTGCCATATATTCCGGCCGCCTTTTACATCTCAAAGGCTTGTCTGTGAATATTCCGTTCAAAAAGACCTGAGAATCCGTCTCGATATCATAAAGCTCCATATTGGCTGACGCTTCTATTATGGCTTGTGGCCCTTTGTCGGCACCTTTCCCCCACGTGCTTGTTTCATCATACGGCACCGGCACTATGGCTATAGCCGAGCTTTCCTGCTCGGAATATATCTGCGGCAGGTTGCCGAAACCGTATTGTTTTTTCATTGATGCTGTCCGCTTAATTGGTCATTAAATAAGAACATTGCAATTGCAACCGTTGTCGTCCACAAGCCTTCTTTGCCCTCTGCTGTCTGCGTAATACTGCTTGTTCTGATGAAAAGGCCGCTTGATTTATATGCCTGCTCTTTTTCAGACCACGCCGTATCAGGGTCGAGCTCGAAACCCAGTGTCGTCCCTAACATACCCGCAGCAAGGTCCTCGGCCATATCGCTGGCCTGCTGGTTGTTCTTCCCGTGGCCGTGAACTTCGCTCAAATAACCCCACTGTTCCTTGTCCTTTGGTACCGCGATTCCAATCGACGAAGCTACAAGCCTTCCGTGCTCATCTGTATCTGCTCTGGCCATTACGCAAAAGCTTATCTGGCCCGGAATCAGCTCCTTTATGCCGCTTTCTCTGCTTACAACCTTGCATCCAGGCGGCAGAATGGATGATACTTGGACAAGGTTTTGTTGTGCGACACCCGCCTGTCTGAGCGCTGTCTCGAAGCTCTTCAGCTGGTATTTATGTCGCCCGACCCCCTTTGTTAAAAAAACTTTTGATGGTAAAAGCTCCATTTTACTCTCCTGACTTTTTATTGTTTCGGTTTTAGCCTTTAATTTTAACATAACTTGTTTTTCCCTCAAGGGTTTTCAATTCTGTTTTGTTAAGTTTTCAATTGTTTTTTTTTACCCGGCCGACTCTGAGACCGGCTCAAAACTGATCCTGAGCTCACCTTTCTCGATATCAACTTTTATAATTCTTACCTTCTTATCTTCCGCATCGAAAATCGGCTCAAACGGCTCATCATTCAGCAGCGAGCTGAGTATCTTGACCCTCCAATCATCCGCATCAATTTCAATCTCGCTAATTTGCTTTGTGTACATCTTTCGAGCTATTATCTTTGAAACGATAGTAACCGGCACTGCTCCGACCTTGACTTTTATTATGTGAAGATTTAAGAGTCCCGCTTCGTTAATTACCGGCTCACCTGCGACTGTTATGATAAATTCGACCTCTTTTAGTCTCGCAGCCCCTATCAGGATTATTCGGCCGGGCTCGAAAAAAACCTCCGGCGCATAAAAGCTGAATCCGTCGGAAAATTTAGGCCAGCCGGAGCTGGCGACTGCTTCGTTTATCTTTTCCTGCTTAATTACAACCTCGAAAGGCATCCGACGCTGTGCACCGTTGTAAATCTCGGGCATCAGTTCGTGGGTCCAGTATGTGCTGACCTCGTCAGTCTCTATCGGCTCAGGCCTGCTGTAGCGCAGCGGCCGGTACAGAAGCAGAGAAAAGAAAAAAAACAATATCGATAAATCAATCAGAACCCAAAAACGCTTTTTGCTTTTGCGTTTTTTCCGCTCATCTTCCTTTGCCGTTTTTGTTTTTTTTACCTCTTCCAATTATGACGCCTTTTTCTGAATTTCACTCTTGCTCCTTTTAAGGTTTATGATTATAGTGTTTCCTGTGAGCAGTAAAAGTTTTTTTAAGAATTTATTCGCACTTTATTGAAGAAAGGTTTGCAGGAATATGCCTAACCATTTTGCAGACCGCCTGTGCCAGGCGGTAAAAAACAAAAAAACATCTTTAATCGTAGGTCTTGACCCCGTTTATAACCGTCTGCCTAAGTCGATTAAAAGCCATAAATCTATGAACGACGAATTCGACGCCGCTTCCGCCGTGGACGCAATCTTCGACTTCTGTGTGCAGACTATGAGAATCGTTGCCCCAATGGTTCCTGCTGTGAAGATAAATATCGCTTTCTTTGAAAAGTACCTCTGGGAGGGCATCGAAACCTACTACAATCTCATCACCGAAGCAAATGAGCTTGACCTTGAGGTTATCGGTGACGTCAAAAGAGGTGATATCGGCCATACCGCTGAAATGTATGCCGAAGCACATCTGCAAAATTCAGAGCTTGTCGGGCTCGAGGATACCATCACACCCGATGCAATCACTGTCAATGGTTTTGCAGGCACCGAGGCAATCGAACCTTTTGCCAAAATGGCCGACACGCAGGGAAAAGGGATTTTCGTTTGGGTAAGAGCAAGCAATTCGTCTGCTGCTGCTATCCAGGATTTCGAAAATGCCGATGGTCAAAAGATGTACGAAAAGCTGGCGCAGGTTGTAGCTGAAATCGCCGACAAACCCGAACGTATCGGCCAGAGCGGTTACAGCAACGTAGGTATGGTCATAGCCGGGACCAGCCCGAAAGTGTCAGCCGAGCTTCGTGAAAAGTATGAAAATATCTTTTTTTTGGTCCCCGGTTACGGCTCGCAGGGCGCTTCTGCTGCTGATTGCATCCGTTTCTGCAAAGCCGATGGTACCGGTGCTCTGATAAACGCCTCACGCTCGATTATTTATGCCTATGAGAAACCAAAATACAAAGAGCAGTTCGGTGACGACTGGAAACGCTGTATCGAGCAGGCCGTCATCGACGCCAAGGTCGACCTCGCAACCGCTATGCAGTCAAAACTGTAATATGAGTTTTGATTTCTGTGTCGGCAAAAAAGTTATGGTGATGGGCTTAGGTCGCTTTGGTGGCGGAATTGATGTGGTAAAATTCGTTCATAAAGCCAGCGCCGAAGTCACTGTTACTGATTTATTGTCAAAAGATAAATTGACCGAATCCATCAATCAGTTAAAGGATTATCAAGGCATAAATTTCCATCTCGGCGGACATCAGAAAAGCGATTTCGAAAATGCTGATATAATAATTGCAAATCCCGCTGTTCCGCACGATAACGAATTTTTACAAATCGCCCGAAAAAATAAAAAACTCGTAACCTCACAAATCGAAATCTTCTTTCAGCTTTGCCCTGCAAAAATCATCGGCATAACAGGCTCCAGCGGTAAAAGCACAACTGCCGCTTTGACCTTTCATTTACTAAGAAATTCTATAAGTGGGCGTAAGGTATATCTGACGGGCAATATCGGTAATCAGCCGATGCTTTGTCTGCTCGATAAAATAAAACCCCGGGATTTGGTCGTGATGGAAATCTCCAGTTTTCAGCTCGAGCAGCTTTCTAATATCAAAAAAGCCCCACACATTTCACTTTTAACCAATCTTGCGCCCAATCACCTCGACCGTCACAAAACCTTTGAAAACTACTGCAGCGCAAAGGAAAATATCTTCAAATACCAGAAGCTCGATGAAAATAATCTTTCTGTCTCGATTTTTAATGCCGAGGATAAAATCGCGAATCAATGGTATGAAAAATACAAAAATGACACCGGCCGAATTTGCCAGAAGTTTTCAGAAGATGATATTACTGACGATATAAAGAATTGTTTCAAACTCCCCGGCCGGGCAAATCTTGCCAATCTTGCTGCCGCTGTTGCTATTGCAAAACATTTCGGTATCGACGAAGACCGGATTAAAAAAGCATTACCATCTTTCAAAGCCCTGCCTCATCGTTTGCAGTTCGTTGCCGAAAAAAATGGCATCTGTTGGTACAACGATTCGAAGGCCACTACGCCTGAAAGCACAATTGCTGCGATCGCCTCTTTCGATAAGCCTATAATCTTAATCGCGGGTGGTTACGATAAAAATGTCAGCTTCGATTCTCTCGGCCTTGAAATTGTAAAAAGAGCAAAAGCTGCAATTCTTATCGGCCGGACCGCACCGAAAATCGCCTCCGCAATACGAAACTTGTCCGGCGGAGCTTTAGCGAAGACGGATACGCAATACGCATCACGCAATACTAAGATTATCGTTGCTGATTCTATGGCTGATGCTGTTGCAAAGGCACACGGTCTGGCTGAATCCGGTGATATAGTTTTGTTATCTCCTGCCTGTGCAAGTTACGATATGTTCGACAACTACGAGCATCGCGGCCGAGAATTTATTAAACTTGTGACTCGCCACTTACGCCTTCACTGACCCGTTCTCCTTAGTAGCTTTGCTACGGAGGGTAGAAGCTACGGCGAATAAGCATGACTCGTGACCCGTATTTTAATAAATCCTAATTTCTAATATCTGAGTCCTAAACAATAGTGAAATTCAAATATCAAATGTTCAAAAGAATTGGATTGGATTAGTTAATTAGAGGATTAGGTAATTAGTTGACTGGCTAATTGGCTAGGGAGTGATATATGCTTATTTTGATTAGTCAAAAATATTATTTGCCGTTAGAAAACCGAAGTTACCTGCCTACGCACAAGTACCAAGGAAACAAGTTGCTCAGAATTCACCGGAACGTAATCCATAATACGCGCCATTTAGCGTCATCTGCATGGAATTGTTGGCTATTCTATGGATTGTTGTCTCTTGCTCTTCCACCCTTGATTTCCTCAAGGGCTCCGGGCATAGCCCAAATCTCGGCTTTGCTTCCGTCAATAGGTCCTTCACGTGGGATTTGTACCGCTTGCTTTTTTACCCAGCGCTTGAGACGCTCCCACCATTTCTTGGTTTTAGGCGGAGCTGGATTTCCAATGGCCCCGTACCGATTCCCTATCCACCCGAATGCCGAGAGACCGAGGGCATTGGGTTCTCGATCCGATTCTGTCTTGGCGCTCAGCCAGTAAATCCAAGGATGTTCAACACCGAAATACGGGCATGTGGGATCTGCCCCCGTCAGCTTTTCTTTCCAGCCCTTCCAAGGATCTCGCACCGTGCCGTCGGGAAGGAATTTGCGAGGTAGTGATAGGGGACCGCTGGCTGAATGCCAAAGACAATAGCGCTGGTCGCATGGAGATTCCACTGCGTGGACGGCCTTCCATTTCTTGTGGCCGTCAGACACGATGAATGCAATATCGCTCTCGTTGTTTAGCCACGAGACGAGTGCTCGAAGATCGGACTGATTCATATATATCGGTAACCAAGGCATATATTTTTTTCAGTCAGACAATAATAATTATATATACTGTATAAAACGTAAAACTCTTTTGTTCCGCAAAATATTCAATTTTATCATTTACGAAAAATTATAGGTTCCCCACAAATATAATCAACAAAAATCATAAATCTTTGTTCTCTGCGTTTTTTCAATTAAATAATGTGTTTTTCTTTTTTTCAAGCGCATAAAAAAAGCCGGGCTTATTTATCCTGAGCATTGTCGAAGGATTTCGCCCGGCTTCGATGTCAGTCAATTACTTTTTTTATTACGGCAAGTCTTCTTCGTTTACATCCTTGACAGATAAATCGCCGTAAATTACCCGCCAGATTTCTGAGTCCTTCGGCTGATACCAGAAAATCGCTTTCGATGCATCGCCGAGCTTCACGCCGTCACCAGCATAGTACCATTGTCCCTCGCCGTGCACATTAAAGAATCTTATAAACATCACCATCTTGCTAAGTTTCTCTCCCATTTCCATCTGTTTGTCTTCGCTTAATCCGGTCTTTTCAATCAGCGTACCTATCTGGACAGCATTTTTTGCTATATACTCGATAGAAATATCCGGCGGAAATTGTTTGTCCGGCAATATTTCTGCAAACATTCTCAGACCGGCAATAAAATCTTCTTCCGTTGAGCCGGTAAGGTCGAGCGACATTGTCTGCTCCTTATAACCCTGCGGAATTTCCATACTGAAAAGCGAATCGTCCATCTCTATATCAAACTGATAATTTT
>Ga0315551_10003283_pt1 | contig 11560 bp, 12 predicted proteins | sample SalMarSW160290MG_FD_203678 | JGI IMG/M metagenome (GOLD analysis project Ga0315551, IMG submission 203678) | Salt marsh sediment microbial communities from the Plum Island Ecosystem LTER, Massachusetts, United States - Salt Marsh Sediment SW1602-90 ... | reverse complement strand
CCACGAGAGATCTGACAACGGCCACGTGGACATCCCCCGGCTCCTGGAGGGCGGCGTAGACTGCCAGGTGTTCTCCCACTTCGTGGAGCCCATATACAACCCCATCGCCCCCCACAGGATGCTCCAAGTCCTGGGGTACAGCCTGAACGAGATCGAGAAGTCAGACAAGGTGAGCCTGGTCAAGAACTACGACGACATAGTCGCCAACGACGGCAAAGGGCTCAGCTTCATGATAGGGTTCGAAGGCGGCGAGGCCCTGGTCAACGACCTACGGTTGCTGAAGGTCTACCACACGATCGGCCTGCGGAGGATGACCCTGACCTGGAACAACAGGAACATGATCGCTGACGGCGTTACGTGGCAGAGATCCAAGGGAGGCCTGACCGAGTTCGGCACCGACGTCGTCAAGGAGTGTAACAGGCTGGGCATCCTCGTCGACGTCAGCCACATCACCGATCAGGGGCTCTGGGACACGCTGGAGGCCAGCGAGGAGCCGGTGATCGCGTCTCACTCGAACTGCAGGGCCCTGTGCAGCCACATGAGGAACCTCACGGACGAGATGATCAAGGCTCTGGCCGAGAAGGGAGGGGTGATAGGCGTCAACTACGTGCCATTCTTCCTGAAAGACATCGACTTCGCCAAGCTGAGAGGCGGAGACGAGGAGGAGAAAAGGAAGGCGGAGTCCGTCACCGTGGAGACCGTCGTCGACCACATAGACCACATGGCAGAGGTAATCGGAAACGCCGACCACACAGGCCTGGGCTCCGACTTCGACGGGGTCCCCATGATCGCGAAGGGACTAGACGACGCCAGCAAGCTGCCGAACCTGACCAAGACCCTCGTCGCCAGAGGCTACTCGGATGAGGAGATCAAAGGCATACTGGGAGGCAACTTCCTCCGAGTAATCAAAAAGATATGCAAATGAAGCCCCTCCTCATAGACTGAGGCTTACCCCTTTTCACGGGCTTGTTTTACTTCCTCAGATATGGCATGCTTCGCTTCTTTGTTCTATAGCCTTTGCGTTCTGACGGTATGCAGAATAAAAATGGGGGAGCTAGCCCTGGAAGGCGGGGGGCGTCGGTATCTTCTTCCACTCACGGATGAACTCGGCGACGAACTCGACCCGCTCCTCGAACCGCTTCGCGTACTCATCGGGGTCGGCGTCACGGGGGCTCCCCAGCCCGTAGATGCCGTCCGCGCTGAAGTCGTCTGTGTCCGGCTGGCTGCACGCCCCCCAGACCTGGCTGACGACCTCGTAGTCGTCCCTGTCGGGGTCGAGGAACTCCCGGAGCCTCGGGTCAACGTCCAGCGTCGGCGTCCATTCCTCCGGCACCCTGTCCATCTCCACCAGATCGGGGAACATGTACAGGGCTGCCCCGGTTTCGTTGATGCCACTGTGCACGTCCCAGAGCCTCTTCTGCCTGTCCGCGAAGACCTTCGCCAGCTCGGTGCCGCCGGGGCCGCTCGGCGCCGCCACCATCACCCCGTACTCCCGCTTAGCCAGCTGCACAACGAGGTTCATGATGTTCCTGTTTCCGCCGTGCCCGTTCATTATCACGAACCGTTTGACTCCGTGGGACGCGAGGCTCCCGATGGTGTCCATGAGAACCCCCATCAGGGTGTCCCAGCTGAACGTTATGGTGCCCTTGAAACCGAGGTGGTGGGGGCTATACCCCGGCCAGCAGGGATGCACGGCCACGCTGTTGGTCCGCTTAGCCACCTCGTGGATGTACCTCTTCACGGCCATGGAGTCCATGCCCAGAGGCAGGTGGGGCCCATGCTGCTCGATGGAGCCGATGCCGATGACCACGACGGGGTGCTCCTCGTGTTCAAGCCAGTCCTCGAACGCCGGCCTCGTCAGCTCGGTGATCCAGAACCGGGATAGCTTGCCTTTCTCACTCATAATGACCGATAAAAGATGGACTGCGGATGGTTAAGAAACCTCTTACGATGAGTTTAAACAAATATGAATCAACCAAGCATCATATGACGCCGCTGATAATCGCGTCGATCGCCGTGATCATCATACTGGCCCTCATACCCCTCACCAAGAGAGCCACGGTAACAAGGCTGCGGACGTTCCAGGCGACGGTGACAGAAAAACGCAGGGAGACCAGCATCGTCTACGTAGGGTTCTTCATGCCCACCGTCAAACGCATCCTCGTAACAGACAGGGGGCTCCAAGCGGAGGCCACCAAGGAAGTCTACGAGATGGCTGAGGTAGGCGACACGGTGACCGTGGCCGAGTACAGCGACGGCGCCTACAGAGTGGATCAGTGACAAATAAAACTTAATAGACCCCGCCACTCGGGCAAGCCAGCCAAATGGATTCCTCCACCGCGTATGAAGAGCATGTCCCCAGCGGAGGCGATACGCTTGAGAGCAGGCTCGCCGCCCTCCACAGCCACGCCGTGGAGATAAACACGGCGAAAACCATCCGAGACATCTATGAATGCACGATAAACGCGATGGTGAAGACCTTCAACTACGAGAGAGTGGACATCCTCAGGGTCCGGGGTGAGAAACTTGTGCAGGAGGCCAAGTATGGAGGAATCCCCGCCGGCGTGGAGCTGCCGCTCGACGGAAGAGGGGTGACGATCCGAGCCGTCAAAGAGAAGAGAACCATCCTCGTGAACGACATAGAGCAGAGCCAAGACTACGTGTTCGTGGTAGACCCCGAGACGGGGCAGCCCTACTACGAGTACGCGTTATCCAAGGCCGAACTCACGTCCCCGATTATCATCGACGGCGAGGTGGTCGGGGTCCTCAACATAGAGAGCACCGAGAAGGACGCTTTCACGGAGCTAAACAGGAAGCAGCTGGAGATGCTGGCGAACCACGTGGCCACGGCGATAGACCGAGTAGCCAACCTTGAAGAGGTTCAGAGACTGAGCGCGGAGCAGAACAGGAGACTCATGGAGGGGTTCAGAAGAGTCTCCAGCATGGCTAGGCATGACCTGCGCGGACCGCTGAGCAACATCGGCATCGCGACCCACATCCTGAGGCGGAACCCAGACAAATCTGAGATGCTCAGAATCATCGAGAGCAACCTGAAGCATGCGGGCAACATTCTGGACGACTGGAAGGAGCTCACGTTGAGAGGGAAGATCACGAGATTAAAAATGAACGTGAGAGCCCTCGTAGAGGAGACGCTCAGGACCATGATTATCCCCGACAACGTCGAGACAGAGATCGAAGCCCCCGATGACCTGGTTTACTTGCTTGACATGAGAGGCACGGCGAGGATACTGACCAACCTGTTCATGAACTCATTGGACGCCATGCCAAAGGGAGGTAAACTAGGGATACGTGCATACGATGACGACGGTTGGCTCGTCATCGAGGTATCGGACACCGGTGTGGGGATAAAGGAGGAACATAGAGAGAAGATATTCACGCCATTCTTCACGACGAAGGACACGGGCATCGGGCTCGGCCTCGCCTACATCAAAGATAACGTCGAGGCCCACGGCGGCACCGTGAGGTACACGACTACACCGGGTGAGGGAACCACCTTCACGATAAGAATCCCTAGCGATTAGCGGAATCCCCGACCCTCCCGGAGAATGAGGCTTTAAGGTCTGTGCGAGCCTACGCTATAAGACCGTGACCTCGTCGCCATGCTTTAACAGCCTGTAGACGGGTTGGCGATCACCCTAGCTTGATCTCGTCTTCATCGAAGATGAAGACCTCCTCCACCGTCTCGCCGAAGGCCGTGGCGATCCGCACCGCCAGCAGCAGCGAAGGGTTGTACTCGCCGTTCTCGACGAAGCTGACGGTCTCACGCCTCACCCCCACGAGCTTGGCTAGATCCGCCTGGGTGTAACCCATGCGGGCCCTGAGCTCCTTCATGCGGGTTTTCATCTATTCACTCTCTTCGCCATCGTGAACCTCGCCACGAAGTAGATGGCCAGCTGAGCCATCAAGCCGAGCAGCAGCACGGGCGGCGACCCGATCTTGGGCCAGGGCATCAGGTTCTCGGCGGCGAACTCGTACCAGAGCAGCGCTAGCCAGACGTAGTTGCCCAGCATGAAGGCGGCCCTGCCGGCCCTGCCCTCCAGAAGCGTGGTCCGTTCGTCTGTGACGGCGAACCCCTGGAGCCTCTCATCCCTCTTCACCAGCATGCGATCGACCATGAAGCCCCCTATGGCGATGATGACCGCGACGTTGGCTGCGCTGAGGAGCCCGAAGGTGTCTGCGCCGAAGACCCAGAGGGCCGCGGCGGCTCCCGCTAATGCCACTACTACGGTTGCTATTTGTGTTCTCTTCATCCTCGTTTCCTCCTGTTTGGTTTACCATACTTTATGTGTGTTCTACCACACACATTGTTATGTTAACCTAACACCCAATATATAAACGCTCCGCATAGTCAACCCTATAACCCCAAGAAACGTCCATAGTAACATGGGTAGGCATGTCCACGTCTGCACCGTGGACCGCCCACATGCAGTCATCGATGCGGCACCGGAGCAGTAGATATGCTACAAGAGATCATAAAGAAGGTCACGGAACACCTGAAGGCCCTCGAGGAGGCAAAAGACGAGGCCTACCCTAAGGCCCGGAAGGCGAGAACCCTAAGCAAGCAGTCGATCCTCATGCTACACAACGGTGAACCAGAGAAAGCCCAGCGACTCATCATCGAGGCGGCGAACCTGCTCGACGAGGTTCGGGGAGTTGGAGATGCGTTCCCCGGCGTCCAGGGCAGCGAAACCGTGGTGGCGGCGCGGCAGGAATACGCGGAGGCAGCCATACTCCACTCTCTGATCACCGAGAAAAGGTATCCAGCCCCCGAGGAACTGGGGGTTGAGGAGCCAGACTATTTACTGGGACTCGCGGATGTCCCCGGCGAGCTCAGGCGCCAGGCGTTGGACAGCCTCAGAGAAGGCGACCTGGAGGCGGCTGAGGGCAGCCTCGAGACCATGGAGGAGATATACCTCTACCTGGTCGAGGCCGAGGAGGCGACCATGATGCTCAAGGGGATGCGCCGGAAGCTGGACGTCGCCCGCGGCGTCACAGAACGCACGAGGGCCGAGGTCACGGCGGAAGCTGGGAGACGCCGCCTCTCCAGGGAGCTCGAGTCGTTCAGGGATAGACTAGAGCCCTAGCCTGCGCCCCGCCGCTGCGAGCCCGTTGTAGGCGTCGAAGAAGTGTCTCGGGCCTCTCCAGATGGTCTCGACGAGGGCTTCGCGGCCCTCATCCGCTTCGATGACTCTGCACATCTCGGCCCCGGCGACGTAGAAGGCCCTGCCTATGACTCCGACGTCCCATGAGAGCTTCTGCAGCTCGTCGTCTGGGATGGAGCCGACCTTGGAGAGTATGTCCCTGACCTGTCTGAAGCACTCGTCGACGACGGCGGGGTCGTCCATCATCTCGTAGTCCTTTTTGTCCGGGGCGGGGAAGATGTGCTGGGCTTTGTAGGCCACGTATGTGGCTATGCCCTCATCCTGAACGTTAGACAGTACCTCCATCAACGGGTCGCCGGGCTCCTCGACACCGTGTCTCTCGCGTATGTTACTGCATCCGACGTGGTACAGCTCGTGTACCAAGGTGTTGAGCATGTTGTCCGGGTTGTTCTTCCAGTAGTTCGCGGCCACGTTTAACACAATCTCGCCCATGGCGAAGGCCCTCGAGGGGATGAACGCCGTGAAGTAGACGCCTATGTCCAGGCCCATGTCGTCGGGGAGGTACCCGCAGAGATATGGGACAGCCTTCTCCAGGAAGCCCCTTCTGCCTTCGACTATCTTACGGGTGTTCCGCGTGAAGACGTGTCTCTCCCTCTCGTCCACGCTCAGCATGGACCACTCCGTGATCCTTTCACGCCACTCGTCGTAGTCTATCTCGTAGTTCACGGCCTCCGCCCAGTCCCGGGTGTACTTCTGCGCCGGGTACTCGGTCCAGAACTCCTCCTCGTTGGCTAACACCCACAGCGGCTCGTAGACTATCTTCTCGAGGGCGGCGGTGTTGAAGACGATCTCTGAGTTTAGGCATCTACCCAACACGTTCACCTTATGAGGTGTCTTGTTACCCTTCGTTCATTTAAACGTGAGTAACATCTTGTGACTAGTATGCTACAAGGGGATTAGTGTTCTCTACTTGTGGCGTTTTATTCTGTTGGTCTTACGCTCAGCGGCCCGGTACGCGAACTTCCGGGAGGTGCTTATCTGGCTCCGGTGGTAACGGTATCGTCTGCCTTCCTCGTCGCTGAGGGCGTCGTAGAACTCGGGGTACGTCATCTCCTCGCTGAAAAGCTTGGTTATGGCGTCGTTCAGCGTCTCCTTGTCCTCGGGGGCGGCCTCGTCGAAAGCCTTCTCATAAGCCTGGTAAGCCACTTTGAACTTGAAGTCGTCGCTATCGAAACTCAGCTTCTCAGTCTCTTCGCTGCTCATACGTCTACAGTCCGGTGAGACATGTATAGCACACACCAGATTTATAGGTTCCCTGTCCCGTCCACGGTTGAAAAGTTTAAAAGAGCCTCGACGGTGTATTGATGCGGATACGAGGAGCCTCTCGAGGCTTGGAGTATACTAGCTGAGTAGGAGTGAAAGAGTTGAGTGATCGAAGACGCTTCGACAGAGGCCCACGCGAGATGCACAAGGCGATCTGCAGCGACTGCGGAAAGGAGTGCGAAGTCCCGTTCGAGCCCACCGAGGGCAGGCCGGTCTACTGCCAGGAGTGCTACGCGAAGCACCGGCCGCCGCGCCGCAGGTTTTAAACCGTGAATAGCCGAGCTGTTCACAACATATTTTATATTTCACCCATTCTATGCATTCACCGCTAGACAGGAAGAATGAGACTATTGTGTACCATAGTTTAAGACAGGTCTCACACTCGGCAGGTCTAGCAGACATTATGGAGGAACAGACATGGTAGAGCACCCTATCCAGATCTACGACACCATGACCCGGCGTAAGAAGCCGTTCAAGCCGCTAAACCCACCCACAGCCACCATGTACGTCTGTGGCCCCACCGTCTACGGTGACCCCCACATAGGTAACCTACGGACCTTCACCCTCGGCGACCTCATTAGGCGGTGGCTGGAGTACAGGGGCTACCTGGTCAAGTACGTCATGAACATCACGGACATCGACGACAAGACCATCAGGGACAGCGGCAAGGCCGGTAAGACCCTGAAGGAGTTCACGGACTACTACACAGAGGTGTTCTTCCGGGGCCTGGACCTGCTGAGCATCAAACGGGCGACGGCCTACCCACGGGCCACGGTGTACGTGCCCCAGATGATAGAGTTCATACAGACGTTGATGGACATGGGGGCCGCGTACGACGCCGAGGACGGCGTCTACTTCGACATCGACAAGTTCCCCCGGTACGGGAAGCTCAGCGGCGTCGACCTGGGTAAGGTCGAGCGTACCGAGCGGGTAGCAACGGATGAATATGACAAGGAGGACGCCCAGGACTTCACCCTCTGGAAGAAGGCGACGCCTGAGGAGCTTGAGCGGGGCATCTACTTCGAGTCGCCGTGGGGCAGGGGCCGCCCCGGCTGGCACATAGAGTGCAGCGTCATGAGCAAGGAGCTCCTCGGCGACACCGTGGACATCCACGCGGGCGGCGAGGACTTGACATTCCCGCACCACGAGAACGAGGTGGCGCAGAGCGAGACCGTCACCGGCAAAAAGTTCGTAAGGTTCTGGCTCCACATGAGGTTCCTCATGATCGGAGGAGGCAAGATGAGCAAGAGCCTCGGCAACTACGTCAGCTTCGACGATATACTGGAGAAGCACACGCCGGACGCGCTGCGGTACTTCTACATCTCGACCCACTACAGGCGGCCGCTGAACTTCACGTGGGAAAACATGGAGAACGCCCAGAACACGGTGAACCGCCTCGAGAACACGCTGGACCTCATCGAGAACGCCATGAGGGGGCCGGACGACAACCTGGACTACATGGAGCGGGAGGAGAAGCTGCTGGAGACGGTCAGGGAAGAGAAACAGAGGTTCATCGAGGCCATGGACGACGACTTCGACGCTCCGGTAGCCCTAGGGCATCTCCACGCAGTGAACGGGGCCATCAACGAGTACCTCACGGAGCCGGCCAACAAGGGCGTCCTCAGGGAAGCCGCCGACGTCTACCGGGAGCTCCTGGGCGCCCTCGGTCTCTTCGAGAAGCGCAGAGCGGGCGGCGACGAGGTCACGGAGCGGCTCATCACCGTGATCGCCGACCTGCGGGAGGAGCAGAGGAATGAGAAGAACTACGCCTTCGCCGACCTCATCAGGGACAGGCTCGCCGAGGCCGGCGTCGAGATACAGGACACAGCCGACGGCGCCACCTGGAAGCTGAAGAGCTAGCCTCACTCTATCTTTCCGCAGTGATAAGTCCAGTCCCCGGGGTAGACGGTGGGCTGGAACCTGGTGTCAAAAATCACGGACCTGTAGGGAGCACGGACCTCCTCGACGACCCTCCCCGCCGGGTCCTTCAGCACCCCGAGGCGTTCCCCTTTCTCTACGACGGCTCCGAGCTCGCAGGTGTTGTACATCACGCCCCCCATGGATGTCTTGGGCCATGTGCTCTCCTGGGCGACGTGCTGCTCAGCTTCCTGCCCGACGGGTTCGCCTTGGACCATGTCGAGGCCGATGAGGATGTTGCGGACGCCCTGGACGCCAACCTCCACGAGGGGCTCCCAGAGCCTGCCTCCTCCGCCCAGCTCGGGGCCTACGCAGGGTATGCCCCGCAGCCCGGCCTGGACGCTGAGGCTGCCCATCATGTGGCTGCGTGTCCTGACGCCGCCTAGGACAGGGACGCCCTGCCCGAAGAGCCTGCAGAGCCTCCTGTTCCGGTCGCCGACCATCCTGTCGGTCTCCTCTGTGCCTCTGGCGTGGATGTAGCGGGCCATGAAGGCCCTCCCTCCCTCGTGGAGGTCCAGGACGGCGTCGCTGCCGAGGACCACGTTCTCCCATACCTGGGCCACGATGCGCTCCATGAGGAGCCCCTCCGGGTTCCCTGGCCACACCCGGTTCATGTTGAGGTTCTCGTAGCCAACGCTCGGCGGAGTCACCCTAGCGGCAGCGTTGAATGCGAGGGGGTTGGACACCGGCAAAGCCACGACGCTGCCGTTGACGGCAGACGGGTCGAGGGAGTCCATGACCCTGTTGATTATCTCCATGCCACTGTACTCGTCGCCATGCTGAACGCCGAGCAGGACCACTCTGGGGCCGTCGGAGGCACCGACGAGGGCCCGGACCCAGAGACCTATCTCTGTGCCGTCTGGGTAGCTGGCCACCTTGGTCTGGAAAGTCTCACTTCTCCCCTTCTCGATTGCTCTGCCGAAAATCCTCATACGCGTCCCGTGTTTTCATAGCAGTCCGGTTTGAAGACTTTTATCCTCACGGACGGCTGTCAAAAGTATGAAGCGTTTGTCCAAGGAGAAGCAGTCAGCCCGAGACTGGCTTGAAGAGAACTCCGCCGAGATGTACGGGATGAGCGACACCATCTTCAAGTGGGCGGAGCCGGGTCTCAGGGAGTACAGGAGCAGCAGGCTCCTCGCGGAGTACATGGAGGGGAACGGCTTCACTGTGGAGACGGGTGTCGCCGACATGCCCACGGCTTTCACATGCGCTTGGGGCGACGGGGGGCCTGTCATTGGTTTCTTCGCCGAGTACGACGCCACGCCGGGGCACAGCCAGAGGCCGGTGCCCTACGATGAGCCCGACGTGCCATATGGCCCCGGGTTCACCGACGCCCACAACATGTTGGGGGTCGCGGGCTGCTTCGCCGCCGTGGCGCTCCGTAACGCCTCTGAGGAACACGGGCTCCCTGTACGCATCAGGCTCCTAGGGACGCCGGCGGAGAAGCTCTGCGTCGGGAAGCCCTACATGGCGAGGGACGGGTTCTTCGACGGCATGGACGCGCTGCTGGCGTGGCACCCCGGCGGCCCCACAACCGTACTCGGGGAGGAGTGGCCCCGGACCTACAAGAGCATGGTATTCACCTTCAAAGTGGACGCCGCGGCGGAGGGCCAGAGCGGCGCGGTAACTTACCCGGGCGCCCTGGACGCCGCCGTCCTGATGTACAACAACGTGAACATGATGAAGGAGCACATGCCCTCGCTGATGAGGCGCGGCGGCAGCATCAACGAGTTCATCATGACCGGCGGCCAGTGCACCGTCGCCAACCCGGTGCATAGCCAGATCGTCTACGCGTGGAGGAACAGCGGCCTCGAGGACCAGGAGGCGGTGGGCAGCGTCGTGGAGCGGTGCGCCCGTGGAGCCGCCCTGGTGGCTGACTGCGAGGTGGAGCCCAGGGTCATAACAGCCGTCCGCACCGGCCTGCCCAACACAGTGATGAAGGACGTGGTTTGGAGGCACCTCATGGAGGTGGGTCCACCGGCCTACACCGAGGAGGACAAGGAGTTCGCCCGCGCCATACAGCGCACCGTAGGCGTGAAGCCCATGGAGGAGCCGCTGTACACCGAGATAGTGCCGCCGGAGAAGGCGTACGGTGACTTCCACCCGGCTGACGACGTCAACGAGTTCACTTGGCACTGCCCAACGGCGCGCCTATACGTCAGCAAGGCCCTGGCCCCCGTCCCCGGCGTCAGGTACCCGCGCTGGGCGAGCAGCGCACTGTGCGGAGTCGGCGTCACCCACAGGATGGGGATGTGCGCCGCCAAGGTGCTCAGCTTGAGCGCCGTGGAGCTCCTCCTGAGGCCTAAGCTGCTGAAGGAGGCGAAGGCGGAGTTTCTGGAGAGGAAGAGGCGGCGCGACGAGAAGCCGCTGCTGCCCGTGGGGCTGAAGCCGCCGATAGAGCTGCGTTGGCCCGAGTGGGTGAGCAGGCCCGGCGAGGAGTGGTGGATACCGCCGACGCGGTGAGCCGCTGCGTCGAGCCTCGTCCCTCTCGATGCGTCTGAGGCACCGGGAAAGAGAGATACCCTATTTAACACATTCGGGGATTCGTAGCAAATACTTTAAGGAAAAACGTGGAACTTTATTCACCCAAAGGTGTTGCAATGTCAAGCGATAACACTAAACTTTACGCAATGGTAGTGGTCGCCCTCCTCGTAGGGGCAGCGATAGGCTATGTGGCCAAGCCCGGGGCTCCCGCGGGGGAGACGGTTCCTAAGGAGGACTACGACGCGCTGCAGGCGCAGCTGTCTGAGGCGCAGGCGCAGATCACTGAGCTGAGCAAACCCCCAAAGGTGGGGCTTGTTCTGGCGACAGGCGGCCTGGGTGACAAGTCCTTCAACGACATAAGCTACGCGGGCTGCGTTAGGGCTCAAGAGGAGCTTGGCGTGGAGTTCGACTACGTCGAGCCCACGGCCATCGCCGAGTACGAGAGCTACCAGAGAGACTTCGCCATGAGCGGCGAGTACATGCTCATCATATGCATCGGGTTCGACCAGGCCGACGCCTTGGCGACGGTCGCGGCGGAGTACCCCGACCAGAACTTCGCCATAGTGGACATGGTTGTCGACGCCCCTAACGTGGCGAGCCTGACTTTCGCCGCCAACGAGGGCAGCTTCCTCCTAGGCGTCGTGGCGGGCTTGACCACCGAGACGGGGAAGGTTGGATTCGTCGGAGGCATGGACATCCCCCTCATCAGGGAC
>Ga0315551_10003279_pt1 | contig 11562 bp, 11 predicted proteins | sample SalMarSW160290MG_FD_203678 | JGI IMG/M metagenome (GOLD analysis project Ga0315551, IMG submission 203678) | Salt marsh sediment microbial communities from the Plum Island Ecosystem LTER, Massachusetts, United States - Salt Marsh Sediment SW1602-90 ... | reverse complement strand
TACAATTCATGAAAGTGTCAGACATCCGCTGCTATTTATTTTTACTTAGATGTCAGACATCCGCTGCTACAAATTGTGTCAGATATGCGCTGCTACTTATCACCTAACTTCTAACTACCAACTTCTTTATTAACCACGAATCACACAAATAGCACAAAGTTTTTGTTTGTTGTTTTTTCTACTCTTTACTCTCTACTAACTATAAATCTGACTTTGTGAATAAATTTTTAAGATAGCTGTAGATTTGGCTTGACATTTTGGTCGAAAACGCTTATTATATATATAATATGTATAAATAGTGCATCGGATGCTCCAGAAATATTGTGAAAAGGCTATATTATTTATGCTCGGTGTTTATATATAAATGGTAAAAGAAAAACAGAAAAAAGAGCCCATAAGTAAATTTAGATTGAAAATATAAAAGATTGTCAGAAAACATGGATAGGTGTGTTGTTATCTATTAACCAGCAGTGCAAGGAGGGGGTTTTGTATTTAAAAATTTTATATCGGTTGGCGGGGGCTACCTCCCCATTTACATCTAAACGAAATCCGAGAATTTCAAAAAAATGTGTAGCTGTGTTTTTGGAGAGGATGTAAGCGGATGAATTCTACAGCGTACACTAATTCTCCGACACCTATTGAATTCAGTTCTATTTGTATTGGTTTTGCTAATCAGAAGGGTGGTACAGGGAAAACCACCTCCTGCGTTAATATTGCTGGTTATCTGGCTTTAAGCGGGCACAAAGTGCTTGTGGTGGATTTCGATCCTATGGCGAGCGCAAACTCTGCTCTGGGCATTGATTGTATGACCTTAAAACATTATCTAACAGGCTACGCTATTATTGCTGCTGATTTTGACGGAAATATTATAGCTTACAATAAAGGCTCAAGAAAAATATTCGGTTATACTCCGGCGGAAGTAGTCGGCAAAAAAAATATAGACATATTGTATCCCGACAGTTTTATTGAAAAAGGAAAATTACAGAAGAGACTTCAAGTTTTAGCCGAGCAGATAGGTTTCCTGCAAGCAGGACCGCGTGATGTAATAGATATTTATACAGAGGCCTTGAGGGGTAAAACAGATAAAACTACTTCAACGAAAACCGAAGCTTTCGTTGAAGAAGGGAGATTTTTGGTTCTTGAACTCATGGGCTATCTTGTATCGTTTTACCAAACCCATTCTTTTGGTTTTAAAGAAGAGGGAGGATGAGAAAATCCTTGTTACACCTACGTTAATTCGAGAATTACCTGTGCCAATTAGAAATATTGTTGGTGATCTCTCGGAGATAGAAAAAGTTCTAATTGGTCTGGACTTAACAGAAATTGAGGAGGAGGAAAAACGATGGATAAGTTTTTTTTAAAACTGTATATTGCGGGACAAACATCTAAGTCCAAACGCGCTATTGTAAATCTCAAGGAAATTTGCGAAAGAGAATTTAAAGGGAGATACGAGCTTGTAGTTGTGGATGTGCTTGAGCGACCACAGCTTGCTGAGGACGAAAAGATTCTCGCGACACCTACTTTAATCAAGGAGTTGCCGCCCCCCTTGAGAAGAATTGTCGGCGATTTATCGGATAAGGAAAAAATTCTGATCGGACTGAATTTAGAACCTTCTGACGAGAGAAAGAAAGGAAGAGAAATGAAGAAAAGTAAAGAAAATTTCCGAAAAGTAGAGACAGGAATACCGGGATTTGATTCAATAGCAATGGGTGGACTCCCTCTGGGCAGAACCACTCTGGTCTCGGGAACGTCAGGCAGCGCAAAAACAGTTTTTTCCGCGCAATTTCTCATAGAGGGGATAAAGAAGGATAGGGAAGGCGGTGTATTTGTTAATTTTGAGGAGAGTCCGGAGGATATCAGGAAAAACCTTGAGGGTTTTGGCTGGGATGTTGAAAAATGGGAAAAAGAAGGCAAATGGGCTTTTGTGGATGCATCACCTACCCCTGAACAGGAAGCAACAGAGGTTGGAAAGTACGATCTTGGAGCTCTTCTTGCCCGAATCGAACATGCGGTTTCAAAAGTTAATGCAAAAAGAGTTTCAATGGATTCCATAGGTTCTCTTTTCAGTCAGTTGAAAGATACAAATACACTGCGGAGAGAACTGTTCAGGATTTCTACAGGACTTAGAAAAATGGGGGTTACCGCGGTTATAACAGCCGAGCGAACCGAGGAATATGGCAAGATTGCCAGATTTGGAGTTGAAGAATTTGTTGCTGACAACGTTATCGTTCTCCGCAACGTCCTTGAAGAGGAAAAACGCCGCCGCACAATCGAGATCTTAAAGTTCAGAGGATCTCTGCATCAGAAGGGAGAATGGCCTTTCACTGTTACACCGAATGAAGGGATTGTTATTATACCCCTGTCTTCCATTGAATTAAAACAAAAATCTTCTATCGTACGTATCTCATCAGGTATTAAAGAATTAGACAGAATGTGTAGCGGCGGTTTTTTCAGGGATTCTATTATTCTTGCCTCAGGTGCGACAGGAACCGGGAAAACCCTTCTGGCAAATCACTTTATAAATGGAGGCATTTCAAAGGGTGAAAAGAATTTGTTGTTTGCCTTTGAAGAAAGCCGCGAGCAGCTTTTCCGGAATGCCGATGGTTGGGGAATTGACTTTGAAAAAATGGAACAAAAAGGAATTCTGAAGGTCGTTTGCAAGTATCCTGAAGTCGCAGGCTTAGAAGAACATTTAATTGAGATGAAAAAAGTTATAGAAGATTTCAAACCGACCAGAATAGCTGTTGATAGTCTTTCGGCGCTGGCAAGGGTTTCAACGGGCAGGAGTTTTCGAGAATTTGTGATCGCACTGACTTCTTTTATCAAACTGAAAGAGAAGACGGGATTTTTCACCTCAACTACCCCGACACTTATGGGAGGTACTTATATTACGGAAACTCCTATTTCCACAATTACCGATGCCATTATACTCCTTCGTTATGTTGAAATAAACAACGAAGTTCGTAGAGGCTTAACTGTACTTAAGATGCGGGGATCCGCGCACGATAAACAAATAAGGGAAGTTCGAATAGATAGAAAAGGTATGCATATCGGTAAAGCTTTCGTTAACGTTGCCGGTATTATTTCGGGTAATCCCACGCAAATTTCGACAGGGGAAACAAATCCAATCAGCAGTTCCTTTAAGGGGAAGTAGAAGGAAACGAAAAGTGGATAGAGAAGCTCCTAAGAATTCTAGTTCACTAAAGATACTTTCAGTTGAAGACGATCCTATCTCACTTACTCTAATACGTGAAACATTTAAGTACTACGAAGATGCTAATCTGATTAATATGGCTAATTTTGAACTGACAAATGTGGAAACTCTTGCGGAGGCTTTGGAGAGTCTCTCAAGGAATAGTTTCGACCTGGTGTTAATGGACCTTAATTTGCCAGACAGTCGGGGTCTTGAAACTCTACGTAAATTATATCTTAAAAAACCTGGAACTCCTGTTATAGTGATAACCGGAATAAGCGATGAAGAAACAGCAATAAAAGCTCTGCAGATTGGGGCTGAAGGATTTCTTATCAAGGGTCAAATGGGTATCAATAACCTTTTGCAGACCATATCCTATTCTGTTGAACGGCATCGTATTTTGGAAAAATTAGAGAAACATATAGAAGAACTGAAGCATAGTGAGTTACGCCTGCGAAATATAATAGAAAAATCCGCGGACGCAATAGTTATTGTAGATTCAGATGGTTTTATCCTCTTTGCCAATAATGCCTGTGAAGAACTTTTCGGCCGGGAAAAGGAAGAACTTCTCAACGATCCTTTCGGATTTCCCGTAGAAGTCGAAAAAGCAACAGAGGTTGATATCGTAAGGAGTGACAGAGAAGAAGCCGTAGCAGAAATGAGGGTGGTAGAAACAATGTGGGAAGGGGAAAAAGCGTATCTGGCGTCACTCAGGGATATCACAAAGCGTAAGAAAGCCGAAGAGGAATTAAGAGCAATGATGGATCTAAAAAGCGAATTTACATCGACGGTTTCCCATGAACTCCGGACGCCTTTAGCTGCTATAAAAGAATCTATAGCGATTGTTTTAGACGGCAGTGCTGGAGAAATTAACGCTGAGCAGGATGAATTTTTGACAATAGCTAAGAGGAATGTGGATCGTCTGCACCGTTTGATAGATAATGTGCTCGACTTTTCCAAGTTAGAATCCGGGAAAATACAATTTCTTATGCAGAAGATTTCTATTAATACAATAATTAAAGAAGTTATTGAATCAAACAGAACAATAGCGAAGGGAAAAGGGCTAAGTTTAAATACGAAGTTAGAAAAAGATATTCCAATGGCAAGATGCGATAGTGATAAGATAAACCAGGTTTTATACAATCTTTTGTCCAATGCTCTAAAGTTTACAGAGAAAGGTGGAGTTACCATTAGCGCTAAGAAAGCATCATCGGGCAATATGATAAAAGTTTGTGTGAAAGACACAGGTGGAGGGATAGCCGATGAAGATATCTCCAAACTATTCAGACAGTTCAGTCAGATACATAAAACTGCTGGAGACAGAAAACCTGGTGGAACAGGTCTGGGTCTTGCTATATCTAAGCTGATAGTCGAACAGCATGGTGGTGAAATCTGGGTGCAGTCCACGTCCGGCGAGGGTAGCAGTTTCTGCTTCACTTTGCCCATCTGGTGCGACGATTCGAAGGGAGAGGGATTCTATGAATGAAGGGAAAGTAGTATTGTTGGTGGATGATGAACCGGATTTGATGACCACTTTAAAGAAACGGCTGGAATTACTGCATTTTGAGGTTATGACTGCAAGTGATGGTCGTGAGGCTTTAAAATTAGCGGCTGACAGAAAACCCGATATAATTTTACTTGATATTATGATGCCTGAGATGGATGGTTTTGAAGTATGTGAAAAATTGAAGAAGGATGAGCGATTTAAGTCTATTCCTGTTATTTTTCTTACATGTGCAGCAGAGATTAAATATAAAACAAAGGGTTTTGATCTGGGTGGCGCGGATTATATTACAAAACCTGTCGATTCTCGTGAATTAACCGCCAGGGTGAATGCCCATTTACTTATGAAACAGCAAGAAGAAGAAAAGTTGACAGCGAGAGAATTAGAAGTGGTTAAGGATATGATTGTTACGTTGAACCATCAGTTGAATCAATATCTTACCGTTATTAAAGGTCATACGCAGTTGCTTTTAGCGGAAACGAAAGAAAAAGATAAATCTAAATACTCGCGACTGAAGATGATTCTTGAGGGAGAAGAGGGAATAGAAGAGGTTATAAAAAAAATATCTAATATTACTAAGGTTAAGGAGAAAACATACATTGGCGATGTTAAGATGTTGGATATAGAGTGAAATCAAAAAGAAAAAAAACATTAAACACAGAGGACACAGAGTAACTAATTGCAATAAAAAAGAAAAAACACCGAGAACACGGAGAAAAAAATAAAAAAGGAATAGCCACAAATGAACACGGATATACACAAATTTAAAATATTTATTTTGTTGTTTAAAAATAAAAAATTGGGGGGGAGGTTAGGTAAGACGTGTTAATCTGTGAAAACTTGTGGTTACTATTTGGAGTAAAGTATGAAAAATAGCAAAAAAGACATCACCGAACAAAAAAACAAGAAAGTAACTTTAAGAGAAAGGGAGAAGAAATTCGAAAAAATTTTTTACGGTTTAAATGATGGGATTATTATATCGGATGCTAAAACTCAGAAATTTTATCTGAACAATAAAAAGATAAGCAAGATGTTAGGATATTCAATTCATGAACTTCAAAAACTGAGCGTTAAGGATATACACCCAGAGGAGAGTCTTCCGTATGTAATAGAAGAGTTCAAAAAATCAGTTAAAGGCGAAATCACTGTCGCAACAGACATTCCGGTGAAAAGAAAAGACGGAAGTGTTTTTTGTGCTGAGGTTAGCTCTAGTCGGGTAAGACTCGGAAGAAAAAATTATCTCGTAAAGATTTTTAGAGATATATCCGACCGCAAAACTGCTGTAGATATATTACGGAGTCAAATACGGATGCTTACCGAGCGAAACAAAGAATTACAGTTGTTTTATAAGGTTTCTCAAGTTTTATCGGATTTTAATAAAACATCAGATGATGCCTTGTGGGAGATAATTCGATTAATTCCTTCCGCATATAAGTATCCGGAAGTTTGCTGCGTTAGGATTGAATTTAAAGGTAAAGAATTTAAAACAGATAATTGGAGTAGGAGTAAATGGGTTCAATCTACGGATATTTTTATCAATAAGGAAAAAATAGGAGTTATTGAAGTTACCTATCTCGAAGACAGGGTATCTGCCTATGGTGGAGCTTTTCTAAAAGAAGAAAGAGATATGCTTGAAGCTCTTGCCAATCTGCTGGGAGTGTGTATTTTCTATAAGGGAAAAAGATAAAAGGTGTTAATATTCGTTGTCGATGATGAAGTGGATATCCTGAGAACACTTGAATTCAGATTAAAGAAAGTGGGTTATGAAGTTGTCTTATTTAAGGATGGGAAGAGTGCTCTTGAGGCTGTGTATAATAAAAAGCCGGATTTAATACTGCTTGATATACAGCTTCCGGGGATTGATGGTTATGAGTTTTGCAGAATAGCAAAATCAGATCCGGAAATAAAAGAAATTCCAATAATATTTTTAACCGCCACAAGAAAGAGTGACGTTGCAGAGAAAACAAGAGAACTCGGAGCAGAGGATTATCTGATTAAACCTTTTGAAGTGCAGGAGTTGTTGGCGAAAATGGAAAAACATATCGTAAAAAAAAGAGAGGGCAATGTTGTCTGAAAGAAAAATCTTAATTTTAATTATTGAGGACAATTTTGATCTTGCAAAAGTGTTAAGTCGCAGGCTCCAGTTCGAGGGTTATACTGCCCAAATGGCGGCTGATGCTACGCAGGGGGTGGCAATCGCACGAAAGGAAAAACCAGACCTAATAATTCTTGACTGGATGTTACCTGGCGGAGGAGGTTTGGCTGTTTTAAAGAGGCTTCGGCAAATGCCTGAAACTACAAACATACCTGTAATAGTTCTTACCGGTATGAGAGATCCTGAGAGCAAAGAAAAAGCATTGGCGGCAGGAGTCTCTGAGTACCTTGAGAAGCCGTACGACCCGGGAGTATTATTGAAATGTATTGAAAAGGCAATACCGGAGCCAGATAAAGAGTCTGCCGGAAAGAAGATTCTAATAATTGAAGATGATGAAGAATTTGCCACTGTGCTTGCCAAGAGACTACAACTTAATAATTATGAAACAATAATAGCTTTGGATACTCTACAAGGAATATCTATGGCTCTAAGGGAAAAACCTAATCTAATACTTCTTGACTTGCTACTACCCGCAGGAGGGGGTTTCCTTATTTTGGAACGTTTAAAGTACTCGCCTGATACTTTATCAATACCTGTAATAGTTCTTAGCGGTATTAAGGATCCGGAACGTGTGTTAGAAGCGTTCGAAGCAGGTGCGCTGGATTACATCGAGAAACCTTACGATCCGGAAACTTTGCTCAAATCAATTAAAAAGATTCTTGAGAGCAGATCTTAAAGTCAGGCTTTAATTTCGGGACTACTACCAGTCAACTTTTTGTTTTTTTTGCAAAAAAACAAAAACACAGAGCCCACAGACCCCTACCCCCGAAATTTTTTAACACAGAGAGCACCCTGGTACGGTTGCTTCTCCCTACCCCAATACAATCATTCTTCCTTACGGGGCAGGCGAATAGCACAAATACTTAAGTCGCTGTCGGCTTTCGGCTAAACCCACCACATGCTCTATTTTCTAACATGCAGAACATGTAGTACCTGTAGATTTTCTGTTTTTCTAACCACCAACCGCTAACCTCCAACTACCATACTTACTAAATCCAGACCCCTAAATCCTAATTTAGTAGTTTTGCTTTTTAGATTTTGATATTTACTTTGCGGGAAAACAAAAACAAATGAGATATTTTTTGCAAAAAAACAAAAATTTGAATGGCTGTACTACAGAAACCACTTATTTTTTCCTTATTTCTTCCTTTAACAGCTCGCCGGCTATTACGAGTTTCTGTATTTCGTTGGTTCCTTCGTATATTTGAGTGATTTTTGCGTCACGCATCATTTTTTCCACCGGATAGTCTTTCATATATCCATAACCGCCTAAAACCTGAACCGCTTCGATTGTTACGTCCATTGCTACATCGGAAGCGAACAATTTTGCCATTGCGGATTCTTTGGTGATTTTTTTTGCTCCTCCATCAATGAATCTGGCTACTTGATAAACTAGAGAACGGGCTGCTTCGACTTTTGTAGCCATTTCCGCAAGCTTAATCTGTATAGCTTGAAATTCGCCGATTTTCTTACCAAATTGTACCCTGGTATTGGCATAGGAAACGGCTTCTCTAAGAGCTCCTTCTGCAATTCCTACTGCTTGAGATCCGACTCCCACACGGGATTGATCGAATGTTTTCATCGCCATCAAAAAACCTGCGCCTTCTCTTCCGAGCAAATTTTCTTTTGGGACTTTGCAATCCGTAAAGACGAGTTCTCTTGTGGCTGCTGCCCGGATTCCTATTTTATCTTCTTTCTTGCCGAACGTGAATCCTTCGGTATCTTTCTCGACAATAATTGCTGAAAGACCTCGTATTCCTTTTTCTGGGGAGCTAGCTACTACGACAACGTAAATATCGGCCTCGCCAGCATTTGAAATAAAGATTTTATTCCCGTTAAATATGTAATAATCCCCTTCTTTTTTTGCTCTTAGCTGGACATTACCTGCATCGGAACCCGCTTCCGGTTCAGTTAGAGCAAAAGCCGCCCACTTCTCGCCTGACCCTATAGGAGGAAGATATTTCTTTTTTTGTTCCTCGGTGCCGAAAAGAATTATTGGTATTGCTCCGAGTCCGTTCGCGGCGTAAGCCGTTGCTGTCCCACCGTCGACTATCGAAAGTTCTTCAGTCGCGAGGCACATACCGAACATCCCCATACCAAGCCCCTCGTATTCCTGAGGTATAAAAACCCTTATCAAATCGGATCTTCCAATTTCCTTGCGTACTTCGGGAGAAAGCTGGCTTTCCCTGTCCATCTGCTCTCTCAAAGGTTTTATTTTCTCTTGTGCGACGGTTCTTGCCACTTCTTTTATCATCTGTTCTTCTTCCGATAGCTTATAATCCATAATTTCCTCCTTAATTTTTTAGGTTTCCATCCTTCGCCCAGCAAAATGGCGAGATAAATTGCAAAATGTTTATGTTATTTTAGTATTGTTTTCTAAAAATTCAAGCCTAAAAATTTATCCATTATCCCAAATCTTAACCACAGATTTCACAGATTAACCCAAGATTTTTTTCTTTTACTAAAGAATCACCACGGATTTGCATATATATACACTGATTTTTTTGTTGTTCTTTCCTTCGTGACTTAGTGGCTAATCTTTTACAAAAGATAGAAAATTTACTGATTAGCAGTTGTTGAAGACGGGTGTTTATCTTGATGCCTTTTTCAATGCTTCCGCAAGAGAGCTCTCAAACATATTATATGACCAGGTTGCTCCTGAAATTGCATCAAGGCTATCTATTTTTTGGTTTTCAAGCAGAATATTTGGGTAAACATTTATTGCCTTCCATTCGTTACGGCACTGTTCTATATACTCAGGGTTGTCTTTAAATCTAATTTCATATTTCTCATTGAAGAAGACCTTATTATCCATATCAATAATGCTGAAATCTACTTTGCTGATTTTTTCTTCTGAAATAGAAACTGTAGTAACTCCGAAAAAGTTTTCTTGCAGATAGATTGACTTTGAAATACCGGCAAAATCACCGTCTTTATATTTGTTTGAATTTTTAACAACACAGGATGCTAATAATATAAGAATGGCAGTTACGGGGATTAATAAAATTATACTTTTTTTCATAAATTTGCTCCCCCTGTTTTTAAGTATTGTGCGATTCTTTTGAAATCAACTCCGACAGGGTTTTTATGTGCTGTGGAGATGTGCCACAGCAACCGCCTATAAGACGGGCTCCGGCTCTGTAGCATTCCAGAACACCGGCAGCAAAGGTTTCCGGCTCCATATAAAAAACTTTTTCTTTTTCCAGTTTCGGCTTGCCCGCATTCGGCTCCGCCAGTACAGGTAGAGAGGTCGACTCTTTAAATATGCTTACAATTTTAGCCATTTGAGCAGGGTCAAGCTCACCGCAGTTTGTGCCGACGGCGTCAGCTCCTTCTTCCGTAAGTTTGGTAGCGCACTCTTCTGCGGAGTTACCCATCATCGTTCTTCCGCCTTTTGTCTCGGTTTGAAAAGCCATCGACGCTATGACAGGTATGGACGACGTATCCTTACAGGCACGGAGTGCGCAGAGCGCTTCCCGCAGGTCAAACATCGTTTCGATAATAAAGGCGTCTACGCCGTTTTCTGCCAGCAAGGAAGCCTGTTCTTTGAAAGTATCATAAATATCTTTTTCCTTATAGGTGCCGTACGGTTCAAGTAGCTGCGCTGTAGAGCCGAGGTCTCCCAGTACGTATCCGTTATCTCCGACGGCACTTCTTGCCAGTTGCGCCCCGGCTCGATTAACTTCCGCAATATCGACTTTTATTTTATGGGTTTCAATGTAAATACGGCTCATCGGGAAAGTATTTGTTATTACAGCCTGGCTCCCGGCATTGAAGTATTCAAGGTGAATTTCCGCTACTATTTCAGGGTGCGTCAGGTTGGCGTCGCATCTTCCGAGAACTCCGCGTTTGTCCAGTTCGGTTCCCATTGCCCCGTCCAGAATGATTGCTTTGTTACTTTTTAAAAAATTATAAAAATCCATATTTCCTTTCTGTTTAAATTTTAAAATAAGGATTTTGAAGGGTTCTGTCAAGGAGAGAAAAGCAAGGTTGACATTGGGAGCAGGGAAATTATATTTAATTGACTATGTTAACAAATCCGCGTATAAAGGAGGAATCATAAAAAAAATACTTTTTGTGTTAATTTTTGTGTTATTCATTAAATGTGCTTCTCCCGGAGATATTAATATGTTATCCGCGGAGGCAACCGGTACTTCTCACGATTATCAACTCGCTATAGACAAAGCGATGCTGGATGCGAGAGTCGAGATGACCCAGCAGCTAAACTCTTATGTTCAGGCTCTAATAAAAAAGTTCGATGAAGAAGTAGGGGTAACCGAAGATTCGGAACTTCTCGGCATGTATGCAAAGACAAGTAAAATAGTTGTCGACCAATCCCTGGTTGGCTCTCATATAACGAAAAAAGACGTAAAACAGGATGGTAATATCTATAAAGCAACTATAGTGATGGAAGCGCCTCTCGGTCAGGCAAGGGAAAAGTTGCTTGAGCAGATAAGAGCCAGCGAGCCGATTTACCAGAGATTTCTGAACTCGGAATCCTTTAAAGAGCTCGAAGAAGAAATAAGGAAAGAGAAAGAGTAATATTCAGCGAATCAGCAGAGATTCTACCGTTTCTCTTCCCATGGGTGCGACTTCTTTCTCGGAAATTTTCTCCGTTTTTGTTCTTACTATGACTTTTGCTTTTTTAGCTTCTTTCTTCTTGCTGTACCTGACACAAATAGAAGAAGCTATTTCGATATCTTCGGGATT
>Ga0315551_10003274_pt1 | contig 11567 bp, 6 predicted proteins | sample SalMarSW160290MG_FD_203678 | JGI IMG/M metagenome (GOLD analysis project Ga0315551, IMG submission 203678) | Salt marsh sediment microbial communities from the Plum Island Ecosystem LTER, Massachusetts, United States - Salt Marsh Sediment SW1602-90 ... | reverse complement strand
ACACTATCGTAGATAATTCTATCAACCTGAATCTTGGTGGAGTTATCGGCAATGTTTACGCCGTTCTTGATCCAATGTGTGAAACTTGTACGGTTTCCAATAATATCATCGCCAAAGCCCGAACAGGCGGAGGCATATATTTAGAGAGCGCTCTTGGTGACTCGGTCAGGTTTAATAACGTCTGGGCTAACAGTCCGGGCAATTATATCACGGTAGATACACAAACGGGCCAAGCGACTTACGGTGGCTTGGCTGACAGGACAGGGCTTTATGGAAATATCTCTGAGGATCCACTTTTTGTTGACCCAGTGAATGAGGATTATCATTTACAGTCTGGGTCTCCATGCGTAAGTGCCGGTGATCCTAACTTCGTACCAGAAGCCGGCGAGACCGATATCGACGGCGATCCGAGGATATTCGCGTTCCGGGTTGATATCGGCGCAGATGAGCACGTCGGCTATGTAAAGCCCGTCGCCTGTGCCGGTCGCGACCAGCACGTTCTGATACCTGAGTTAATTACTCTTGATGCCAGTGAAAGCTTTTTTTCTGATCCTTGTGGAGTTATGACATTTCAATGGAGCCAGACTGCCGGCCCGAATGTTGTGATAAGCGACCCCGCGGTCATGCGGCCAACATTTATGCCGGCATCTGAGGGCTGGTACCGATTTGGATTGGTTGTAGGGGATGGGTTGCACACGAGCGAGCCGGACGAGGTGCTCGTTATCGTAGGTAATCAATCGCCGGTAGCTGATGCGGGTAGCGATACATTATTTTCTGCACCAGGATTTATGCAACTGGATGGGAGCGGTTCGTATGACCCTGATCCACCCGATGAGCTAATGTACGCCTGGAAGCAATTGCAGGGGCCGGAAGTAGTTGACTTTGTGGACGCGAATACGGCGACGCCGGAGTTTTTCAGTAACGTTGAAGGAGTATATGTATTTGAGCTTGTTGTTAATGACGGGTTTGTCGATAGCGAGCCGGATACAGTGATGGTGGAGGCAGGTGTTGTTACGAGTAATGCTGAGTTTTTCGATGTCAGTAGTACTGGTCAGCAGGGTATTTACTACCCTGATGTTTTCGGTACTAAAGTTATTTTCAGCGCCGGCGATGCCTACGATCCTTATAGCTGGGATATCAAGGTCATAGACCTGGTTGCCGGGCATGAGGATACATTTGTGGCTGGTGGGATTGATACTCAGCCCAAAATAGATGGCGACAGAATGGTATGGTCTGGCGGGCCAAATTATTTGGGTTTTACAGGTCCTGAATGCACCGGCGTTTTTGTTGCCGACATAGTGAGTGGAGAACAACAGACCCTACGGGCTGCGAGGAATACTGAATCATACAGCTATCCAGTTATCTCGGGTAATAAGGTCGTTTGGTTGCAGCATCTTGGTGTAAATAAGAACGACTATGCGAATTGGAACAACATGCCGTATGATATATGCGGTGCCGATATCACAGACTTAGAGAATCCTGTATATTTTACAATCGCAGAGGATGTTGGCCGACGGGCACCATACCCGTATGACAGTGCTTACTATGACTTTGATGATGTCATTGATATATCGGGTGATATAGTTGTATGGGAGGGTGATGGCAACATCTACGGTGCAGACATCTCGAATATAAACGATATTCGTGTATTTATTATCTGCGACCATCCAGCTCAGCAGTACGACCCCGCCATATCCGGCAATTTGGTTGTTTGGACGGATGAGCGTGATGATGCAGGTGACATATATGGGGCTAATATCTCTGATGTAGAGAATGTCCAGGAACTGGAAATCATTAAGGCCTTTGGCGCACAGTTGCAGCCGGCTATAGATGGATGTTTGATTGCATACGTCGAGGGGGACATCTCTGGAGGTCAAATTAAGCTCTGTTGTATGACCAAGCGACACGGTGTGTTGGATATTCCAATTGAAGATTATTTATACGGTGCAGCACCGGCGATAGACGGCCAGAGAATTGTTTGGGGATCGGCCGATGGGCAGAGCCGTGGGATTTTCTTAGAGTTTGGGTATTCTGTGCTTGATGGAGCTATCCAGAATTTAACTAAAGGCAAGCGTTATGATTATATACAACACGCTATAAATGCTGCGGCAGATGGGGATAGAATCGTGATTAGTGAAGGGGTGTATCACGAGAAGGTCGATCTCGCGGGCAAAGCCGTTATGGTGAGTTCTGCTGACCCCAATAATCCTGCTGCGGTTGCTGCTACCGTTTTGAACGGCAGCGGACAAGTGGTCACTTTTGCCGATGGCGAGGGGCCAGACTGCGTGGTTAGAGGCCTAACGATAAGTAACGGATACAGGAGTATTTATTGCTCGGGTGCCTCACCGACCATTGCCAGGTGCAGAATTATCGGGAATCTTGACGCAGGTATCAGGCTGTGGAACGGTAGTAATCCGACAATTGAAGGATGCACAATCTCCGGCAATGGAGGTGCCGGTATTGAAATGTTTATGCCGAGAACAGGCCGACGTGTTCGTGAAAATTATGCCACCATCAGCAATTGCCTTGTGGTTGCAAATCGGCAGCAGGGTGTTTCCAGTGGCGCAGCTACAATCAATAACTGCACCATTGTCGAGAATTTTAAGGCTGGTGTTTCGTGCAGCACATCTACAATTACCAATTCCATCATCTACTACAATGGATTTCTAAGTGACGGCGCGCAGATAGATAGTAGTCAAGCAACGGTTTCCTACTGCGATGTGCAGAGCGGTTGGCAGGGCGTGGGCAACATCGATACTGACCCCTGCTTTGTAGAACGAGGTCGCTGGTCGGCGGCCGATATAAATGTTAGGCCTGAGCCTGGTGACCGGAACACCGTTTGGGTTAATGGGGGGGATTATCATTTGCAGTCCGGCTCATTGTGTATCGACGCTGGGGACCCGACATATATCCCCCAGTTAGGCGAGACCGATCTCGACGGTAAAGTGCGGGTAGTAGGGCAGGCAGTCGATATGGGTGCTTTCGAGTTTCAAGCTGCAGTGGACATTGAGTAAGCTGTTAGGTGATTGCCCGAGATCTGACGGTCAATAACCACTAACACGTCATAGATTGTGAAGATGTGATTCGGTATACTGCTAACATTTCTTCTTTAGCAGTGCGTGCAGGCGCTCAAGCTCACCCGGCTTCATGTGGTAGCTGTGCTCGGCATTGGGGAATTGCCCAGTGCTAACTTCTTTGCTGTAGGCATTTAAGGCGTCGATTGTATTCTGGTTTAGATTGCCGTAACTTTTAACAAACTTGGGGCTTGAATCCTTAGTCAATCCAAGAATGTCATTTATTACCAGTATTTGACCATCACAGCCCGACCCGGAACCGCAACTGATTACCGGCACTTCGGAGCGCTTGGTGATGATTTCGGCGATTTCGGTTGCAGTCCCTTCGAGCAGTAGCGACTGTGCCCCACATTTAACCATCTGCTCTGCAAGGGTTATCAGTTCCATAGCCACGTCGGCAGTTGTAGCTACGGCTTTGAACCGTCCAGTCTTGCCTATGTTCTGTGGTAGTATGCCGATGTGTGCCATGACGGCTATACCTGCGTCGCTGACGGATTTGATGATGTCAAGGTGCGCTTGGGTAGCTTCGATTTTAACCATCTGTGCGCCGGCTTCAGCGACAAATCGTCCCGCGTTTCTGATCGCTTCAACATCGCCGAGCTGGTAAGAAAGAAACGGCATATCAGCGACCAAAAATATATTGGGTGCCCCCCGCCTTACGGCGGCTGTTATGGTGACCATAAAGTCCATTTTGGCAGGTAGAGTTGAATCAAAGCCAAGGACTATCTGAGCGGCTGAGTCGCCGACCAATATCATTTGCATGTCAGTTTGAGAAACGAGCTTCGCGGTTGTGTAGTCGTAACAACTCACAGCGACAATCTTGCGATTCTGATGCTTGAACCGAAACAAATCTGCAATGGTGACTTTAGTATCCATAGTCGAGTACTTTTCAAAGTCGTTACATAATATGGGGACTTCGTAACCGCCTACATCTTTCGTGCGGAAGCGACAATCCTACCTATCGATTATTCCATGTGTCATGTCACGATGAGAGTCCCTTCTACTCAAACTGGTATTCCAGGAGAAGAACTAACAGGTTTATGGTTAAAATATTAGAACAAAATTATTTTAGCAAGCGTAAAAGAAACTAATTATAGGTCGCAATTTGGGGTTTGTCGAAAAAAGTACTAAAAAAATGACTTTTTCTGCATAAGGGACTTGATTCTTCGCAAAAAAAGTGTAATTTCTTTTAAGATTCAACTGATTTCGCTAAAGAAATTTCATGTGTTTTTTCGATTTATTTAGTAATAACAGACATGTTCGAGTTTAAAATATAAGAGGCCAATAGAGGCCATCAAATAGCTTTTCATCACCCTCCTCCGAAGCCAGATTCTGTTGTATCAAGAATCTGGCTTTTTTATGCCTGTATATATCAAAAAAGGCTGCATAGGCAATCTTTGTCACGTTAATTTGGGGGGCAAGCACAAAGTAGAAACTCTGCTGATTCCGATTGTTTTCAAGATTTATAAATTAGGAGTCCATTACCCTGTGGTTGCGTTCGGTGTTTGAACGAATGGTTTGCAGGATTATTAATTACAAATTGATGCGACTGCATGTAGCAGATTTATCGACCGGACCCAGCGTGACCTAAAGGGAACAGCGACCTGACTCGGCTGAATTTACCTTGATAATATTTGGCTGCACTCAGTGTAAACTTTGCTGAACGGACTCGGGATAAAAGAGCATTGCTAATATGATGCTTTTTCGCTCTGAGGGGATTTCTATCAATACAACTGTCAAAGAAATGGTGGGGTAGTAGACAAGATCGGCATCTATTGACCATATACATGTGAGGTAAATACCAGAACTTATAATGGTTTATCTGCCTTATCTTGTGGGGTACTTGGGGGCTCGATCAGGTGGATGGTAATGTGGAAAGTATTGGGCCAGCGATTAATGTTAGTTTGAGTTAGAAGTTTGCTGTGAAATTCGTTGGTTTGGGATAGAGTCGTGCTTAATTCCGCCCGATAAGTATAGAGACACTATGATTGTGCCGGTTTTATATAACCGGACCGAAGAAGGGATTGAATGACTGGATCGGTATACCTGGACAGAACATGAGAACGATAGCAATAGGTAATCAGAAGGGTGGTTGCGGTAAGACTACCACAGCTATAAACGTCGCGGCGGCTTTGGCCAGCTTAGGAAATCGCGTCCTGTTGGTTGACTTGGATCCTCAGGCACATTCTACGCTGAGTTTGGGTTGTAATCCTGATGATCTGGACAAGACGATATACGATGTTATGACTGATCCACAACTGCTTATATCCGACGTTATTTCGGGCACGAAGGTTAAAAGGCTTAATCTGGTGGGAAGTAACGTTCTGCTTGGAGGCGCTGAGTTGGAATTGTGTAGGCTAATGGGCAAGGAGTTTGTATTAGGTGAAAAACTGAGGACAGTGGAAGATGAATATGAGATGTGTGTAATCGATTGTTCCCCTTCGCTCGGAATTTTGATGCTTGAGGCGCTTGTAGCCAGCAAGGACGTTATCATCCCTGTTCAGGTTCACTACCTTGCGATGGAAGGCCTTAAACGGTTTCTGGAGACCATTCGTATAGTCAGTAGTCGTTTTGAGCCTTGTTCTGTGGAGGCTCTCGGAATATTACTGACTTTTGTTGAAGACAGACCCGCTTTTATCAAGCAAGTTCGAGATCATCTGCGTGAGTCTTTCGGAGAGTTGGTTTTTAGTGCAGTAATTCACAAAGCAATTAAACTGGCTGAGGCCCCCATCGCCGGCGAGCCTATCCTGACATACGCTCCCGAAAGTCGCAGCGCTGCTGAGTACAAGGCTCTGACGAAGGAGATAATTGCGCGGTTTAAGATTCATGAGCCTGTATATGCCACGACATAAGTCCACGTATGGTCAATCTCAGGGTAGTGTAGGTTGTTTTAATAGGCCAGGTCTGGCTTGGCAGCAATGATTTGAGACGGTCGTGGTGAGATCGGGCTGAACCTTCCGATTTTTCAAGGACATTCATGTCTGTGACAATTCAGTTTTCCTGAAATAGGCCAGCTCATAGACCGAAAAAGTGTGATTTCGTCCTTGTCTTTCAGTTGTGAATCATGTTTAATTCATGCTTTTAACTGTGAAAGACGCGAAAATCAGTGGACTTTTTTCGTTGAGGTGATTTGAAATGGCAGATCTTCAAGCCTTAGCTAATGCCGTCATTAAAGGTGATCAGAGTACCGCAGTGGACATCACCAAAGCAGCCCTGGCTGACGGTACAGCACCAAAGATTATTCTGGATGAGGGGCTGATAGCAGGTATGGACGTTGTTGGAGACCGCTTCAAAAAAAGCGAGATTTATATACCGGAAGTGCTCATCGCTGCGCGGGCGATGAAAATGGCTATGGAGGTGCTCGAACCAGAACTTGTCAAGGCGGGTGTCCAACCTCGCGGACGATTTTTGATAGGAACAGCCCAAGGCGACTTACACGATATCGGGAAAAATTTGGTGGCAATGATGCTCAAAGGTGCAGGCTTCGATGTCATCGATCTCGGAGTCGATATCGGGCCCGACAAGTTCGTCCAGCAAGCTAAGAACAATAATGTCCAGTTAGTTGGTATTAGCACGCTTTTGACCACAACAATGCCTGGTATGGAGAAAACCATAAAGGCTTTGAAAGAAGCTGGAGTCTCCACGAAGGTTATGATAGGTGGCGCACCAGTGACACAGAATTATGCCGATAAGATTGGCGCAGATGGTTATGCGCCTGATGCAGCTTCAGCCGTCGATCTAGCCAAAAGCTTAGTCACCTAAGCCTTATTATCAACACGAGCATTTGCAAACCGAAGGCAAAATAGTACATCCCCATTTTTGTCGCATCATAATATTCTTAGCGATTTGGCAAACAAAAAGGAATGTAAAAGCAGCCATATATACGGCTGTTTTTTTACGCCCAATTTGGTAAAATGGACACTTGGTTACACGAGAAATCCCGGATATCGAATTTTATGTCCAGATATACTAGTTAACTTTCGCAGTTTTGGCATGTTGTTAATCCGGACAATTGAGCCAAAAACCTTGATTGATTGTTTTTTGCCATTTACGAGAGTTTTCCCGAAAGTGCATAAAAATCAAAACAACACTTAAGCCTTTATTTTATAAGGGCTTTCGCATTATGAAAAGTGCGAAAGTTAACTACTAGTGTTCTGTCAAATTTGATTTGGTGAGTTGTCATTCCGCACTTGATGCGGAATCCAGTTTCTTGCATCAATCAGATTCCCGCTTTCGCGGGAATGACAACTTATAGATTCAATCCTTACAAACTACTAACTATGCGACGGATAAAGAATCAAGACCTGGCACAACTGCTGATGCAATTGCGATTCACGCCAGAGAAAAAACGCCAAAAACAACTCGATGCTGCTGTAAAACTGTTCTCAATTACTGATAAGGATAAAGAATATCCTTTCGAGTTTGTTCACTTCAACATCACCGGCTTTCAGCCAAAAACTCTGAACCAGCCACAGCTTATGAAAGGCGAAGAACTTCTGGAGGACTTGCGGGTATTTATCTCCAAACTTAGTGGAAAGCTCGCACGTCCGGTCGCTGAGCAAGGTGAGAAAGTCTATACCATCGAAGAATTAGCTGACGCTCTTAACGTTTCAAGAAAGACCATCGACCGCTGGCGAAAACGAGGATTAATCGCACGCAAATTCATCTTTGAGGACGGTGTGAAGCGCCTGGGCTTACCCCAGTCCAGCGTGGACAAATTCATCCAGAAAAATCCAGACTTGGTCGCAAAAGCAAAAAGTTTTCACAGACTAGCAAACAAACGGAAACAGCAGGTAATAAAAAAAGCTAAGTCTCTCGTTGCTAAGACCAAACTTTCACGGTATCAGGTCATAAGCAAAATAGCAGACAAAACCGGCACGGCTCACGAAACCATCCGATATACCCTGCTGGCCTACGATAAGTCTCACACCGATAAGCCTATATTTAATAAACCTGCAGGTACACTCGACCCGGGCCAAGCGGCTGAGCTTTACCGGCTGTACAAACAGAGCACATCTATTACAGAATTAACGAAACGCTTCAACCGCAGCAGAAGCTCGATATACCGAATTATAAATCAACGAAGGGCGATGTCACTGCTGGCCAAGAAGATCAATTTCATAACCAGCGATGAATTTCTTGAAGAAGGAGCAAGAGACAAAATAGTTGGCAGGCCTATCGCCTTTGACAGACCCACTCCAAGCAAGCGTATCGAGCCGTTCGCTTTGTCGGGTGAACAATTGTTACCAGAGTACTTGCAGGTACTCAAAGATACCCCTGTGCTCAATAGAGAACGGGAGCTTGAACTCTTCCGCAGATATAATTACCTGAAGTTTTTAGCCTCGCAAATCCGTTCAAAGATAAAACTTTCCTGTATCTACAGTTCTATGCTTACGGAGGTTGAGGACTATCTAACAGAGGCTGAGGATGTAAAAAGAACAATAATTGAAGCAAACCTGCGGCTTGTTGTTAGCATCGCAAGCAAACATGTCTCAGGTGGAGCAAACTTCCTGGAGTTAGTCAGCAAAGGCAATTATGCGCTCACCAAAGCCGTGGAAGAGTTCGATTACACAAAGGGCTATCGGTTTAGTAAACGTGCCTCACTGAACATAGCTAAAGAATACGCCAGAGTATCTGATGCCGGAGAATTCCCAAGAAGAAGAGCTGCTTCACTCGCTAACATACAGCGAGACCTCAAAGCCACCACGGCTGATGTCCTAGCTGTGGAACGAGCACGTCAGAACCTCGCTCAAATAATCAAAGATGAACTCGACGAACGTGAACAATATATAATCTTTAATCATTTTGGTCTTCTCGGTTCACCGGTGAAGAAAAAAACAAAAACCCTGAAGCAAATCGGAGAAGATCTGGGCCTGAGCAAAGAGAGGATCCGACAAATTGAACTTGTGGCTCTACAAAAACTAAGACACTGCCTCAGCAAAGAAGAATTTGAACTACTAACAGGCTAATTTTGTCCCGGATTCAGCAGGTTTCGCCATCAGCTACACCGCACCTCAGACGTGTTCCTGCTAAGGCAACATACATCACTTGGACGTATAAAAATCCCGCCCAAAAGTGGGACAGGAATAAAACAAGAACTAAATCACCTTTATACTCTATTTCCCTTACCGTTGGCATACCCCTGCAAACACAGGATTTGCGTCAAAATTTGCTTTTTCGTGTTTTTGGAGGTAATTTTGATAGCTTAAGCGACCGATATAATGCAGAGATGATCGAGGAAATTGCGATATGGCGGAAAAATTGCTTCTTAGGAAAAGTTGATGAGTAGGCAAATAGACATAAAGCAAGCGCTTAAAAAGCATATAGAGAACAATAACCAACCAGGGCAGGATTGAGTTCGTAAGCGGTAAGACAAGATTATATGTGAGACTTATTAAGCCGTGATGATAAATAATAACGAAGTAATCTCCACCCACGGCGGCTGGCCCAAAGCTTTTATGTAAAATGGATAATAGTTAACAAGAAAACAATAAGTTGGAGAGGAAACCATGTTTGATCCACAAACAGAATATGATGTAAATTTTGATAGTATCTTAATTCGAGACTTTCATGATTACAAAGAAGAATTCGTAGTTCGTCCACCTTATCAAAGAAAAAATGTATGGAGCAAAAAAAAGCAACAAGCCCTTCTTGATAGTCTTTTTCGGCGGTATTATGTGCCAAGAATTGTAATTAGGCTTGTGCGTTTGGGATCTAAAAAGACTCTCAAGGAGGTAATCGATGGTCAGCAGAGGATTCATACCGCACAACTATTTCTTAGTGATGATCTAAAATTACCTAATAGTCTTGTAAATATACATGAGGATTTACCAGATAAAAAATACTCTGACTTACCAACAGAACTAAGAAGATTTGTTGACCGAAGCCTTAAATACGATGCTGATATTGTAAAAGGTATTGACGATCCTAAGAATCCTGAGCATCAGCGTATTGCTTCTGAGATTTTCTGGCGATTGCAGCAAGGAGAATCGCTGAACTATATGGAAATAGCCCATGCTCGGCTTTCCAGCCTAAGTAGGAACTTTGTGGTAAAGTACGCTGACGACATTACCTTTGACTATGATTCTTACCAACCTGTTGATGAGAATCCCGATAAGCATAGGTTCTTCAATATTATTTACCGTAAAAACGACCGCATGCAACATCTTGCTCTTATGACAAGGTTTTTGATTCTTGAGGATAATGGTGGCATTGCTGACCTGAAAGACAGCGATATAATGGAATATATAGAGATGTATCAGCGGGACGATGGAGTTGGAAACACATCCTTTGAAAAGGAACCACAGGCAAAAGCGGTATTAAGCACAATTAGTACCCTCGCTGACAGTTTTAGGACTGATCCGATGCTTGATGATGATAATGGAAATGGCGAAATAAGGGAGCTGAACCGCGAATATTTCATTATTTCAATATACTTGTTGCTGAGGCATCTGAGAAAGTATTATATTTTTAATGAGAAAGAACAGAGCTTTTTCCATGAATTTGTGGTGGACTTTCATAAGCGATGGCGTGATAAAAGCGAAGATGACAGTAACATTATTTTGTTCTCAGATCACAGGCAGCAATCTGCTAACGAAATTGAAACTCGCCATAGGATTATCCGGCAGACTTTCTTCAAATACGCTAAAGAAAATGGTGTATCTATACTAACTAAGGATGAACGTAGATCATTTAACGAAGCTGAGCGAATATCAATATATAGACGTGATAATGGTTTGTGTCAAATGTGCATCAAAGAGGGAAAGCATGAAAAAGAATGCCGGGTACCGTGGAGCGAATATGATGCTGACCACGTAATACCCCATAGCAAAGGTGGACAGACTGATGTCGTTAATGCTCAAATTCTTTGTAGATACCACAATAAATCTAAAAGTAATAAAACATAAAAAATTTACCTAGGGCTAACTGAAGGAACTTGCGGATGGTCTGTCGGATTCTGAAGTGAGACGGCTTAGGTTGAATACACACACGGGAAGACCTTTAGGCAGTGACAGTTTTCTAAGCAAGCTCTTAAAACTGCTGGGCCGAAGGATCCGCCCCTTGCCAGTCGGCAGGCCCAAAATTAAGTGATAATCCAAGGATTACTCTGCTTCGCCCTGCGCAGCTTCGCAGAGCAGGGTAACGGTTGAGTACACCGTTGCCTAAGTTAGAAAGAAACCACCTATTTATTCGCCATTTTTCACTTGAAAGAGCAATAATTTGATTGTATTTTAGGAGAGTACAACAGCGGCTGGGATTCCTCTGAATGACGAGAAGTTCGGGATGTTATACGGAAACCATATAGACATTGTTGGGCATTGAATCGAAAGGAGGAAACTATGGCTACACCTGAAGAGTTAACAAAGAGAACAATGCGTTTCTACGATCGCTATGGTCCTGAACTTGAACAAGTCAAAGATCTCCTTTCGATAAAACTACGACAACTCTCACTCGCTTACACAATAAACAACCACTTACCTCCTGAAGCTGTTA
>Ga0315551_10003273_pt1 | contig 11567 bp, 13 predicted proteins | sample SalMarSW160290MG_FD_203678 | JGI IMG/M metagenome (GOLD analysis project Ga0315551, IMG submission 203678) | Salt marsh sediment microbial communities from the Plum Island Ecosystem LTER, Massachusetts, United States - Salt Marsh Sediment SW1602-90 ... | reverse complement strand
TGCGCCTCCCTAATTAAAGGACTAACTACCTTAAGCACAGATACACCCCTTTCAGTCACAAAATAAGCCTTTTCATCCTCATCCAAGTTTTGTTCTCCAACAAGACCACGATCATAAAGAAAACTCAAAACCGGTATTAGACAGGGTTTGTCCACTTCAACCTTATGCGTCAGCTGAGTCAACTTCATAGCGCCGTTAGAAGCTAAGGCACAAAGAATCGCAATGCATATCTGCAGCTTTGATCTATACAACCTTTTTACCACCCCAATTTCACGTGATAATTAATGTTGTTTTTTGCATGGGTCAAGATTTCCCATTTTTCCCCTATATCTGCCTTTCTTTAAATAGATTATGAATTAATAATTTAAATAGAACATCATTAGCTTGAAATAATGGCCTGCACAAAAACTGCCTGTAGACTCTTCGTAAACTTACAAAATATTATCAAAAAATGCACCTTTAGGATTTCACGAAGAGTCATCCCCCTCTTGTTCCGGTAGCCTCTTCGTAAATCATAACCATATTCTTCAATCGAGTAAGCATTCACCCGATTTATTAATCGCCCGAATTCTGCACTAGTACAATCTACAAAATTATATTTTGTTAGATTAAACAATTTTTCTCTTGGCAGAGATGTATTACACACACATGCGCGCCCATAACTAAAAATTCAAATTTAAATAAAACCTAATTTCATCCTTCATTTGCTCCGGGAAGTTCTATTCCCGCCTTAAGGAGCGCCATTGCTCGTATGTGCTGATCTTCATCACCTTTAAGGTAAGGATGTTTCTCTTGGTCTAGTTTCTTTTTATGAGCCCACAATTTTTCTTCGTAATCACTTCTGATATGGCTTAAAGCGCCTATTTCGCTAAGAAAATCTCTTTTTTCTCGATTTGCCTTTAATCTTAGCCACATAATCTGCAGTTTAGCTTTGGGGTCTTCAGTCTGCTCATAAAGGTTGTAAGCGTCCAACAAAAGTAATTCATTGTCATAAATTATTTTCTTGGCCATAGCTACCGGATTATCCAACTTCATAAAATGATGTATCCAATCTCTTCGTCTACTCCAATCCCGTTTCACCGCCTCTTCAGTGCAGTTATGTTTGGCAGCAACTAGGGGTATCCATTCGGTGGTCTTCATCCCTTGCCTATGATAAGCGAGCATATCGCCTCTACGATTCATCATCTCTTTTTTCATTGTTCTGCCCCTCTATCTTCGATTTTTTCTAGAAATTCTTGATCTAACCGTAGCTCTTGTTCAAATTCGCCATTTTCCTCTTCTGAGAAGAATTCGGAGTGAGCCTGTAACACCCGTTTTTTATGTTCTTCATTTAGAAAATAATAGGGTTCTTCGTAGACTCTTTCTCCATATTTACGCATGATTTCAAAATAACGTTCTGTAAAAACTCCAATGTCCAAGTCTTGCGGATCCTGTTTATAAATAGGACCTAATTCCGAAAAATGTTTGGTCATGAGGCAATATATCCTGACGTCGATCTTTTCATCTAATGACAAGCACTTTTGGAGCCGCTTGTTTTTCTCAAAAATGGCCCCTTTTTGGTAGTATGGTTCGAGTTCGCTATAGGTCATACATCTCAAGATGGCATATCTTTCTTTCTCGCTTAGTACATCAGGATAGAATCTTAGCTCTTCAGCTCTCTTCCGAAAAATCTTCTCGTGCTCAACATGTGATTTCACTAATTGCAGACTCTCAAAATAAGTGATTAAAGATAAATCAAATCCTTCACGAATGCAAGGTTTAGCTAGAAAGGAGTTATACAATTCTTTTTTTAGTTCATTGTCTTCTGACATTCACTCCTTTCTCCTTTACCTTTTTAATGGGACAACAGAAAACTATCGGATATAATATACAATATATCATATGAGACAATAGATATTTAAATTTTTCGATAAAAAAAGAAAAAAATTAGACTGACAAAAAAATGCAAAAAACAACAAATAACAAAAATAATAATTAAATTACAATATTATAACGAAAAAAATATTCATATTTTATAAACGCACAACTCACAACATACAACAAAACTCACAAACCACCGATACCCCCCCTTAAAAATGGACATAACTGTCCACCCACTAACCAAAAAAATATTACAAAATGGGGTTCTGTAAAGTCTTCGGTTGATGGGTAACCCTGTAAAATCGGTTGATAACAACCTACGAAGAGTCTCTATACTTCTCACAGATCATCCGGATAGATGCGCGCGCATTTCATATGCACTAGTAGAACAGAACTCACTTTCAGAACTGACAGAAGTAAAAGTAACTAATGCGCTATAGGACTAGGCTTTTTTATTGAAAAACTGGAGGTATAGCCTCCGCGAAGATAATCTTAGTTACGTTTCTTTTATGCTCGTGCATTTTGAGTGAAAAAGGGACCACATTCAACAAAACTTTAATTCTACACTACAAGAAATAACATATTCTATTGGTGCCAATCGTGAAAGCTTTAGTATTGAGTGGTGGCAGAGGAACTAGGCTTCGGCCATTAACTTTCACGTTAGCGAAGCAACTGATTCCTTTAGCCAATAAACCTGTTCTCGGTTATGTTCTCGATCAAGTAGCTGAGACAGGCATAAACCAAATCGGGATAATAATCGCTCCAGAAACCGGACACTACGTTAAAGAATACGTCCAAGACGGATCAGAATGGGACTTTAACGTCACCTATATCCCCCAAGAACCCTTAGGCTTAGCCCACGCCGTCAAAACAGCCAAACCTTTCTTGGAAGAAGACGCTTTCATCATGTGCCTAGGCGACAACCTACAAGGACAGGGATTGACAACTTATGTACAAAAATTCACCAAAGAAGAGATGGATGCTCTAATACTTCTAAAGCCTGTAGAGGACCCAACAAAGTTTGGCGTAGCAACACTAGACGAAAAAGCCAACATCATAAAATTAGTTGAAAAACCAAAAAAGCCTTCATCAAACCTTGCCATAGTTGGCACCTACCTCTTTTCAAGCAAAATCTTCAAAGCCATAGACTCTATAAAGCCCTCATGGAGAGGCGAACTTGAAATCACAGACGCCATACAAGAAATGATAAACATGGGATTTAAAGTAAAAGCGGAGACCCTCAACACTTGGTGGCTAGACACCGGAAAAAAGGATGACATTCTAGTTGCCAACGCAAAAATTCTAGACGAGTACACAAAACGAGAAATCAAAGGCGTAGTCCAAGAAAGCAAAATTGAAGGAAGAGTCACCATCCAAGAAAACGCAAAAGTAGTCAACTCCACCATCAGAGGACCTTGCGTAATTGGGGACGGATGCGTTGTAGAAAATTCTTTAATTGGACCATACACAAGCATAGGCAACAGAACAAAAATCACTGATAGCTCCATTGAATACTGTGTAATATTAGAAAATGCTCAGATAACTGGTGTAGATAGGCTGGAAGAGAGCCTAATAGGAAAAAACGCTAAGGTGACTAGAAACCATAGGAAGGGATGCTTGAAACTTAATGTAGGTGATTATTCGGAGGTGGAAATATGAAAGAATATGCCCTTAAGGGAGTGAAAACATACGAAATAAAAATATTGCCTGACGAAAGAGGCTTCTTCGCTGAAGCCTTCCGGCAAGACTGGAAAGAATTTTTTGAAGACGAGCAGATAAAACAGGCAAACCTGAGCTACAGCTACCCCAATGTCGTCAGAGCCTGGCACAAACATTTGAAAGGACAGATAGACCATTTCTTGGTGCTGAAGGGAGCCATGAAAATCTGTGCGTATGAAGAAGAAACAGGGAAAATGGCTGAAGTAATCTCCAGCGGCGAAAAACCTACAGTAGTGAGAATTCCCGGCAAATACTTGCATGGAACAAAAACCGTCAGCAGCGAACCATCATTAACAGTATATTTCGTTAACAGAGTCTATGACTATCAGAATCCAGACGAACATCGCAGACCATGGAACGACCAAACAATAGTTCCCACAGAAATAAATGGAAAAAAGAATGATCCTCGCGTCGGCAAACCATGGGACTGGTTCAGAGTTCCCTACAAGTAGGAAAAGAATAAACAATGAATGTGTTAGTAACTGGCGGAGCAGGCTACATAGGCTCTGTTATGTCTAGAGTCCTATTAGAAAAAGGGTACAACGTAACGTGTCTAGATCGCCTATTCTTCGGAACCGATTCGATAAAAGACATAGCTGATAAGATAACCCTTTTCAAGGACGATATCCGATTTTTTAATCCGGAAATCCTGAAAGGCGTGGATGCTGTTTTTGATCTAGCAGCGCTTTCTAACGATCCTAGTGGTGAACTTGAACCACAAAAAACGCTAGACATAAACTATAAGGGAAGAGTTAGAGTAGCCAACCTCGCCAAAAAATATGGCATAAAAAAATATGTCTTAGCCAGCACCTGCAGCGTCTACGGCTTCCAAGAAGGACTCATAACCGAAGAATCTGGTTTAAATCCTTTAACTACTTACGCGAAAGCCAACATGATGGCTGAAAAGGAAGTCTTACCGCTTGCCGACAAAACATTCTCTGCAACAGTTCTCAGACAGGCTACAGTGTATGGTTTTTCGTACAGAATGAGATTTGATTTAGCCATCAACGGAATGGTTCTGGGCTTTTACAGAAACGGCAAAATCCCGATTATGCGAGACGGAAAACAGTGGCGTCCCTTCGTAAACGTGAATGACACCTCAAATGCTTTCATCAAAGTTTTGGAAGCAGAACCGGAACTGGTTAATGGTCAAGTCTTTAACGTAGGCAGCGATAAACAGAACGTGCAAATTTTTGACCTAGCAAAACTCGTGGCAGAATCATGCAATCTGCCTTTTAACTACGAGTGGTACGGCTCTCCTGACACCAGAAGCTATAAGGTAAGCTTCAGCAAGATCAAAGACACATTGCACTTCATGCCTCAGATCACAATTGGAAAAGGAGCAAGAAATGTGTTTGATGCCCTCAAAGAAGGAAGATTGAATCCAGATGATCCACGAACAATTACTGTCAAGTGGTACAAGCATCTTCTAGAGATGCAACAGTTCCTTAAAGACACAGAAATCGACGGAGTAATCTTATGAAAATAGCTGTTATAGGCTCTACTGGACAACTCGGCACAGACCTCATGAAAACATTGAACGATGGACATGAGGTTGTAGGTCTCGCCCATAAGGACATCGAAGTAGCAGACTATGACAGCTGCCTTATCCTGAAGGAACATAGACCAGACATCGTCATAAACACCGCAGCCTTCCACAAGACCGATCAATGCGAAGAAGAACCTTTGAAAGCCTTCGCCGTAAACGCTTTAGGCGCAAGAAACGTGGCATTGATATCCAGAGAAATAGACGCTACAACTGTTTTCATCAGCACAGACTACGTTTTCGATGGCCGCAAGAAAGAACCCTACACTGAAGATGATGTTCCCGCCCCCATCAACACTTACGGAATATCCAAGCTAGCCAGCGAACACTTCACAAGACAAAACCCAAAACACTACATCGTCAGAATAGCAAGTGTATTCGGCAAAGCAGGAGCCAGCGGTAAGGGAGGAAATTTTGTGGAGACAATGATAACAAAAGCAAAGAAAAACGAAGCCATCACTGTTATCGACGACATGTGGATGAGCCCCACTTACACCAAAGACGCCGCTTCAATCTTGAAAGGAATTTTGGAGTTGCAACTTCCATTTGGGGTATATCATGCCACAAACAAGGGCTACTGTTCATGGTATCAATTTGCTCAAGAGATCTTTCAAGTCACCGGATTAAATCCTGTTTTAAAACCGATAAAAACCGAACAGCTGAGCTTGAAGGCTAGACGACCACGATTCTCTGCGTTAACAAGCACAAAACTTTCCAGATATAACCTAGAACCGCGAGAATGGAAAGAGGCTCTCCGCGCATACCTGATCGAAAAAGGACACATCTAGAGAGGCTCTTCGTATTAACCCCGAGAGGAAAACAAGTTTGCATATCGCCCAAATAGGAACAGGACGGGTGGGACGCCCAACAGCCTACACAATAATGTGCGCCGAACTGGCAGACACAATAACCGTTTGTGACACAAAACTGGGTCTGGCAAATGCCTTCGCCGAAGAACTTAGGCATGTAACTGCAAGTCTAAGCTTAGATGTTGAGATCATTGCATGCGAAAGGGACGAAGATGTGGCTGGAGCCGACATAATCTTGGTTTCTGCTGGAAAGCCCAGAACCCCCGGGGTCCAGATGACCAGACGAGACTTGGCGGTTCAAAACGGACAAATAGTAAAATATATTGCGGAGACAACGGCGCCAAACAACCCAGCTGCAAAATATGTTGTGATTACAAACCCGGTTGACGCAATGGCGATGGTCTGCAAAAAATATTCCAAAGCCGATTTTGTGATTAGCACTGGAACTAACCTTGAATCATTGAGGTTCCGGTCTGGATTAGCCAGAGCCCTAAAAGTACCCGTGTCAATGGTTGAAGGCTATGTTGGGGGAGAACACGGAAAAGGCGCAACCATCCTGTGGTCAACCGTAAAAATCAACGGTCTCCCATTGAATGAATACCTGCGGTTAAACAATAAAACGCTTATCAGAAACGAAATCAGCTCCTACGTCAAGTCTGTCTCAAAAGTTATCGTAGACAATATTGGAGGCACTGAACATGGACCAGCAGCCTCGTTCAGAGACATAGTGAGAGCGATCATCAGAAACACGAACGAGGTCTTGCCTGTAGCTACACCCATGAAATTCAATGGGCTGTCTGAACATGTGTTCGTTAGTGTTCCTCTCAGACTGGGAAATTCAATTGGTTGCTCCACCTACGGCACCCTTTCTTCCCAAGAAAAGAAGGGACTAACCGATGCAGCGGAAGCAATATACCAAACGTATAAAACAACTATGGAGGCGATAGAAAAAAACAGCAACTGCAAATAACCGTTTCTCTCCTTTTTTTGCGTCTTACGCACTGGTGAAAAGATTATTTCTGGTTGAGCCTCATTCACGCTGAGGAGATACGCACATAACATGATTCTTGGTTTGAGGTGATGACGAATTTCTGGTTGATTTTGAAGGTTTTTTTGGTCTTCAACAGCGCGAATTTTTGCTCTTTAAATAATTAACTTTCGTTTCTGTTGCTGCTGGTTAGAATAAAATATCAAGAAAACAAAAGCAATAAGAGTTACTAAGGCGTTAACCAAACACGGGCTAGAATGGCACAGTTTCTCGCTCACAGACAAGGGAGTCGAAGTTGAAATTGTTCACTGACCCCGTCAAACCTCTGGTTGAAGAAGCCTCCTTAATAACCGCGTCAAAGGATGCACCCTTCGATAGTGCTCGCGATCTGTTAGGGAGATAAGTAAGGTGTTAGAGGTGGAGGTGGTTGAGGTCAGAGGGAGATGTCCTGTTCATAAGGTTGGAGACAGGATCTTGATCGATGGAGCAAGGATACTTCTAAATGAAACCGATGCACTCTGCGTGCACGCCCTCCCCGTCCTACTCCACTACGCTGTAGCCTTAGATGAAGGAGCGGACCCCGTTAAGCTCGGATTGACTAAGCCTGAGGACCGGGAGCACGCTTATCTACAGTGTCTTGATCCTTGGAAGCCATATACTGAGGGCGGAACCGTCATCTTTAGGTGCAGGAGAGTAAAGTGAAGGCAGCAGTCATCCTTGGAACCAGACCTGAGATAATAAAAATGTCCCCAGTTATCCGGGAGCTTGGACGTCAAGGGCTAGACCACTTCATTCTTCACACAGGACAGCACTATTCGTATAGCATGGATCAAGTTTTCTTTGAGGAGCTTGATCTGCCTGAGCCCAAGTACAACTTGGATGTCGGCTCTGGGACGCACGCTGAGGAAACTGCCAAGATACTCACCGGGGTAGAAGGGGTTCTGCTTGAGGAGAAACCGGATGTCGTCTTGGTTGAGGGGGACACAAACAGCGTCCTCGCCGGTGCACTGGCAGCAGTGAAGTTGGGCATTAAGGTTGGCCACGTTGAGGCTGGTCTGAGAAGCTACGACAGGAGGATGCCCGAGGAGACGAACAGAGTCTTGACGGATCACATGTCTGACTTCCTTTTCGCTCCCACCGAGGGGGCTAGACGGAACCTTCTCAGGGAGGGAGTGTCGGACAGCAAGATATTCGTGACAGGGAACACGATCGTGGATGTTGCTGTCCAAAATTTTGGGTTATTAAATAACCCATCTGACACTTTGGACGATCTGAACGTTGAAGGCAACGATTACTTTCTTGTTACAGCCCATAGGCAGGAGAACGTCGACGACAGGGAGAGGTTTCAGGGGATCTTGGACGGCTTGAGGCTCATTCGCGACGAGTTCGGGCTTCCACTGATTTACCCCATACACCCCAGAGCCAGGAAAAGGATAAGCGAGTTTGCCCTGAATCCTGAAGGCCTAACCCTAATAGAGCCAGTCGGGTACCTCCGCTTTCTGCGGTTGGAGAGCAGAGCTAAGCTGATTCTGACGGACTCCGGTGGAATCCAAGAGGAGGCTTGTATCCTAGGTGTTCCATGCGTAACCTTGAGGGATAACACTGAGAGGCCTGAAACGCTGGAGGTTGGGTCAAACGTCTTAGCTGGGACAATGCCCGAAGAAATAGTTAAGATGACAAGGCTTATGCTTGGCAGGAGCAACAGCTGGAAGAATCCTTTCGGGGACGGCGAGGCTGGCAGGACTATAGTTAAAATATTGAGGCGTAAGTTCTAACACAGGAGCAAAAGCGCATGTTGCGCAGAAATGTTAAGTTTTAGTGCATCTTCGTGGCCTCAAAAATTTTGCTGCCATCGTCATCTTCAGCTTTTAGCCAATATTTCCACAGTTTCACGCAGATCAACGGACAACCCTAAATCAATAGAAGTAGTACCACTTTCGTGCATTGATACTACTTCTACCCCTAACCTCATCCTTTTTGCGCAGATCACAAAATTCTTGGATCCACAAAAATAGTTCATCAAGCACATCAATCTCTTCTGTTGTTATTGAACAGAGAGGAAAGAAGAGTGGTCAACAACAAACCAAGAGCACTTCTGAAGCTAAAGCTAGACACAGAGACCATAACCACACTTGCATCCAAACATCAAATCCTGTAATAAAACCGAGAGGGAGGGGTTAAGCGAAGTTAAGGTCAGCCAAGTCCCGAGATTTTGTAGTGTTTTGAGCGAAAGACGTTCAACTTGTAAAAGAAATAAAAGGAGAGGAAACAGGAAAACAAGCAAAAATCTAACTTGTTACACAACAGATTAAAGCAGCAACTAAAAACATTGTAAAGAACATCTAGCATAAGCCTTATTAGCTCGGAAATATCTAATTTATTCGTTGAGTTCGACAAATGCAAAAAAGCCGAGTTGGCTCGAAAGGCGAGCTTTTTCCTCCCAAAAACATTAGAGAAAAACTGGGTCTTCAAGCCCATACACAAGTCATCTACAAAATCGAAGGCGACAGACTTATAGTAGAACCCATCCCAAGCCTTCAAGAAGTGTTTAAGGAGCCCTCAGCCGTCGAAATAACCCTCGAAGAATTTCACAAACACAGAAAAGAACTATCTCAGAAGGCTGAATCTTGAAAATACTGTTAGACACAACCTACCTCCTACCCGCCATAGGCATCGCCATAAAAGAACTTCCCAAAGATATTCCCATCAGATTGATGCAAGAAGGAAACCAAATCTCCATCTGTGACATAAGCGTCTTCGAACTCGCAGCAAAAGGAGCAAAACACATTAGCGCAGGAAAACTCCCTCCCGAAAGAGTAACCAAGGGCATAAGAGCAATCGTCTACAATGAACAGATAGAAATGATCCCAAACTACGAGAGTCAACTCCTCCTCACAGCCTTCAAACTCAGAAAAATGCTAAATGACTTCATAGACTGCCTAATCCTCTCAGCCGCCATAAACCACTGCGACATCCTACTAACCGAAGACAAGGACATCCAAGAACTAAAAAACAACAAAAACTTCAACGAACTCCTTACAACAAAAAACTCCAAACTCAAAATCCAAAAACCAACCCACATCCTATAGCTAAAAACTCCAAACCTCAAAGAAACACTTAAAGAACTAGGACCATTTATGCCCTTTTTCACCTTACCAACTATTTCTCATCGAAAAATTAACAATCACTATTCAAAAATCATAATCATATTTGAATCCAAATAGACGAGGCATGTTGAAAACTAGAGGGGAAGGGGATATCACTTTCGCATCAGAAATTATCCACAGCAATTGTCTTCCTAACAGCCATCTTATCTTAGCTCCCCCGATAGGAGCAATAAACAAAATAGACACGCAAACCCTAAACTCTGCTCAAGTTACTGCCCGCCCACATAACGTTCTAGCTATATTTATTCAGCAATCCTGATAGTTGTTTGACGCGCTCGCATTTTGACGTACAAATCAATAATCTTATATTGACCCCCATAAAGCTTCATCATAGAGGATACACAATGTACGAGTTTGATGTAGTCATCATCGAGGATGAAACCAGCGGATACGTAGCATTTGTACCCGCATTACCTGGTTGTCATACTCAAGGAGACACTGTGGGAGAACTTATGGATAACGCAAAAGAAGCTATCGAACTCTACTTGGAAACTCTGACAAAAGAGGAGAAGAAGGACCTTTTACAACAGAGAGTGGTTGGAATACAGAAAGTGAAGGCTCTTGCCTAAAATCTCGCCTCTAAATCCTCATAAACTAATAAAGATTCTTCAAAAAGCAGGTTTCAAAGTCATTCGCCAAAAAGGTTCCCATGTCATCATAATAAACGATAGAAAGACTAGAATAGTGATACCAGTTCATCCCGGAAAAGATGTCAAATCTGGATTAATCAGAGCAATAATAAAAGAAGCTGGGTTAAATAGAGAAGATTTCTTCAAGCTTCTAAAAGAAAAATAGGAAAGCGCTTTCCTACTCCCTCTCGCATCAGGAGCTGATGCACAGCGACACTGCTCTCTTTTTATGCAATACGTGTAGATTTTCGTTAGGCACAACAGTGACTCATACAGCAAGAGTTTTTATCACGAACTAGACCCCCTCCTCCTACATATTTGAGCTCCACTAAAAATCACCAAAAAACTAATAATAACCTCTCAAAAGTCGTAATCATATTTGCATCCAAATAAAGGAAGACTGTTGAAACTCCCTCAAGATTCGGTGTTGCATTACTGGACAAACCTGCTAGTAATGAGTGACAAGAAAGTGTTTACTGGGGAACTGTGTCGATTTCTTTTTCCGTCTGTGATTTAAAAATTTTGAGCTGTCTTATAAAAGGGATGTGTTGTTAGGGATTGCATACCGCCTCTGGTGACTTCTCCACATCTCCCGCAACTCCCCCTTTTTTCTTTATTCAATTTGTTATGAACGCATACAATTGCACAAAAGATTAGTGTGCTAGTGTCCTATCTTTCATTGATATGACTATCTTCTAAAAAAAGAGGGAAAACAGTATTTTAAAATACTGTCTTAACTTACTATCGGTTATGGAATACAAATATTCTCTTCTACCTTTTCCAATCTTAGGTAGTGTTGATCTTTCAACAAGATTCTCGTGTAACAAGAATTATAAAAAAAGACATAGA
>Ga0315551_10003260_pt1 | contig 11596 bp, 10 predicted proteins | sample SalMarSW160290MG_FD_203678 | JGI IMG/M metagenome (GOLD analysis project Ga0315551, IMG submission 203678) | Salt marsh sediment microbial communities from the Plum Island Ecosystem LTER, Massachusetts, United States - Salt Marsh Sediment SW1602-90 ... | reverse complement strand
CGATCGCGGCCGGCCTGCTCCAGAGGTACGCGATCCGGCCCGAGGAGAAGTACCTGGAGCGCAAGTTCGGCGAGACGTATCTGGCCTACAAGCGACGCGTGCGACGCTGGATGTAGGACGCGCCCCTACTCCACGGGAGCCGCCCTGTGACGTCGCCCGGAGTCAGGCCCACGGCGAATCGGGGAACACTACCAGCGGCGCCTCGCCGCGCTCGCGGGCCGCGAGGTGGAGGTAGAAGGCGCCCACGCCCGCGGCCCCCTGCATCCACCCCGTCTGCGCCTGGAGGAGCTCCGGCTGGACGCGGTTCTCCGCCTGGGTCCACTTGCGCTCGTCCGCTTCCGGGTCGTCGGCCCGCCCCGCCACGTTGGCGGCGATGCGGCGCGCGTACTCGAGGTGGGCGTCATCACCGGTGAGCGCGTGGAGCGACAGGAAGAACTCGCCCACCCCGGTGTCGCCGCAGCACTGGCTCACGTTGTTCCAGAAGCCCGGCGAGCGGCGCTCGGGGACCCCCATGTTCCGGATCCCACGGGCGCCCTCGAACACCCACTCCCGCCACGACGCATCGCCGGTCGCGATCGCGAGCTGGTGGAACAGCCGTGCGGTGCCCACGGGGCCGTGGCACCACGACAGGTAGAACAGCTCCTCGCCCTCCGGCTCGTGGTGGAAGACGAGACAGCCGCCGTCCGCGCAGCGCGATACGGCCTTCAGATAGCGGGCCCCGGCCAAGGCGGCGTCGAGGAGCTCCTCGTCCTTCGAGCGCTCGTACGCCCGCGCCAGGAAGTAGGCCACCCCGGCCGTCCCGTGCGAGAAGTTCGGCATCAGACGGTCGTACGACGGCATCATGCGCCACTTGAGGCCGCCTTCGGCGTCGATCCCGAGCCGCGCCACGTGGAGCGCCGCGGAGCGTGCCGTGGCCATCGCCCGCTCGTGTCCCCAGCGCTCCCCGAGCGCGAGCAGGGTGAGTCCGATGCCCGACGCCCCGCCGATGATGTCCGACGAGGCGTTCGCGGGCTCGTCGTCGTGCCACGCGACGCCGCCCGGGACATCGCGCGCCGTCGCGACGATCCGCTCCACACAGGCGAGGGCGGCCTCGCGGTAGCGCGGCTCGCCGGTCACCCGGCTCGCCACGTCCAGCGTGTAGGCGAGCCCTGCCAGCCCGGTGTACAGACCCGGCCCGATCGAGTCGCCGGAGAACACCGCATCCACCAGGTGATCGGCGGCGCGCCCGGCGATCGCCGCCGCGCGAGCGTCCCCGGTGACAGCGTGGAGCTCGAGGAAGAACAGCACGCCGCCGGGCGAGCCGTGGTACAGGCTCAGATCGCCCTCGTCGCCCTCGGCGGGCACCCGGGGCCAGGCGAGCCCGCCCGAGCTCTCGATGGCGCGGGCCTCCAGCCATCGGCCGGCCGCGGTGGCCACGGCCAGCGGATCGGCGCCGGCCCGGTCCGGAGCGAGCTCCATGCCGAACAGGCGCGCGAGCGGGTCCACCCGGGAGAGAGCCGCGAGCCCCCCCGAGAGTCCGAGGCAGGCGCCGCCGCATGCCCCCAGACGAACGAATCCGCGTCGCGTCAGCTCGCCCATGGAAGGCTCCTTTCGGCTCGCGTGAGAGACGGACGGCCGCCACGCCAATGTAGGACGCCCGCCGGCCGCCCGTCGATCATCCCGGGGCCCCGCACTTCGGGTCGGCGCTGCCCCGATCCGGGCGGCGCGGCGTTCAGCCCCCCGGAGGGCCCGCGGGGATCGAGCCGGCGATGTCCTTCACCACCGCGAACGTCGCCCCCGCCCGTGCCACCGCATGGACGACCGGCGCGTCGGGAAAGCAACGGTCGTAGCCGAAGCGCGTCGTCGCCAGGTACATGTCGAGCCCCGCGGCCGGGTGTTCCCCGACCCACCGCTCGGGCAGCGTGTGGATGCGGACTGCGGGCGAGGCGGCGTACGTGGCCACCGTCTTGAGGAAGTCCTCGGTGATGAGCTCGATCCCGTCCGGGGGCGGGTCGCCCGGACACAGGGGACCCTCCCGGGTGAGTGCCGGAGTCGGAACCGGGAGGCCGCCCATGAGCACGTCCAGACCGCCCCTGCGGCCGGCGGCGCGTCGGTCGAGCCAGCGCACGGCCTCGCCGTAGGACGACATCCAATAGTCCGTGTCGTAGCGCTCCTGCGCGCCGGCCACGCCGCCCACCAGGGCGTTGAAGTAGGTCGCCTGGTAGGGGTGGAGGCGGACCAGCGCCGGCACGGGGAGCAGGAAGAGGAGGACGACCACCGCGGCCGCCGCGCCCGCACCGGGCCGCTCCCGCAGCGCCTCGGCGAGCGCGCTCGCCCCGAGAGCGGCGAGGATCGCGAGGCCGGGAAGGAGGAACAGGAAGTGCCGGATGCCGTCGTACACGGCCGGGCGCCGGGCGATGAACAGGCAGATCGGCAGCCCCACCCACACGAGCGTGATGCGGGCCACGGCGATCCGCCCGCGGTCGTGCCCACCCCGGGCGTCCCGGAGCGCCAGCCACACCCCGAGCCCGGCGAGCGCCAGGAGGACCGGCGGCGTCGTGATCGCCAGCATCTTGGGGAGATAGTACCATGGCAGGGCGTCGCTCGAGGCGATCCGTCCCTCGAACAACACCGGGGTGGGACGCGGGAACCGGATCGCGAGGGCCGTGGCTTCCGCGAGACCGCGCAGCGGCCGCACGTGGGCCCACGGCCAGGTGGCGAACAGGGTGGCCCACGCGATCCCGAGGACCGCCAGCTTCCGGATGCCCGAAGGGGGTGCTCCGTCGACGATCGTCGCCGCCGGAATCCGCACCCGGGTCGCGAGCGAGATCGCGAGGAAGAACACGGCCAGCAGCACGAGGCTCCCGGGCCGGATCGAGAGGACCGCGCCGAACGCCAGCCCGGCGGGGAGAACGCGCCGCCACCCGTACGTCCCGTCGATGAACATGGAGGTCGTGAACAGCATGAACGCCGTGAAGGCCACGGCGAACGGCATGTCCTTCGAGTTGTTGAACGCGTGCCCCGCGAACCGGGGCATCGTGAACAGCGCGACGAGGGCCAGGGGTGGCAGTAGCGGTCGATCCAGCCGGCGGGCGTACGCGCCGAGCGCCGGGATGACCAGCAGGGTCAGCAGACCGAGCACGAGGTGCCGTGTCTGGAACGGTCGCCGCGGGGTGAGCCGGGCCACGCCGGACGCCAGCATCTCCACGGCCGGCCCGTAGTAGCGCAGATTGTAGAAGTGGTTCACCCGCTCGTCGGAGCCGGCGGACGCGTAGTATTCGATGGCAAGGTCGCCGTACGTGGCCTGCGCCCCCTCATCGAAGGTGACGCCGTACCCGGCGTGGAGCGCGATCGCCGCGGCGGCCATGGCGAGGAGGAACACGAGGACCGCGGCACGGTCCAGCCTCGTGACACCACCCCCGGTGCGCGAAGGCCCAGAGGAGGGGTCGGGGGGCGCGCGTCCCATTCGATCAAGATCCCGTCGGATCGAGATGGCGGCAATTCCGACGGGAACGCGGCGTAGCGGGGGCCGGTGTCATGGACCGCAGACAGCTGGAGATCCACGCCGACCTCGAGGATCGCCATTGGTGGTTCGTGGCGCGCCGCCGGATCCTGTTTCGACTGCTCGCCCGCGCGCTTCCACCCGGCCCGCGCCCGTGCGTCGTCGACCTGGGCTGCGCGACCGGGGGCAACGTCGCCGCGGCAGCCGACGCGTACGATGCCGTCGGCATCGACACCTCCGGGGCGGCGATCGAGCTGGCGCGCGGGAGGTTCCCGCGGCTCGCGTTCGTGCACGCGGAGCGACCGGAGCGCTCGCCGCAACTGCTCGGGGCCGATGCGGTGCTCATCACCGATGTGCTGGAGCACGTGGGGGAGGATCGCGAGTTCCTTCGCGAGGTCATCGGCTCGCTGGAGCCGGGCGCGATCGTGCTCCTGACCGTTCCGGCCCGTCCCGACCTGTGGTCGCCACACGACGTGGCGCTCGGTCACCACCGTCGCTACACACCCGACTCCCTGCGGGCATTGTGGGAGAACCTGCCCGTGCGGGTCGCGCTGTTCTCGTTCTTCAACCGGCGGTTGTTCGCGCTCGCCTGGCTTGAGCGGAAGTGGCGTGCGTTCGCGGCGCGCCGGAAGCCGACCGCATGCTGCGACGTCCACATGCCGGGGGGGATGCTGAACGCGGGATTCCGGAGGATCTTCAGCGGCGAGGGCCGTCGGCTGGAACGCGTCATGGATGGACGGGCGACCCCCTACGCGACCGGGCTCAGCCTCATCGCCATGCTCGTGAGGGAGGAGAACGGACGAAACGCGTGAGCTCCGACGCGGGCACGGTCCTCGTCGTCCCCTGCTACAACGAGGCGGACCGCCTCGATCCGGACGCGTTCCTGGACGCGCTGAGCGCCGATGCTCGTCTCGGATTCGTGATGGTCGACGACGGATCGACCGATGCGACGGCCGACGTGCTCGAGCGGCTGGCGCGCGACGCCCCCGACATCCGGGTCGTCACCCTGGAACGGAACCGCGGCAAGGGCGAGGCGGTCCGGCAGGGGCTCCTCCGGGCCCTCGACCTCGAGCCCGAGTTCGTCGGGTACTGGGATGCGGACCTCTCGACTCCGCTGTCCGCCCTCGAGGATCTCCGCGCCACCCTGCGGCGCGATCCCGGGGTCGAATGGGCGATCGGGAGCCGGGTTCAGCTCCTCGGGAGATCGATCGTGCGACGCGCGGTGCGCCACTACCAGGGACGGGTGTTCGCCACCGTCGCCTCGTGCGCGCTCGCGCTGCCGGTGTACGACACGCAATGCGGCGCGAAACTGTTCCGCGCGGGACCCGATCTTCCCGATCTCCTCTCGGAGCCCTTCCTGTCGCGTTGGGCGTTCGACGTCGAGCTGCTGGCCCGACGGCTGGCCTCCGACCCCGCCGCCCGCATCGTAGAAGTCCCGCTCCGCGAGTGGCGCGATGTGCCGGGCTCGAGGGTGGAGCCCGGCGCCGCGCTACGCGCGGGGCTCGACCTGCTCCGGATCCGCCGCCGATACGGTCCGGTGGGAGCGTACGCCCGGCAGGCCGGGGCGTAGCGACCGCCGGGAGGCTAGAGCGCGGCGGCGACCTCGTCGTACAGGTCGGCCAGGGCCTCGATCCCCTTTCGGTACACGCCGAGATCGATCCACTCGTCGGGCGCGTGCGCGTTGCAGCCGGGGAGCGCGAACCCGACCAGGAGGACGGGGGCGTCGAACAGCGTCTCGAACAGGGGCACGATCGGGATCGAGCCCCCCTCACGGATCATCGCCGGCGGGGTCCCGAACCCCGCCTCGAGGGCGCGCGCGGCCGCCTCGAAGATGGGGTGCTCGGGGTTCGCCACCCACGGCGAGCCGTTGTGGAACCGCTTGATCTCCACCCGCACGCCGACCGGTGCGAGCTCCCGCACGCGTCGCTCGAACGCGTCCCCCACCTCGTCGGGATCCTGATCGGGCACCAGTCGCATCGACACCTTGGCCATCGCCTTCGAGGGGAGCACGGTCTTCGAGCCCGACCCGGTGTATCCGCTCAACAGCCCGTTCACGTCGAGCGTGGGCCGGTACCACAACCGCTCGAGCGTCGAGTAGCCCTCCTCGCCACCCAGCTCCGAGGCCCCGATGTCGGCGCTCAACGCCTCGGCATCGAACGGGAGCCGCGCCAGATCGGCCTTCTCCCGGTCCGTGATGTCACGTACCGCGTCGTAGTAGCCGGGCAGCGTCGCGCGGCCCCGGTCGTCCCTGAGCCCCGCGAGGATGGCGGCCAGCGCGTTGGCGGGGTTGACCACCGCGCCGCCGTAGCTCCCCGAGTGGAGGTCGTGCGCCGGCCCGTACACGTTCACTTCCATGTACACGATGCCTCGCAGCCCCATCGTGATGCACGGCAGATCCGACGCGAACATCGTCGTGTCGCTGATCACCACGGCGTCGCAGGACAGTCGCCCGGCCTGCTCCCGCAGGAAGCCGCCGAGGTGCTCGCTCCCGACCTCTTCCTCGCCCTCGATCACGAGCTTGAGGTTCGTGGGCAGACCTCCCGTCCCGAGCCGGGTCTCCACCGCCTTGACGTGCATGTGCACCTGTCCCTTGTCGTCCGCGGATCCGCGGGCGTACAGGCGGCCGTCCCGGACGGCGGGCTCGAACGGCGGGCTCGTCCACAGATCGTCGGGCTCGGAGGGCTGGACGTCGTAGTGGCCGTACACGAGCAGGGTGGGCGCATCCGCATCGACGATCCGCTGCCCCACCACGATCGGGTGCCCGGCGGTGTCGATGACCTCGACCTCGTCGATCCCGGCGGCCTCGAGGTGTGTGGCCACCCACTCCGCGCACCGGCGCACGTCGCCCGCGCGCTCGGCGTCGGTGCTGATGCTGGGGATGCGCAGGAACTCGTCCAGCTCGTCGCGGAAGCGGTCGATGCGTGCGTCGATGTAATCGGCGAAGTCGCTCATTGGCTGTCTGGCTCGGTCTTCGTGGCTCGTGATCCGTAGACGGCCGGCCCGGGCGGCCGATCGCGGACGTTCAGAATACGAGCGCGGTCTCGTGGCGTGAACCCCTCAGAAGCGGGTCTCCGTGACGAAGACGATGATGCGGGAGTCGGGCGCGAGGTCGAGCAGCCCGGCCGCACCGGGAAGCCGGGTCAGCCCGAGAAGCGCTGCCACGCCCGCCGCACCCGACGGACCGGTGACGATCGACGCGCCGAGCTCGCCGGATTCGAGGACGCGGACCCCTTCGTCGACGAGCCCGTCGGGCAGGGCCAGCGCGCCGTCGAGGCAGCCGCGGAGCAGGGTCCAGGCGATGAGGGAGGGGACGCCCGAGGCGAGCCCGCCCATACGCGTGTCGAACGGACCCTGCACGGACACCTGTCGCCCCGCCCTCAGGCTCCTGCCGAAGCAGTCGGCCGACAGCGGCTCGACGGCGACGAAGCGCGGTCGCGCGGAGCCGAGCGTCCACCACAGGTGCCCGCACACCCCGGTCGCCAGCCCCCCGACCCCCGTCTGGACGAACAGGTGCGTCGGCGGCTCCGATCCCTCCGCATCGAGCCCGCTCAGGAGCTCGGCGGCGAGCAGCGTGTAGCCTTCCGACACGGCACGCGGCACGGCCTCGTAGCCCGGATACGAGGTGTCCGACACGACGAGCCACCCCCGCGCGGCCGCCTCCCGCCCGGCGTGCTCGACCGCCGCGTCGTAGCCGCCGTCGAACCGGATGACCTCCGCGTCGTGCGACCGGATCGCCTCTGCCCGCGCCGGCGCCGCGTCGTGCGGGAGGAACACCACCGAGCGACACCCGAGCCGCTCGCTCCCCCAGGCGACGGATCGCCCGTGGTTACCGGCCGAGGCGGTCACCGTGGTCACCTCGGCGACGGCGGGGACGGCGCGCGCGAGGAGCTCTTGCAGGCCGGGCCGCCTCCCGGTGCGTCGCTCCACCTCGTCCTGGAGCGTGCGCAGCACCGCGTACGCGCCGCCCACCGCCTTGAACGATCCGATCCCGAAGCGTTCCGATTCGTCCTTGCACCACACCTCGGCCACGCCGAGCGTACGGGCCAGACCCGGAAGCGGTACCAGGGGCGTCGCGGCGTAGCCGTCCCAGGCGCACAGCGTGTCGCGGGCCGTCGCGGCCCGCTCGGGATCGAGCACGGCACCCTCGGCCAACGACCAGGGGAGGCGCCTCCCGCGACGCGGAAGCGAGACACGCAGGAATCCGTATTCCGGGCGAAGGGGCTCGCTCGCGTCCCCGGGGGAGGATCCGACCGCGTCCGGGTTGGCGGGGCCGGCCGGTCGGCTCATGTTGGGGCCTCGTTCTCGACCCGCCGGTTCGATCCACTCACGTTTCGGGGGCCAACCATGGACCCGGGTCTGTTCTCCGTCAGACTGACCGTCGAGGATCTCTCCGCATCGCGGCGCCTCTGCGAAGCGCCGGGCTTCGAGGTCGCCGGCGGTGACCGCGAGAACTACGTCATCATGCGCAACGGGTCCACCCTCATCGGTCTGTTCCATGGGATGTTCGAGCGGAACATCCTCACAGAGACCCGGTGGACCAGTTCCTCTGACCGGATGGGCCCCACCTCGCCACCCGACGGGTAAACGGCGATCGAACGTCGCGTGTCTGAGTGACGAGCCCGGTCCGTAGCGAGCCACAGGAGCGCCCGCCCGACATGACCCCGACCCGAGATCCCCCCCCGCCGAGCACGCATCGCGGCGCCCGGGTCCGGGGGACCGTCGCCGCGTGCCTCACGCTCGTCCTCGTCGCGGCGCGCGCGGCGGCGCAGGAGGGGGAGCCGGCCGGGGCGGCCGACTCCACGGAGGTCGCCGGGACGCTGCGCGTGTTCTTCGACTGCCACGGACCGTACTGCGACTTCGACTTCTACCGGCGCGAGATCCCGTTCGTGAACTACACGCGCGATCGGGAGGATTCGCAGGTCCACGTCCTGGTCACCTCCGAGCAGACGGGGAGCGGCGGCCGGCGGTTCACCCTCGACTACATCGGACGCGAGGATTTCACCGGCCTCGACGACCGCATCGACGTGGCCACGCGCGCCAACCTGGCTTCCGAGCAGGTGATGACGCAGGTGGCTAACTCGCTCCAGCTCGGGCTGCTCAGGTACGTCGCGAGGACGCCCCAGGCCTCCGGCTTCGACGTGTCCTACGAGCCGGGCCCCGGCACCGAGGGAGGTGTCGGTCCCGCGACACCCGGGACGGATCCGTGGAACTTCTGGACCTTCCGCGTACGCGCGAACGCGAACCTCGAGGGTGACGAGCGCACCCAGTTCTACCGGCTGTCGACGGGTGTGTCGGCCAACCGGGTCACCGAGGCGCTCAAGCTCGAGCTGTCACTCGGGGGCTCGTACAACGAGAGCCAGTTCGAGCTGGAGGACTCCACGACCGTCACCAGCATTCGGCGCAACTTCGAGTTCAACGCCCTCGACGTGTGGAGCCTGTCGGACCACTGGTCCGTCGGCGCGCGCGGCAACGCGGAGCACTCGACGTTCTCCAACCACCAGCTGGCTCTCCTCCTCGCGCCGGCGCTCGAGTACAACATCTTCCCGTACGCCGAGTCGACCCGCCGGCAGTTCAGCTTCCTGTACGCCATCGGCGTGCGCCACTTCCGCTACATCGAGGAGACCGTCTTCCTCGAGACCTCGGAGACGGTCCCCGTCCACAGCCTCACCGCGTCGCTCAGCGTGCGGCAGCCGTGGGGCGGGTCGTACGGGTACGTGGAGTTCACGCAGTTCCTGAACGACCCGGCGAAAAACCGCTTCGAGGTGTTCGGGGGGATCGATCTGCGGCTGTTCCGGGGTCTGTCGCTGAGCTTCAACGCCAGCGGGTCGCGCGTCCGGGATCAGATCAACCTCCCGGCGGGCGAGGCGACCGACGAGGAGATCCTGCTCCGCCAGCGGGAGCTGGCCACCGGGTTCGAGTACGAGTTCTCGGTGGGCTTCTCCTACACGTTCGGCTCGATCTTCTCGAACGTCGTGAATCCGCGCTTCGATCGTTTTTGAGACAGCGGGGCTGCCCTTCGTGCCCCGCCGCGCGTGACCCCGTCCGATCCGGAGGCGTCTGATGGATGGAGACGCCTTCGCGTGGAATGGCGGGGCGAACGACATCGGGAGGCACCATGAAGCACTGGATCGGGAACCGGCTCGCCGTTCTGTCGACGGCCACCGCGCTGGGCATCGCCGCGCAGGTCAGCGCGCAGCAGGGAGGGAAGCGGGACACGGAGAAGACCCGGGACGCGGTCCAGGTCATCGACACCACGGAGGGCCTCGCGCTCGACGAGGCGCAGAAGGTCCACGTGCGGATCACCAACGACCTGGTGCCGACGCGCTCGGTGATCGTGTCCGTATTCGGCGGGACGCGACCCGAGTACGCGCTGGGAACCGTCCTTTCGAACGAGACGAAGGAATGGGTCGTCGATTCGCGCGCCTACGCGGGAGGGATGCGGCTCGTGGCGACCAGCGGGGCGCACGACGTCCGCGTCTCGCGACGGATCCACGTGACGAACTTCGCATCGGTCCGCTGGGGGTTGACGACGGGCATCGTCCGCGTGGAACGCATCGCTCCGAAGGAAGACGCTCGCTGAGCGGTCCGACGCCGCCTCGTGGGGCGCGGGGACCGGGGATTGCCCGCCGCCTCGCGTCCCGCTACCCGTCGAGGTCATGGGACGCGCGAACGAGATCACCCCGGAGCTCGCGGAGTACATTCGCCGCGTAGGCGCACGCGAGCATCCCGTGCTCGCCCGCTGTCGCGAAGAGACGTGGCGCGACCTGCCCGATCGCGCCCGGATGCAGATCTCGCCCGAGCAGGGTGCCTTCATGGCGCTCCTCATCCGCCTGCTCGGAGCCCGGCGGGCGCTCGAAATCGGCGTGTTCACGGGCTACAGCGGGCTGGCGGTCGCCCTCGCCCTTCCGCAGGACGGACGCCTCACGGCGTGCGAGATCTCCCACGAGTTCGCCCGTCGGGCCCGCGCCTACTGGGACGAGGCCGGTGTGACGGGCTGCATCGAGCTCGAGCTCGGGCCGGCCCTGGAGACGCTCGATGCCCTTCTCGACGACGGCGCCGACGGCAGCTACGACCTCGCGTTCATCGACGCCGACAAGACGGGATACGACGACTACTACGAGCGCTGCCTCACCCTCCTGCGCCCCGGCGGGGTGGTGACGATCGACAACACGCTGTGGGACGGCCGGGTCATCGATCCGTCGGACACGAGCGCGGACACCGAGGCCATCCGGGCCCTCAACACGAAGATCGCCGCGGACCAACGCGTCGACATCGCGCTCACGACGATCGGTGACGGACTGACGGTCTGCCGCAAGCGGTAGACCCGCAGCCCGCCCCGGGCGCGGAAGGGCGCCCTCCCGCCATCGCGGGAATGCCACGTCCGGACGTGTGTATGATGGGGCGATGTTCACCCACTGCACCTTCTGCCACCGGCCCTTCGAGGCCAACGAGTCGCTCGAGTACCTGCGGGCGGGGCGCGAGCTGGCGTACGATCCGGCGCGCGGGCGTCTGTGGCACATCTGTCCCTCGTGCCGGCGCTGGACGCTGGCACCCATCGAGGAGCGCTGGGAGGCCCTCGAGGAGCTCGAGCGCATCGTGCGCGACCGCGCGCGTCTGCTCGCCGAGACCGACAACGTGGCCCTGCTGCGCGCCGAGGACCTGCGGATCGTGCGTGTGGGTCGCACCAACCTGACCGAGGAGGCGTGGTGGCGGTTCGGGCGCGAGTTCCGGCGCCGACGCGGGATCCACCAGGCGTGGACGGCCGCCGGGATCGGCACCGCCGTCGTCCTCAGCACGACCGGGGTCGTGGGCATGTTCGGGGGCGGATTCGGATTCTATCTCCTGTACCGTACCGCCCGGCGCTTTCCCGAGCTCGGGCGCCGGATCCGGTTCGGAAGGACCGCGTGGCGGGGAGAAGCGGTGTGCGGCGCATGCGGCGGCCCCCTGCGTCGCATCGCGTTCGACGACCTCACCCGTCTCACCCTGTCCATCGATGCGGAGGGCACCCCCGCCGTGGCCCGGCGCTGCGACGTCTGTCGCTCGTCGCGCCGGCCGGGGAGCTTCGTCCTCGGCGGTGCCGACGGAGCCCACCTCCTGCGCCGGGCCCTCGCCTAC
>Ga0315551_10003248_pt1 | contig 11623 bp, 6 predicted proteins | sample SalMarSW160290MG_FD_203678 | JGI IMG/M metagenome (GOLD analysis project Ga0315551, IMG submission 203678) | Salt marsh sediment microbial communities from the Plum Island Ecosystem LTER, Massachusetts, United States - Salt Marsh Sediment SW1602-90 ... | reverse complement strand
TATTTTAAATTTCTGATTCATAAATTATTTACTCTCACTTTGTTTATTATTATTTTAATTAGAAAACAACAATGTTTCATACCAATTAAATTTAAAGCAATCTTATTGTTGATAAATTTTAAACATGATTATAAATCAATATTCCTTATTTTACCCGGAATAAAAGATCTGCTGCCTGGAGTCCTTCGGATTCTGCGGAAAGACGGATTGCGCCTTGTTCACGTTTCGATTGTATCACAACAAGACACAAACCGTGGAATGCTTTTCGTTCGCCGGCTTTGAAATACTCATGGCTAATAGGATTACCGTTGTCCACTCCAGCAATAATGCCCGCGCCTTTAATTTTAAATTTTACAAGGTTGTCGGCGTTGGGACAGACGCGACCTTCCTGGTCCACGATCTCGACTTTGACATACGAAAGATCCTCGCCATCGGCACTGATTTCGGTACGATCCGGCGTCAGCATTATTTTAAACGGAGTACCTGCAGTTTGTACTTCGTCCGTGCACACTGTTTTCCCGTTGTTCTTTGCAACAGCTTTTAATGTTCCCGGAGAGTAGGGAACTTTCCATAGTAAATGTAAATCCTCTGTATCACAGAATTTCTTTTCGCCAAGGGACTTTCCATTCAAAAATAATTCCACCGACTCACAATTGCTGTAGCACCAGACCGGTATCTTCTGCCCATCGAAACCTTGCCAGTTCCAGTGCGGAAGAATGTGAATCATAGGTTCGTCCGTCCACTGGCTCTGGTAAAGGTAATAGCGGTCTTTTGGAAAACCGCATAAATCCACAATACCGAAATAAGAACTCACTGATGGCCAGCTAAAAGGCGATGGCTCTCCGATGTAATCAAAACCCGTCCACACGAATTGACCTGCTACCCACGGTGCGCTTTTGACTGCCTTGAGGGCTGATTCCGCCGTATTGCCCCAACTGGGAGCGGTTATGTCGTAAGAGGTGCACTGGTTGTTTGACTCCTTTTCGATTTTAAGCGTGTCCCCATCTTGAACCAGGTTATATTCCCCACGGGTACTGACAGCCGAAGCAGTTTCAGAGGCTACCAGTTTTGCCTTTCCCTTCAGAGTCTGATAGAAGGGCATGGAATAATTAATGCCGAGTACATCGAGCGGTTTTGAAAAACCACTTTTAACAGCTGCTTCCGGGATATTGCATCCCGAAGTGACCGGTCGTGTCGGATCTTCCGTACGACAGATATCCACGAGACGCTTCGACATCTCGTACGCGTTGGCATTGCCTTGCTCAGGGATTTCGTTTCCGATGCTCCACAGGATAATACTGGGATGGTTCCTGTCGCGACGAATCATGTCCGTTATATCTCTCTCACTCCATTCGTCAAAAAACTGACCATACCCAAACATGGTTTTTGACAATTTCCATTCGTCGAACGCTTCATCCATGACCAGGAAACCCATGCGGTCACATAAATACAGCAGCTCAGGTGCAGGCGGATTGTGGCTTGTGCGTACGGCGTTACAACCCATGCTCTTCATGATTTCCAGCTGACGCTCGATTGCCCGTTTGTTTACGGCAGCGCCCAGGCAACCCAGGTCGTGATGAAGGCACACGCCCTTGATATCGACATGTTTGCCGTTTAAGAAAAATCCCTTGCCTACGGTAAATTCAAATGTACGGATTCCGAAAGTCGTTTCACTAGCATCCACAATACTGCCGTTAACATAAACTTTGGATTTAACAAGGTAAAGAGTTGGATTTTCCGGCGACCATAATTTTGGCTTTGGAATTTTGATAAACTGTTCGAAAATTTTGGTGCTGCCTGCTTCCACTTCTTGAAGGGAGCTGCTACTGGTAGATTCGTGCCCGAACTCATCCACAATGACGGTTTCAAGTGTCACATTCCGAACAGAGGCGGATTGATTCAGGATCTTCGTTTCAACGCGAACTGTGGCCTCGCTTTCAGATACATTCGGGGTTGTAACATATGTTCCCCAATGCGCAATATGGACCGGGTCTGTCACCGTTAATCGCACATTCCGGTAAATGCCTGCGCCTGAATACCAGCGCGAACACGGCTGCTTTTCATCGACCCTGACTGCCAAAACGTTTTTCTCGTCGCCAAATTTCAGGTGTGGAGTCAATTCATATTGAAAGCTGGAATAGCCGTATGGTCGGTTGCCGAGATGAACACCGTTGATCCAGACATCGCTGTTCATATACACACCGTCAAATTCGATGAATACACGCTTGCCTTGAATGTCTTCGGGCAATTTAAACTTTTTTCTGTACCAGCCAATACCCGCGTTTATGTAACCCGCGCCGCTTCCTCCCGGACAAGTTGACTCAAAAGGACCTTCGATTATTTTTTCTCCTTCATTATAAATGCCGCCTCCCATAATGCCGTCAAACACCCGGACTGCGATGCTGTTTTTTACGCCGTAGTGAATGATTTCTTGGGGTATTTTATAATACCGGAGGATATCCCATGCGGTTATATAGTTGGGTGGAAAAGAACCCATACCGCCCACTTTCACACCGTTGAAATAAGTCTCGTCAGCGTCGTCAATTTTGCCGAGATTTATAAAAATGTCATTCCCCTTTAACTCCGCAGGGATAGTCAACTCACGGCGGTACCAGCCATACACATTGTCCGGTGTATATTTCGAATGTTCTTCCCAGGTCGAAGGAAGCTTTACAATCTGCCAGGAACCCTCGTCTATATCGGGGTCCTTCCAAAGCATGTTGTCGCCTCTACTGAATTTCCATTCCCCTTTCACTATATGGAACTCAGGCACATCCTCCTTGTTTGTTTCTGATTTGAAATGCCCTTCAATGCTCCAGTCGTGGGGCAGATTGACTTGTCTCCAATGTGAATCATCCAGCGAGGGATTTTGTCCGTCCTGGACGTCACCGAGTTTGAATCGCCAGGTTTTATTGAACAGCTCTGTTGTCTGCGGCCGAGGATAAACAACAGACATAGCTGATAGACCTGCAAATAAAATTAAAGAATTGAAAAATAATGAATGAAATTTGTTTTTCATTTCGATTCTCTCCTAATAATTTATGACTTAAAACATTATCGGAATATTACTTTCTTTTCTGTTCCATTGTATTTTACAACCTTTTTAATCTCATCCGTCGTATCAATTCCTGTTCCATGGTTTGGCGACACGATAACAACCTGGAAAGTTCTTGTCTTCAACATCCGGGGAAAGTGTCCTTGTCTCTTGCCAATGTTAAGAGTGTTTGTCGCGTCATCCCATTTGAATTCAATGGTTGAATAAAGCCCCTTTTCATAATTGTAATTATCATTTTCGTCTTCATACAAAGTGAACTCGCCGTCAGCGCCGGGATAGACTCTGATTTCAACAGGGTCGCTTTTCTCTGTGGAATACTGTATGAACGGTCCCATCGGAATGATTGAACCAGCCCTAACAAAAAGAGGAATTATATTTAGAGGTGCTGATGTCGTTATTGTTTGACCGCCTTTAAATTGTTTTCCTGTCCAGAAATCAAACCACGAAGCTGATTTTGGCAAATAAACATTCCACTCATTCACACCCGGTTCGGTGACCGGAGCCACCAGAATGGATTTACCGAACAAGTATTCAAAGGGTTGGTCAATAGCCGTTGCATCTTCTCTGAAATCCATTACCAGCGGACACATCATGGTCGATCCGTTTTTCTTAATTTGCCATGCTTCGGAATATATATAAGGAAGTAAGCGGTAACGCAGATTCAGCATATTTCGCATGTTTTCTTCAACTATTTCCCCATACTTCCAGGGCTCGGTTTCGGATTGATATCCATGGATACGAAAAATAGGATTAAAAACGCTCCATTGATACCACCGTGTCAGTAACTCTTGGTATTTTTCGTCAGTATACTGTGAATTCCCTGGGCGAAAGAACCCGCCAATGTCAGTAGTCCAGTATGGCAATCCGGTAATAGTATAATTTAATCCGGCCACAATTTGACGTTTATAGGCATCCCAGTCCCCGCCAACATCGCCCGACCAGTTTATGGTACCATATCTTTGCTGACCGAGAAAAGCCGACCGTGTCATTATGCAGACCCTTTTTTCGGAAGTTGTTTTGCGTTGTCCTTCGTAAACTGCCTGGCTTACGAACAATGGATAGGTTAAACGATAAAAATTGCCTAATCCCATGTAGGTTTTTACCCCTCTTAAAGCATCATTTTCGGGTTCGGTGGCATCCATCCACCACGAATCGACACCGTGAATAAATAAGTTTTCTTTTAAGGTATTCCAGTATTCTTTTCTTGTTTCCGGGTTGAAATAATCTAACCAAGGGCTATTGGGAATATAGCGATTTTTTGCCACGTACTCCCGACCTATTCTTGAATTTTTATCCGGGTTTGACCAAATCGAAATATTAAAATGAGCATTCAAATCGTGTAACTCTTTGATAAAACCTGACGGATTGGGATAATGGGTTTCGTCGAACTGTGGAACGCCCCAGCCATTTTTGCCCCAGTATTGCCAGTCCTGCACAATCACATCCATCGGGAGATTTCTTCTCCTGAATTCCCTGACGGTTTCTACCAGATGTGTTCCTGACGTGTAACGTTCACGGCATTGCCAGAAGCCATATGCCCAACGAGGCAGCATAGGAACATTACCAGAAAGATTCCGATAAGCGGCTATGACGCTGTCAGCCGAAGGTCCGTAAAACACTACATAATCAAGCAGCTTGGCATTGGGAGAACGGAACGTGGTAAAATCATCCGTAAATTTCCACGATACTTTTGGTGTATTGCTTGATTTGCAGACCAACTGCACCTGGTGTTCTCCGGCTTTTAAATTAACCAGCGCACATGCAGTGGGCGGAAGCCAAAAATTACTCATGTCAATGCATGGTTCTCCGTCGATGACAACATATTGACGGTTATCCATATCGCCCAAATCAAGAAAGATGGAATAAACTCCATCAACCGAAACTTCAAATTTCCCGGTGTATAACGACTGATTTTGCGAAACTTTTTGTGTCCCGGTTGCGGTTGTAACTTCAGCCATTTCACTGTTGCCGGCAGCAGATTGAACCTGCTTTTCGAGTGTTATGAAATTGTCTGCCGGATTAAAATCGGTTAGCCCATATTGATGCCAAAGCAAACCGTATCCTTTGTTTGAATAGATAAATGGTAAAGAAATTTGGGAATTGACCTGTGTTAAACGTCGGCTGACCCTCTTCAGATTATAATGTCCATCCTGAAACTGCCCTAAGCCCAAAATAAATTCGTCATTTGGTGATTCAAAACTCTGTTCTGCCAGGAAGCAAGGTTCGCCCATAAAAGAATCGGGTATTAATTTCCGTGTACCGGCTTTTTCGCTCAGGAATATTTTCCCCGTTCGATCAGCAAAGGACAATTTCCCTGATTGTTTATCCACTTTAACAATCATGTTCTTTACTTCTATCCTAAGATTATTACGAGTTTCGGAAACCTGAAACTCCGGCGATGTAGCTTCCGAATTAAAAATAAGCTCAGGCACCTGTTCTCCAGCATCTTTATAAAATTTGATTCTGACAACACTTTCTGTCAGGGGACATATGCTCAGTATTCCATTGGATAGATTAACCTCTATTTTATCATTTTGCTGTTTAAAACCTTCGACAACTTGTCCCTGACAAAAGATAGGGAACAGGCAAGTTAAAAGTAAGTATTTAAATTTCATTTTTGTAACATCCTTATCAGAATTATAAAGGAAATACAAGCTCTGTCAATAAAGAATTTTGTGCTGGCAATATAGGTTTAAATCTTTTCTGAAAAATCTTTTAAGTTTTCTAAAACAATTTTTGTTTCAAACTTTTCTTTTTCTTCTTTTTGAATTGAAAGTTGTATCCCCTCGTATTTTGTGTAGTGGGGGGTTAGGCAGACTAAGGACTGTCGACTAGTGACTAAAGACTAATTTTCCTTTTTATTGTTTTCGAGATTTTCGAAATAGAATGGCGTGATATCCGGTCAGCTAGAGGGGCTGGTTAGGCTGTAGTTATACTAACGAAGTGAAATGAATTTTTTTGTTTCTGTGAATGAATCTGCATGTAAACAACAAAAATACATACCACTCGAGAAATTCGACCCATTCCATTGGACAAGATGTTTACCCGCCGATTTTTCCCCATTCACTAAAGTTGTTACTAATCGCCCAAGAGGGTCATAGATTTTTAACGTTACATGCGATTTGTATGGAAGTTCGTAGCTAATGGTCGTTTCTGAATTAAAAGGATTGGGGAAAATATTGTTGAGTTTAAACTGTTTGGGTTTTACCCTGTTCTCATCAATCGCTGTGGCGTTCTGAAATGAAATCCAGTTGATATTAAAACCACCCTTAACAACTTCCAAACGGAGTAGTTTATTTGTACCAGGTTCTAATGTGATGCCCGATAGGGAAACGGTCTGCCATTGCTGCCACCCGGAAGTGTTGGGAATACTGATAGTGTCGAGTTCATTGCCGTCAAAAATAATTTTCAATTTGCAGCCTGTATTAATTGAAGCGATACGCACATCGAGCATGGATATTTCATCGTTTACATCAACCGTATAGGTCATCCATTCGCCATCACTAGTCCACCCGACATTATAGCCGCCTCCTGTATCGCTGCATGTTTCTATATCTACGTCATCAGTTCTGTACTGACCGCCGCTATTGCCGGCATCTGTATCAAAATACGATATCGTGTTACCTCCGATGTCGTAGTTTTCCGCTTCTATTTTTCCGGGAATCTGAGCAGGGGTACCCAAATATGGACCGGGCACGGGCAATGTCAACACCGAAGCCGACACTGAAGGATAAGAGTAGCCATCACCATTCTTACCGATAACACGATACATATACAAAGTGCTGCCTGATAAACCTGAATCTGTAAAAACAGTATCGTTGGCAATGTTATATCCGATCGAATCAAATTGAGTATCGCCGTATCGTTCTATTAGGTAGCCGTTTTCATTAGTAATATTGTTCCAGACAATTTTCGCCTGATCATACGAAGGCGATGTGGCAGAAATGATGTACGGGGTTTCCATATTGTTTTGCGTCTCTTTTGGGCCTTCAGCCCAGGGGTAAGGCAGGAGTGGATCTTCTTCATAATCAAACCAGTCGAAATCGGCAGGATTAACATTTTCAGTTCCGTTCCCTGATGCGTACATTCCGATGAAAACGCCGGTAAAGCCCCCGATAACTTCTGTGGACAAATTTTTCGTTAACGCGGAACCTATCAGTACGGCTGTTTCTCCTTCATGTTGTATCCAAAACCGGTATTGAAGTTCTGTTGCGCTGATTCGTAAGATGATATTGCCTTCGGGAATTTCTTTATACTTGAGTTCGACAATTTCATCCTGCAAATACTTCCGGAGCATGATAACTCGTTTCCCTCCAAACATTGTTATCAGGAAATCGTAATGATTTTTATCATTTCCGCGAACCACAAGACCTGCCTCTTCATTTGAAACAGTGGGCGTAAAACTGATTTTTGTTGAAGCAACGATATTGAATGCAGCCTGTCTGCGGCAAATAAACGCCGGAGAATCTTTCTGATCAAAACTTATTTCCGAGCCGTTGAGTCTGAGAAACCCCGGATTTGCCGTAAGCGACCAATCGGCAGCATGAGGATTACGGACAAAGTTCCATACCAGTCGTAGCGAAGTGCTATCGAAATTATCCCGGATTGAATCCTCTTCCCAGATATACTGCGGTAAATTGGGGACAGGGTATTCTTCCTGAATGATACCGTCGGTTCCCACTTTTGGCCAGCCATCTTCATTCCAGGTCACAGGTGCCAGAAAGGTTTCGCGGCCTAAATGATGATAGTTGCCGCCTTTAGGCCTGATTCCAAGACACACTAACCACCATCCGTCAGGTGTTTCCACAAGGTCGGCGTGGCCTGTAGCTTGAAATGGATTATAGGGGTCGTCCCTATGTGATACGATCGGGTTTATGGGGCTTGCTTCATAGGGACCCCAGGGTGAATTGCTTCGTTGAATTACTTCACTATGATTGTAACCGGTCCCGCCTTCCGCAGACATTAAATAATAATAATCGTTTATCTTATACATATGAGGACCTTCAGGCGCCACACCGCCAAGTCCTTCTGCTATCTTTTCTAACGGTGTATAGAATGTTCCTGTTTCAGGGTTTATTATCCCGAGTAAAAAACCATCAAAACTGTCGGTATTGTTCGGACAATGGTAATACATGCTATCATTTGCGAACATGAACGAAGCGTCCATATTCCAGTCTCCTACCCAATGCGGATCGGACCAGGAACCGGCAGGGTCGCTTGCCGTTACATAAAAAGCTCCTTGTGAACCTTGTCCGCCGTAGTTGGTACATGTTACATAGAAGGTACTATCATGGTAACGTATCGTGGGCGCATATTCGCCTCCCGTGCTCGATTCGCAGCCCATGAGAGGATTCTGACTAGGACGAGATAGGGCGTATCCGATCAATTTCCAATGCACCAGGTCTTTACTTTGGTAGATGGGCAGTCCTGGGAAATACTCAAAAGTCGATGTTACCAAATAATAATCATCTTCAACGCGGCAAATACTTGGATCGGGATTCATACCCGTAATAATCGGGTTTTGGAATGTTGTTTGTCCATAGAGGTTATAATTAATAAGTATTAGTACTAAGACTATTAGTATTGTTAATCTGGATTTCGTTATATTTGTCTCCCTGTAAGACATTGTGTTTCTTTTGTAACCTAACATAGTTTATACATCCTATATTTGAATTATAAAGGAAATGCAGTTTCTGTCAATATAAGAATTTTTAAGTTTTCTAAAACAATTTTTGTTTCAAACTTTTCTTTTTCTTCTTTTTGAATTGAAAGTTGTGTACCTTTGTAGAGTTAGGAAAAAGTTAATTGCCTATTTTTTAAAACAAAGTGCTTAGGTACTTGACTTGACAAACATTACTTCCGTTGCTATTTTTAGGAAAATATTATATTGGAGGGTAATAATGTTGGATAATCAAATAGAAGTTAAGATAAAAGAGCTTCCTGATGATGTAAAAAGGGAAATTTTAGATTATATAGAATTTCTTCAGAAAAAATATAAAAAAGCTGGAAACGGGAAAAGGAAATTTAAGTTTAATTGGGAAGGTGGATTGGAAAAACTCAGAGATAAATTCACTTCTGTGGAGTTACAGCACAAAGCCTCCGATTTAAGGTAGATGTTTTTAATAGATTCCAATATTTTCCTAGAGATACTACTTAAACAAAAAAAGAAAGCAGAATGTAAAAGATTTTTATCTAATAATATTGATGCTCTCCATATTACTGACTTTTCTTTGCATTCCACAGGTGTGATTCTATTTAAATATGGTAACGAGAAACTTTTTACAGAATTTGTAGAGGATGTATTACCTAATGTTAAGGTTCTTACTTTGCCGGTTGAACAGTATGGAAAACTCGAAAACATAAAAAAGAATCATAACTTGGATTTTGATGACGCATATCAATATTTGGTATCGAAACATTATAAATTAAAAATAGCCACAATGGATTCGGATTTTAAGAAAGTAAAAGACTTAAAGGTAGTTTTTCTGTAATTTTTGTTGAGATTGTTTTCTGATAAAAGAAAAAGTTAATTGCCTATTTTTTAAAACAAAGTTCGAACCGGTTTTTTGTAAAATTTTTGATAATTCTTTGTTGTTTTTCTCATGGTACACTCCACTTATTGAATTGCAAGTATTTATGACATCTTTTGAAAGTTTGATATTCGTTCAACTATTTTTAGGTTTCAGGGTTCTTAACGAGTATTTTCTGTAAATCCATTCGGCTATGAACGACAGCCCTAATACGACAATAAGAACAACAATGGTTTTTGGTGAGTTTTTTATTTCGTAGTAAGCTAGAATAATAAAAGAAAAGATACATCCAAAAATAGATAACCATATAAAATATGGTTTTGCGTTTGTTTCTTTATAAAGTCTAAGATGTGCGATATTAACAGCACAATAAATAATCAAAAAGGAAGCACTGCCAAGCATAGCAATTCCGCTAAGATCCAGTAAATTAGCAAATAAAATAACCAGACCAGCAGTTATAAACAATCCTTCTGTATTTCGTTCCCATAATTTTCTTTCAAAAAAGGCAGGTAATTCTCCTTCTTTTGCTATCATATAACTCACATTTGCCCCACCGTAAAGAGTGGCATTAATGGCTGATGAAGTGGAAAACAACGCGGCAATCGCAATTATTTTGAATCCTAAAACTCCAAGAAAAGGTCTGGCAGCCATTGCAAGCGCATAATCTTTTGCTTCTACTATCTTAGAGACAGGTAAATTCCCTATTACAGTCAAAGAGACCGCTAAATATATAGCAATACATATTAAAACACTCAAATACAACGCCTTTGGGAGCGTTTTCTTAGGATTCCTCATATCCTCAGCCGCATTTGTAATTAAACCAAAACCTTCGTAAGCAAGGAAAACAATTGCTGAGGTAAAAAGTATACTCGAACCATGCGGCCAATGCGAGACAGATAAAAGAGAAGGCTTAATAAAGAAACCCCCTATAGAAGCAAACATAATAAGAATGAAAACCTTTACTCCAACAATAATTAATTCGGATTTCCCAACGGCTTTTGACCCAATAACGTTAATTGCAGTAAATACAAGAATTATACCCGTGGAGAATATATTGACCCATATACGACTAGCCTCCGCAGGTAAAAATGTCATAGCATAGCCTGCAAACGCACGGCAATATAGGCATAAAGCAAAGATATATCCGACCCACAAAAAAATGTTTAATCCCCCACTCAGGATGCTATCACCAAAACCCTTGATAAGAAACTCAACAGGTCCTCCTGCTGAAGGATATGTGACTCCTAACTTTGCGAAAGAATAGGTACTAAGAAAGGCTACAATACCTGCAATCAAAAATGATATATACATCGCATTTCCGGCTATTTCCGCTGCAAGTCCTAATACAGAAAAAATCCCTGCCCCTATCATTCCACCGACACCAATGGAAACAGCTCCAAAAAGTCCTATGGATTTTCTTTCTGTTATATTACGATTCTCCTTATTTTTCATCTTTGTTCATTTTATATATACAAATATAAAAGCACTTCTTCTATTTATCTGTGAAATTTAAATCCCTCGTGATCGAGGAGTCTGTACACTCTAACTTTTATAAAGTCCGTTATTACAAAAAAGACAAGAGCATAAGCCCAGATAAAAAGGGCTAGTCCCCAACCCATAGCAGGCATTAAGAACCCATAAACCACGATTAGGGTAGCAATGAATTGTGTGATTAAAACAGCAAAGAATAATTGTTTAGCTGGTTTTATTGACCAGAAGGGCCCTTTTGTTCGTGCGACAAAAATTGTCAAATGACCGGCTACAGAAAGTTTTAAATATATAAAAGACTGGAGTATCTCTCTGCTCAGGTGAAACACATCTCTCCCGATATAAAGGGCGGAAAAGGATACGAAAACGCCAATTATTCCTAATACAGTTGCTATGCTTAGTAATGTGCGCATATTCCACTTATCAGGTTTCTCAGAAGGTTTTACATTATCATAAGCGATAGTCATAATTGGGGCATCATTCAGAAGCGCCAATAAAACAATCATAAGAGCAGTAACAGGATAAAACCCGAACACAATAATCGAAGAAG
>Ga0315551_10003241_pt1 | contig 11629 bp, 5 predicted proteins | sample SalMarSW160290MG_FD_203678 | JGI IMG/M metagenome (GOLD analysis project Ga0315551, IMG submission 203678) | Salt marsh sediment microbial communities from the Plum Island Ecosystem LTER, Massachusetts, United States - Salt Marsh Sediment SW1602-90 ... | reverse complement strand
CCCGAAAAAGAAAAACCAACATACCAGGGCAGGCAGATTGTTCTTGGCCCACGCGCGGGTGATTACTATATAGTGGACTCCGGCTTAACCGAAGGCGAAATTGTGGTTACCAACGGCAACTTCAAGATTGACTCAGCCCTTCAGATACAGGCCAAACCCAGTATGATGAGTCCTGAAGGTCACGAGATGCCGGCCGGACACCAAGGTCATAATCATTAAGAAGATGGTTAGCCGGCACACCTGTGGTGCCGGTTGATGCTAATCCGTCGCCGTGCCGGCGACGGCTAAACGTATTAATAACAATTTTTGAAAGGAGATAAAATGAACGCAAAGATTGGATATTTACTGCTGGTTACTGTTGCACTTGCAGCGATAGTGACGTTGGGCGGCTGCAAAAAGAAGGAGCAGCCAGCGCCAACCAAAGCACCAACAATAGAGAAAATGGCGGAGACGGCAACTAAAACAACTGAAGAAGCGAAAAAGGGTGCCACTGAAATTGCGCAAGAGGCGAAAAAGACTGTAACGGCAGCAGCGGCTGAAATCGAGCAGGCAATGTGTCCCATAATGGACGGCAACAAAATCGACAAGAATGTATTTGTCGAGTACAAAGGAAAGAAAGTATATTTTTGCTGCCCTGAGTGCAAGGTAAAGTTCGAGGCCGAGCCTGAAAAATATGTTGCAAAGCTGCCCCAGTTCAAACCGTAAGGATAATAAGGGACATTCTTAATGGAAGGCCGATTAGACAGCCAAGGCCAAGCTACCGGCTTAGTAAACAAGATTATTCGTTTCTGCCTTGAAAATAAGCTGGTAGTTTGGCTGTTGGTGATATTTGTAATCGGATGGGGCGTTTTGGTGGCTCCATTCGACTGGAACATCCTGGGCCTGCCCCGCAACCCCGTTGCGGTTGACGCTATACCGGATATCGGCGAAAAGCAGCAGATAGTCTTTACCGAATGGATGGGACGTTCGCCGCAGGACGTGGAAGATCAAATCACTTATCCTTTGACTACAGCGCTTCTTGGTGTCCCCGGTGTCAAGACCATCCGCAGCTATTCGATGTTCGGCTTTTCCAGCATATACATCATATTCGAGGACAAAGCGGATTTCTACTGGACACGAGGCAGAGTTCTCGAAAAGCTCAACAGTCTGCCCGGGGGGACACTACCCGATGGAGTTCAGCCTATGCTGGGGCCTGATGCGACTGCGCTGGGACAGGTTTTCTGGTACACACTGGAAGGCCGTGACGAGAAAGGTAATCCTGCAGGCGGCTGGGACCTCGACGAGCTGCGCTCTGTCCAGGACTGGTATGTGCGCTATGCTCTTCTTAGTGCCAAGGGTATCAGCGAGGTAGCTTCGGTGGGGGGATTTGTCAAAGAGTACCAGATAGACGTTGACCCCGATGCGATGCGCGCATACAGGGTCGGGCTGGAGGATATATTCAAGGCTGTGCAGGCATCAAATATCGACGTCGGTGCACGGACGATTGAGATTAATAAGGTTGAATATGTGATTCGCGGCCTGGGCTTCATCAAGGAGCTGTCCGACATAGAAAAGACCGTCGTCAAGGTCAATGAAAATGTCCCCATCTATATCAAGGAGATCGCGAAGGTATCATACGGGCCTGCACTGAGGCGCGGGGCACTTGATAAAGGCGGGGCTGAAGCTGTCGGCGGCGTAGTAGTCGTCCGCTACGGATATAATCCCCTCGAAGCGATTAAAAACGTAAAAAAGAAGATCGAAGAGATTACGCCCGGACTTCCCAAAAAGACTCTGCCCGACGGCACGGTTTCAAAGGTGACAATCGTGCCGTTTTATGACCGCACGGGTCTTATCTATGAGACGCTGGGGACATTAAATACAGCTCTTATCGAGGAAATACTTGTTACGGTCATCGTGGTTATCGTTTTGGTGCTGCACCTGAGAAGCTCAATCCTGATTAGCGGCCTGCTTCCCCTGGCGGTATTGATGTGTTTTATCGCCATGAAAATCTTTAAGGTTGACGCAAACATAGTCGCGCTCAGCGGAATCGCGATTGCCATCGGCACCATGGTGGATATGGGCATAGTGATATGTGAAAACATATTGCGTCACCTTGATGAAGCCGGTCCTGATGATGACAGGCTGGAGGTGATTTACAAAGCTTCCAGCGAGGTGGGTGGTGCGATTTTGACCGCAGTCTCGACCACAATAGTTGGCTTTTTGCCTGTCTTTACGATGACCGGCCCTGAGGGAAAACTTTTTAAGCCGTTAGCATTTACTAAGACGTTCGCTCTTATCGCTTCGTTAATTGTTGCTCTAACTATTATTCCTCCTGCAGCCCATATCCTTTTTACCAGAAAATTTTCTCTCAAGAGGGTTAAGCGTTATATATTGGGCGCGCTTTTAATTGCAGCATCTATCATAGCTGCTATTTGGTTGAAGGTGTGGATTGGCGTTCTTATTGCTGCCATTGGGCTTTATCATCTTCTAAGCGAGCGCGTCCCGCAAAGGCTGAGAGGCCGACTGCCATTAGTTGCCAACGTGGTGGCAATTCTCTTGGTAGGCATAATACTTACCAACCATTGGCTGCCGCTGGGACCGGAGAAGGGGACAATTCGCAATTTTATTTTTGTAGCTTTGCTGATCGGTGGATTACTGCTATTTTTCAAAATTTTCCAAACTTTCTACTCACGGATTTTGGGATGGTGCCTAGCTCATAAAGCATTTTTCCTGAGTATCCCTGCGATGTTTATAATTCTCGGAGCCATAATCTGGATGGGTTTTGCAAAAGTCTTTTTCTTTGTGCCCCAGCCGCTTAGAGCAAACGAATTATGGGCAGAGGCTTCCCATACTTTCCCTGGATTGGGTAAGGAATTTATGCCGCCTTTGGACGAAGGCTCATACTTGTATATGCCGACTACCATGCCTCACGCCTCCATCGGAGAGTGTCTGGATGTATTGCAGAAACAGGACATGGCATTTACGTCCATTCCCGAAATTGAGACCGCGGTTGGCAAAATCGGTCGTGTGGAATCGCCGCTCGACCCGGCACCGATATCGATGATCGAGACGGTTATCAATTATAAGCCGGAATACCTCATTGATAAGGATGGGCATCGCCTTCGTTTTCGTTACGACAAAAGAAAGGGCGAGTTTGTTCGAGATGAAAACGGCGAGCTTGTCCCCGATCATAACGGCAGGCCGTTCAGGCAGTGGCGTGACCATATTAAAAGTCCCGATGATATTTGGGACGAGATTGTAAAAGCCGGCCAGATTCCTGGCACGACCTCAGCACCGAAATTGCAGCCTATCGCTGCGCGAATAGTAATGCTGCAAAGCGGCATGCGCGCCCCTATGGGGGTCAAGGTTAAAGGGCCGGACCTCGACACAATAGAGCGAGTTGGTCTTGACATCGAACGGTTCCTCAAAGAGGTGCCGAGCGTCGAGCCATCGGCTGTAATAGCTGACCGCATCGTAGGCAAACCCTATCTGGAAATCGATATAGACCGCGAAGCTATAGCACGATACGGCGTGAGCATTAGACAGGTTCAGGACGTTATTGAAGTTGCGATTGGGGGCAGGCGTATAACCACGACCGTTGAGGGACGCCAGCGTTACCCGGTCAGGGTCAGGTATATGCGGGAGCTGCGGGACAAAATCGAAACATTGGGCAAGATTCTGATCAGAGCGGCAGACGGAGCACAAATACCGCTTATTCAATTAGCGGAAATTCGCTACATTCGCGGGCCCCAGGCTATAAAGAGCGAAGACACGTTCCTTGTTGGATACGTGGTATTCGATAAAAAGCCCGGCTTTGCTGAAGTAGATGTCGTTGAACAGTGCCGGCAGTATTTGAGAGATAAAATTGAAAGAGGGGAATTTGTTGTGCCCGAAGGAGTAAACTATACCTTTGCCGGCTCGTATGAGAACCAGGTTCGTGCCCAAAAGACCCTTGTATTGGTGGTGCCGTTGGCGCTTTTTATTATATTTATGATTTTGTATTTTCAATTTCACGCAGTGCCGACAAGTCTATTGGTTTTTTCCGGGATAGTTGTTGCCTGGGCCGGTGGGTTCTTGATGATATGGTTTTACGCCCAGCCGTGGTTTCTTGATTTTAGCATCTTCGGCGTCAACATGCGTCAGCTCTTCCAGGTGCATACGATTAATCTCAGTGTTGCTATTTGGGTGGGATTTTTGGCCTTGTTCGGAATAGCTTCCGATGACGGCGTTGTGATGTGCACGTATCTGGAGCAATCGTTTCGCGGCAAAAAGACCGAGACCATCGCCGATATACGCAAAGCTGTGATTGCTGCAGGTCAGCGGCGGATTCGGCCATGTCTTATGACCACAGCCACCACTATTTTGGCACTGATTCCTGTGCTTACATCGACCGGACGAGGCTCGGATATTATGGTTCCGATGGCAATACCGAGTTTTGGGGGAATGACGATTGAGATACTCACAATGCTCATTGTGCCGGTCTTATACTGCTGGATAAAAGAAGCGAAAACTCGTAAGCAATCCGCGTAATAGGTTATCAGGTTAGCCAGCACATCGCAATAAATAAAATCCCGCAATGGAAAACCCTGCAGTAAACTGCAGGGTTAAACGTTTAGCCCCCAAATTTATTTGGGGGTTCTTCATTCAATTTTGCATTTTTAGCCTTCGGGCGGTATAATCACAAACAGCAAACCTGCGGATTATCAACAAGGTTAAAAATAAAGGATAAATTTGTGTCAAAAGACCTCGAAATAATTTATCAATTGGAAAACAAGCTTGATACAAGTCTGGAAAGACTGGATAAAATTGATTTTCTTAAAACTAAAGATGGATATGTCATTGATGATCGAGGAAATGTAATCGGCTTGAGTTTATACGGTAATCTATTCGCCAGCCTATCCGCCGTCAAGGACCTTACGAATCTAACCACGCTGCATTTAAGCGGCAATCAGCTCGACGACATAACCGCCGTCAAGAATTTAAAGAATCTAACCATGCTGGATTTAAACTCCAATCACATCACTGACATATATGCCGTCAATGACCTGACGAATCTAACTGAACTGGATTTAAGCTCTAATCGAATCACCGACATATATGCCGTCAATGACTTGATAAATCTAACCGAACTGGATTTAAGCGGTAATCAAATCACCGACATATATGCCGTCAATGACTTGATAAATCTAACCGAACTGGATTTAAGCGGTAATCAAATCACCGACATATATGCCGTCAATGACCTGATAAATCTAACCGAACTGGATTTAAGCGGTAATCTACTCACTAACATATCCTCCGTCAAGAATTTAAAGAATCTAACTAAGCTGGATTTAAATGACAATCAAATCAGCGACATCTCCTGCCTAAAAGGACTAACGAATTTAACCACGCTGGGTTTAAGCTTCAATCAGATCAGCGACATCTCCCGCCTAAAAGGACTAACGAATTTAACTACGCTGGATTTAAGCTACAATCAGATCAGCGACATATCCTCACTTAAAGACCTGAAAAATTTAACCAGGCTAGATTTAAACAACAATCAAATCAGCGATATATTCGCCATCAAGAATTTAAAGAATCTAACTAAGCTGGATTTAAATTACAATCAGATCAGCGACATATCCTCACTTAAAGACCTGAAAAATTTAACCAGGCTAGATTTAGACAACAATCAAATCACTGACATATATGCCGTCAATGACCTGACGAATCTAACCACGCTGGATTTAGGACACAACAGAGTTAAGAAGATACCTAAAGAACTTCTTGATATTAAGATAGAAATTTTATGGAAGAATAATTTTTTTATGGAAGGTCTCAACCTATATGGGAATCCACTTGAATTGCCACCGCTCGAAATCGTCACACAAGGCAAGAAATCTATAAGAAATTATTTTGAGTCTATTGAAAAAGAGACCTCACGGGTATTTGAGGCCAAACTACTCGTTGTTGGTGAAGGTGGCGTTGGCAAGACCTGCCTTATGAAACGCCTTATGTTTCCTGAAAAAGGTATTAATCAGAGTGAACTAACCACCGAGGGCATTGATATAAATCAGTGGATAATACAAACGGCCAAGGCAAACAATTTCCGAATAAACTTCTGGGATTTTGGCGGCCAGGAGATATATCACGCCACACATCAGTTCTTTCTCACAAAACGCTCACTCTACCTTTTCGTTTGGGATGCACGCACAGATGACAGTCTTACAAGTTTTGACTACTGGCTAAACGTTGTAAGGCTCCTCAGCGATAATTCACCCGTAATCGTCGTCCTAAATAAAATCGATGAGCGCATAAGAAGTATAGATGAGCACTCTATTCAAACCAAGTTCAATAACATAGTCGCATTTGACAAAGTAAGCGCTCTGAAATCTATCGGCATCGAAGGTTTAACCAGCACAATCAGAGAGCACATCACTGAGCTTCCTCATGTCGGGGACATCCTGCCTACCGTCTGGATAGACATACGTAAGAAATTAGAGTCGCTCGACAAAGACTTTATCTCATACGATGCATACAAAGCCATTTGCAGCAGATTCGACCTCGATGAGCAAAAAGCAGAACATCTAAGCCGATATTATCACGACCTCGGAGTATTCCTGTATTTCCAGGATAATCCGGTATTGAGAGAAATTGTCTTTCTTAAGCCAGATTGGGCGACAAATGCCGTCTATAAATTAATTGACACAAAAGAGATTCAAAAAGTCGATGGCAAATTTCATTTCGACCAGCTAAAGAAAATCTGGAGCGACTATCCACAGGATAAATACGCTCATTTGCTGGAACTTATGAAAAAATTTGAGCTTTGTTTTCGGATTCCGAGGACGCAAACATACATTGTTCCGGAATTGCTGAGCCCCGGCAAACCTGATTTCGAATGGGATTATACGGATAACCTGCGTTTTGAATACCGCTATGAATTCATGCCGGCCGGCATTATCACAAGATTTATTGTCCGCACTCACGATATTATCGAAAAGGACATCTACTGGAAAAACGGAGTTGTTTTACAGCGAGAGAACACCGAAGCGTTAGTCGTCAGCGAACAGCTCAATCGCAAGATAAGAATCTGGGTCCGGGGAGAGAATCGCAAAGAGCTTCTTGCAATAATCCGCCGAGAAATTGACTACATACACGAAACCCTTAATAAGCCGGACGTTAAGCAAATGATTCCTTGTATATGTAAGGAATGTAAACAAAATCCAGAACCTTACTTTCATAATTATGAAGATTTGCTCAAAGCCAAGCAAAAGGGCAAAAGACAAATAGAATGTAAAGAAAGCTTCGAGTCTATCTCTATTGATGAGCTTTTTGGAGAATATGAAAAAGACTTAGACAAATTAACTACTACATTTGATAGTGGATTGGCTCTTCGAGCTAAAGAGAAAAGACCTGATGTAGTTATCCAACAGACTTTTTTACAAGAGATGAAATTGCCTGAAAAAAGTGAGAAACCAAGAAAAGGAAAACAGTATAAGACATGGAAATGGATCTGGGCCATAATTGCGGGAATTATTATAATCTTAGGAGGTTTATGGACGGCTATTCAGATTTACGAACATTTTAGCAATTCGAAAAGTAATATCAAAACCGAAGAGGTTATCAAGGAAGATATACCTGCTAGTGAAAACAACCCTCCTGAAGATGTAAATTCCCCGAACTAAAGATACATCGGTGGGGCAAGCCCCACCCTACTTAATGGTGTGCGGTGCACACCCTACCATTGTAATTTTTGAGCTGGCCAAGATGTTTCGTTGAATGATACAGCCATCCCCATCCCGCCGTTAGGTGTCCCTGACGGGACTAAGGGATGAGGTTGCCACCCATTTTTATTAGTTTATTAGAACATCATGGTATCAGTAAGTTGGCACCAGATTCGTCCTTCGTGGTACTACGGAGAATGGATTATCAGGGTATCAGGAGTCTCAACCTTTTGTCCACCTTAGGCGGTTTTTTTCTAACATCCTGATTCATTTTGAAAGAATACCTAAGTATCTTAGGTATTCTTAATAACTTATAGAATCTTTTGGTGATTGAAAAGAGTGAGAGGTGGGGCACACAACGACAGACGACAGACGACAGACGACAGAGGACAGAAAACCAGAATGTCAGGTTGTCCTGATACCCTTCATGGTATGCACGGCATACCCTACCACTCTGACAACCTGACAAGTCTCAGTTGACCAAGTGTCCGATTGGCTTATTATCGGCCTTATTAGTGCTATAAATGAGAATTTTGGGGTGTCACTTGACTTTTTGAAAGCTATCATTATATTTAGGTAGTTACTCCAGTGTTTGAAGGAGGGCGGAGGACAGATGACAGAAGACAGAGGGCAGAGGACGGAAGCCGGAGGACGGATGACAGAGGGCAGAGGACAGAAGCCTGCCCTGAGCGAAGTCGAAGGGACGGAGGGCAGAAGCTTGCCCCTTCAATTATATTCAGGGCGGCCTCTGAGCGGAGCCGAGGGGACAGGTTTATCGTGGGGTTCAAAATCGCTTGCGGGGTTGTTTCTAACGTATGGCAGGGATATTTGACCAGGCAACAATTAATCGGGTTCAGCAGGCTAACGACATTGTTGATGTAATAGCCGAGCACGTCAGCCTTAGCAGAAAAGGCAGAGAGATGGTTGGGCTGTGTCCCTTCCATGACGACCATCGGCCGAGCATGTGTGTCAATCCTGTCAAGCAGATATTCAAGTGTTTTGCCTGCGGAGCCGGCGGCGGCGTCTTGACGTTTGTTCAGATGCGCGAGAACTTGACCTTTCCACAGGCTGTGGAAAGGTTGGCCGAACGAGTCGGCATAAAATTAAAGCCCATTAAAACAAAGACGAGTAACGGTCAGGAACTGGAGGTTGACCCCAATCAGTTGGCCAAGGTCAATGCCTGGGCGGCCAAATACTTTCAGGATAATCTCCATGACCGCACAAAAGGCCAAATCGCTCGTAATTATATTGAGGGAAGAAAGATAACTCTCCAAAGCGCCAAAGCATGGCAGCTTGGATTGGCTCTCGATTCGCCGGATGACTTGATCAAGGCGGCAAAAAGTAAAAATATTCCGATGAAATTGCTCCAGCAGGCAGGGTTAGTCACGGACCAGCAGCAGGATAAATTCATAAGCCGGCTGATGTTTCCTATTACTGATGTAACAGGCAGAGTGATTGGCTTTGGAGGCCGAGCGTTAAACGAGGCCCGTGCCAAATATATAAATTCACCGACAACGGTCCTGTTTGACAAGAGCAATTCATTGTATGGTTTGCAGAACGCCCGGCACAAAATTGTATCGACAGGGGTTGCGGTTGTTGTGGAAGGTTATACAGACTGCATGATGGCGCATCAGTTCGGCTGCGACAATGTGGTTGCTACATTAGGTACCAGTTTTACTTCCGGCCATGGGCGAGTTTTACGGCGGTATGCAAAGAAGGTAATATTGATTTTCGATAATGATGCTGCAGGTCTTGCAGCGGCCAACAGGGCCTTGGAAGTTTGCCTGTCGCAGCGCATTGATATCAAGTTTGCATCCGTGCCGGAAGGAAAAGACCCCTGCGATTTCATATTGGCGGCAGGCAGGGAGTCGTTCGAGGGACTTGTTGAAGATGCGATAGATGTTTTCCAGTTCAAGTGGGACCGGCTAATGGTCAAGTTCAATGAAGATGAAACTTTGGCTGGCAGAAAAGCCGCAATCGATGAGTATTTTCAGACCATAGCTACGGGTATATGGGCGGGCAGCTTGTCACCTATTGATAGAGGTTTGATAATTAATAGGTTATCAAAAATTATCGGTGCTGGCACTAATGAGATAGAAGCCGAGTTGCGCAAAAGAATCGCAAGATTGGGTAAAAATGCAGGTTTGGGGGCGGAAAATAGAAAAGTACAAAGTATCGATTACGGCGCTGGCCTGTATGCTATCGCGCAGCGGGAGGTGCTTGAAGTGTTATTAAATAAGCCGAGGCTGTTTGAAGCGGTTAAGCAAAAAATTTCAGCAGGTGACTTCAATGTACCGATATTGAGGCAGATAGCCGAGATAATGTTTGAAACGCTGAGTGCCGATGGAGATGCATCTATAGAAACAGTTTTGGCAAACACCGTGAACGCCGAAGCGGTGAAACTCAGTGGAGCTATTGTGGATTTGGCTCAGGCGGGCCAGCAGAAAGGCAATTTTGAATCGCGATTGGCAGGGGCGATGGAGGTTCTGCAGCGATGTAAGGCTCGGAAAGCGAAGGACAGGCTATCAGCAAAAGATCATGCGGAGTTTCTTCGGCTTGTCAGCGAAAATACCGCAAGGCAGAATCGACATAGCCTGGGGATGACTTAGCGAATATGAGAGTTTAGAGTGAAGAAGATGTAAAACTAAATTTAAAGATAAATATATAGGTACCAGAGGTGGCAAAAAAGCGTATGGAAAAAGACAAGACGAGTGTCATGGATGAAAAGGAGACCGGCGGCCCCGTCACAGGTGGATCGAAGAGTGACCAGATTCAAGATGCTGAGCGAAAGGTAAAAACGCTTATCGAAAAAGGCCGAAAGAAGGGATTCCTTACCTATGAGGAAATGAACAAGGAACTGCCTGATGAGATCGTCAGCCCCAGCCGACTGGATAGTTTGTTGGCTACGCTGGATGAATTGGGCATCAGCTTGATTGATGAAGCTGATGTAGAATCTCGACAGGAAGACAAAGACGAAGAGGAGTTTGAGGCAGACGAAGAGTCTTTAGATGAGGAAGAAGCCGGTACCAAAGGGCAGATAGGGGAGGACGAGCTGCTTGAAAAAGAATTGGTCGAAGGTGAAATCTCTCGACGTATCGATGATCCTATTCGTATGTATCTGACTCAAATGGGACAAATCCCTCTACTGACGAGGAAATCAGAAATCGCTCTTGCCCGGAAGATAGAAATCACCCGGATGGCTTTCAGAAGAAAAATGCTGCAATGCGATTATTGTGCCAGAAACTCCGTTGATCTCCTGCAGCAGGTTTACGAAGGCTCGATGTCGTTTGACAGGACACTTAAGACCGGAACGATGCCATCACTCACAAAGAGCGTGATAAAAAAGCGATTACTTGCGAACATTAGCACCGTAAATAAGCTGCTCAGGATAAATCAAACTCTTTTCAAAAGGTCCGTTCAGGCACAAAACACCGCCGAGCAAAAAGCGGACTTAAAGCGAATACACAGAAACAGGCGAAAAATCGCAACACTGCTCGAAGAGCTCAGCCTGCGTACCAGTAGAATTCAGCCGATGAAGAATAAGCTGCACGGCATCTGCCAGAAGATGCAGCAATTGGAGCAGCTTATCGAAGCAGGCATCAATCCGCCACCGGCGGGGATGACCGCCGATGACATCGAAGCAGTAAAGCAGGAATTGGCCGGCCTTCAGGAATTAATCACCGACACCCCAAAACTATTAGAAAAAAAGCTGCGCGCGATGGACAGAACCTTCGCTCAATACGAAAACGCAAAGCGAACTCTCTCCAGCGCGAACCTCCGCCTCGTGGTCTCTATCGCCAAGAAATATCGCAACCGAGGCCTGAGCTTTTTGGATTTAATCCAGGAAGGCAACACCGGCCTGATGCGGGCCGTAGATAAATATGAATACCGCAGAGGATATAAATTCAGCACGTACGCCACATGGTGGATTCGCCAGGCCATCA
>Ga0315551_10003240_pt1 | contig 11630 bp, 8 predicted proteins | sample SalMarSW160290MG_FD_203678 | JGI IMG/M metagenome (GOLD analysis project Ga0315551, IMG submission 203678) | Salt marsh sediment microbial communities from the Plum Island Ecosystem LTER, Massachusetts, United States - Salt Marsh Sediment SW1602-90 ... | reverse complement strand
TATTTTCTTATACAGTACGCTTAGTTTTAGAAGACCATTGTTAAAAAAGGAGTAATAATTATGAACGACTCGGACGGCAGTTGTAGCTGTCGCAAAGAAACACAAGAGACGACACAACAAGATCCTGATGACCCCGGACCTTGGCGGTGGTACCCTGCGGCTCTTGATGTGATCGGTCGGTTCGCCAGCAGCGCATAGCCCACCGGTTCGCCTCTGGCCGCGAATGATCTCCAAACGCGGTTGAAACAGAGGTGAGCTATGAAAACCCCACTCGTTGTTTCCGACCTCCGTAATTTGATTACGTCCGGAAACACCAAATTCCTAAAAACTTTCTGCGAATCGAGCCACCCTGTGGTGGTGGCTGAGATGATCTCCTCACTGACCACCGGTGAAGCATGGGATGTACTCCGGCATGCCGGCTTTCAGACCCGCTCTGATATCTTCAGTCATCTGAATGATGAGCTTCAAGTGGATATCATCGGCGCATTAGGCCGGGGAGACATCGTCCGGCTGCTTGCCGATATGCCTCCGGATGATCGCGCGGACGTGTTCAAACTTCTGCCAGAAGACAGACGTGAAGAAGTTTTGCCCGCCATGGCTCAAGCCGAGCGGGAAGACATACGCCGTTTGTCCGCTTACAAGGAAGGCACGGCCGGTGCGGTGATGACCTCGGATTATGCGACCCTATCTCCGGAATTGACGGCATCGCAAGCCATCGATCGACTCAGGGAAATCGCGCCGGACCGAGAAACCATCTATTATGCTTATGTGGTGGATAGGCACCGTAAATTGATCGGTTTTATATCATTAAAAGATTTGATTATTGCCCGGAAAGAGTCCCGGATCGGGGAGATCATGCACCGGGATGTGATTTGCGCCCGCGTTGAAGATGACCAGGAAGACGCAGCCCGTAAAATTCAGAAATACGATCTTATCGCCCTGCCGATTATTAACGGCAATGAAGCGCTTGTCGGCATTATCACGCACGATGATGCCATCGATATTATCACCCAGGAACAAACAGAAGATATGGAAAAGTTCATGGCGATCTCCGGTCGCCACGAAGCAGCCGCCTATATGAAGACACCGGTCATAAAACATTTCAAAAACAGGGTCTTGTGGATCGTAGTTCTTGCTTTTGTCGGATTTATATCCGGTGCTATCGTCCAGAAATTCGAAGGGCTGCTGCTGCAATTTGCCATATTGGTCACGTTTATGCCCATGCTGGCGGATACCGGAGGAAACACCGGAAGTCAATCGGCGACCTTGGTCGTTCGGGCACTGGCCCTTGAAGAAATTACCCATAAAGACATCGTGCGAATCCTCTTGAAAGAGGCTCAAATCGGACTGCTTCTCGGCCTATTGCTCGGGGCTATTGCATATGGACGCGTTCTATTTTTCGGCGCAGGATCTTCCGTGCCGGCGGGTTTTTCACTCGGCACGATCGGCATCGCTGTTTCGGTCGCCCTGACATTACAAGTGATTACCGCAACCGTCATCGGTGCGTTACTTCCTTTGTTCGCCGCAAGATTGAAACTCGATCCTGCCGTAATCGCAAGCCCGGCGTTGACGACCGTTGTCGACATCACCGGTTTGCTTATTTTCTTTATAACGGCCAAGATCATACTAAATATTTAGCGACACTTGCCGGAATATCACTAAATTTTTAAAAAAAATGAGATTGACAAAAAAACCGCCATAGATTATGAACTAAACGAATATTGCGAAAGGTAATGAAGTCTGCCTGAACTTTTCGTATCTTGCGTAAAGGGGATAGAAATGATGACTTCTACTTATAACGGGTAGGAGTTATTCACCAATATCTGCTTTGCCCTTCGCTGCAGATACAAAGGAGTATAACCCTGCCCGGATTCGAACCGTGCAGGGTTTTTTTTGTATCTATTAGGCCAGCATATCCGATATATTCTCTACACAGGAGGTGCGTCGTCATGGAAACTCGATTTGCTGTAATGAAGGATCGGATATTAGGTGTTGTCGACGATCTCTCAAAGATGAATAGCAATAGGGATAAAAGACTTGGCGAGATAACCGAAAAACTGGCGTTGGAGCAATTCAACCTGGTGGTAATGGGGCAGTTCAAACGCGGAAAGTCTACGTTTATCAATGCGTTGATCGGCGCCGAAATCCTTCCGACATCCATTGTTCCCTTAACTTCCATTGTCACCATTTTGCGTTACGGACAAACAAGCAGGGCGATTGTGCGTTATTTGGATGAGAAAGAAGAGGAGATTCACCTTCCGGATATTCCGAAATTTGTGACTGAAAAACAAAACCCTAAAAACAAACTGCATGTCAAAGAGGTGGAGATTTTTTATCCCTCGGATTATTTGAAGGATGGGGTGCGGATCATCGATACCCCCGGAGTGGGTTCGGTGTTTAAACATAATACGGATGTGGCCTATGCGTATCTGCCCTACGTCGATGCCGGCGTCTTTATCGTTACGCCGGACCCGCCGCTGGGAGAAGCCGAGCATGTATTTTTAAAGGAAGTCCGGGAGCATGCCGACAAATTTATTTTTGTATTAAACAAAACCGACTTGGTGGAAGCATCGGATCTAAGCGAATCCATGGAATTCACCACCAATCTTATACGAGAAGATCTTGGGCAATCCGTCAATCTCTATCCGGTTTCGGCGAAATTCGCGCTGTTAGGAAAACTAAAGGGCGATACGGACAAATTAAACCGGTCTAATATGTTGGCTTTTGAAAAAGATCTCAAAGATTTTTTACACCATGAAAAGGGAAAAACCTTTCTTCGTTCGGTTATCGGATCTCTTTTAAAATATACCGCCGATGAAACCATGGCTTACAAGATAGAGCAGGAAGCAGCCCGATTATCGGTTGAGGAGTTAAAAGCGAAAATCGCAACCTTTGAAGAATATGCCGATACCGCTCAAAAGGACCGGGATCGCCAAAATTTCATTTTAGAAGGACATATGAGAAAGCTCCAGCAAAAGCTGGATGATGATCTGGCGGGTCTTGTCCGAAAAGATCTGCCGGTTCTTTTAAAAAAAATGGAAGAAAAATTTGCCGAAACAACCGCCCGACAGATCAGCAGTCATGAACTTGAAAAGGAAATGGAAGATTTTGTTTTTAACGAAATCATGGTCACATTTAACAGGGTCAGGCAAAAAGAAGCGGAAAAGATCGCCGGGATCCTTGAGCAAATCTACCTGGATATTGCAAAACGCACCAATGATATCATTGAAAACATCGTGAAGATGACGTCTGATCTGTTCCGGGTGGAACTCAAACCGTTTACCACTGTTGAAAAACTATCCAAAAAAGGTGAGTTCTATTTTTTGTTAAAAGACGATCCGGGCGCGATAGAGCTTATCGGGCTGTCGATCCGTTTTGCCCTGCCGAAATTCATGGCCAAGGGGATTATATTAAAGCGGATGAAAGATACTATTTCCGGTCGATTTGAAAGGCATTGCGGCCGGGTAAGATACGATCTGATTCGGCGGGTCGAAGACACCAGCAGAAACTTTAAAAAAGCACTGAATGAAAAAATCGGCCTGACCGTTTCCACCATCAGGGAAGCTTTGAACCGGGCGATGGCGCTCAAAGATCAGAGTGAAAAAGAGGTTTCCCAGACCCTGTCAAAGCTTTCAGACCGGTTATCGAATGTTGAAGAAATTCGCAATAAGCTTTATTCTTTTCAAAAAGATGTTTCGGCCATGTAATCTGGAGCCCCGGGTTAATCTCAATGGTTTAAAAAAATGTTTAAGGCCCATCGGCATGCGATGAATATGAAATTTGCTTGACATTAAATAATAGAACGTATTTAAAGGCTTGAAAAAAATATAAGGCAATGAGGTCTGCCTGAATCGTCACCAAGCGTTAAGAGACTAATGACTTCTACCTAAAATCGGGTAGAAGTCGTATAATTATAAGATTTCTGCCCCATCCGGATAGACCGGGCGGGGTTTTTGCACTGTTTTAAGATCCTGCCCGGTATGTCTGAGCAGGTTTTTTTATGCATCGTGAAGGGTGTTCAAAATAATTTTTCACAGGAGGTATAGATGGCGGCAAGTCTTTCTTTGATTATCGTTTTGGGATTACTGGCGGATTATGTATTTCGGAAGGTAAAATTACCCGGTTTGGTGGGTATGCTCATCGTGGGAATCCTCGCAGGACCCTATGTCTTCAACCTCATGGCACCGGATATGATGAGGGTTTCCGCTGATTTTCGAAAAATTGCCTTGATTGTCATTTTGCTCCGCGCCGGATTTGAGCTGCATAAAGACACCCTGCACCGCGTGGGACGAGCCGCCCTTTTAATGAGCTGTATTCCCGCAATTTTTGAAATCGCGGGTGTCATTCTGGTCGCCCCGAGATGGCTGCATATCAGCTACGTGGAAGCCGCCATACTTGGTGCCATCTTAGGCGCTGTTTCGCCGGCGGTGGTGGTGCCGTTGATGATTGATTTCATAGATCGGGGCCGGGGCGCCAAAAAGGGCATTCCCACGCTGCTGCTGGCGGCGTCATCCATTGACGATGTTTTTGTCATCGTTCTCTTTTCGATATTTTTAGGCATGTATGGCGGCGGTACGGTCAATATTTGGGCCAAATTGGGAGAAATACCGGTTTCAATTACGCTGGGGATTTTGGTGGGCGTCATTCCCGGGTATTTTTTATACCGTCTGTTCACCAAATACGACTGGCGGCCGCCCAAACGGACCCTGATCGTTTTAGGCGTCGCCATCATCTTGACCTGGCTGGAGAAGGAATGTGAAAAATGGGTGCCCATTGCCAGTCTTTTAGGGGTCATGGCCATCGGGTTTATTATCTTGGAAAAATCCGAACCCGTCGCTCACCTGATTTCCCAAAAACTTAAAAAGGTCTGGGTGTTTGCCGAGCTGCTTCTCTTCGTTCTGGTCGGTGCCCAGGTCAATGTCAACGTGGCCTGGCATGCCGGGCTTGCCGGGACCCTCGTCATTTTGGTGGGGCTTTTGTTCCGTAGCGTCGGAACCTACATTTGTCTGATCGGGACGCCGCTCAACCAGAAAGAGAGGATTTTCTGCGTGATATCCTACATCCCCAAGGCCACCGTCCAGGCGGCCATCGGTGCGGTTCCTTTAGCCGCCGGTGTGGCTTCAGGAGATCTGATCTTAGCCGTTGCCGTCCTCTCCATTCTTTTGACCGCACCGCTCGGGGCCATCGGAATTATCATTTCAGGAGAAAAGATTTTGGATTACGGCGAACAGTCCCCTTATAAATTCAAAGACCTCCGGGCAAAACACGGGCTGCCGCGTGTGGGCGAACGGGTTCGGAGCAAGCAATTCGGGACGGTCTGGAAGATTATCGAAGAAAAGGAAGTATGGATGGATGGGACGAACGCACATCGTATTCCCGGCATTTTTGTCAAATACTGGCGCGAAGACAGCACTTCGGGTCCCGGTACCGGGAAAACCATGTCATACCGGTACAGTCAGAATGATCCGCCTTTTGAAAATTATTGGGAAATCCTTTACGACTGGTAAATTTTCCCCCGGCCTTGAAAAAAATAATAGGGTTCGTACCTTTTTGCATAAATGATTTTAGAAGCCATCTCAAAAAAGTCTTTTCGTCCGATATCGGCGTTGAGCCCTCGTATCAAGTCCTCGACATACTTGAGTATGCCTGCGGGTTGCTTCTCGGCCTCGCCTTGATCTCGACCGAAAATCCTAATTTTGAGATAGCTTCTATAAACATCAACACCTTATCAAGATTTTTTTAAATGATGTATTTTTTCGGGCGAAAAAAAGAAATATTGGAAATCATCAATGCGTTAAAGAAAAAAAAACATATCGTCATTACGGGAAAATATGGCATCGGCAAAACCGAACTGGCCAAACATCTATCTGACATAACCAAGCAAAGATGGCAGTTTGTCTTTACGGATTTCTCAAAACCGCCGTCAAAGGTATGTAATGAAATCTTATGGAAAGTATCCCCTAAAAGGCCGCCCGAACATCGTCGCAAATATATAAAATATAAAACGGCAAGATCTCTGATTGCCGATCTGACATTAAAAGACAACAGGCAACCTGTCATCGTTCTGGACAATATTTCTGAACTCTCCCATCAGAGACTGGCATTTATTCAGCGGGTCGCTTTTTCTAAAAAACTCCTTTTCATTGCAATCACAGAGGGTTTTTTACCGGAACGTGATCTGTTTCAGCTACGGGCGTGCCTGATGCCTTCTCACTTAATCAAACTCGGAAATCTCGGCATAAAAAATGCCGTTGATTTCCTTCGATATGTTTCCCGAAAAAACAGCCTTAACTGGTCTGAAAAACACATCCGCATGCTGGCCGAGGTAACCGGAGGTTATCCTCTGGGAATGAAGGAGTTTGTGAAGCGGGAAATTAAATAATGACCTTTCGCAGCGGCCAGGCTGATGCCGTGCGGCTGCGCCGTGATGCGGGATGGGTCTTGGCATTTTACTTCGCCACAACAAGGATATTGATCCCATGGATTTTTACAGCATTCTATTTGAAAAAGCCCAAAGCGACATAAAAAAAGAAACACCTGAAGCGCCCGTCTTTTTTGCTGATTTAAATCTCGATCAGATTATAGACGCCATTACCACCGGCAAGGAGGAATATCATTTAAAACCTTTCTTTTATACTTCCTTAAAGGATGCCGGCGCGATCCGGTACCGCCAAGAAATAATGCAGGATCTTGAAAATGAGGTTCTCTTTGAGCATATAAAATCATTCGCGGAAAAAATGCGTAACATGCGTCGATATCTCTCCTTAGCGGATACGCTCTACTACAAATACCATCAAGAAGGATGGTTTTTAGAGGCCCTAAAGATTTATTGCGAAGCAGTGACTTGCCTGCTGCACGATTTAGATCTAGCAGATTTAAAATCGTACGGTCTTTTGGCTTTTCGCGAATATATGACGAACTATGCCGCGTCCCGCCGCTTTACATCACTTATGACGGAAACAAAAAAACTCAAAACCGATTTGGCCACTGTAAAATATTGTTTGATCATAAAGGGCAACCGCATCAAGGTCCGCAAATATGAATCTGAAATTGATTACAGCGCAGACGTTGAAAAAACCTTCGAAAGATTCAAACAGGGAGCGGTGAAAGATTACAGGGCGCAACTTCCAATGAATTCCGGCATGAGCCATGTCGAAGCGGGTATACTCGATTTGGTCGCCAAGTTATATCCCGAGATCTTTTTAAACCTTGATAATTATTGCGCGAACAACCGCAGTTGTCTGGACCAAACCATAGGCGTTTTTGACCGGGAAATACAATTTTACATCGCTTATCTGGAGTATATCGCAAAAATCAAACAAACAGGATTGAAATTTTGTTACCCCCAAATCGCCGTTACAAGCAAGGATATACATAATTATGAGGGCTTTGATCTGGCACTGGCCGATAAGCTCATTTCAGAGAAAGCGCCCGTTGTCTGCAATGATTTTTTTCTGAAAGACAAAGAACGCATCATTGTAATATCCGGACCAAACCAGGGCGGTAAAACCACTTTCGCACGCACCTTCGGACAGTTGCATTATATGGCTGGCCTGGGCTGTCCGGTCCCTGGCAGACAGGCGCGACTCTTTATGTTCGACAAGCTGCTGACGCATTTTGAAAAGGAAGAAAGCATCAACAACCTCAGAGGCAAGCTCCAGGATGACCTGGTCAGAATTTACGATATTCTGAACCGGGCCACATCAAACAGCATTATCGTCATGAATGAAATTTTCACTTCCACAACTTTAAATGACGCGGTTTTTTTAGGGAAAAAGGTCATGGAGGAAATCGTGCAGCTGGATTTGCTGTGCGTCTTTGTAACCTTTGTCGATGAATTGGCATCCCTAAGTGAAAAAACCGTGAGCATGGTCAGTACCGTTGTTCCCGAAAACCCGGCATTGAGAACCTATAAAATTGTGAGACGGCCGGCTGACGGTCTTGCATATGCCATCGCTATTGCCGAAAAGCATGGCGTCACTTACGGCCGGTTAAAGGAGCGACTGATATCATGAAAACTTTTCTGATGTATAAAGACCGTGATTTTAACCTTCAGCAGAAATTGCCGGCCAACGAAGAAGCACTGATGCAAGACCTGGAATTAGAAACCCTTTTCAATGCCATGGCCCTTGGTGATGCATTTTTATTTGAGGTGGCAAAGAAAGCGGTTGTCGGAGGGATGAATACCGATCTTGAAACCATACGGTATCGCCAGAGGATTCTCAAAGATTGCCTGAAAAATTCAGCCACAGTCAGGGACATCTACCAGATTCCCATAGAATCGATGAAAAACAAAAAAAAACATTGGTATAGTATTTTCAGTTCTTCCCCCGGCGCGGTGCTGGCCAATGCGACAGAGCTGATGCAGATGTTTGTCGGTCTGTTGATAAAACTTAGGCATATCGCCGATGAAAACGCAGATAAATTTGAGTCGGAAGGATTTGCGAGGTTTTTTGAAATGATTTGCAAAGAACTGGAAGATGAATACCTCGCAGATATTCAAGATCATCTAAGGGAGCTGAAATTTAGCGAGGGCGTCTTGATCAGTGCTGAACTGGGAGAAGGCAATGAAGGCACCGGTTATATGCTTCGCAAATCCATGGGAAAAAAACAGCGTTGGATAAAGCGGGTCCTGGCTAAAAAACCACCGGTCTATACGTTTTCTATCCATCCTCGAGATGAAGCCGGCGCCAGGACGCTGTCGGAATTAAAGACGAGAGGGATCAATCTGGCAGCCAACGCACTGGGCCAGTCCGCTGATCACATCGACAACTTTTTTAAAATGCTGCAGGTCGAACTGGCTTTTTATATCGGTTGTTTGAATTTATATGAACAGCTTGATCAAATGGACGAGCCGATATCCTTTCCCCGGCCGGCGGCCCTCGATGAACGCAGACATTTTTTTCACGGCTTATACGATGTCTGCCTGGCCTTGACCATGAAACAAAAAATCATCGGTAACGACGTGAACGCCGACGACAAAGACCTCGTCATCATCACCGGCGCCAACCAGGGCGGCAAATCGACTTTTTTACGAAGCATCGGTTTGGCGCAATTGATGATGCAGTGCGGGATGTTTGCGCCGGCAGAGTCCTTTTGTTCCAATATTTGTGATGGCCTTTTCACACACTATAAACGGGAAGAGGACGCTGCTATGGAAAGCGGTAAACTCGATGAAGAACTTGTCAGAATGAGCGTTATTGCAGACAATATAAGGGAAAATTCCCTGTTGTTGTTCAATGAATCATTTGCCGCGACAAACGAAAGAGAAGGCTCGGAAATTGCGCGGCAGATAACTCGCGCATTGGTGGAAAAGCGTATCAAAGTCTTCTTTGTGACGCACCTTTATGAATTTGCCCATGCGCTTTACGAAAAAAATATGGAAAACGCCATTTTCCTCAGGGCCGAAAGGCGAGCCGACGGCACCCGCACGTTTAAAGTCGTGGAAGGTGCGCCATTGGAAACCAGCTACGGCGAAGATTTGTATCGGGCGATTTGGTTTGACAGGGACTCATCATAAAAGATTGAATATCTTTGCTTTCTTTCAATTTTCCTTGATAATTTGAACCGTTGTTGACGGAGGTGTTTTGGCCATTAATATGGTGCCGGCCAACCCCACGATAACGGCATATCCAAAGCCCCATTTCGGGCTTACGGCAGTCCATAATGCACCGACGATAATGCTCGATGCAAAATCTCCGATGCCGTTGATGGTGCCCAAAAGACCAAAGGCTGTTCCGGCAATGGAATCATCCACATAATCTCGGACCGCCACCGCTTCCATGGTATCCTCCCAGGCAATAAATACACCGGCCAGGGCAAAGCAAAGTGCGAACCACGGCACTGAAGATATGGCAAAAAAGAATCCGACGAATGTCACCACGGCGACGGCATACCCGGCCGCCAGATAACGGGTTCTTGAAAATCGATGGCTCAAAGCCCCTATGGGATAAGATGCCGCTGCATAAACAATATTTCTTAAAGTATATAGCAGCGTGGCGAGTTTCATGGCCTTCAAAAGACCGATATCAGGGGCCAGGACCGTCGTCGCCCGAAGAATCATCAAGGTCGGGGCAAAATCGGCCATTCCGAAAACGCCTACAGCGAGAAGAAATATGCGATACTGCTTCGGCATCGCACTCATCACTCCGGTAAACCTGAGCCCGTGATTGGGTGATCGGCGCTTTTCCTTGACCAGAAATGCCATGGAGGCTACGGAGAGTATTCCGGGTACCAGTGTCAGAAGAAAGATAACTCTGAAATTTTTACCTGCCGCGCTTGATAGAAACGGGAAAAGATGTTCCGGAAGTTGAGCGATTTCGGGATGAGAAGTGATTAAACTCAAAAGCAAGAAGGCGACAAGCGGTCCTGCAACAGCGCCGGCCGTATCCCCGGCCCTGTGAAAACCAAACGCTTTGGCGCGGTTTTTCTCCGTTACCGAGTCCGCAAGCATGGCGTCCCTGAGGGGGCTCCTTATGCCGCGCCCGAGCCACCCGACAATCCTGCCGGCCAGCAGCAGCGGCCATGCAAAAGCAAAGGCAAAAACCGCCTTGGAAAATCCGGTCAATGCATATCCGATCACCGTCAAGTTCTTGCGGTTTCCGGTTTTATCTCCCCAATAACCCACGCCGAGCTTGGAAAAGCTGGAAATGGCATCCGCAGCCCCTTCGATAAATCCCAAGGCCGCAGCCGAAACGCCGATCGTCTGTATGAATTGAGGCAGCACCGCTGTGGCCATTTCATGACAAAAATCGCTTAAAAAGCTGGTCAGGGCAAACCCTAAAATATTGCGATTCAGCCATTTCCCTGTTGCCGTTGATTGTTTTTCCAATTCGTTGTGCTCCTGATTTATTCGGATATCGGCAAGCCGGAAAATCTTGCAAGGGCCCGGTGCCAGGCTGATTGTTCGCTTCCTTTAATTTCCGGGCGGGCTGTCCAGGCCGTTTTTCTCATGGCTTCTTCGAGCTCCCATTCTAAAAGCGCCAGCTTGGCGGATTCAACCCGGATTAAAAATCCGGCAATTTCATTTGAAGGCTGCATGTCGAGTGCGTCGGCGAGATGTTTGAGGCATAATCCATGGCCATTTTCAAAATCTATACGGTATCGACGCTCTTGAAGCAAAGCAAAAAGCAATTTCAGCGCCCGGTTTTTGGCCGAATCCATCCGGCTGCATAGGGGGCAATAGATGGGGCCCGTGATGGTTTTTTTCGGGTCGACTTTTATAATGCCTTGATTGTTTTGCATTTCCTTTTTCCCTTGTTTCCGGGGTTTTCTCACTTGTTTCAAGTGACGGGCGGCATTATTGACTTTTTCTTGAACGGCTCGAAACGCAGCAAATGCGGCGGCAAATTGGAGCGCAGAATTTCCCAGACGGATGCATGACCAGACATGTGCATTGCAAGTCGGCAAAACATCGCTCACGGCGTCGAAGTTGTCTGCAGAAATGATATTTTTGTCGAGCCAGCAGATCCATTGGCTCAAGGAATGATAAATGTTCAGACAAATCGGGCAGCCGGTATTTTCCTTTAACGATGAGATAAAATCTGCAAGAGGGTCCCGGTTTTCAGATAGTTTGTAAATCCTGGACAGGAGAAGGGGATTGCCGGGATTCTGTTCGCGGCCTACGGTCA